>Ga0209536_100000437_pt1 | contig 67537 bp, 64 predicted proteins | sample DeeMarSeWOR28_12_FD_187461 | JGI IMG/M metagenome (GOLD analysis project Ga0209536, IMG submission 187461) | Marine sediment microbial communities from White Oak River estuary, North Carolina - WOR-2-8_12 (SPAdes) (version 2) | ecosystem: Environmental > Aquatic > Marine > Intertidal zone >...
GGGGTGAGCTAAATCGGCCTCGATGGCTCGCTTCGATGCCTACAACTCGGAATGCCTCCTCTTCTCCTTCAAAGACGGGCTGCTCGCCCGACTCGCACACGATCTGAAGCTCCAGGTCGAGCGCTTTTCGATCGAGGTCGAGGACTCGACGCATCAGATCAAGGCGACGTTCGATCCGAGCAGCATTCAAGTCGTGTGCGCGCAGGTGGATGGGCAGGACGATCCGTCGACGCTCAGTCGGGGCGACAAGAAGAAGATTCACGAGAACGTGGTCAAGGACGTCTTGCGGATTCGCAAGTATCCCGAGATTCGTTTCGACTCGAGCAAAGTGGTCCAGCGCGGCGATGGGTTCGCGGTCGAGGGGACGCTACAAATGCACGGGAAGTCCCGCAGCATCCAAGCGAGCGTGCGAAGCGACGGCGACCGCTGGGTCACCGAGGTGCGGCTCCACCAGCCGGATTTCGGCATCAAGCCCTACACGGCAGCACTCGGCGCCCTGAAGGTGAAACCGGACGTATTGGTTCGCCTGAGCGTGCCGCGCGACACCTGATCTGCGCGCTCTTCATCCTCGGGCTTTGCGCGGTGGCCGCTTGCGGCGGCAGCGATGGAGGGGATGGTCCCGGCCCACTCGTCGACAACACCAAGTGGGTGCCGACCGACGCTGGCGAAGCGCTCATCGGCGTGCGACCGGCTGACGCGGTCTGCGATCTCGAGCCCATCGACTGTGATGGTCTCTACCCGTGGCCCGAGGGAGAGTGCGTCGTCTTGGCGGGGTCGCCCTGTGTGACTGCCTACGTGCCCGAGTGTCTGGACAACTTCACCGTGCTCGCGGTGTACACACGGATGCCGAATCCAGCCGAGCCGCGCTGCAATTGGCTCACGCTCGCGCAGCCGTCCCTCCGCGACATCCGCGCCGGCGATCGGGTCGAGATTCGGATGTTCCACGCTGTGCTCAACGCCCCGGTGCCGGGTGAGGCGCGCATGATCTTCGCAATCGGTGACGAGATCGCGCTCGACTACAGCGCGCTCATCCCATCGGTTGACTCGCAGTTCCCCGCGGAGGTGTGGACGGCACCCAAGGATTACCCCGCAGGGACAGAGCTCCTCTTCCATGTCGATAACCATGGCTCGAACGAGTACATGCTCATCGAGGTCAATGTACTCTAACGATCTGATATTACAGCGCTTTGATGATCGGCGCGCGCTCATCCCGCGGCAATCGTCCAACCTCTTGCTGAAATTCAGCCGATAAGGAAATCTACGCCAATGCGCCTGATAACTCTGTCAAGCATCTTCGCTCTCTTACTCATCGGCTGCGGCGATAGTAGCGCGCCAGACAGCGGCGCAGGCAGCGGCGGCACAGCCGGCACCCCCGGCACGGGAGGCGGCGGCGACGATCTCGTCACCACCCTGACCCACAAATACGACCCGCAACTGATCGACGTGGCGGAAGAGACCACGAACGTCTGCCAGAGCTGGGTGCTCGACAACGACGAGCCGCTCTACGTTCGCAGCGTCCGCCAAACCAACGATGGAGGTTGGCACCACTCGAACTGGTTCTTCGTGCCCGAAGCCGCGTACCCGCCCAACCACGACGTCGAAGGCCCAGACGCCGCCCTCGAGGGCACCTGGAAGTGTAGCGATCGCGGCTTCCGCGAGTACCTGGCCGCCGCGGCAGGCGGCGTGTTCTTCGCGCAGTCCACCCAGACCATGGAGGAGGTCCAGCGGTTTCCCGATGGCGCCGCGCTCGAAATTCCGCCGCGGAGCGTGATCGTCGGAAGCACCCACTTGCTCAACGTTGCCCCAGCGCCCCTCGAGACCGCCCTGACCATGGAAGTGGAGACGCTCCCCCGCGAGGCTGTCGACGTCCGGCTGACACCGTTCAGCTTCGCGATCGGCCGGCTGCAGATCCCGGGGATGGTCGACGGCGTTCCCACGGAATCGCGCACATCGCTGGAATGCGACCTCAGCGACGCGTTCAAACGGCACCTCAACGAGGACGTGGTCGACTACAACGTCTACTACGTGCTCGGGCACTATCATCAGTGGGGCAACTACTTCAATCTGAGCTTCGTCAACGACGACGGAAGCAGTCGCACCATCTTCGAGATCAAGAACACGATCGGCGAGCCGATCGGCTCGATCATCGATCCCCCGATGAACAACGGTGGAGCGACCAAGCTGCGCTCGGAATGCGGCTTCATCAACAACACCGATGAGACCTTGACGCGCGGCCTTCAGTACGGCGAGATGTGTGACTTCTTGGCCTACACGGACTCGAACTTGAAGATCGGCACGAGCGGCTCGACGAACCACCCGATGGGCGAGAACGAAGACGGCATGGCCCTGTTCGAGGTGGATTGCCCCAACGATGGCATCACGGGCTTCAAGGCCTACAACGACGAGTTCTAATCACTAGGCCCGGCCGGGCGAGCTCGGTCTCCGAGGCGAGCTAGACGTTGAAGCGGAAGTGCATGATGTCTCCATCTTGCACCACGTACTCTTTGCCTTCGATTGCGAGCTTGCCGGCGGATTTGACCGCCTGCTCGGAACCCAGCGTGAAGAGGTCCTCACACTTCATGACTTCGGCACGGATGAATCCGCGTTCGAAGTCCGTGTGAATCTTGCCGGCCGCCTGCGGCGCCTTGGTGCCACGTGCGATCGTCCAGGCGTGCACCTCAGGCTCGCCTGCCGTGAAGTACGTGATCAGGTCGAGCGTCGCGTACCCGGTGCGGATCACCTTGTGAAGCCCGGGCTCGTCGAGGCCGAGCGACTCGATGAACTCGGCACGCTCCTCCTCTGGAAGCTGCATGATCTCGGCCTCGATTGCCGCGCTGATCACCACGACGGGAACGCCTCGCTCCTCGCCGAGCGCACGGACTTTGGCCACCAGCGCGTCGGTCTCGATGGTGGCGAGCTGGTCGTCCTTCACGTTGACGACGAAGAACGACGGTTTGCGGGTCAAGAGGAACAGATCGCGAAGAATCTTCTCTTCGTCTTCGTCGTTGGCGGCCACGAAAGTCGCCGGCTGACCGGCGTCGAGCGCTTCGACGAGCCGCTTGCAGACCGCCACGGCCTTCTTCTCGAACGCATCCTGGCCCTTGGCGGCGCGCTCGGCTTTCTCGAGCCTCTTCTGCACGGTCTCGAGATCCTTCAGGATGAGCTCGGTCTCGATGGTTTCGATGTCGGCAAGCGGGTCTACCTTGTTGTCGACGTGGACGATGTTCTCGTCCTCGAAGCAGCGAACCACGTGGGCGACGGCATCGGCATCGCGGATGTTGCTCAAGAATGCGTTCCCCTTGCCTTCGCCTTTCGATGCGCCACGAACCAGGCCGGCGATGTCCACGAACTCGACCGTCGCGGGAACGACCTTCTTGGGCTGGTAGAGCTCGACGAGCCTGTCGAAGCGGGGGTCCGGGACCGGCACGATGCCGACGTTCGGATCAATCGTGCAAAAGGCGTAGTTCGCCGCTTCCGCCTGTTTGTCGGAAAGGGCGTTGAAGAGGGTCGACTTGCCCACGTTGGGGAGGCCGACGATGCCGACGGACAAAGCCATGCGCCGTGCTTAGCGCGCGGAACCTACGAGGGCCACTCAGGGGATCCATTGCCGCCCAATCGCATAGAGGACGGCCGAGAGAATGGCCGTGAACGGAACTGTAATGAACCAACTCGCCACGATTCCGCTCACGACTCGCGTGTTGATCGCACCGATGCCCCGGGCAAAGCCCACACCAATCACGGCGCCTACGAGGGTATGCGTTGTGCTCACGGGTAGGCCGAGCTTGCTTGCGAGCACGATCGTCGTCGCAGCACCGAACTCCGCGGCGAAACCTCGAGATGGCGTGAGCTCGGTGATCTTCTTTCCGACCGTAGCCATGATCTTGTATCCGTACGTTGCGAGTCCCGCGACGATGCCGATGGCACCGATCAACAAGATGCGATGAGGCACCGCCACCTTCGCGCCAAGCTCACCCGACGTAGCTCCGAAAACGGCTGCCATGGGACCCACAGCGTTCGCGACATCGTTGCTCCCATGAGCGAACGCCACGAAACAGGCCGTGAGAACCTGGAGGACGAGGAACACCCGTTCGGCGCGGTAGATCCGCACTTCCTTGTCCTCGGATGCGATTTTCGTGAATCGCCGCAGGAGCGGAACCGAGACGAAGCTGGCCAACAATCCCGTGGCTACCGCGATTCCAAAAGCAGGCCCGAGCGGCAAGTCCAGGTTCAGCGGTTTGAGACCTTTGAACAGAACACTCAAGGTCAGAATGGCGAAGATGGGGAACACCATGATCGGGCCCCAACCTCGCAGTGCCAACAGCGGCCGATCGACGTTGAGGATGCGACGTTTGATGAAAACGAAGCTCGAATAACCGAGAAAACCGCCCATGAGCGGAGACACGACCCAGCTCGCGACGATCTTCCCCATCACGGACCAGTTCACCGCATCGATTCCTCCAGCAATCAGGCCGAAGCCGACGACCGCGCCAACGATGCTGTGCGTCGTCGAAACCGGCCACCCGGAGTAGGTCGCGATGTTAAGCCACAAGGCCGCAGCCAGCAGGCAGCAGGTCATGCCGATGGCAATCACCATCGGGTCACCGCCGAGCGAGCCGACGTCGACGATCCCCTTGCGAATCGTCTTCGTCACCGTGCCACCTACCAGCATTGCGCCGCCAAACTCGAAGATCGCAGCCACGATGATCGCTCGTCGCAGCGTGAGAGCGCCTGAGCCAACGGAGGTGCCCATGGCGTTGGCCACATCGTTCGCGCCGATGTTCCAAGCCATGTAGAGGCCGGCGACCGCCGCAACGGCTAGTACGATCGTTGTCAGCTCCATGAGATTCGGTCTAGCCTGCTACGAAAAGCCGGAACTGATCGCCAACGTTTTCGGCATGATTTGCCATGTCGCCAATCTTGTTGAGGACTTTGGTCCACATGAACACCGCAGCAGGGGCCATCCTGTCTTCTTCCTTGAAGAGGACCTTGGCGCATCGATCCTGGATTTTGTCGGCTTCGTGCTCCGCTCGATTCAGGATCGCGGCCTGCTGAATCACTCGCTCGGCGGGCGGTCCGGCGAAGCCCGATTCCACCAAGTCGTCGATCATGTCGATCAGCTTTGCGGCCTCCCGAATCGTTTCGAGCACGCGCTCGACGAAAAGACTGAGGAAGGGTCGCATCTCCTCGGACACGGTGAGTGGGCGAATCGTGAGAAGCACGCCTACATCTTCCGCACAGTCCGCAATCGCGTCGATCTGGCTGATCAGCTTGAGCACGTCCCTTCGATCCACGGGCATCAGCAGGCGGACGGGCATCTTGGATCGGGCGACGTTCTTGGCATCGTCGGCTTTGCCCTCCATGATGCTGATCTCCTTGGCGATGCGTTCGACCGCCGCCTGATCCCCCTTCGCGAGCATGTCTATCAAGTCCTGAACGCGCTCACTGGTTCGGACTACCTCCGTCATCAGGTCACCGACCTTCGGTAGGGGGTTCCGCGCAAGCAGATTCGCAAGAGGTATTCGCATGGCGGGCCAAGCCTCTCATCCTTGTGGAATGGGCTCAATCGATAAGTCCAACGGCTTGAATCTCCAGCATTTTCGGGGCTGGCGGCGTTGAGACGGCTCGCACGTACGGTAGACTCGCGGTTGCCGCCTTGGAACGGACCCGTCACACGGTCGTCACAAGGGGTGAACAGGCTTCCATAAAACAACATGGGTTCGCGAATCCTAGTCGTCGAGGACGAGACCGATCTGGCTGAGTTGGTCGCCATCAACCTTCGGGGTGCCGGTCACGACGTGACCATCGCCCACGATGGAAGCACCGCGATGGCGGAGATCCAGCGTGCCCAGCCCGACTTGCTGGTTCTGGACGTGATGCTGCCTGATATGTCGGGGCTCGAAATCTGCCGCCGACTGCGACGCAACCCTCAGACCGTGCGACTGCCCGTCGTCATGCTCACCGCGCGGAGCGATGAGGTCGACCGCGTAGTCGGCTTCGAGGTGGGCGCCGACGATTACGTGCCCAAACCATTCAGTCCGCGCGAGCTGGTTCTCAGAGTCGAAGCCATCCTGCGACGCACGATCGCACCAGCCGAGGTCGAGGGACCGCAGGTCATCACCCTCGGCGACCTCGTCATCGACGTCCCTGCGCATCGCGTCGAGGTTCGAGGCGAGGAAGTTCTCCTGACGGCACTGGAGTTCCGGCTGCTTCTCGATCTCGCAACGCGGGCAGGGCGCGTGCAGTCTCGCGATGCGCTTCTCGACCGCGTGTGGGGGTACTCACCCAACGTCGAAACTCGGACGGTCGACACCCATGTCAAACGGCTTCGCGAGAAGCTAGGCTCCGGGGCAGCTCAGATAGAGACCGTGCGAGGTGTCGGATATCGTGCGCTGAAGTCGTAGGATGGTCACGCGGCCACGAGCCGCGTATCCTTTAGACGTGATCCGACGCTACACGTTGCTCGGGGGGTCCATCGCACTTGCCGCCGGTCTTTTGTTCGTCTTCCGCGGGGTGATTGCCCCAGAAGCCCCCGACTGGGCCCTGCTCCTATGCGGAGTAACCCTCGGCTCTGCCGTGGCCTGGGTCGTCTCGCTTCGGGACGCCGTGGACACGGACCGTCTAAAACGGCTCGTCGAGGAGCTGACCCAGCGGAGCTACGGTCGCCGCGCACGAATCCAGAGGCGAGGCGCGATCCCAGATCTCGGCCGCGCCATCGATGGGCTCGCAGAGCGCCTGTCCGCAAGCGAAGAGTCGAAGCACCGGCGCGAGGATCGTCTGAGGACGATTCTCGATGCGATGGCAGAGGCCGTGATGGTGACGGATGCAGATGGTCGCATCACGCTCACGAACAAGGTTCTCACCGAGCTGGTAGGTTTCAGCGCCGAGGGAAAGACAGCGACTGAAGCGATCCGCCATCCGGATCTGCGCCAGGCGATCGAAGACGCGCAGCTCGGTCTCCGCCAACAGCTCGAGATTTCCATCGATGGAAGCACCGGTGCCAACGGGCGCATTCTGCGCGCTTCGGTTTCCCCGCTCCGCAACCGACGGGGTGTCGTGACGGTGTTCCACGATGTGACGGTGGAGCGGGTCGCAGAACGGGTTCGCAGAGATTTCGTCGCCAACGCCGGTCACGAGCTGCGAACGCCGCTCACCGCAATCCGAGGGTTCGCGGAGACTCTCCGCGACGGCGCCATCAAAGACCGCGACTCGGCGCAGGAATTCCTCGACGTCATCTTGAGGCATACGAAACGCCTCCAAGCGTTGGTCGACGATCTCGCCGATCTTAGCCGTTTTGAAGGGGCCGAGCTGAAGCTCGAGCTGGTGCCGCTCGCCGCGGGCGAGGTACTCGATGAGGTCGTTCGCGGGTTAGAAGCGCAGTCGAGGGCGAAACACTTGAAAGTGAGCGCGGCCGGCCTCGCAGAGGCGCCGGCAGTGCTGAGCAACGAGCGTGCCCTCGAACAGGTCTTGGTCAACCTCGTTGACAACGCAATCAAGTACACGCCCGAGCGCGGCGAGATCCGCATCCGCGTGGCTCCACAGGAGGACGAGGTCTTGATCGAGATCGCCAACTCAGGTCCAGGCATTCCTCAGAAGCACCTGGCGCGCGTGTTCGAGCGCTTCTATCGAGTCGATGCGGGTCGGTCCCGCGAGCTCGGCGGGACGGGCTTGGGGCTCTCGATCGTTAAGCATCTCGTGGCGAAGATGGGAGCCCGAATCAAAGTCGATAGCAGCGGAGGCTGGACCAGCTTCGCCCTTCGGCTACCCCTTGCGGATAGCCCCAAGAGCGACACGCTCGCGTCACTGAACTGACACATTCGCCGTCTACCTAGCGGGGCAATGACACGCGCGCGTTCCATTTGTCACACCCTCGTAGCAATCGTCGTTTTGAGCCTCGCGAGCACCGGGCTGGCAGAAGAAGGCCCTGCGTCCCCGGATGAGCCTCCCGCTTCGACGGAGGACACGATCCAAGAGCTTCCCCCAAGACAGCAGGAAGCCGTCCAAGAAGCGATCGAAAAGGCGGAAACGCCGGAAGGCACGACCGTGATCGTGGTCCCACCGCCTGAGCCCACGCTGCGCAAGTACGACCCTGCGACGGAAACCGACCAGGAGGCGGCGGCAGAGGAACGGGTCCACCGCGGCGATCGGGTTCCTGGCGAGGATCTGCACCCCAAAGGCGAGGACGAGCTGATGGCGGACCACGCCGTCGACCGAGGGGACATCAAGTTCCGGCCGGGCAAAGGGGTGGAGATCAACAGCGCGGACGACAAGTTCCAGCTTCGAATTCGGGTTCGCGTGCAGATGCTCTACACCTTCGTACACGGGGACCCAGGGCCGAAGGAAGCCGATGAGCCGGATGCGAATTTGAACGACTTCCGCATCCGTCGCGCCCGCTTCATCTTCCAAGGCACGTTCTTCGGCAAGGACAATCAATACAAGCTCGAGATCGACCCGCTTCGCAGGGACAACGTGGTCCTCGATTACTACCTGGATTTCACGCAGAACCGGAACATCGAAGTCCGCGTTGGCCAGTACAAGATCTCCTCGAACCGGCAACGAGTGATCTCTTCAGGAAACTTGCAGATGGTCGATCGCAGCCTCGTCAATGCAGAATTCACGCTCGATCGAGACATGAGCTTCGACCTCCGCTCACGTGATTTCCTTGGACTCGACAAGATGCGCTACGTGCTCGGCGTGTCGACGGGCAATGGCCTCAACAACCCGCAGTTCACGGACTTCGCGCTGGTCTACTTGGTGCGCTTCGAATACCTCCCGATGGGCATCTTCCGCGATTACAGCGAGACGGACTTCGCTCGAACGAAGCCGCGCCTTTCGATCGGGGCAACGTATTCGTTCTTCGACAACGCGAATCAAGACCGGGGCATGATCGGCGCGCCGTTCGCGGACGGCGGGACCGCGGACTACCACTTCGTCTACGTTGACGCGATGTTCAAGGCGCGCGGCTTCTCGGCGATCACAGAGCTTGCTTTTCGAACTGGGCAGCGCGACATCGGGGACATCGAGCCGACGGATCCCGACTACGATCCAGAGCTTCCGACCGAGGTGCGGAATGGCATCGGCTGGACGCTACAGGCGGGTTATCTCATCCCCAACACCCGCTTCGAGTTCGCCGGCCGCGGTTCGCTCATCAGGGGTAGCTCGAAGCGTGCGCCCAGCGGCCTCGGGGACAGCTACGGCGTGACATTCGCCTTGAGCTACTACTTCGCTCAGCATCCATTCAAGCTTCAAGCCGATGTCTCGCAAATTTGGGAGGACACCTTCGACGAGGGCGCCACGACCTTCCGTCTACAGCTGCAGGCCTCGCTCTAAGTTGAGCCGTGTGTCCGCCGCTCTTTCGGGCTTACTTTTACTGACGAGCCTCGCGTTGCTCGCCTGCGAGCCGATGAGCACGATGACTGCGGCGGACGTGGTGGTCGTCGGTGCGAAACCCCGATGTGAGAAGATCGGCGTCGTCGAAGGGGCGGGCGGCGATGCCCAGCACGCCAGGGCAGACGCGATAGAGCAGGCGGCGGAGCGAGGGGCGACGCACATCCTGCTCGGCACCCCATACCCCGATCTCCAAAACGGGATGGTGACGATCGTCGACGGCACGTTGTTCGAATGCCCACCGCCCGACGAAGTCTTCCCGCCAGACGGCTATCGCTGAGACCCTGGCTACCCCTGCCTGTGGCGCACGTCACGGCCTTCGACCGCGAAGATCACCATCTCGGCGATGTTCGTCGCATGATCGGCGATGCGCTCGAGGTACTTCGCGCAGTTGCAGATGCGCATGCCATCCGGAATACGAGCCGGGTCGTCCTTCATGTATTCGAGGCATAGCCTCATGACCTCGGCGTAGATGTCGTCTACCGCGTCATCCTGCATGAACACATCGCGTGCCTTGCTCGTATCTTCGTCCACCAAGGCATTCAAAGCATCACGCAACATCGCGCCGGCGCGTCGCCCCATCTCGGGTAGTCGCGAACCCGGCGGGCTGAGCTGGCCAGCAGGCTGCATTTCCATCACGCGCTCGGCGATGTTCACCGCCTCGTCCCCGATTCGCTCGAGGTCGGTCGAAGCCTTGACGGCGGCGACCGCGAAGCGGAGGTCTCTGCCGACCGGCTGACGGAGCGCCAAGATTCGGACCGCGAGCTCGTCGACCGCGAGCTCGTCCGCATTCATCTCGCGATCGGCCTCCATGACCTGGTTGGCCAGCTCTTCGTCGCGGTCTTCGAAGGCGCGCACGGCTACACTGATCATCCGTTCGCATCGGCCGCCCATGGCGAGCAGTCGATCCTTCAAAATGCGCAGCTCCGCCTCGAATTCCTGGTGGGTATGTGTCCGCATCGGCCGGCTCGATTGTGTCATTATCCAAACCTACCGGAAATATACTCCTCGGTACGCTTTTTCGACGGACGCGTGAACATCATGTCCGTCTTGCCGTGCTCGACGAGCTTTCCCATGAAGAAAAACGCTGTAAAATCGCTGACTCGAGCCGCCTGCTGCATCGAGTGGGTGACGATGACGATCGTGTATCTCTCCCGCAGCTCGCGGATCAGCTCTTCGATCTTGGCGGTCGCAATGGGGTCGAGCGCGGAGGCGGGCTCGTCCATCAGAATGACCTCCGGCCAGACCGCCAGACAGCGCGCGATACAAAGGCGCTGTTGTTGGCCCCCCGATAGGCCAAGCGCGGAGCTCTGAAGGCGGTCTTTGACCTCATCCCAGAGCGCTGCCCCCCTGAGCGACTCCTCGACCCGCTGTGCGATCAGGTCTTTGTCCTTTTCGCCTCCGATACGCAGGCCGAAGGCGACGTTGTCGAAGATCGATTTCGGGAAGGGGTTGGATTTCTGGAAGACCATCCCGACCCTTCGCCGGACTTCGACCGGGTCGACCTCCCGGGCGTAGATGTCCTCGCCGTCGAGAAGGATTTTACCCTCGAGGCGGCAGCCGTCGATCGTGTCGTTCATGCGGTTGAGCGCGCGCAGGTACGTGCTCTTTCCACAGCCGGAGGGTCCGATCAGCGCGGTGACGTTTCGAGCCGCGATGTCGAGGCTCACGTCCTTGATGGCCTGGTTATCGCCATAGAAGATGTTGACATCGCGCGTCTTCATCTTCACGCGCGCGTCTGCGACGACGTCTGCACTCTCGTTCATGGTCGAAGCGCCGCACGAGACCGGGAGCGAATGATCACGGCCAAGAGATTGAGCGAGAAGGTCAGCACGAGCAAGACGAGCACCGTTCCAAAGAGCGTCGGTCGCGCGGCGTCGACGTTGGGCGACTGTGTCGCCAGTGCATAGACGTGGTAGCCGAGGTGCATGAACATGTCGCGAAGATCGGTCGGCAGATAAGGCAGGAAGTTGGCTGCACCACAGAAGATGATCGGCGCGACTTCACCGGCCCCTCGGCTCACCGCCAGGATCACACCGGTGAGAATCCCCCCTTTTGCGTTGGGAAGCACGATTTTGTAGACTGTTTGAAATCGCGTCGCGCCAAGTGCCAACGAGGCATCGCGCAGCTCGCTCGGAACCTGCCGTAGCGCTTCCTCGGTGGTCACGATGACCACGGGCAAGGTCAGCACCGCGAGGGTCAGAGAGGCCCACAATATGGAGGGTTTGCCCCAGACTGGCCGTGGATCGTCGTACAAGAGCGCGTCCAGGCTTCCCCCCACGAAGATGATGAAGAAGCCCAGGCCGAACAGTCCAAACACAATCGAAGGAACGCCCGCGAGATTGTTGACGGCGATGCGCACGAGCTTGGCCATTTTCGAGCGGGGTGACGCGTACTCCGTCAGGAAGATCGCGGTCGCAATGCCGACGGGCACGCCGGCCAGAGTCATCAGCAAGGTCATGAAGACGGTTCCGTAGATCGCCGGCCAGATGCCTCCCGAAATCATGTCGGCGCCAGGGCGTGCGGTCAGAAACTCTGCCGAAATGACGGGAGCGCCGTGCCAGGCGATCTGCCCGAGCAACACCGCCAGAAGCAAGAGAATCACGGCCAACGAAGCGCCGGTTAGACCCGCGAGTACCCAGTCCTTCTTCGTGTGCTTCATGACGCTGCCGTCAACTTCTTCCGGAGGCGCTGAATGACCAAATCCCCCAAGAAGTTCAACACGAAAGTCACAGCGAACAGCATGACACCCAAGAGAAAGAGCACGCGCCAATGAGGATCGCCCTGCGCGACCTCTCCAAGCTCCGCTGCAATCGTCGCGGTCACGGTTCGGACGCTGGTGCTGAAGTCGAACAGCTCCATGACGGCTGCGTTTCCCGAAGCCATGAGCACGATCATCGTCTCGCCGATCGCGCGACCAAAACCCAATACGATGCCCGCGGCAATTCCCGGAATCGCAGCTGGCAACACGACCCTGAGTGCGACTTGATACTTCCGCGCGCCGAGGGCCAGGGCCGCCTCGGTGAGAGTCTTCGGTACGCTCTGGATCGCGTCCTCTGCGATGGTGAAGATCACGGGCACGATCGTGAGGGCCAAGCCGATGGCGGCCACGATGGCGTTCAAGCGAAAGCGAAATCCAAAGGTCGCCTGGGCCCACGACGCGACCACCATGAGCGCGAAGAAGCCGAGCACGACCGACGGGATCCCGGCGAGAAGCTCGATCGCGGGCTTCACCACCTCACGAACGGCCCGTGGCGCATACAGCGCGATGAACATCGCGCAGCCGATGCCGAGAGGCACGCTCATCAACATGGCGAGAAAAGTCACTTTGAGAGACCCGACGAAAAGCGGAACCACGTTGTACTTCGCGGGTTCTCCGACGGGCTGCCATACGAAGACCGGCTCTTCGTAACCTTGCCATTGCTTTGCAAAGAACAGGTCTCGGAGCTGCACTTCTTCGGCAAACTCTGCCTCCCAGAGCATCGGGACGGCCTCTCGAGCGATGAAGACGAAGATGAGGGCAATCGCAGCGATGGCGCCCATTGCCAAGACCGCGATCATGCGTTCTGCGATGCGGTGCCAAAGAGGAGTGCGAAACGAGCTCGCCAGCTTGGACTCGGCTCGGCGCGGTCGAAACGTGATTCGCCTACGCCGAGTCGGAACGTGCGAGGGTTCACCAGCGTCGAGCACGCGTTCGGTCACTTTGCTTCTTTGGGAAGCGGGTAGTAGCCGACGCCTTCGACGACTTTTTGGCCTGCGTCGGACAGGACGAAATCGAGGTACTCCTTGGCGACGCCAGTCGGGTCTCCTGCGCTATAGACGTGGAGGAATCGAGACAGCGGATACTTGCCGGTAGTCGCGTTCTCCATCGTCGGCTCGACGGGCTCGCCACCTTCCGCCGCGACCTTGACCGTGCGCACACCTTCCGCGTACGCGATGCCCCCATAACCGATGCCACCCCGATCCTTACTGACAGCATTGATGACGGCAGCGGTGCCAGGGAGCGTCTGTGCGGTTGCGGCGAAGTCCTCGTTGTCGAGCACGTGCTCCTTGAAGTACGCATAGGTCCCGGAGTTGTTCTCCCGGCTGTAGATCACGATAGGCATGTCTTCCCCGCCGACCTCCTTCCAGTTGGTGGTCTGGCCGCGGAAGATCTTCTTGAGCTGCGGAATCGTCAGGCTCTCGATCTTGTTGGCGGAGGGAACGTAGACGGCCAACGAGTCCAGCGCGACACGGAACTCGACGGCTTCCACCCCTCGATGTTTCGCGAGCTGCTTCTGCTCTTTGTCTTTGATCGAACGACTCGCGTTGGCGAGATCCGCCGTTCCGTTGATCAACGCCGCAACGCCCGTACCCGACCCGCCACCCGAGACCTGCACCACCTTGCCCGCGTTCGCTTCCATGAAGGCCTGCGCCCATTTCTGGGCCAGGATCACCATGGTGTCGGAGCCTTTGATCGTCAGTGTCGAGGCCCCGCGGGCTTGGCTCTCACTCGGTGCTTCGCTTCCGTCCCCGGCGGGCTTCCGCGACGTGCAGGCCGAGACTGCGACCAGCGCCGCGAGAAGAACGGAAATCCAATGATTCTTTCGTGCTTTCGTCAATTTACTCGCTCCGATCGCCCCGACTCTGAGACTCGGATGTGACATCCGTGTGACAGACCAGCGACGACCCCGCGTCACCTGGGAATCGCGACGAGCCCGTTCGGCCGACACAGGACTGCCACGGACGAATCACGATCTCGACACGTCCGTGCCGCGAAGCTGTCACGGTGTCTTCCCAAGCTCTCAGCGAATGATGCCGATGGATCGTTGCGTCGTAGCCGGTGACAGCTCGCTCTGGGCAGCGCTGAAGCAAAACCTCGGCCCGAGCGGGCCCAGCCTCGAGGAGGCCCGCGACGGAGAGAGCGCGATTCGGCTTCTCTCGAGCCATGGAGTTGCCGGCCTCATCCTCGAGGACCAGCTCGTCGACATGCGCGCCACCGAAGTCCTCAAGCGAGTCCGCGAGCAACCCGAGACGCGAGCCAAGCCAGTGATTCTCGTGTCCGGCCAGGACGACGAGGTCGATCGCGTACTGGCTTTCGAGCTCGGTGCGGACGACTTCGTCGCCAAGCCATACAGCGCCCGCGAGCTTGCCCTTCGGCTCCGGGCCGTGCTTCGTCGAACGCAATCTGGCACGGACCGGGAGCTGGATCGGCTTCAGCTCGACCGGCTCGTCATCGACGTTCCTGGGCACGAAGTCGCACTCGATGGCCAGGCAATCGCGCTAACCGCGCTCGAGTTCAAGCTGTTGGTCGACCTCGCGCAACACCGCGGACTGGTTCGTAGCCGTGAGAGGCTCCTCGAAGCCGTGTGGGGTCACCCGAGAACCCTCGAAACGCGCACCGTCGACACTCACGTCAAGCGGCTTCGCGAGAAGCTCGGCGACGCGGGCAAGGACATCGAAACCGTACGGGGTGTCGGCTACCGACTGAAGTGGTCTGACCATGTTTAGCGATTTCGATCAGAAGAAGAAGGAGTCGACCGAAGAGAGAGGGCGCATGGGCGTCTCGCTCGCGTTGTCCGCGGTCGTCTACGTCGTCGCTGCAGTAGGAGTCGCCGCGGCGGTTGCCACGGCGAAAGTCGTAGTCGATCGGCAGGAACGAGATGTCGACATCCAGTTTGCTGCGGCCCCGACCCCGGTCGAGAAGGAAAAGCCGAAACCCAAACCCAAAGTGATCGAGAAGAAGGAAGCTCCGAAAAAGGTCGAGGCGGAACCGGGCCAGAAGCGCGGTCTCAGCGCGCCTCAAGAGATCCCAGATGAAGAGCTCCAAGAGGCGAGTGAAGGCAGACTGGCGGACGTCGAGGAAATCAACATCGACGAGATGATCGGAGGCGGGGGAAGCAAGGGAAAGAAGAAGACCGGACCGCGGCAGCGACGCGAGACGGTGGCGCGCCCGAAGTACCTCGGCGGTTGCCGTGCACCTGACGTTCCGCCTGAGGTCCGGACGAGCGCCGAGACGATTCGGGTGCGTGTACGGCTCCTGATCATGCCTGACGGAGTCCCCGCCAAGGCCGAGATCGAACAATCACACACACTCATTCCGGACGAGTTGATCATCCGATGCGCTCTCGCACAGCGCTTCGAGCCCGCGCGACTCCCCGACGGCACGGCCGTTCCGTACCCGTATCGGCGTCAGTTCACCTTCAAGCCGTCCAACATTTGACCCAGAACGAAAGGTAACGAGCCATGGAACTAGATCTAATCGAGATGTGGCACACGATGAACCCGGTTGTGAAGAGCGCGGTCGTCGTGCTCACGATTCAGGGTATTTGGGGCGTCACGGTCACGGTCGACCGGCTCCTGATGCTCTTCATGTCGAAGCGTCGCTCCCGTCGTTTCGCGACCGACGTCGAGGAGCCGATGCGGCGCGGTGATGCCAAGGGCGTCCTGCAGGTGGCCGAAGACGCGAAGAAGCGCAGCCATTTGGCCCAGTTCATTTTCGAGGGAATCAAGGTCTTTCAGGAGAACCTCGCCCTCGGGAATAGTCGCGATCGGGCTGCAGAATTCACGAAGAGGAGCCTCGAACGCACCGGCGAGAACCTGAGCGCGAACTTGAACAAGGGCATGAGCGTGTTGGCTACGACCGGCTCGACCGCGCCCTTCGTCGGGCTTCTCGGCACCGTCTTCGGGATCCTCGGTGCATTCAAGGTAATCGGTCAGGAAGGTGGTGGAGGGCTCAGCACGATTGGTCCACTCATCGGAGAAGCGCTCTACGTCACTGGCTATGGCCTGATGGTCGCCATCCCCTCGGTCATGCTCTTCAACTGGTTGAGCGGGTTGATCTCCAAATACGAAGCCGGGCTCGCCAACGCCGGCAGTGAGCTCGTCGACCAGCTGGAGGCGGGAGCCCTCGGCGGCGATCCAGAGGCCATCCTCGATCGCGCGCCTTCCGTGATGAACGGTGAGCACGCTGCTCCCGCCCCGGCCGAGTGATCGCGATTAGGACGAGCTCATGAGCAGTCTCTCACGAAAGAAGCGCGGAAAGATCGAGCCAGAGATGAACGTCACGCCTCTGGTGGACGTCGTGCTGGTGCTCTTGATCATCTTCATGGTGATTCTGCCGGCAGCCGTGAGTGACATGAACCTCGAGCTCGCAAAGATGGAGAACCCCGACGAGGAACGCAAAGGCGAGCCCGATCCCTACGTTCTTTCCGTCGACGTCGATGGACGGCTCTATCTGGACGACTACGGAATAGACAAGGAACAACTCGGCGACCATCTGCGGGCCGCGAACGCAAACGACCCGACCAAGAAGCTCGTCCTGAGAGGAGACCATCGGCTCGAGTATGGGCAGATTCGCGACGTCATGTGCGTCGTCCAGGAGGTCGGTTTTCCGGGAGTTGCACTCAGAGCCACCAAGGCCGCTTTGGACGACGCAGCCGCGTTCGCCGAGAGCATTCGCAAAACCAAGACCGCAGCCAACTAGGAGTCGGAATCATGGGAATGAACGTTGGTCCCGCACAGGGAAAGAAGGGCACAGCAACACCCGAGATGAACGTCACTCCTTTGGTGGATGTCGTCCTGGTCCTTCTGATCATCTTCATGGTGATCATGCCGCTCATGCCGGCGCACTTCTGGGTCCACGTGCCAGACAAGCCCGACAGCGACGAGATCACGCCTCCGGACCCAAACGAGAAGCAGCCACTTGTCGTCAGCGTCAATCCCGAGGGAGAGTTTCAAATCAACAAAGAGATCGTTCCCGATGAAGAGTTCGCCGAGAAGTTGCGGCGAGTGCTGATCGCGCGTGGTGAGCGGAAAGTATTCTTCGATGCGGCGGACAACGCGCCATATTCGCGCGCCGTGCGCGCACTCGACTTGGCCCGTGTCGGCGGGGCGGCACACATCGCAGTGCTCACGGAGGGTGTGCACGACTGAAAGCATCACGAGCTGACTTCGGGTCATCTCGCCCGAGCTCGTTGAAGGAGAGAAATGTCCAGTGTGACGAAAGGAAGGCTCATCATCGCCCTCCTCGTGGGGATTGGTGCGTCGACTGTCGGTCGAGCGCGCGCCCAAGAACCCGAGCCGCCGCCCGCGCCTGACCAACAGCCGTCGCGCGAAGAGCCCGCGGCCCCGGCCGAAGAAGCCCCCAAGGAGGAGGCTCGGCCCAAAGAGCCCGCTGATGAGACCCCACCTGAGGAGATCGTCGAACGGGACGCCGACGGAAAGGAGTGGATCACTCCCGACGTTGCCACGTCCGAGGAGCGCGCCGACGACGATGAAATCGGCGACGTCGACGAGGTGATCATCGAATACGCGCCAAGCCCCGACATGCAGGAAGACCAGGTCACCGATGCTGGAGGTGAGGAGATCGAGGACAAGCCGATCGTTTCGAAGTCGGTGTCCATTCAGGATCCCAACCAACTCGAAGCCGGTGCCGACAAAGAAACTGGCGTCCAGGGTCAGGTCGTCTCCGCCCGACCCAAGAAGGTGCTGCCTGACGCCCCCGTCTTGGCCAAAGGAAAACAAGACGGAAAGCTTCGGAGCACGATTACCGATGAGCGAGGTCGCTATCGACTTTACCTGCCTCCAGGCAAGTACACGTTGCGATCGTACTACGACCTCTACCACGGGGCGCGATGGGACGACATCGAGGTCACCCGCGGAAAGTTCAAACGCATCAACTTCGTTCTCGACCCGATCACGGAGAAGGACACCGGCGTCGAAGAGCTCGAAGTGGCCTACGTCGCGGATACGAGCAGTGAGTCTGCGCAGCTCAACATCCGCAAAGAAGCAGTAAGCGTTCAGGACTCGATCAGCGCCCAGGAAATCAAGCGCGCGGGTGACAGCACTGCTGGGGACGCCGTTGCGCGCGTTGTCGGCGTCACGATCGACGACGACGATCGCCTAATCATCCGAGGGCTTGCGGGGCGCTACAACCGCGTGCTGCTCAATGGGATCCCGATCCCTGGCGTGGATCCCAACTTCCCCAGCGTGAAGCTCGACATCTTTCCAACGGACATCGTGAGCAACCTCGCCGTCGTCAAGACGCCCCGACCCGATCTCCCAGGGAATTTCGCCGGTGGCTTGCTGTTGATCAACACCGATAGCTACCCGAGGGACTTCATGCTCAAGGCGGGCGTATCGCTCGGCTTCAATTCGATGAGCACGTTTCGGCAAATGCCGGACTATGCCGGGAGCAAAACCGACTTCCTCGGCTTCGACAACGGCACTCGGTCCCTCCCCGGCGCCGTTGGTGACGACAGGCTGCGCATCAGTCGAGGGGGACGCTACGCGACCCGCGACCAGACGGCCCAGGTAGGCCGCGAGTTTCCAAACATCTGGAATGCGGGACGGCGAACGGCATTGCCCAAGATGGGGTTCAAGCTCGGTGTGGGTGATACCAAGGAGCTCAACGCGTCCGGGCGGCGTGCCGGCTATCTACTGAGCTTCGTCTACGAGTACGAAGACCAGATCAAAGACGGGTACAACAAGCGATTCATCTTCGACGAGGACGGAAACACGGTCCGGCCGCAACAGGATTTCGATTTCCAGAAAGGTGTCGAGGAGGTCTTGTGGGGTGCCTTTGGTAGCGGTCTCTTGGAGATCAATCCCGACAACTTCCTCAATCTGACGACGTTCTTCAGTCGGGCTTCCGAGGTCGAAACACTCCTCCAGTTCGGTGAAGATGCGGTCAATGAAATACCGAGCACGAAGACCTCGTTCGATTTCATCGGCCGAAGCATTCTCTTCAATCAGCTGAAGGGCGACCACCACAACCTAGGCGACAGCCGAACCAGCCTTCACTGGAATGGCGTGGTCAGTTGGGGCAAACGCGACCAGCCCGATCGACGCTTGATCGAGCAACAGGTCGAGACCCAAGCCATCCCCAAGGCCACTCGGTTTTACGCCGATCTCAACCAGCTCTCGACCGGCGGCCAGGTACAGACCCGCTTTCCGCTCTGGGAGGCCGCCTATGGAACCGTGGGCATCGACGCAGGATACGAAAAGCGCGATTTCCTCGTGCGACGCTTCGAGATGAGGCCGTTTTCAGGCGGCGTTCTCGCCGGCGATCCGGAGTTCGTCTACGGGCCTGACGGGCTCGGCACGGTCAGCAACATACTCGAAAGCACGCTCTCCGACGACGCCTATGATGCCAGCAACACCCTCTACGGGGGGTTCCTACAGCTCGAGACCCCGATCGCAGAGTGGCTCAAGTTCCTCGGGCTCATGCGCTTCGAAGTGTTCCGGCAACAGATCCAGTCGCGGAGCCCGTTTGGCGAAGAAGACGGAGACGACGGCCTGTCGCCGGGAACCGACAGAACCGATCTCGATCCGATGCCCTCGGCGAATTTCTCTTTCGAGATCAACCCCGAAATGTTCGTGAAGCTCGGCTACGGCATGACGGTCATCCGCCCTGCGCTGCGCGAGCTCGCTCCGTTTCTCTACGTGGACTTCCTGCGGGGTTGGAACATCCGCGGAAACGAGAACTTGAAGCGTACTCAGGTTCAGAACGTCGAGGCTCGGTACGAGTACTACTTTGGCAAGACCGACTTGTTCGCTGCGACGGCGTTCTACAAGTACATGAAGAACCCGATCGAGTTCGTCGTTTTGAGTCCCGTCAACAGTACCGCCAGCTACGCGAATGCCTCGACTGGTTGGATCTTCGGTGGCGAGCTCGAGCTCAGGCTCGGCTTTGGACGCTTTCACGAGAAGCTCGAGAAGTTCTTCTTTCTCGGAAACGTGGCCCTGGCACAGTCGCAGACCACGCTGCCAGAGAACGTCTCGGGTCGATCGAAGCGGCCCCTCTTCTACCAATCGAAGTACGTCACCAACCTGTCACTTCGTTTTGACGATCCTGATTCGGGCGTGATGGTCGGCTTGGTCTACAACGCATTCGGGCCGCGAATCGTGGAGGTAGGTGTTGCCGCTAGCACGTTCGACAATCCTGATGTCATCGAATTGCAGCAGCATCTCTTGGATCTCATCGCGACCTGGCGAGTTCACGAGCACGTCAAGCTCGGCTTCAAATGGAAGAACATCGCGTTCGCGCGAAAGAGATATCAGCAAGGCAACGAGCTCGTTCTGTTGGAGAACAGAGGAACGAGCGTGGGGATCTCGGCCGAGTACATCTACTGAGCCGAGGAACGGACGAAGACAATTGCGCGACACCGAGAGAGGTCGCTGCACAGAGGAAATCGATATGACGAAATACCTAGGATTGGTTCTTGTGGGGGCGATGGCAGCGTCCGGCTTCGGCTGCAGCGATAACGGCGGGGGCGGAGGTGCTGGTGGTACCGCAGGCACTGGCGGCAGCGCGGGCACTGGCGGCTCCGGCGGAGGCGCTGAAGATCTCTGCGCCATGAATGGCGGCAGCGGTGAAGTGACGCTCCCAGCCGAGATCGACGGCAACACACTGCTCTCGGCAGACTGCACGTACCTGCTCGTCGAAACGACGTACGTCATCAGCGGGACCACCACCATCGAACCGGGCACCGAGATCCTCGGCCTTCCGGACCCCGGTGAAGCCGGTGGCTTCATCGTGACCCAGAACGGGCGGATCGACGCCCGCGGCACGGCAGTGAGCCCCATCGTTTTTACCTCGGGTCTCCCCGTGCGAAGCCCAGGCGATTGGGGCGGTGTGGCCCTGCTCGGAAAGGCCAAGCTCAGCTTCGGCGGTAATGCATGCGATGGGGAGGCAGGCGAATGCACCGACGTCCTCGAGGGCCTCGAGGCAGATGAGACGCGCGGCCTCTATGGCGGAGCCGATGACACGCACAACTGCGGAACCATGGAATACGTTCGCATCGAGTTTGCCGGTTTCGAGCTCACCCAGAACAACGAGCTCAACAGCCTCACGGTGGCCGGTTGCGGCAGCGACACCACCCTCAGCTACATCCAGACCCACCGCGGCGAGGATGACGGCATCGAGTTCTTCGGTGGCACGGCCAACCTCGACCACGCGATCGTGACGGGTACCGGCGACGACGGCATCGATTGGGACCAGGGCTTCCGTGGCACGATCACCAACTTCATCGTCGATCACTTCGCGCCACGAAGCGGAGACCCCCGCGGCATGGAAACCGACAACAATGGCGGCGACTTCAACAGTGCACCGCGTTCCGCGCCGACCGTCCGTTATGGCACGCTCATCGGGAGCACAGGCACGAATTTCGGTATCGTGAACCGCGAGGGCACCTGGGGTGCGCAGTCCGGTCTCGTCGTCGTCGGCTTTGAAGCAGGCGGCTACAACATGGCGGACACTGCATGGGCTCAACCCGGCGGCTGGGGCGAGGGCATCGTCGTCGAGCAGAGCTGCTTCTTCGACAACACCCCGAACTTTCCCATCGACGACGATGATCCCAACGACGGTAACGATGCGTTCTTCGATGAGCCCGACGAGCTAGCAGCCGCGAGCTTGGGCAACCTCGAGGAGGATCCGGAGCTCGGCGACACCAGCGGCTCGGCCAACGGCGGCACACCCAACTACTCGGTTTCCAATCCGAGGTGCTTGGGCGCGTTCGCAACCGACGGCTCAGATAGCGGCACCGACTGGACCGTCGAGCCGAGCCGCTGGACGGACTACCCGGCCGAGTAGCTGACCGGCCCTCATCACGACTGCGACCGCCGCTCTTCGGAGCGGCGGTTCGCATTTTCGCGCGACCCTCGAGCCCCTGCGACTCGCGCTGAACATTCGGTGGCTTACCTGGCTTGGGTCAGCGGGCGGCTGAGCTATGCTGGGCGTGTGCTTCGCTTCGTAGCGGCCTTTCTGTGTTTCACTGTCTTGGCCGGAGGTGCGCAGGCTCAAGGCAGGCTCCAACTGGCTGCTGAAGAGGAGACGAAGCCCCTCGTCACCCCGCCGAGGCTCATTCGATTCGTCGAAGCCGACTATCCCGACACCGGAGATGACGAGCAGCTCGAAGTCGACGTCGAGCTCGACATCGTCATCGGTAAGGATGGCCTCGTCACGGAAGCGAGCATCGCGCGATCGGGCGGCGAGGCCTTCGACGAAGCTGCGCTCGCAGCGGTACGTCAATTCGTCTTCGAGCCCGCTCGCAAAGACTGGGAGCCGATCGCGGCCCGCATCCGCTACCGCTACGTGTTCGAGCTCAAAGAGCCTCCCGAGGAGCTCACGACCGGGTGGCTCTCGGGAACGCTCCTGTTGGCCGAAGACGACTCGCCGGTCGCAGCCGCCGTCGTCGAGATCCTCGACGAGCGCGCCGAGCTCGTCCGCGACCTGGTCGCAGGCCCCGACGGCCGATTCATCGTGACCGACCTCGAGCCCGGAACATACGAGGTCCGCGTCTCGGCGAGCGAGTACGGCGATCTCAGCGCAAGCGAGGAGGTCTTGGCGGGCCAAGTGACAGAAGTGATCTACCGGCTGGGCGCGAAGGAGAGGGCAGCCTATCAGGGCTATGGCGCGACGGCCGTAGTCGACGCTCCCCCTCGGGAAGTCGTCAAGCGCACGATCGACAAGGAGGAGCTCACGCGCATTCCTGGAACGCGCGGCGATGCGCTCCGCGCCGTCGAGCTCTTGCCCGGCGTCGCGCGGCCGCCCTTCGGGATCGGCTTGTTGATCGTCCGGGGCGCTGCGCCCGGTGACAGCGAATCGTTCATCGACGGGGTCCCGGTTCCCCTCATCTATCACTTTGGCGGCCTCACGAGCGTCTACAACTCATACATGCTCGAGCGCATCGACTTCTATCCCGGCAATTTCTCCGTTCGCTATGGTCGACGCACCGGTGGCATTCTGGAAGTCACCACCCGCGACCCCGCGCAAGACCGAATTCATGGTGTCGCCGAGATCTCGATCATCGACACCTTCGTCACGCTCGAAGGGCCCATCACCGACAAGATTCAAATCTCCGGCGGCCTCCGTCGCAGCCTCCTCGATCTGATTTTTCCTGCAGTCGCGCCCGACGACATCGGCGTGCGGCAAGCGCCCGTCTACCTCGATTACCAGTTCAAGCTGACCTTCCTTCCGACGGAGCGCGACAGGGTGCGGATTTCGGCTTATGGCTCGAACGACCGGCTCGAGCTGATCTTGCAGGAAGCTTCGGACGTGGACCCCGCGGTCCGTGGCGACACCCAGCTCGCCACGAGCTTCTACAACAACCAGATCGATTGGCGCCGCAAAGTCGGCGAGAACGTCGACCAGGAGCTCAGCTTCAACGTCGGCCCGACGAAGATCAAGTTTGGCCTGGGCGACGCATTTCGCCTCGAGGGCAACTTCATCCAAACTTACGGGCGAGGCGAGTGGCGCTACAAGCTCACCGATCGCGTGAGCTTGATCGCGGGCGTCGACGTCTACACGGCTCCAATCAAGTTGGACTACGTCGGCCCACAGCCCGACGCGCAGGAAGGCGCCGGAAGTCAACAGGGGTCGCTGGCCGGTCAAGAGCAGGTTGTCGCCGAGGTGGACACGACGATCTTTCGGCCGGGGGTCTACCTCGAGACCAACGCACGGCTTGGCGACATCGTGCAGCTCATCCTCGGCCTGCGCCTCGACTACTTCAGTGAGATCACCTCGTTCTCGGTCGACCCGCGGCTCACCACGATCTTCAGCGTCCGCGACGACATGCGCGTGAAGCTCGGCGTCGGGCTCTTCAGCCAGCCCCCCGAGTTCCAGGAGTCCGACGCCGACATCGGCAACCCGGACCTGACGCCCATCAAAGCCGTCCATCTCGGCGCCGGCTGGGAGTACGACGCATTCGAAGTCGCCAGGTTCGGAGTCGAAGGCTTCTACAAGTACCTCTGGGATCGCCCGGTCGCGACGCCGGGTGGCCTCGCACCGTTCTTCGTGAACGAAGGTATCGGCCGCATCTACGGCGCGGAGTTCAGCATCAACATGCGACCCAAGGAGGGTCGCCAGTATTTCGGCTACCTCTCTTACACGCTCTCTCGTAGCGAGCGAAAGGATGGCCCGAACGAGCCCTGGCGCGTCTTCGACTTCGATCAGACGCACATTCTGACGGCAGCTTTCGTCTACAACTTCCCGCGGAACTGGGAGATCGGGGGAACTTTTCGCCTCGTGAGCGGCAACCCTTACACTCCAGTCATCGGCTCGATCTATGACGCCCTGAACGACGTCTACATTCCGATCGACGGCCGCGTGAACTCGCTCCGTAATCCCCTCTTCAACCAGCTGGACATTCGCGTCCAGAAGAAGTGGGTCTTCGAGGGCTGGGCGCTTGCGGTCTTCCTCGACATTCGAAATGCCTACAACTACCGAAACCAAGAGGGCATCATCTACAACTACGACTACAGCCAGCAGACGCCGCTGCTTGGCCTGCCGATCATTCCGGCCCTAGGCATCAGGGGAGAGTTGTGATGCGCGCTACGCTCGTGATCTCGTTGCTCGTGCTCGTCGCTTGTAGCGAGAGCTTCCCGCCCGCATCCGCGGTGAACGAGTTCCGCGTCGTCGCGGCCAAGGTCGAGGTCGAAGCCGATCGCGCTCGAGCCAATCCAAGCCCCGAAGAGCAGGTCGAGGTCTCCGTCCTCTCGATCGATCGAGGCGTACCCGAAGATCCGGACGTGTCCGCGCTGAGCCCTGCACCATTGCAATGGCGTTTCGTTCCTTGTGTTCCGGCGCCGGTCACGATCGGTCCACCGATCTGCCTCGACGCGATCGAGCCCTGCACCGGTTGCGCGGCGACACCGCCCGACGATCCATTGGCGACGCCGGTGGTGGGCTTCGAGGTCCCCACGGCGCAGGAGCTCGAAGACGCGGACGCGCGGAGCGTTCTCTTGCAGGGCGTGGTGTGCGCCAACGGGACGCCCTCCGAGGATGCGATCCGTCGGTATCTGCTGGGTGAAACGGAAGACCTCACGCCCTGCGAGGGGCCCGCTCAGATCGACGGTCGCGCCATCGAGGGACGCTTCGTCACGATCCAAATTCCCATCGAAGCCGATCCCGGCGACCCGAATCTCAACCCCGAGCTGTCCGGTCTCCTGCTCGACGGCAGAGGGTGGCCTCCACCCTACGATGCAGGGGTGCCTCGCGACGCGGCGGGCACGGGCTGCGCCGCCGACCTCGACGGCCTCTCCGTCGCCGAGCGGGAGGCGCATCCGCGTGCCGGAGACGATCCTTCGACGATCAATCTGTCGGTGACCCGCGAGAGTATTCAGACTTTCACGGTCGATGACACCGAGCTCACCGAAGAGATTCAGGTGAGCTGGCTTGCCGACGGCGGGGGCTTCGAGGTCTCGTTCTCATTCATCAGTGAGCCCGCGCGCTCGGTGCTCACCAGTTGGAAGCCTCCGAAGAGCGTCCCGGAGGACGGGCAGCTCGTGCGGCTCAACTTCGTGGTTCGCGACGGTCGTGGCGGGAGCGATTGGACGGAACGGGGCCTCTGCATTCTGCCGCCAGCGCAAGCCCCGTCTCCGCCCTAAGTGTCGGTTTTCTAAAAACTTCCTGGCCTCGTTGACACGGCGGAACCCCACCCCTACCGTGGTGGATCGCAATGGTTGAGCGAATCGGAACGTGCCGCGTTCTCGGTGAGATCGGCAGTGGCGGCATGGCGGTCGTCTACGAAGCGATCCAGGAACCGCTCAACCGCCGTGTCGCCATCAAGGCACTCAAGCCCTCCATCGCCATCGACAGCCAGTTCGCCGAGCGCTTCGAGCGCGAGGCACACTTCATGGCGTCGCTCCAGCACGAGAACATCCTGCACGTGATCGACTTTCTCAAGGACGGTCGATCGATGTTCATCATCATGGAGTACGTCGACGGCATCGATCTCTACGACCTGCTCGAACGTTCGCCCCGACTTCCATCAGACATCGCTGCGATCATCACGCTCCAGCTCGCGCGCGGCCTCGATTATGCGCACTTCCGCGGCATCATCCATCGCGACATCAAGCCTGCCAACATCATGGTGTCGATGCAGGGCGACGTGAAGTTGATGGACTTCGGCATCGCGCGCCACGAGCGCTTTGGCGACCTCACCGAGACGGGCACCGGGCTCGGAACACCGAGCTACATGAGTCCAGAGCAGATCCTCGGTGACAAGCTCGACTTTCGCAGCGATCTCTTCTCCGTCGGCATCGTGCTTTACCAAATGCTCACCGGTCGAAAGCCTTTCGTCGAAGACGAGTCGCGGACGGTCATGCAGAAGATCCGCCTCGACCGCTATGAGTCTCCCCGAAAGCTCGGGGTGGACGTGCCGCGAAAGCTCGAACGGATCATGGCCCGCTGCCTGCAGAAGATGCCGGCGAATCGCTATCCGACCTCGCAAGCCTTGATCGACGATCTCATGGAATTCCTCGCGCCACGCGTGCTGATGAGCCACAACGCGCGGCTCGTCATGTTCCTGAACGAGATCGGCGTCATGACTGGCGAACAGACCGATGAAGTGCTCTCCGCGGTCGCGCCGCGGGTCTTGCGGCGAGGCCAGCGTGACACCGGCTTCCTCTGGAACATCGCGAAGTGGCAGGCAGCGGCACTCGCCCTTTTGCTTACGTCCGGCCTCACGGTTCAGGCAGCGACGGGGCGTTGGTCCGGCCCACCCATCGGAGATGCGCCCACGGCGCTCGACGTCGCGGAGGCCGGCCGCCTGACCGTGAGCGCAAACCCTTGGGCCCACGTGTATGTCGATGGCGTTCATGTCCTGACGACCCCTGCTGCACGAGCGATCCAACTCAGCCCCGGGCGGCATTACATCAAGTACACCAATCCCTACTTCGCATCGGTCGAGCACGTCGTGACCATCGAAGCCGGTCGAGAAGCTCACGACAGCGCCGTGCTCACCGAGCTTCTCGGCATACCCGAGGCCCCGGAGGCCGCGCCTTGAAGCGCATCGCTTTCGTAGCCGTTCTGTGTGTGATGTCGGCGCTCGCCCCCTCCAAGGGCCGGGCACAGGCCGTGTACACACATGCGGTTCAGTCGGGCGATACGCTGGCGTCGATTGCCCAGCGCTATTACGGCGACCCGACGCGCGAGGCCGTTCTCCGGGAGGCGAACCGCATGAAGAGCGCCGCCGAGAACGGACTGCTTCCCGGAAGCTGGCTCTTCATCCCGATGGTGACGTTCTATCGCGTCGGACCCGACGAGACCTGGAAGTCCATATCCGCTCGATTCTACGGTGACCCGGGTCGCGTTGCGGCGCTGATCGAGGCAAACGAAGGCAATCGTCGTGTTGAGCCCGACGAAGGCGCCGAGCTGCTGATCCCCTACCCGCTCCGCCACGTCGTCGCGCCTGGTGAAACCCTCGCCAAGATCGCCAAGCTTTACCTGCCGGATTCCCCGACCTCGCTGAAGCGGCTGCGCCAGTTCAACCCAGGCGCCCGAATCGAGCGGGGCCGCGTCGTGCTCGTTCCATTGTCCGATCTCCGGCTTGCCGGCGAAGGCCGAGCAGAGGCGTCCGAGGCCTTCATTCACGCGGCAGGCGGCGGCGCCGCCAAGCAGGCGCAAGACGAGGTCGAGGCCTCCCTGCCCGAGCTGATCCGGCAGGTGCAGGAAGCGCGCTTCGCGGAAGCGGTGGCGATGGGCAATCGCTTGCTCGGTGCGCAGGGCCTGACCTCGACGCAAGCGGTGACGATTCAGAAGGAGCTCGGTGTCGCCTATGTGGCGCTCGAGCGGGGAGATCTGGCCGAGGCCTCGTTCCGTGCAGCGCTCGCGCTTCAACCGAACCTCGAGCTCGACACCGTGCGTACCTCCCCGCGTGTGCTCGACGTGTTCAATCGAGCGAAGCAGCCGATCGAGCCGTAGCCGAGGGCGACTACTTCTTTTTCTTCTTCTTCGGCCTGTACTTGGCGGGTCGCGCATCTTCGGTCGTGGACGCCTCCGTCGATGGATCTCCCGCTTCGAGCGCCCAAGGCGGCAGCTCGATATCGCCATGCTCGGCTGCCCGCTTCTTGAGCTGCACGTAGGCGATGATGCACACCGGGATGAGCGCTAGCGAGATCAGCTGTGAGGTCGAAAAACCAAAAGCGAAGCCGCGCTCGGGGTCGTCTCGAAGGTACTCGATGAAGAAGCGCCACAGGCCGTACAGGGCACCGACCGTGACGATCACTTGGCCCCGGAACTTGCGATGGTTCAGCAGCCAGAACGAGAACGCGAACAGAAGCAGGCCTGCGAGGGACTCGTAGATCTGCGTCGGATGAACGGCGAGCGATGCTACGGCGTCCTCCGGCAACAGGCCCTCGTTGAGATGATGCTGATATGCCGGCGAGCCGGTGATCGTCTGGTCGCAGGCGAAGCTCGGGTATGCGTCGCTATCCCATTTCGGGAACGTGCCGGCGGCTCTCAAGAGTTCACCAGCGCGTTCGCCGAGCGGTCGCCCATAGTCGCAGCCGTACAAGTAGCAGCCGACGCGTGTCAGCATCAGACCCGATGCCAGGGTCGGCACGGCGATGTCGGCAAACGGAGTCATCGGGATCTTCTTGATGCGCCAGAATGCCCAAGCCGATAGAAAACCGCCGAGGAAGCCGCCGTAGGCGACGAGACCACCCGAGCGCAGATCGAACCACGCCGCAAAGCTGTCGTAGTCGTCGAGGTTGGTGAACACGTAGAGGAGTCGCGCGCCGACGATCGCACCCACCGCAGTCCAAGTGAAACAGCTGGCGAGAAGCTCGCGGTTGTATCCCTCGATGCGCTTGCCCATGTACATGATGAAGTACCAAGCGAGGAGCAGGCTGCTTCCCAACATCACGCCGTAGGAGTAGATCGGAATCGCGCCCCAAGGAGTGGGAATGCTGAAAAGAACTGGATACATCGGGCCGAAATCTCGCCGGGTTCGCTTCGGGGGTCAAGCCGCTTCCGCTTTGGAGCCATGAACGGGCTTCGCGTACGACGAGAAGAGGGCGCGATCACATTCGAAGTTCGCGTGGCGCCGCGGGCGAGTCGCAATCGCGTGATCGGCGTTCAGGATGGAGTGCTGAAGGTCGCCTTGACCGCTCCGCCGGTCGATGGCGCTGCGAACGAGGCGCTCTGCAAGCTTCTCGCGAAGACCCTCGGTGTCTCGAAGTCCGCGATCGAGATCCTGCGCGGCGAACGCGGGCGCACGAAGTTGCTGCGCATCCGAGGCGCGAACGAGCGCAAGCTCGATTTCGGAGAATGCTAGTTGACGGTGACTCGGCGAAGGAGCCACTCGTCGTTCTGCCTGCGAAGATCGAAGACGGTGTTGGCCAGGCCCTCGCTCGTGCGGACGCGAAGCGCGATGCGCGCGCGCTCGCCGTCTAGCGAGACGCTCTCTTGAATCAGGTGGAGGCGGGATCCTTCGAGCGAGGCGAGGGCTCTTCGCGCGTCCGACTTGAGCTTGGATGCGTTGCGGTCGCTGTACTTGCGGCGATGGCCTTCGTGGACGAGCTCGATGGGCACCTTCGAAGGGTTCGCGTAGCTCAGCGCTCCATCGATTCGGGCATCGGAGACTTTGCCAGTGACCGATTCGATGAACTCGTCCATCCGTTCGCGATCGGTGACCACGATGGCGTCAGTCACCACCGCGGCCCCGACCACGATCGAGAGGATGACAAGGAGATAGATGCCCGTTCGACCCATGTGACCTCGGTCTAATGCACGCCGCGTGCCAGCCGGTGGGCATCGTATTTGCCAATGATTTCCGTCCTCCTGCGCTTCGCGCGCTCGCCCCGCGCTGCCATCATGACAGCTCGACCGGGCGCTCCTCGGACAGTTTGACATCGGGGACGGGCGATCCGGCGAGTCGCGATCGCTGCTCGAGCCAAGCGGTGAACGCGACCAGCGCGCCGCCGAAGCCGGCGAGGGCGAGCCAGCCGCTGGCCTCGAACGTCTCGATCGCGTGCGCGACCTCGACGATGAAGCCCGATCCGGCCAAGGCGACTCCACCGTGGAGGAACCCTTTTCGACCCCGGACGAACCCGTAGCTCATGAGGCCGAGGCCGATGGCGATGGCTTGAAGCGCGGCCCAGGGTCTCGGTGCGTAGAGCAGTGTCGTCCCTGTCGTGAACGCGTTCAATGCCAAGGCGGCGCCGATGAAGAAGCCCTTCGAGCGTTTGCTCGCCCACGCGAAGCCGAGGCAGGCTGCTCCGGTCACCCAGCCGTAAAGCAGCCACTGACTCGATAGCGACGCGTGTCGGAGCAGTGGTGAGTCCACGATCACTGCGAATGTCGCAAACACCGCGGGCACGAACGCAACTCGCTCCACGCTGGTGTCGCCGCTCCTTCGGCCGATCAGGAACAGACCCACTGCGAACGCTCCGAGGATGGTCGCCCAGAATCCGCTCGACACGTCATAGAAGAACACCTGGCGCGCTGCGATGACCAGCGCCGGCGCGAGCAGAAAGCCTACGGCGAGCTTGGCCTCGCGCGTTTCGGGCTTCATCCGCCAGGCGCACCACGCCGCCGCAGCGAGGCTCGGCGCCATGGCGAGCGTGGCCGCCTGGACGCTTCGATCGGGGATCAACACGAGGGCGTGCCCCGCCGCGCTTGCGGCCGTCAGCAAGCTCGCGTGCCACCTGGCGAGCACCCGAAGTGCCCCCCAGGTCAGCGGGCCGAGGATCGCGGCCGCTGCAGCCACCAGCATGATCGCGGCGAAGGGGCTCGGCGCAACCCACTCTGCCGCGGATCCGAGCCCAGTGCCGCCATCCCCGAACTGCGATAGGACGAACCCGCCGAGAACGCCCGCGTGAATCGGGACCAGCGCGAGAAAGGTCACTACGAGCACGCGAGCGCTTCGGCCTTCGCGAAAGCGAATGCCACAGGTATATGCCAATGCGGGCAACAGCGCGGTCGTGCCGAGCAACGCGAGATAGCGAATGACATCGCCGGTCTCGTCCCAGCTCTGCACGAGGAAGGTTCCGGCTGCTGCGACGATCATGCCTGCCCCGCAGAGGCGAAGCAGATGGAACAGTTGTTGTAACTTGCTTTCATTGGCCATGCCGACTCCTAGCTTTGCCCGCGCCTGAGCTCATCGAGCTCGATGCGCAGGTCCGCATCTTGCTCGGCGGTTTCGAAGCTCGCTTCGAAGGTATCGATCGTCGTGTCGGACTCGCAGGCGATCTCGATCTCGCCGACGCGGGCCTCCCATCGCTCGAAGACATCTTCGAGGTCGCCGATCGGTCGGTTGGCGTTCACCATGCCGTGCGCGGCCTCCGCGTGTGACTGCCGCGTTCGCATCAGATTTCGTCGCTCGCTCAGCTCGCTGAGCTGGGCGTTCAGCGTGCGAATGCCTTCGCTGAGCTCTTTGTGAGAACGCTCGTGCTCGTCCAGACGGTGCCGGAGCGAGGCCACGCGCCGGAGCGCGCCCTTGTGTCGTCGGAGGCATTCGAGCGCCTTCTCTTCATCGTCCTCGAGTCGGGCGCGTCGTCGCCAGGCCTCGACCGCGGCCTCTTCCTCGCGCAGCGATTCCCGAAGCGCCTGCTGATCGCGCTCGACGCGTTTGAGCTGAACCCGCGCTCGTGCCGTCGCCTGGCGCACCCGCGAGATCGCCGCCGTCACGGTCGCTTCATGATTCTCGATCTGCGCGAGGACTCCGTCGACCCAGCCCGTCACGCTCATCTTCCATCGGTGTATTCGGCTCATTGGATACCTCCGGCGACGAATGAAGCAGGGGCCGTGCCAAGGCGGGACACTCGGAAATTATTCAGTAAATCGTACCCCGGAGGAACGTATGGTACAAAATACGTACTTTATATGTACACTAGGTGTACATGTTCGACAGCGACACCGCGCGTCGTCTCGAGGCCATCGGTAAGCTTGGCTTCACGAATCCATTCGGGGCGAGCCGGCCGGCGCTCGAAGCGATCATCGTGGGAGAGCAGGTTGCCCGCTCGGCGCCCTGGAGCCGATCTCTCGACTGGCCTCTTGGTGACCCTGCGATCGCGGCGATCGCCGAAGAAGCCGAACGCCAGATGTCCGCGATCCAACTCGCGCTCCGGCGCGGCGCGAAACCCGATGCACGGCAGAGGGAGCTCATCCAAGGGGTCGCGCTCTACGTTCTCTACTATCGCTATGACACGCCTTTCTATTCGCTGATCACCGCAGAGCCTCACGCGGAGGTCGTGCCGTTCTATGATTCGTTCGCGCGTGACTACGAGGAGCTCTTCGCGCGCATCGAAGCGCCTTCGTGGGCCTCCGAGCCCGGCCGCTTGTTCGCGCTATTCTTCCAAATACGGCGCGCCTTTCACTTCGTCTTTCATCAGATCCTCGGCACATCAACTGCAGTATCTCGTCTTCGCGAGACTGTCTGGGAGTCGCTTTTCACACACGACCCCTGGCGCTACCTCGCTCAGCTTCAGGGACGGATGCACGAGGCGAGCACTCTGATCCTCGGGCCGACCGGAACCGGCAAAGAGCTGGTTGCCAGTGCGATTGGCCTATCGTCGTTCATCCCGTTCGACCCGGCGCAACGCCGATTTGCCCGCAGTTTTCACACGGCGTTTCATCCGCTGCACCTCGCAGCGATGTCGAAGCCGCTGATCGAGTCGGAGCTGTTCGGACACAAGAAGGGCGCGTTTACAGGTGCGATCGCCGATCGCATGGGCCATCTCGAAGGCCGCTCCGCAAGCGAGACGATCTTCCTCGATGAGATCGGTGAGCTCGATGGCGAGGTGCAGGTGAAGTTGTTGCGCGTCCTGCAGTCACGAACGTTTCATCGACTCGGAGACTCGGAGCCGCGGACGTTTGGTGGCAAGGTCGTTGCCGCCACGCATCGGGACCTCGCGCGAGCCCTGGTCGAAGGCGAGTTCCGCGAAGACCTCTACTACCGCCTATGCTCCGACGTCATCCGAACGCCGGCGCTTCATGAGCAGCTACGGGGAGACGCCGTCGAGCTTCGCCACTTGGTGAGTGTCGTGATTCAGCGCAGCGTCGGAGGCTGCGATGCGAATACCCTCGAAGAGATCATGGGTGGCATCGAGGGAAGCGTGGGCTTCGACTACGTGTGGCCGGGCAACATGCGTGAGCTCGATCAATGCGTTCGAAATCTGCTGATTCACGGCCGCTACCTCCCGCCGCGCCGAACCGAGCCAAGCGACGGCCTCGAGCCGCTCTTTCGGCAGATGCGCGCAGCACAGGCCGATCTCGACGCGGTGATCTCGGCGTACAGTCGCTGGGTGTACGCGCGGGAGGGGAGCTATGCGCGTGCCGGGCGCGCTCTCGGGGTCGACCGTCGCACCGTCGCCAAACACGTGGGGGAGCCCGGCGATCCATCTAAGCCTATGAAATGACAATCTTTGTGGGCGTGAGACAGCAGGCGCAGCGGCTCTTCGCCGCGACGATCTTTCTCGCAGAAGCGGGGAGATTTCGGGTATTCAACACGGGAGGAAGTGGTTTCGTCTGAGACAACAGTGCGCCTGTTCACGCCCACCGGCTGGGTCATCGGAACGATGCACGTGCCCGCTGACATGGGCTTGCTGCCCTTCTTGAATGGCGGCGAAGCGTTCTTCCGGATGACCAACGTCAGTCTGCCCGAGCAGCCCCGCACGATTCCCTTTCTCGCCTTGCAACGAAAGGCCGTGCTCCTCGTCGTGCCGGGCGAGAAGACTCTGCTCGGGCTCCACGAGCACGAAGAAGGCGTGCGCCACGAGGTCGCCTGCTTGTTTGATGGTGGCCTGGTGATGGGCTCGTTGCCCCTGCCCAAAGGTATCCGCGTTTCCGACGAGCTCATGCAGTCCGAAGAATTTTTCGCGATTGAGGATTGCACGGTGGGGATCGACGCGTCGCCGGAGCCCGTCATGGAGGCAGAAGAGCTCGTGTTCGTACACGCTGCCGAGATGTTTGGTGTCGCGGAGCTGGACCCTGAATGATCGTCTCGCGGGGCACCGGGTTACGACGCGCAGTCAAGCGCTTCATCTTGCGCAACTGGGCGCTCATCCTCACGGTGCTGGTGTCCGTCCAGGTCATCATCATCGCCTCGCGCTACACCGACGTCCTACGCACCGACGTGTTCTCGGCCACCGCCGTCGGCTTGCTGGCTACCGTCGTCGGTATCTTCATCGTGTTCCGCTTCAACGAGGCCTATCAGCGCTGGTGGGAGGCCCGCATTCTCTGGGGCGGCCTGGTCAACGAGAGCCGGAATTTCGCTCGCGAAGTGACCACGTTCATCACTCTGGACCGCACGCCCAAGATTGCTTCGGTCGATGAGGCGACGCGCACGCAGAGGGAGCTCGTCTACCGGCACCTCGCATATTGCAATGCGCTTCGTCTGAGCCTGCGTCGCCAGGATTCTTGGGAGGAGCTGGCTCCCTTCTTGAGCGCCGATGAGCTTCGCGAGCTCGATGGCTACGTCAACAAGCCGACCCGCTTGACTTTCATCCAGGCTAGACGTCTCGAAAGCCTCTTCGAGGCCGACGTGGCACAGTCGCTCTTGCTCACGCGCCTGGACGCAACGATGAACCGGCTCCTCGACATTCAGGGCGGCTGCGAGCGCATCAAGAACACGGCCTTCCCCGACGAAGTGCGATTCATCTCGAAGGCGATGGTCTGGCTCAGCGCAATTGCGGTTCCGGTCGCGTTTCTGACCACCAACACGGAGATTCACGCGTTGGAAGTTCTGGCGGTCATCGTCATCTCGCTGAGCTTCATGGTCGTCGAGCAGCTGGGCGCCTCACTGAAGAACCCATTCGAGAACCTGGACAACGACACGCCCATGACGGCGTTGTGCCGCACGATCGAGATCGATCTGCGCCAGCAGCTCGGCGAGACCGAGCTGCCGCCACCCATCGAGCCAGTCGACGGCGTTTTGCTGTGACCTCGTTCAGTCGTTCAGCGCAGCGCGCATGACCTCGAGGGGCGCTTGGAAGCCGGTCCACATCTCGAAGGCAATGGCACCTTGATGAAGCAACATCCCGACGCCCCCGACCGTCGCGAGCCCACGTAGCTCTGCGCGCGCGAGGACGGTCGTTCGGCGCGGCTCGTACACCATGTCGACGACCGTGGCATCCGCCGGCAGAGCCTCGATGGGAAGCGATGCGGCAAACGCGGCTGCCGACGGGTTTGACTCGAGTGTTGCGCTCGTCGCTTGCACCAGCAGAGAGGCCCCGTCGAAACAGTGTTCTGCGTCGCTGAACGTGGAAGCGCTCAAGCGGCAGGTGCCGGCGCGGTCGGCGAGCGAAGCGACGAGCTCTTCCGCTTGAGCACTTCGCCGAGAGAGGACGATCACCTCCGACGCGCCGGCGTCCGCGAGCCCCACGACTCCCGCGCGGGCGGCTCCCCCGGCGCCCAGGACCACTACGCGCGCCCCCTGGATGGTCACGCCTGCTTCTTCGAGGGAGCGCACGAACCCGGGCGCGTCCGTGTTGTGCCCGACATAGCCATCGTCGGTGCGGACGACCGTGTTGACCGCCCCGATCGCGCGTGCACCGGGGGCCACTTCGTCGATGAGCTCCATGATCGCTTGCTTGTGAGGGACGGTGAGGTTGTAGCCGTCGATGCCTGCCCCGTGCTTCTCTGCGACCGCGTCGGCGAGATCTCCCGCCTCGACTGCAAAGCGTTCGTAACGAAGCGCGATTCCGAGTGCCCTCGCCGCAGATTCGTGCATCGCGGGTGACTTCGAATGTGTCACCGGCCATCCGAAGATTCCGAGCCAAATCGAGTCACTCATCAGGTCTCGACCTTGGCACCGAATTCGCCATCGGACACCCGGACGCGCAGGCGGTCACCTGGTTTCACCTCCAGCTTGCTTCGAACAGCGCGCCCCGTTGCCTCGTGAAGCGCGATCGCATAGCCGCGTTCGAGAACACGCAAAGGGGACAGTGCGTCGAGGTGGGTCGTCGTGGCCGCAAAGGCTGCGCGCTTCTCGCGCACCATCGGGCGGGCGCGGGCTAGCAGCGCGACCCGAAGGGCGAGCAGGCGGTCTTGTCGGCGGCGGATGGGGAGGCGCGCCGCGCTCGATAGACGCGCATCGAGCGCGGCGAGGCTTCGCTGGTCCCGTCTTAGCACCGAGCGAGGGTCCAAACGCATCAAACGGCGGTGCAACTCGGCATGCGCCTCGCGTCGCTTGCGAAGCGCAGCGCGCTGCTTTTGGGCGAGCTGGTCGTCGAGCGCAGCGAGCTCACGGCGCACCGGGATGATCACCCGGCGTGCGTCGTAGAGCGGACGCAAGAGTCGCTCCAGCATGAGCCTCAGGCCACCGATGCGATTGTCGAACGCTTGGCTCAGCCGCCGTTCCAAGGATTGCACCTCGCGCAGCAACGTCTCTCGCTCGGGAACCACAATTTCGGCCGCGTTCGACGGTGTGGCTGCCCGCATGTCAGCGACCAGGTCGGTGATGGTCACGTCGACCTCGTGCCCGACACCGCTCACGACCGGCACCCTACATGCCGCGATCGCCCGGGCGACGGCCTCGTCGTTGAACGCCCAGAGGTCCTCCGCCGATCCGCCGCCGCGCGACACGATCACGACGTCGAGATCGTCCCTGCGTTGCACCAGCTCGAGGGCAGCCACGATGCTGGCAGGAGCCGTTTCGCCCTGCACGCGGCAGTCCGCCACCAAGATGTGAACGGGGCAACGTTGCGCGGCGACCCGCATGATGTCTCGAAGCGCCGCTCCCGTGCGGCTGGTGACGACCCCGACTACGCGGGGAAGTTTCGGGAGCGCGCGCTTGCGCTCGGGGTCGAGCAAGCCCTCGGCTTCGAGCTTGGCTCGGAGCTTTCGAAACTGAGCGGCGAGGTCACCTTCCCCTGCGGGCTTGGCCGACCTCGCGATGAGTTGGAACTGACCTCGCGCTTGATAGAGCGAAAGCTTCCCGCGGAATCGCACCCGGGCGCCGTCCTGCAGGGGCGCCTTGGTTCGACTGACATCCGAGCGAAACATGACGCCGCGAAGCTGCGCTGGCTCCTCCTCGTCGTTCAATGAGAAATAGACGTGCCCTTGTTGCGAGCGTTTCACATCGGAGAGCTCGCCTTCGACCAGCACGCCCCCCCACTCGGCCTCGAGTTGAAAGCGCACCGCTCGGTTGACTTCGCTCACGCGGAAGACACGTTCTTCTCCATCGTGCTCCTCACTCTCAAGACGCTCGAAGAGTGGCATCTCCGCCATGCAGGGAACCTAGCCGCAATCAACGTCGCGAAAAAGGGTCGATTCTCTCTTTCGCCGCGGGAGCGGTCGTGAGCGCGGCCATCGTAGGCCTGGGTACCAATCTCGGAGCCCGTGAGGCGGCGGTGCTTGCCGCGCGCGACTTGCTCGATGCGCGGCCTGAGATCGACGTGATCGAAACGTCTCCGCTCTACGAGACCCAGCCGTTGGGTCCCCCACAAGGAGACTACCTGAATGCGGCACTTCGGCTCGAAACCTCGCTCGCGCCCGAAGCGTTGCTCGAGGTCTTGCTGCGCACCGAGCGGCGGCTCGGACGCAGGCGCAGCGCGGACCAACGCTGGGGACCACGCAGCATCGATCTCGATCTCCTCTGGGACGAGCGCGGATGGCACGAGTCGCGGGCCCTTCGCGTTCCACACCCCGAGCTTGCCCGCAGGAGCTTCGCGCTGGCGCCGCTCCTCGACGTCGCGCCCGAGCTCGCGGAAGTCTACGGAGAGGCTCTTGCAGAGCTAGGTGGTGCCCCGCCGCGTTGGGAACGCCGTGCAATCGTTCGACGCGACATCTCCGAACGTGGCATCGAGGTCTACGTCGAAGCCGACTCGCTCGCGGATGCCTGTGCGCTTGGTGCGCGTGCCGCGCGCCCTCTCGGGCGCCCTTGGTCCACGAGACACGCCGCGCTCGAGCCGTCAGGGGAAAGCTTCGCGGGGGCGCTACGAGCGCTCTTACGCGCCGGCTTCGACGTGCAGCTCGTGACGCTCAGCCACTGTTCGCAATCCCAGTGGACCGTCGAGTTTCACGGCATTAACACCGGTGTGTCCAACGCCGTCGATGTGCGATTCCAGACTACGTCCGGCGCCCAACGAAAGCTGAGGGGCTGCCTTTCCATCGAGCTTGGCGTGACCTGAATCGCAATTTTTGGTCGAATCGTTTGTTGCTTCACGAATGGCTGGCTAGTCTGGAGCTGGGGGTTTCAGACAACGAAGATGCCGGACGCACGTAAGGACAGGCGCACGCTGCTCTCGCTGAAGATCCGTTACAAGAGCGCAACGCTCGAGGACTTCATCGAACGCTACAGCATGGACATCTCAGGCGGTGGGGTATTCATCAAGGCCAAAAAGCCATTGGCCGTCGGCACGCTGCTGAAGTTCGAATTCATGCTCAACGACCAGTCGACGCTGATCCACGGCGTGGGCCGCGTCGTCTGGCGACGCGAGGAGGCTGAGGCCGACGCCAGCAATCCATCGGGCATGGGAATCAAGTTCATCAAGATGGATCCCCAGTCACGGTCCGTCGTTCAGCGTATCGTCGAAACTCGAGGTCTTCCTGGGGTGTTCGACCGAGGCAAGAGCGGCATTCCGGCACCCACTCGAGGCGCTTCCGATCCCGACGAGCTCGGCGCCGACGAAACGAAGGTGCGGCACGTGAGCGAGTTCCTCGCATCGGCCTTGGAAGAAGGCGGAGCCGGCGAAGTCGCCACCCGAGACGCGCGAGCGGGCGTGCAACGCGCGCGGCAGGCGAGCAAGCAGATCGGGGCAGCCCGCGGTGCTTTCAGCGCTTCAGCCGAATCGAGCGGCCGCAGTCGAGCGATCTCCGATGTGCCCGCGAGAGGCGCGATGTCTGCCTTTGGCGGGGCGTCTATGAGTGCAAGCGCGGCAATGCGCAGCTCGGCCGCCCCGGCGATGGACGAGCTCGATGCCGAGGACGACTTCCTCGACGATGAAACCACCAAGGTGCAGGAGCTGCCGACCGGTTCCGAGTTCCCGGATGCTGCAGCGACTGTGATCGCTTCTGAAGCGCCTTTCTTCGAGCGTCGGAACCAGACTCCGGTCGTGCCGGCTGCTCTCGGAGCAAGCTCTCCGCTGGAACAAGAGGTGCCGGACTTGTTCGGGCCTGATTCCTTCGGTCCGGCGCCGCGCGAGCTCATCGACGCGAGCCTGCTGGATCCGGCGGTTGCCACCGTGCCACCAAAGGCATCGGCATTGCCGCGTAGCGCCATTCCCGGGGCCGCTTCCGCTTCCGCCGAGGCTTTCAGAGTGCCCCAGGCACCCGCCGCGGTCGCAATGCAGCCCCCGAAAGTCGAAAAGAAGTCGCGTCTCGGAATGCTTCTTCTTCTGTTCGTTCTCTTCCTCGTGGCTGCAGGTGTGGCCGTCTGGCAGCTCGGCCTGACCGACGACCTCATGGACCTCGCCGCGCCGTACCTCGGGACCTCTCAGGAGCCTGCGACCCCAGCGGTCCGGGCCGAGCGACCGACTCCGAAGGCGCTCGATGTCGCTGAATCAGAGCCCGCCGTGAACCCGTCTGCCGTGGACGAAGTGGTCGCCGACGAGCCCCCGGTCGAAAAGCCGGCGGAGCAAGCAACCACCGCGCAGGCGGCCGCCGATGGTGGTCTAGTCGAGCTCAGGGTCGTATCGGTTCCGGCGGGAGCGTTCGTGAGCATCAATGGCAAGGGTGCCGGCCGAACCCCGCTCAGCGTCGAGTACGAAGCGGGAACGGAGCTCTCGCTCTTCTCGAAGGCACGAGGGTTCCTTGCGCGCCGTCAGCAGATCACGGTCGATGCGAGCCAGCCGGAGGTCAAGCTCGTCCTTTCGCCACTGCCCTACGTCGTCGAGGTCGTCAGCGACCCTGCCGGCGCTCGCGCGAGCTCTGTGGGTGGCGGCGAGGTGACGACACCGGGCGAGCTCACGTTCCGCACGATGCCGGGCTCCCGCCAGATCATCATTTCGAAGGAAGGCTACGACACGCTGACCAAGAGCGTCTCCCGATCGAGCTTCGTCGAAGAGAAGACACGGATGGCAGCGTCGCTGCGGGTCACGCTCTCGAAAGCAGCAAGCCAGGCGGCCGCAGCCAAGGCTGCGGAGCCGGCTCCGAGCACCCAGCCCGTCGAGGAGCAGCCCGCCACCGCGAGCGCGGAGGCCACGCCTACGGAGCAGCCCGACTCGGCCGAAGTCGTCGAAGCGCCGACACCTAGCGAGCCATCCGCCGCCGACGCGCCTTAGGCGTTCTGTAGAGGACGCGAATGAACACGAGGCCGGCCAAGAAGCCGCCAATGTGTGCGAACCAGGCCACACCGCCTGCTCCTTCCGCAATCATCCCGAGCGACAGGTAGCCCTGCACGAGCTGCAGCACGAACCACAAGACGATGAAGATCCCTGCGGGCACCTCCATGAAGTGGATGAAGATGAAGATCGGGACCAGAGTCACGACGCGGGCGTGCGGAAAGAGCGTGACGTAGCCGGCGAGCACGCCGGAGATGGCCCCCGAGGCCCCGATCATCGGGACCATGCTCGTTGGATCGACGAGAACTTGGCCTAGGACCGCGCCGAGCCCGCAGAGCAGATAGAAAAACAGAAAGCGGCCACGGCCCAGCACGTCCTCGACGTTGTCACCGAAGACGTGCAGGAAGAGCATGTTGCTGCCGAGGTGAAGCACGCCCCCATGTAAGAACATGCTGGCGAACGGCGTCACCCAGCTTCCGAGCGCGCCGCCTTCCGCGCGTGGCAACGTCCAGCTCCCGTGGACGAGCACGTCTGGAATGACGCCGAAGCGCATCACGAGCCCCTCTGCGTCCGCAGACCCGAGGCCCAGGCTGCCGATGAAGACCGCCACATTCGCGGCGATCAGGGTCCAGGTGACGACGGGAGTGCGCTGCCTGTGATTGAGGTCGCGAATCGGGATCACGTGGAAGGTCTATAGCGCGCCGCGAAGGCAGCGGCAGTGCTCCGTGCTAGAGCACGCGGGATGGATGCTGGGCACCTGCTTGGATCAACCGGCCCGCTGGCCCGTGGCGTGTCTGGCTACGAGCATCGCCCCGGGCAAATCCGGATGGCCCGCGCGGTGCAGGAGGTGCTGCAACACGACGGAATGCTGTTGGTCGAAGCCGGAACCGGCACCGGCAAGACCTGGGCCTACTTGATCCCCGCCGCCTTGAGTGGCCGGCGTGTGCTCGTCTCGACGGGCACCCGCGCCCTGCAAGACCAGATCATGGAAAAAGACATTCCGTCGCTCGAGCGCCACCTGGGCCTCGACATCGACGCGGCCTGTGTGAAGGGGCTCGGCAACTACCTATGCCTTCGCCGATTTGGCGAGCTCCAGCGGAGCGCCGATGCCATGCAGCCGAGGATCGCGCGCGCGCTCCCCCTCCTGCGCAGTTGGGCCGAGACGACGACGACCGGAGATCGCGCAGACCTCGCCGCCATTGCCGAGGAAGACCCCATCTGGCCTCGTGTCGTCAGCGGTTCGGACACGAGAATCGGCACCCGCTGCGAGCACTACGACGATTGCTTCGTGACCCGTGCGCGCCGCCGGGCCGAAGCCGCCCAGGTCGTCGTCGTCAACCATCACTTGTTCTTCGCCGATCTGGCGCTGCGCGATACCGGCTTCGCCTCGGTCCTTCCCGACTACGACGCCGTCATTTTCGATGAAGCGCACCAGCTCGAAGATACGGCGACACTTTTCTTCGGCACACGAATCTCCGTCGCGATGGTGGAGCGTTTGGTTCGCGATGCGCGTGTCGTCCTTGGCGCCGAGGCCCGTTCTGCGGGTCACGACACGCGCTTGCTCGACGCCATCCTCCAGCGCGCCTCCAACTTCTTCACCGCGCTTCCATCCAACACCACCAACGGACGCGCGCCACTTCCGCCGAGCGACGTTCCCGAGGAGGAGCTATTCGCGCTCGACAACGCGTTGGCTGAGCTTGCCGCTGCTTGCCGCAATGCGAAACCGCTTCAGGAGAGCACGCTCCAGATCTCCCGGCGCGCCGAGCGGCTTCGCGATGCGCTCGGCTCGCTCGAAGCTCCGGGCCAGGTGAACTGGTCGGTCGCGGGCACGCGGGGTGCATCGGTGGGATCGAGCCCCATCGACGTGGGCCCCCTGCTCCGGGAAAGGCTGCACGAGCGAGTCCCCTGCCTCGTGTTCACGAGCGCGACGCTCACCACCGGTGGAGACTTCAAGTTCATCAAGCGTCGCCTCGGAATCGACGCCGAGGTCGACGAGCAAATCGTGGAATCACCTTTTCGTTACGAGGAACAGGCCGTCCTCTATGCGCCCACGCACCTGCCCGACCCACGCGCGTCCGACTTTCCGGACGCCGCGGTCAAAGAGATCCTCGAGCTGATTCGGCTTTCCGAAGGCGGCGCGTTCGTGCTGTGCACCTCGCTTCGCATGATGCGCGTCCTGGCCAAGCGGGTCGGGGACGAGCTCGACTACGAGTGGTTCGTGCAGGGGGATGCGCCGAAACAGACCCTCCTCGATCGGTTTCGGGATATCGGCAACGCCGTTCTCTTTGCCACCGCAAGCTTCTGGGAGGGCGTCGACGTGCCAGGTTCTGCGCTGCGACTGGTGATCATCGACAAGCTCCCATTCGACGTTCCGAGCGACCCGGTCGTTGCGGCGCGCTGCCAGCGCCTCGACGAAGCGGGCGAGTCGTCATTCATGCGCTATCTCGTGCCCGCCGCGGCGCTCTCGCTGAAGCAGGGCTTCGGTCGCCTCATCCGCACCACCCGCGATCGAGGCGTCGTCGCCATCCTCGATTCGCGCATCCGGAGGAAGGGATACGGGCAGGTCTTCCTACGAAGCCTTCCTCCCGCGCGCGTCTGCGACACCCTCGACGAGGTTCGGGCGGTGCTGGTATCCTCCGACCCTGCCGAATGAAGGAGGCCCCGTGACCGAAGTCGCCGCCGAAGTGCATGGCTCCGTCGCCATCCCAGAAGCCGAGCACCGCATCGAGCCCACTTCCCAGTCGAGACTCGACGACGCGTTGGCCGTTCTCGATCGACACAAGAACGAATGGGTGGCCCTCGACATCGACGAACGGATCGAGCTTCTGGAACAGCTGAGGGCAGACTTGGTCGCGGTGGCCGAGCCTTGGGTCGAAGCATCCATCCGGGGCAAACGCATGACGGCCGGCACCGTCGAAGAGGCGGAGGAATGGTTCACGGGGCCTGCTGCGGTGCTTCGCAACATCTCCCTGCTGATCACATCGCTCGGCGACATCCGTGACTTCGGGGTGCCACAGCTTCCGAAGCCCGCCTATGCCCGCCCCAATGGGCAAGTCGTCGCCCCAGTCCTTCCGGCGAACGGGTGGGATGGCGTGCTCTTTCAAGGCTTCAGCGCGGAGGTCTGGATGGACCCTGCGGTGGCGCTCGAGGAGCTTCAAGACCACCAGGCGTCTTTCTACAAGCGCAAGCCCACGAAGGGAAACGTCGCCCTCGTGCTCGGCGCTGGCAACCACTCGTCGATTGGGCCGATGGACGCTCTCTACAAGCTCTTCGTCGAGGGACAGGTCGCCCTGCTCAAGATGAACCCAGTCAACGAAAACGTGGGACCGTTCATCGATCAGGCATTCGCTGCCCTGTCCGAGAGAGGCTTCTTCAAGGTCGTCTATGGCGGCGCTGCGGAGGGCGACTACCTCTGCAAGCACCCCCTCGTCGAAGAGATCCACATCACCGGTTCCGACAAGACGCACGATGCCATCGTCTACGGCGTCGGCGAAGAGGGCGCGCGACGCAAGTCAGCCAACGAGCCTCTCAACGACAAGAGACTGACTTGCGAGCTCGGCAATGTGAGCCCGGTGATCGTCGTGCCCGGCCCGTGGTCGCAAAAGGACCTCGACTTTCACGGAGTGAGCGTTGCGAGCTCGGTGTGCAACAACTCCGGCTACAACTGCTCCGCCACGCGCGTCGTCGTTCAACACGAGCAGTGGGACGAGCGCGAGTCGTTCATCGCTTCCATCCAGAAGGCCTTTCGGAGAGCTGGGGATCGCACCCCCTACTATCCAGGCTCGGAAGCGCGGCACCGCACGTTTCTCGCGCATCACCCAGACGCCGACCAAATCGGCACGAAGGGTGCTGGGCGCGTGCCGTGGACTTTGATCCACCACCTCGATCCAAATGATCCGGACGAGATTTGTTTCAACATGGAGTCATGGTGCGCGCAGACGAGTGAGGTCGCGCTTCCTGCGAGCTCGGTGGTCGAGTACATCGATGCGGCCGTAGCCTTTTGCAACGATCGCCTCTGGGGCACGCTGAACGCGAGCATCATCGTCCACCCGAAATCGATGAAAGATCCGGCTGTTGCCGACGCCGTCGAGCGTGCGATCGCGAACCTTCGATATGGAAGTGTGGCGGTGAATCATTGGGCCGGTTTGAGCTTCGCGCTCTGCACGACCACGTGGGGCGCATTCCCAGGGCACACGGTCGACGACATTCGATCGGGGCGCGGCATCGTCCACAACACCTACATGTTCGACAGGCCCCAGAAGACGGTACTTCGCGGTCCGTTTCGCGTATTTCCGACGCCAGCCTGGTTCCTGACCAACAAGAATGCCGCCGACATAGGCCGCAAGATGACCTACTTCAACGCCGATCCGTCTTTGATGCGGCTGCCCGGTCTCCTTTGGGCCAGCCTTCGCGGCTAGCTCTCTTTGTGGATACGGAGAGCCCCGTAGGCGCGGCCCGGATGTGCCTCGGTTCCGATCTCCAAACCGGCAGCCTCCCATCCGGCTTCCTGAAGGCGACCGAACGCATCGCGCGCGCCAGCCGTTCCCGCGCGCTGGTCGACCACGTCCACGTAGCCGAGCTGGAGCAGAATTTCTGCCGCACGGAGCGAGCGGTTCCCGGACCGGCAGCCGAGGACGAGCTTCGAATCCTTTGGAAACACGGCTGTCACCACATCGGCGAACTCGGGATTGGGCTGCATGCCGGTGGGGGTCTTGTGCAAAAACGGGATGTTGTAAGCGCCGGCAGGGTGACCCGCCTCGAACTCGGGGATCGAGCGTACGTCCACGTAGACATAACCTCCCTCGCGGACGAGCTGATCGGCTTGCGTGGGTGAGACCCTCTTGACCGCCATGGAGCAGATCTAGGGACTCGCCCCTCGGCCGCAAGCAGTGGTGATCAGCGACCCGCGTCTTGCAGGAACAAGCTCTCGAGTGTTTGGCGTTCGGGGACCAATGCGTCCAGGCGGGCACCGGCGGCATTCGAAATTCGGAGGATCTCGTCGACCGCCTGGTCGCCGTCGGCTCGCAGTGTCAGGTGCCCTGCCCCCTCGTCGACGACGACGGCACGCGATGCGAGCGATGCCTTCAGGGCTGCCGATGCTTTGCTGAGCCGAATCTCGACCCTCCGGCCTGCCGATTCGAGCAGGTCGCTCACCTGCCCCTCGGAGGTGATCTCGCCGCGCTGCATGATCACCACGCGGTCACAGAGAAGCTCCACGTCACTCAGGATGTGACTGGTGAAGAGCAGGGTCTTGCCGCGCGCCCTCTGCTCCAGAAGCACGTCGCGGACCTCCTTTCGACCGATTGGATCGAGACCGCTCATCGGCTCGTCGAGCACGAGCAGCTCGGGGTCGTGGAGGAGCGCCTGCGCCAAGCCGACACGTTGCATCATTCCCTTCGAGAACTTGCCAATCGGTCGGTCGACTGCGTGCCGGAGGCCGACCTTGTCGATCATCTCTTCGGCGCGCTTGGCCCGTTCGGCTTTGGGAATTCCGGTGAGCCGGCCACACAAGTCGAGGAACTCGAGCGGCTTCAGGTACTGATATACGTAGGGATTCTCCGGCATGTATCCGACGCGCTTGGCGGCTTCGCGATCACCGGCGGAGCGTCCGAAGATCCGGATCTCGCCTTCGGTCGGGAAGATCAAACGAAGGATTGACTTGATGGTCGTCGTCTTGCCGGCGCCATTGGGTCCGAGGAGCCCGAAGATCTCGCCCCGCTTCACCGAGAAGCTCGCGCTCTTCACGGCCTCGACGCGCTTTCGAAAGAAGCCGATGTGGAAGACCTTTCGAAGCCCTTTCACCTCCAGCACGATGTCGTCACTCATTCAGCACCCCGAGAAGCACTCTAGCGACCTCTTCGACGTCCGTGTTCCGCATCTGTGGGTAGAGAGGCAGCGCGAGCCCACGCGCGGCGATGTGCTCCGCGATGGGCATGGACGCGCTGCTGCCCGCAAAGCTGCCGAGCTTGTGGATCGCAAACGAGAGGACGCCCGCTTCGACTCCGCGATCGTGCATCTGGTCGCGGACGGCGTTGCGGTCTCGTCCCTGCGGAAGGACCACACCAAACGTCTGAAAATTGCTCTCCGCGCCTGGAGGCGTGCTCTGGAGCCCGAGCGCGTTGCCGAGGAGCTCCCGATACGATGCAGCGAGCGCGCGCCGGCGCGCGACGATGTCGTCCAGGCGCTGGAGCTGCGCAAGGCCGAGGGCCGCGGCCATCTCGGTCATTCGGTGGTTGCCCGCCGCAACGACGAACTCGCCTCGCAGTTGCCCGTGATTGCGCAGCATACGCAGCTTGTCGGCCACGCCGTCATCGTCGGTGAGGCACATGCCGCCTTCCCCGGTCGTGACGATCTTACGAGGATGAAAGCTCAGGCACGCAACTCTGCCGAGGCTGCCGCAAGGCCCGCTCGCGAACCGGCTGCCGAGCGCGCAGGCCGCGTCCTCGATGATGGGCAGTGCGCCGAGTGCGTCGCGGATCGCCGCTGCGCGAGCCGGGTTCCCAAACTGGTCGATCACGATGGCTGCCTTGGTCGCCGGGTTTCTCGCCGCGCGTAGGGCCTCCTCGGTGCTGTTCCATTCGTCGGCATCCACATCGACGAACTGCACCTTGGCTCCGGCGAGGCGCACGGCGTGTGCGGGGCTTGGCCAGCTGAGCGCGGGGCACAGGACCTCGTCACCGGGCCCGATTCCGAGAGTCTTGAGCGCGAGTTGAAGCGCGGAGGTTCCACTCGACACCGCGATCGCATGCCGCCGTCCGAGCAAGGCAGCCACCGCCTGCTCGAAGCGCTCGACCAATGCGCCTTGGACGAGCTGTCCCGATTCGAGAACGGCGGCCACGGCACGTTGTTCGTTCTCGCCAATCCATGGTTTCGCCAGGCGGATCAAAGCGGAGCCATCTTACCAGCGGACGGAAGAAAACCTCCAGATTGCGGTTCCGACGGCGGCGGCCCACCCTACTCTCCGTGGACCTCGCCAGCCAGCTCGGCGCACTCGAGCGAGCCCTGACCCGCCTGGGTATCCGCGTGCTCGAGGAAGAGCTACCGGACGAAGCCCAGATCGACGGGGGCCTCTGCCGGGTCGCCGACCAACTGGTCCTCTACATCGCCCCCGGGGCTCCGCCATGGCGTCGAGCCGAGGTCCTGCTCGATGCGCTTCGCCGATTGCCCCATCGGGACATTTGGCTTCCGCCGGAGATCCGCCGGCTTCTCGGACGCAACGATTTCGGCGACAAGCCCGTCCGCCTGTTAACATGGAAGGGCAAGGACGAGCATTGAGTGGACTTGGACTGATACTTTCCGGCGGGGGGGCGCGAGGCGCGTACGAAGTCGGTGTCCTCGAGTACGTCTTCAACGAGTTTGGCGATGTCGCAGGAAAGCCTCCGGCAATCGATCTGATTTCGGGAACGAGCGTGGGCGCCGTCAATGGTGCGTTCGTCGCCTCGATGATCCACGACATCCCGGGCGGAATCCGCCGGCTGGTGTCCGTGTGGACCGCGCTCGAGCTCCCACACGTGCTCGGCTTCGGGCTTCGCCAAGCCGCGGGACTCTATCGGGTCTTGCTCGGCGGCACGGGGCAAGCACGCGGTGTGTTCGATCCGACTCCGCTCTCGGCCCTCGTCGGCCGCAATGTCAACTGGCGCAAGCTTCGCCAGAACATCCGCACGGGCAAGCTCCAGGCCCTGACCGTGAGCACTACCCACGTCGGCACCGGACAGCCCGTGATCTTCGTCGACGCCGCGCCGGGTGTTGGAATCCCGAAGAGCCTCGGCCTCCATGCATTGGTTCGCCGAGCCAAGATCGGCCAGCATCACGTGCTCGCATCCGCTGCGATTCCCTTGATCTTTCCGGCCGTCGAGATTGGTGACGAGATCCATTGTGACGGAGGCCTTCGCCTCAACACACCGATGGGTCCATCCATTCACCTCGGCATGAATCGTCTTCTCGTCGTCGGGCTGTCATCTCCCCAGGTCACCGGGCGCCGCGCCGTTCAGGATGGCAAGTACCCGGGGGCGACATACATGCTCGGCAAAGTGCTCAACGCGTTCTTACTCGATCACGTCAACACCGACTTGCTCGAGGTGCAGCGGATCAACGACTTCTTGCGCGATGGTGTCCGCGCGTATGGCCCCGAGTTTCTCGACAAGCTGAACGAAGCAGCCCAAGCGCGAGGGGCGCTCGCGCCGCGTCGGTTGGTCAGCTCGCTCGTGCTGCGGCCGAGCACGGACATCGGGCAGGTCGCGGCCGAGTACTTGGCATCGCACCGCGTCCGTTTTGGCAGGGCGCTCGGCCGAGCCTTCATCAGCATGCTCGAGGTCGGCGCTGGAGCGGACGCCGATCTGGCGAGCTACCTGCTGTTCGACGGTGGCTTCGCGCAGACCCTCATCGAAATGGGTCGGCGGGACGCGCACGCCCGTCGTGCGGAGATCGAGGCCTTCTTGTTCGAAGACCCGGACGCCGCCCTGTCCACATCGGCGACTGTGGAGACCCTGGCACATTCGCCATCCAAGCCCCCGGAATAGAGAGTGGTTTTGGTCGCCGGGGGCCTGTGGAAAAACATGGGAAAACTGACTTACCAGTCAGCATCACTGTAATATTTTACCCATAACGTTGGTTATGTTACGCTTCACGAGTGGCTCAACCTAGCGTCGCGCACATTTCCGAGAACGCGACCCTCATGTCCCGGCGTCTCGTGCAGAACGTCGGGCTCGTGGTTCGCGGCAAGGAAGAAGTCATCAAGCTTGCAGTGGTTTCGCTGCTCGCCCGCGGGCACCTCTTGCTCGAGGACGTACCCGGTGTTGGCAAGACCACGTTGGCTCGCGCACTCGCTGCCTCCGTCGGCGTCTCGTTCCGAAGGCTGCAATGCACTTCCGACCTGATGCCCACCGACGTGCTCGGCGGCAACGTCTTCAATCAATCGAAGAGCACGTTCGAGTTCCGCGCCGGCCCGATCTTCACCCAAGTGTTGCTGGCCGACGAGGTGAACCGCACCACTCCCAAGACGCAGAGCGCTCTTCTCGAAGCCATGGACGAACGCCAGGTATCGATCGATGGCGAGACGCACGACCTCGAAGAGCCTTTCTTCGTGGTCGCGACCCAGAATCCACAAGAGTTCTACGGAACATACCCTCTGCCGGAGTCCCAGCTCGACCGCTTTCTCGTGCGATTGAGCGTCGGGTACCCGCCACCCGGCGTCGAGCGCGAAGTGCTGAACCGCCGCGGCGCCGACCCGGTGCAGAAGCTCGACGCGGTGATGAGTGCGGGCGAGCTTCGACACGTTCAGCAGGCCGTCGACTCGGTTCGAGTCGATGATGCTGTGCTCGAGTACCTCCACCGCATCGTCCTCGCAACACGCAATACGCCGCTTCTGTCCGTTGGCGTCTCGACCCGCGGAGCACTCGGCTTCGAACGTGCCGCACGCGCCCGCGCATTGGTAGAGGGCCGATCATACGTGTTGCCGGACGACGTCAAAGCGCTGGCGGGCCCGGTCCTGGCGCACCGAGTGAAAGTCTCGGGCAGCATGACGGGGACCGCCGTACGGGACGACGCGGAGCGTGTGATTCGCGAGCTTCTCACGGTGGTGGCTGTCCCGCTGTAAAGGGTCCGGTCGATGCGGATCTTTCGACGAAGACGGGCTAGGCGGAAGTTCCGGTTGACCCGCGAGGGTCGCGCCTTCCTGTTCGTCACGATCGGTGTCGGTTTCGCCGCAGTCAATACTGCCAACAACCTGCTCTACCTCGTCCTCGGCCTTCTGCTGAGTCTCTTGCTCGTCAGCGGCGTTCTGAGTGACCTCGCACTGTGGAAGCTACGAATCCAGCGGAAGCTCCCGTTGCGCATGTTTGCAGGCACGCGCTCGCTCATCGAGCTGACGGCCGTCAACGACAAGCGCTGGCTCGCCAGTGTGTCGATCGAGGCCGTCGACGAGATCGATGGTGTCGACGGCCCCGCCGCGCGGTTCTTGCGCATCGAGCCCGGCAAAACCGAGCGCTCGGCCTATGCCTTCGAAGCGCCGCGTCGCGGCTTGATCGAGCTCGGCAACACGCGGGTGCTGACCCGTTATCCCTTCGGATTGATCGAGAAAGGCTACGCCGTCTACGATCCGGACGAGGCGATCGTCTATCCGCGAATCCTCGACCAGGTGACGACAGCGTCGGTCCAACCCGTTCCCGGGGACGCTGCCCCCATGCACCGAACCGGCCGCGGAAGCGAGTTCGCAGGAAGCGTGCGCTTCTACCGCGAAGGCGACGAAGCCCGCGACATCCACTGGAAGCGCACCGCGAGCCGCGGCGAGCTGGTGGTACGCGAGCACGAGCAAGACACGAGCGCGCTCGTCACGCTGAGCATCGATAACGTAGTCCCGCCCGGCATCCGCGACGAAACGGAGTGGCGCGAGCGCTTCGAGCACTCGATCTCCGAGGTCGCCACTGCGGCGTCGATCTACCTCGCACAGGGGGTCTCCGTGCAAGTCCAGGCCGTCGACAGCGTCTCGCCGCTCGTCGCCGGAGGAACCGCGCCGGACCCGATCTGGCGCTTCTTGGCGCTTCTGAAGGCGATCCGCAGCGACGCACCGAAGCGCTCGAAGCGTGCGGGCCGAAGGTGGGCGGCGTGAGATTCGAGTTTGCCCACAAGGTCGTCGCCTACTTGTTTGCTGGGCTCGGGTTGATCGCACTCATGCTCGGCACGACCTTCACGCCGGTCGATTCCACGATCGTCATGTTTGCCTTCGTCGCCAGTTGGTTCGCCGAGTCACCCGCGATCGATCGTCCTGGTTACTCTCGGTTCTGGAACGTCGCCGCCGTCGTCTTCCTCCTGATTCAAGTGGGGCGCGCCATAGGTGGTGAGACGACCCTCACAGTGGGCGTGCAGTACGCTGCGTTTCTTCAAATCTCGCGACTCTCGCACCGCAAGACGGCCGCGGACTACCAACAGATCGCGATTCTTGCGTTTCTGCACTTGATTGCCGGGACAGTGCTCTCCTCGGGCCTCGACTATGGCGTCGTGTTCTTCGGGTTCGTCATCGTCATGCCCTGGATGCTCACGCTGACGCACCTACGCAAGGAGCTCGAGACGGAGCATGGCGTTGGCAGCCCAATGCTCCGAGCCGAGCTCGACAGCCACGAGCTCACGACCGCTTCCTTCTTCGGTGGAACTACCTTGCTCGCCCTGCCGTTGTTTGCCCTCACGGCCGCGATGTTCTTTGCGTTTCCTCGCGTCGGGTTTGGTTTCCTGTCGAGCTTCGGCGCACGGACTACCGCGGTTGCTGGATTCGGCGACGATGTCGAGTTAGGTGGCTTCGGTACCATTCGCGACGACCCCATGGTGATCATGCGGGTCAAGATGCGAGACCGAGCGGATCCGCCACCCCCGTCCATAGGCCTTCGATTCCGCGGCACTTCGTTCGATCGGTACGATGGCGGGCGGTGGTCGAGGACGCAGCTCGCTGGGCAGAAGGTTCAGCGCCTTCAAGACCAGTACATCCTGTTTCGGCCGCCGAAAGACTCCGACCAAGAGTACGAGATCATACTCGATCCGATGGATGAAGCCGTCCTGTTCATCCCCGAGGGTACGGTTGCCCTGCAGGTTCCACCCGAGATTCGCGCTGGTCGAAGCCGCTATCGGGAAGTCGCGTATTCCCCGGGGTTCGACCTTCGTTACCGAGGGCGCGTCGACGGTCCCCTGACGTATAAGGCGTATGTCGGGGCGAAGCGGCGTGGCATCGCTGAACGCATTCCTGCGAGCCTGCGAGAGAGGTACCTGGAGGTTCCCGCGGGCTACGATCGGATTGCGGCATTGGCGAGCCGCATCGCCGGCGCCGCGAGCGACCCCCGGGTGAAGGCTCAGCTGGTCGAGAGATATCTTCGCGGCAGCGGCGATTACAGCTACACGCTCAAGCAGCCGGAAACCGAAGGGAAGGACCCTCTCAACGTCTTCCTATTCGAAGCGAAGGCGGGGCACTGCGAATACTTTTCGACTGCGATGGCGATCATGATGCGTTCGCTGGGAGTTCCCGCGAGAAACGTCACGGGCTTCCTGGGAGCCGACTACAACCCGTACGGGGACTACTACGCAGTGCGGAATGGAAATGCTCACAGTTGGGTCGAGATCTTTGCCGAAGGTCAGTGGATCACCTTCGACCCGACTCCTGCGTCGGGCCAGATATTCCGCTCACCGTCGGGCTTCACCGCAAAGCTTCGACAAATGGTCGATGCAATGCGGGTTCGATGGGCCGAGTACGTCGTCGAGTACAACATACGCGACCAGGCGCGCGCGCTCCAAGGACTGCTGAGTTGGTATCGCTCCCTGCGAAGTGACCGGCGCGGACCGCGTTCGACAGGCGACGATGATGCAGCGGCGCAGGACGGCTTGGGCGAGATCCCATTCCGGCCGGACTGGCGCTGGTTCATCGCGGTCATGGCAGTGTTCTTCGTTGGCGTTCTCTGGACTCGCTGGCGTCGCAAGCGACGTCGCCAAAGCCGTGCGGGTCGCCGACTGGATCCAGATCGTGACCGGGCTGTTCGTCTGTATCTGGCGTTGGAGAGCAACCTTCGAAAGGCAGGGAAGGCGCGCCCCGTCGATGTCACGCCGAGCGAACATGCCGAGGCCCTTGCTCGGGAGGGTTTCTCGGCGGTTCAGGAAGTGCGCCAGGTGACCGACGCCTACCTTGCGACCCGATTTGGCGGCGATCCATTGTCACCAGCAGACTACCATCGGCTTCGACAACTCAGCCGCCGCATCAAGCCACGACAGTCCCGCCGGCCTATTGCGTGAAGAACCAGCCGGCGGCGACACCCGCCGCCGCCAGCACGATCACGCCGACGACGATCAATGCGACCTTCGAACCTCCTCCCTTTTGCGCCGCTTCATCGGGGGCGCCAGGAGCAGGAGCGGCAGCCGCGCTTTCCGGTTTGTCGGCCTTGATCGAAACCGGCGTCGCGCCGGGTGGGCGGAAGGTCATGACGGGCTGCGAGCCTTCGCGGCGCGAAGAGCGGGGAGGGGGGTTCAGCGAGGGGCCCATCGGGATCGCCGGCCGCGGTGCCTTCACGCTGTCGTCTTTCGTCTCGAACCAGCCCATCGTTGCGCCTGCGGGCGCGCTGTTGCGCACGTTCTCGATGGCCGTCTCGACGTCTTCGTCACCTTCGAACCAATGGCTCGGGTCGACGAACTCGGAAGCATCCAGGGGGCGCGAGCCTTCGTTGTCGGGGCTGAGTGCGAAGGAGTTTGCTTCGACCGGGACACCCGCCGTGCTTTCGAGAGACGTGAAGCGCTCGAGCTCTTCGAGAATCATGGTGTCGATCATCGCGGGCTGCGGCGGCACGGACTTTTGTCGCTCGAGCGTCGCTTTGACGAGGTTGGCGATGTCGTACGACGTCACTTTCATCTGGTGATGAAACAGAAAGCTCGCCAAGGCGTCGCCGAACTCGCGTGCCGACTGAAAGCGATCTTTCGGGCGCCGGGATAGTGCCTTCTGCACGATCTTGTCGAACTCCTCGTCCACTTCCGGGTGGGTGCCGACCAAGCTCGGCACGTCCGCCGAAGAGACTGCCTGTACGGTTTCGTAGTCGGTCTCGCCGAGGAACAAACGGCGACCCGCCAACATCTCCCACAGGCAAACCCCGAGCGCGAAGATGTCTGCTCTTTCGTCGGCCGGTTGCCCACTAGCAACCTCGGGCGAGAGGTAGCTGAACTTTCCTTTGACCACACCCGGGTCGGTGCGTTCGAGCTGTGTCCGAGCTTTCGCGAGCCCGAAGTCGGTCACCTTCACCTCACCGCGCTTGCTGATCAGAATGTTTGGCGGCGACACATCGCGGTGAACCAAGTCGAGTGGGCCGCCGTCATCGTCCAGCAGCTCGTGCGCGTAGCTGAGGCCGCGGCACGCTTCCATGCCGATGTAAATGGCGTCTTTAAGAGGGAATGGCTTCCGCTTCAGTCGTAGCGTCTCCATCACCTTCTTGAGATTCGTCCCATCGACGAACTCCATGACGATGAAGAAACTGTTGTCGGCCTTGCCGATGTCGAAGACGCTGACGATGTTCGCGTGGTTCAGGCGAGCGCCGAGACGAGCCTCGTCGAGGAACATCCCGATGAAGTTCGTATGGGAGGCCAAATGCGGCAGGACGCGCTTGATGGCGACCTTCTTCTTGAAGCCCTGGACGCTTGTCGCCTCCCCGAGGAACACCTCGGCCATCCCCCCTGCTTCGAGTTTCTCGATCAGGTTGTATCGCTGATCGGTCATAACCGCTCGCTCGCCCTCCCTGCAGGCGTCATTCCATTGTCGTTTGCAGGGACCAGCGCGGTCAAGGAACGGATGAGCATTGACACACCGCCCCTGCGGCGCTTGACTGCCATCGTGCCCCGCTCACCCAAGCCTCTGCGAATAGCCCCCTCGGTCCTTTCCGCTGATTTTGGCCGGCTTCAGGCTGAAGTCCAGGCGGTCGACCGCGCAGGCGCGGATTGGATCCACGTCGACGTCATGGACGGCCGTTTCGTGCCCAACATCACGATTGGCCCATTGGTCGTAAGAGCGATTCGCTCTGCGACCAAGAAGGTCGTGGATGTCCATCTGATGATTGTAGAGCCCGAGAAATATGTTCAGGCATTCTCAGACGCCGGCGCGGACGTGATCACCGTGCACGCAGAGGCCTCTACACACCTCCACCGGACATTGCAGCAGATTCGCGCTCTCGGAAAGCGGGCGGGCGTTTCCTTCAACCCGCACACCCCTCCCGATTGTCTTCCGTACGTGCTTCCCGACGTCGACCTAGTGCTGGTCATGAGCGTCAATCCCGGTTTCGGCGGGCAGAGCTACATTCCTTCCGCCTCGGCGAAGCTCGGGCATATTCGCAAACTGATTGACGACGCCGGCCTCGACATCGATCTCGAGGTAGACGGAGGCGTGAAGCCCGGTACGGCACGTCAAGTCATCGAAGCAGGTGCCGATGTCATCGTCGCTGGCAGTGCCGTGTTCAACAGCGCGGACTACGCTGCCGCCATCACGGCCATCAGAGAGGACGCCGGGTGAACGACGACTCTGCCTTGACCACGGTGTTCGTGGATCGGCGCGCGACCAAGCGGAAGCTTCGCAAGAGCCGCATCGTGGTCGAGGACGGGCCAGAGAAGGGGACACGTCTGGACATCGCCAGCGAGCGCGTGACGATCGGCCGCGGCGTCAGATGCGATGTGACGCTCAGCGACCCCTCCGTGAGCGGCACTCATTGCGAGATCATCGCTAGCGAAACGGGCTTCTTGCTTCGAGACCTAGGGTCCAGCAACGGCACATGGGTGGCCGGTGTTCGTGTCCGTGAGGCTTGGCTCGAGCCCGGCATGCCAATCCGCGTCGGGCGCACGGTAATTCGATTCGAGCACGGGTCTGGCTCGGTCGAGATCGACCTGAGCGGCCGGGAGCAGTTCTACGACCTCATCGGTCACGGGGTTCGCATGCGCGAAATCTTCGCGGTCCTCGAGAAGGTTGCAGCTTCGGATCTGACGGTTCTGGTCCGTGGCGAGACCGGCACGGGGAAAGAGCTGGTCGCGCGCGCCATTCATCGTGCATCGAAGCGCGTGCAGCGCCCCTTGATCGTGCAGGACTGCAGTGCGATTCCCGCAAATCTGATCGAAAGCATTCTCTTCGGCCACGAGCGCGGCTCGTTCACGGGCGCCGCCGACCGCAGGCGCGGGTGCTTCGAAGTTGCCGATGGAGGCACGCTTTTCCTCGACGAGATTGGTGAGCTCGACTTGGGCCTGCAGCCAAAGCTTCTGCGCGTCCTCGAGACCCGTGAAGTGCAGCGTGTTGGGGGAACCAAAATGATTCCCGTCGATGTGCGCGTGATCGCCGCAACGAACCGGGATCTCCGCCAGATGGTCAACGAAGGCAGCTTCCGTGAGGACCTTTACTATCGTCTCAGCGTCGTCGAGGTCGATCTCCCACCCCTGCGCGAGCGCCCGGACGACATTCCTTCTCTGGCTCGGCAATTTCTAGAGGAGTCCGCTCGCCGCGGACCGCTGGGGGAGGGCATTCGTTACACCATCACCGACGATGCCATGACGAAGCTCAAGGCATACCCGTGGCCCGGTAACGTTCGCGAGCTGAAGAACACGATCGAGCGTGCAGTATCTCTTGCCAACGGGGCCGAGCTGGGTATGCACGATCTCCTGCCGGCATCCCAGAAGATGCCGCCGGTCTTCTTGCCCGGCGGGACTGCCGAGCAGTTTGTCGAGGACGGCACGCCTTTCAAAGACGCAAAGCAGCGCGTCGTGGATGCGTTCGAGGTGCAGTACCTCAAGGCGCTCCTCGACAAGCACGGTGACAACATCACCCGCAGCGCCAAAGCTGCAGGCCTCACGCGCTACCATCTGCGCGAGCTTGCAAAGCGCTACGGCCTTCGTGGTGAGATCAACGGGCCCGACGAAGACTGACGAACGCTGTCACGGGTTCGCTCCCCGGCCGGCCGGTGCGAGGGAGCGGATCCCCGCGCGCTCGGCTCGGTCGCTGCTTCAGGTCGAGTGGGAGCACGGTGCGTAGGAATGTCATGACATTCTTGTCGACCACCGGTGGGTGGAGTTGCCCACGATCGCGGAAAAAATGCATCGAAAAACGACAGGCCGCGCGGCCTGTTGGGGTCCCTCGCTTGACCTGGCCGCCCGCTCCTCATCTATAGTGAGTGGATGGTAGGGGTAGGGGCCGCGTTCTGGGTGTTCGCTGCACTTACGCTCAGTTGGTCGGCGGCAGCGCATGCCGAGGTGTCGGTCGGCCAGACGGCCGTCCCGGCTCCATATTGGGCAAAGTCCATCGAGGTCGTGAACGATGGTGCGCCGGTCTTCGCGAAGCCCGACTCCACGTCGCGTCGCCGCGGGACGATCGCAGTCGGAACACGCCTGGCTTTCAACCGACGCGTCTTTGGCGAAGGTTGTTCCACCGGCGTCTGGTACGAGACGAGCGATCTTCTCTACATCTGCGAGGGCAATGTCGTGCCTTCGGCAAGCTTGCCCGGACCCAGGGTCGACGATGTCGAGCCGAATGACCAACGCCTGCCTCAACGGTATGCCTTCATCAAGTTCGATGGCACGCGAGCGTATCTGCATCCGAGCGGCTATTTTCGAAACGACTACGTCGAGTCGTTCGGCAAGAGCTTTGGCATCGTCGTTACCGGTCAGCAAGTGTACCAAGGCGTCGAGTTCGTTCGCACGCGTCGACACCTCTGGGTCGAGCGGGGCTCCGTTCACTTCGTCGCGGGGAGCCCCTTCATGGGAGAGAAGCTCGCAGCCGACTCCCCGCTCGATGTAGCTTGGGTGTCGGTTCGCCCGGCGAACGTCTTCGAAAAGCCGAACGCCCGCGTGCTCCGGCGCCTCGCACGCCATACCGTGGTTCGGATTCAGCGCGAAGAAGGCGCTTGGGTAGAGCTCCGCTCCGGGGGCTGGATGCGCCGAGCCGCTCTTGCCCGCCCGGAGCGCGTACCGCCGCCCGAGGGGGTCAGCCCCACCGACCGCTGGATCGACATCGACTTGGAGCAGCAAGTGCTCGTCGCATATGAGGGCGCGACCCCACGATTCGCCACGCTGGTTTCGACCGGGCGCAACACGAGAGAGTCGCAAACACCCATCGGGACTTTCCAAATCTGGGTGAAGCTCGAGCTCTCCGACATGGACGACCTCGAGCGCACCGACGTCGACAAGAACTACGCGATCCAGGACGTTCCCTGGGTGCAGTTCTTCAAAGGCTCTTACGGTTTTCACGCAGCCTTCTGGCACGACGACTTCGGTCGCCGACGCTCTCATGGCTGCATCAATCTCTCCCCCGCCGACGCCCGGCATCTCTTCTCGTTCACCGAACCGGTCTTACCCCCGGGCTGGAACGCCATCATCACGGTGCCCGAGGACCGCCCGACGACCGTGCAAGTGCGAGCCGGACGCTAGTGCTCCAACAGGCCGCGCGGCCTGTTGCCTTCTTCCGAAGAAAGTGTCTTTTCACGCAACTCGCGTGACGGAGCGCCGATAACAGGGCGTGGTTTTCGCTGAGTACATCGTCTTGCTGGGAGTCGTCGTTCTAGCGGCCGGCCTGGCGCTCCATGGCCTCGGCGTCCCACTCGTGGAGGCTTTCTACCTCACGAAACTATTCATTCTCTTACCCATTCCATGAGGCAATCGGAGGTGCACGTGAAGCAAACTCAAACAAAGAATCGAAACCTCGTCGCGGACAAGCGAGGGCTCACTACCGTGGAGTACATCATCGTTCTCGGTCTGATCGCGGTCGTAGGCATCGCTGCTTGGCAGCAGTTCGGTGAGACGCTCACCGGGGAGATCGAGGCGGCTGACGCCTACATCGCTGACGTCGTTCAATAGTGGGCGGGCCGTGTCTGTTCTGATTCCCGGCATGATCGGCTCTGCCATAGTCACCGCGGGAGCCGCGGCACTATCCGACGGGCGCTCCGGCACGATTCCAAACTGGATCACGCTGCCTCCACTGATATTGGCGCCGCTTCTCTATGCGGCCACGCTGGGCCTCGAATTCGGACTTCAGAGTCTCTTCTCGGCCTTCGCCAGCGGCATCGCCCCTTATCTGATGTTCCGACGGCAGGCGATGGGCGGCGGCGACGTGAAGCTCTTCGCCGCCCTCGGTGCACTTTGCGGCTTCGACCCAGTCGCTGGAGTTCGAATTCAGTTGGTTGCCTTCGCGGTAGCGATGGTCGCCGCCCTCACCGCTAAGGCTTGGAGAGGTCGATTGCTCTCGACCCTTGCCGGCGTTGTAGCCATGGCGTTCAACTGGGTGCTCCCTTCACGGCGGCGCCTGCGGGTTAGCGACGAGCTCATGTCGCCAATTCGCATGGGGAGCCCCATTCTCGTCGCGACGGTCACCTGCTCGATTCCGCCGCTCACCCGCGTTTGGAGCATCTGATGACCTTCCACCGGCCGCTCACCTCTGCACGCGACCTGGTTCGTGAGGTGCGCGGCGCCGTGTTCCTGGAGTTCTTGATTGCCTTCGTGCCTCTGTGGACGTTTGCGCTCTGCGCATTCCAGCTCGCTCTCATCGCTCGCGCCAACCTCATGGTGAAGCACTCGGCCGATGCCGCTGCGCGCTCAGCTGCGGTAGTGCTGCCGGATGACCCAGCTGAGTATGGCGGTCAGCCACAGATGCACGTCGGACGAAATCGAATTGGTACCGACCATCTCGCCTCGGCTCTGACCCGGATCTCGGGGGCGCTCAGGTCCCCTTCCGCCCTTAGCATCGCTTCCACCATCTCTGGACGTCCTCTCGCCAACGTCGGCACGTCGCGGCTCAACACCATTCGACTCGCGGCCCATGTGCCACTCATGCCATTGTCTCCGATCGACGTCGGCGCCGACACGCACCCAACTCTTCACAAGGCGCTCGGAGGGCCGAGGTCGCTCTCGAGTGCGAGCTACTATCAGCCATTTGCAGTTGCGGTGACCTTCCCCGACGCAACCGGTTCGGTGGTAGCGGGTCCCGAGATCACGGTTCGTGTCACTTACGCCTACCAGTGCACCGTTCCGCTTGCCCGTCGAATACTCTGCGCCCCCTTCGAACGTCTCGATAGCGAACAAGAATGGGGTCAGTCCTTTCTGTCCATCGCCCAGCAGTTCGTTGGCGGCTGGTTTCGGGAGCTCGAGCACGAGTCGACCACACTGATTCACGGCGCCCCCTACGAGTACAGACCGAGGCGCTCATGATTGCAGGCGTTCAACGCGCACTCCGATCGGATATTCGCGGGGCCATGATGGTGATGTCGCTCTTCGTCGGACTGCTTCTCATCGCTACGCTCTACTACATCCTCGGCGTCGGCGATGCGCTGCTCTATCGAAGAGTCATGCAAGACGGCGCTGACGCCGGCGCGTTCGCCGCATCGGTCGTAGCGGCAAAGGGCATGAACTTTCATGCGCTTCTCAACGTCGTCATGGCGGCCACCGCGGGTATCCTGTTGGTCATTCGAAGTGTTGAAGTTCTCTTAGAGATAGTGCTTGCGATCCTGAGCGCGTTGGCAGCATCGATCGTGTTGGCCGCGAAAGCGCTTCCTCTGATTGCTGCGATTACGCCCGCGGAGGCCGCGGTGGAGAAGATCGGCGATGCCGTCGAGCAGTTCGTTCGGATCGCTCATGACGCACTCGACGTCGCACACCATGCCGTTCAGCGCGGCTACCCGTTGCTCGCCGAGGCGCGAGCTGTCGACGTGATGGCGTTCCAGGGTTCCTTCGATCCTCCCGTATCCGCTGGCTTCGTCGTTCCGCTCCTCGGCCCAAGGCTTCCAGACGGCGGGCGTGGCTTACCCGTGGAGAAGCACGATGTCGGCGTCTTGTGCGACCGAGCGTCAAACGCCCTCGGTAACCGCCTGAGTAACGTGCGGTCCAAGGTCCCCCGATGGCTTCTCAAATTCCTGGGTGGTGTCGTGGCCAAAGCGCTTCGACTCGGCAAGCGCCGCACCTGCGCCGACGACGTCGTCGAGTCTCCCCGCGTCGTGATCCAGGCCCGACGCGATGGGAGTCCAGTCTGGCTAGGGCACGAAGAGTTTCAGTATCGAGGATATACCGTTGGCCGCGATCCTCATGGGGGTCAATGGCAAACCGGCGAGCGCGGCATTCGTATCGCGCAGGGCGGTCGCCCCGCCGGCCGCAACGGCACGTACAAAGCGCACGCCGTGGGGCGACTCGGCTTGGCGCAGTCCGAATACTACTTTGCGGGTACGGAGGACCGATCGGAGTGGTTGTGGAAGCAGCGTTGGCGGGCCCGTCTTCGCAGATTTCGGGTCGCCCGGGGTTGGGTTCCATCTGGGATCATGAGCGCATGCTCTGCAGCGCGGGGCGGTGCCTTTGCAAGCGGCCTGACGGCGATCTGTGATCTCGCCAGGGACTTCTCGCTCAACGCGGTGTCGGCGCACTGAAGGGGTGGGGGTATGGATTCAACCGCACGTCTATTCTTCGATGATCGGGGCGCGGCCTTACTCGAAACCCTGATCGCGCTTCCGCTATTGCTAGTGACGCTAGTCGGAATCGCAGCGGTCAGTTCCAACTACGGAGCGAAGCTCGAGGCCAAGGCGCGTGGAAGACGCATGGCATGGCTACAAGCAGATTCCGGAAAGTGTCCCGCCCGCGGTTGTAAAGGCGGAGGGTGCGAGGCGATCGAGGCCGATTTGCGGGCCGGCGCTCTCGATCCTTTGAGCACCGCGCAAGCGGCCGGCTATTCTCTCCGTTCATTCGTCGACAACCTACGGGACTTCCTCGTGGGGAGGACGACGACCGGGATCGGCACCGCAAGTGCCGCGATTCCGCGCCCGCTGATGTCCGATCAAACGTGGCAGCGTGGTGCGACTACGCTTCTTTGTAACACGACGCAGCGCCAAACGGATTCGGGGGAATCCGTACTCGACCATGCTTGCTCGACCGACCTGAACACGACGGAGTATGCAAGTGAAGTCTGTCGGTAGCTCGTGTAGCAAGCGCTGCACTGCACTCGCGCCTTGGCTTCGTATGAGCTGCCTCGCTTCGGTCGCCGTGGTGTTGACGTGTGCGTTGGCGCTTCACGTCGCCAGTGCTCAGTTCGATGGAGCCATGATCCGCCTGGGGTCGCGGGTCATGGCCTTTCCTGGCGCTCCAGTCACCGAAGCGCGCACCGTGCGAATCAACGGGGTCGATGTTCGACTCCGGACCGAGGTGGTCGCTGCGCCGCTAGACAGCGTGCTTCGCTACTATCGTCGTCTGTGCGCCTCGCCCGAGTTAGACTCAGGGGTCTACGGTTCTCTCATCTCTTCGTTCGCCACACGGAGCAGAATCACCAGCAGCGACGGCTACGTAGCCTGCGTCGAAACAGGGGTAGGCGATCTCGAGACCCTGACCGAGCGGCTGGTGAAATTCTCTAGAACCTGGGACCTCGCCGACGTCGGGTCGCTTCGATACGTCTATGCCACCCCCGCGGCGGATCGTCCCGAACAACACACGTTCTTGATGACGATTTGGGCGGACGGGCCCGTCGATCTGCGCGCATTCCTCCCGATCGCCAGCGGTGATGCAGGAGGTGTCGATCCGAGCGACCTTCCGCGACCACCGGACTCGCAGCGTATCCTGTCCGCGACCGAGATGATGGCTCCTTCGGGCGTCTATACGTATCTCGCAAGTGTTACCTCCAGTGAGCCAATCGCTCGGTTCTACCGAAGCGCGCTCTCCAACAGTGGGTGGGACATCCTCGAGCGAGGCTTTGAGGAGTCCGTACAAGTGGACGGCGTTCGCATCCTCTCGGCCGAGAAGGCTGGTCGCCTCGTGACGGTATTGGCTCATGCAGGTGCTTCGAGCGGAACCGTCGTGACTCTTCTCGTCTCGGAGGTCGCTCGATGACATCGCCCAAGCTTTCCGCGAACATGCCCCTGCTCACGTCGATTGCGGTAGCGCTCCTGGGCGCAGCACTCCTCGCTCTCTATGTCAGGCAGTTCCAGCGCATGGCAGCTGGCGGCGAACCCATCACGTTGCTTGCAATGCGCACCGACGTGCCGGAAGGCGAGCCAATTCGAGAAGAGATGCTGATCGCGCATGCCGTGCCGGAGAGCTACGTGGAGTCGCGACAGGTTCTTGCTTCAGAGAAAGCCCGCGTGCTCGGCGTCCGTGCCGCGATCGACCTCGAGGCCAATCACACGCTCGCTTGGACCGACCTGGCGAGCACCCGGCGGGATCGAGGCTCGCTGTCTGCGCGGATCCCGGCCGGGATGCGGGCGATGAGCATCGGGCTGAGCCGCCGTCGCGCATTCGGCGCGCTTCTTCGGCCCGGCGATCGCGTGGACGTTCTCGTCAGCGAGGTGCGGCCTGCGCCAGACGCCAGAACCGTGACGATCCCGCTCCTGCAAAACATTCTCGTTTTGGCGGTCGGCGACGATTTTGGAGCCACTGATCCCGAGGGAGCGAGCGACCGTTCGGACTTCGTGACGCTCCTTCTCTCGGTGGATCAGGCCAGTCTCCTCGCGCATGCAGAGCGGGGCGGCGAGCTGAGCTTGACTCTGCGGAACGAAGGCGACCTCGAGATCAGCGAGGGTCTGCCTGAAACGGACGACTTCGATCTGCTCATGGAGGAGAGGCGGAGCAGGAAACAACGGCGCGCGGTGATCGAAAGGGTCGATTGAATGTGCCGTAGAAGAGTGAAGGCATTCCTCGTCGCCACGGCTTTCTTGTTCGGCCCACATCGGCCTCTCGCTGCGGATGGAGGTGTCGAGGAAGCGAGAGCCATCGTCCTACGCATTGGGGAGCAGAAGAGCATCTCTGCAAAGGGTGTCCGGAGCTACTCCGAGGGGGATCCTGGCGTCGCCGATGTTCGAGTAACCCGTGATCAAAGTCGTTTCGTCATCGTCGGAAAGCGTCAGGGTACGGCCTCGCTGCTTCTCATTCGCGACGATGGTGCTCAAGTTCAATACATCATCCGCGTCGTCGCATCCGATGCATCAAGCGGCTTCGGGAGGCGGGAAAACATCCGCCTGGATCTATATTTCGTCCTCATTCAAGACAGGTACACACACAAGATCGGTCTCAGCTGGCCCGGCAATGTCGGCAGCACGATCACTCCGTCGGAAGCCGCGTTCGCGGTCACGGGCGGATCCGGAATTCCGACTCGAAGCGCGTTTCAGATCCTGCCCCAGACCTTCTTGCCGAGCTTCGACCTTGCGCAAGCGAAGGGCTGGGCGAAGCTTTATCGGCAAGCGACGCTCGTAACGGCCAATGGCACCGAGGCCGTCTTCACGTCCGGCGGTGAGTTCAACGTCCAGGTTCAGAACAATCTCACGGTCGACGTTCAGTCCATCGAGTTTGGAACCAAAGTCTCGGTCCTTCCTCGATACGAAGCGAGAACCGGCCGCATCGAGTTGGAGATCACGGCCGAGGTGTCCGATCTCGACGCACCCCGCGGAGCTCGAGGAATCCCTGGTCGCATCACGTCGCATCTAGAAACGCTCGTGAACCTGGAGCTCGGTCAATCCGTGTCACTCGCTGGAGTCCGAGCGCGGACCGAGCGGCGGAAGAAAGAAGGAATCCCGGGGCTAGCGATGGTGCCGATCATCGGTGCCCTTTTCGGCAGCCACGCGAGGGATTTCGATGACGACGAATCGTACATGCTCGTGGTGCCGTCGGTGGTCGAACCGGTGAGCATGAGTCAGCGTGATCGAGTCGAAGAGGCACTGAGAGCTTATGAAAGCTTCCAAGGCGGCGTGTCCGCCTACGACCTCCTCGATGAGCCACGGCTAGGTGAGGACGATTCACGTCGGGGGAGGCAACCATGAGGGAGCTGTTCGCGGTTCGCCTGAGGACCCCAGACGGTGCGCATAGCGACATCGAGGTGCAGACGGATGGCGCTTTGTTGATTGGTCGAGACCCAGCGTGTGACGTCGTCCTGCCATCGCCCGCGGTCAGTCGCTTCCATCTCGACATCGTCGCTGACAGTGGCGGCCTCCGCATCACAGATCGCTCCTCCAACGGGATGCTCGCGGGCGACGTCCGTGTTCACCACTCGACTGCGGTCGTTCCACCCCATGTCGCGCTCCAGGTTGGTCCCTACACACTACAAGTTGGGGTCCGATCTTCGAACGACCGGATGACCGACGCGTCGCCCGAGCTCCGCCGGCGCATTCACAGAGCCCTGCTCGACCATCTCGACCTAGCTTCGCTCGATGCGGCCAAGATGGACGACACCACGCTCCGTCCGCGTGTAGTCAGTGCGCTCGAGCGAATCGTAGCGAGTCACGAAAGCCGCATTCCAAGCCTGCGAGCACGCGAGCGCCTGGTCCACGAGATGACCGATGAAGTCTTGGGACTCGGTCCCCTTCAAGAGCTCCTCGACGATGACGAAGTCTCGGAAGTCATGGTCGTCGATCCGGAAACTATCTATGTCGAGAAGAGCGGCGCGATCGAGCTCACTTCGCTTCGCTTCATGGATGATGAGTCCTGTAGAGCTGCAATCGAACGAATCGTGACTCCGCTCGGTCGACGAATCGATGAGAGCACACCCCTCGTCGATGCGAGGCTGCGAGACGGCTCCCGGGTCAACGCGGTCATCCCACCGCTCGCCGTTCGTGGTCCATGCATCACGATCCGAAAGTTCGCGCGACGCCCTCTCGAAATGCGGCAGCTAGTGTCCCTGGGGTCTCTCAGCAACGCGATGGCCGTTTTCCTCGAGCGATGCGTGCGCGCGAAAAAGAACGTAATCATCTCGGGGGGTACCGGCAGCGGCAAGACGACTCTGTTGAACATACTCTCGTCTGCGATCCCATCCGAGGAGCGAATCGTCACCATCGAGGACGCTGCCGAGCTACGACTCGCCCAGCCCCATGTAGTGTCTCTCGAATCGAGGCCCCGTAATCTCGAGGGATGCGGCGAATACACGATTCGTGACCTCCTTCGCAATGCGCTGCGGATGCGCCCCGACCGGATCCTGGTCGGAGAGTGCAGGGCCGGTGAGGCGGTCGACATGCTTCAGGCCATGAATACAGGCCACGAAGGATCAATGACCACGACGCATGCCAACAGCCCGGGAGAGGCGATGAAGCGCATCGAAACTCTTTGCATGATGTCAGGGCTCGATCTGTCACCGGGCTCCGTGCGTGAACAGATCGCGTCGAGCGTGCATGTCGTGATCCAGCAGATGCGGTTGTCTGATGGGACCCGTAGAGTGACTTCAATCGCGGAGGTAGACGCGCTCGATGAAGATGGTCAGCTAGTACTGCACGACATCTTCTGCTTCTATCGAACGAGCACCGGCCCATGCGGCGAGGTCATCGGCGAGCATCGGTCGACGGGATACTTGCCAAGCTTTCTCGACGAGTTCATTGCACGCGGCCTCGTCGAAGAGGGAGGGTACCTGTGACTCTCTTGCTCCTGGCGTCTGCCACCCTGCTCATCGGCGGCCTGTCGGCAACCACCTACCTCACCTGGACGGCCGGCGGAGGCCCGTTCGGACGCGTCCTGCTCGAATACGAAGCCCGGCTCGAACGCCACACGTCCTTTCTACTGGCGCCACATCGCGGGCGCGACGTTGCGCGGGTCCAGTTGCTTGGGGTGTGCGCATGCGGCTTGCTCTTCGTCGCAACGCAACGCCTTCTCTTTGCCGGGCTAGCTTTGCTGACCGCGTTGCTGCCGCCTTTCGTCTTGTGGAAGCGCCACATGCGCAGAGTGTCGAAGCTCGAAAGGCAGCTCGATTCTTGGCTTCTGATGCTCGCGAATTCACTCAAAGCAACCTCTTCCGTCGGTGAGGCCATCGCGTCTACCGCGACCCTCGTTCCACCGCCCTTCAGCGAGGAGGTCGATCTCCTCGTGAAGGAGTTGCGTCTTGGTGTGCCCCTCCATCGAGCGTTGACCGAGACAGGCATGCGGATCGGAAGCCCCGTGGTCTCCGGCGCACTCATGATGATCGTAGTCGCACGACAAACAGGCGGAGACCTTTCGAGCACGCTCGAGCGAGCAGCCGAGGCCCTCCGTGAGGCTGCGAGGCTCGAAGGTGTGCTCCGCACGAAGACAGCGGAAGGCCGCGGACAGGTGGTGGTTCTTTCGTTCGTCCCCTTCGTGCTTTGCTTCGTGATTGCCTGGCTGGACCCAGCCTGGTTCGATCCACTGCTCAACGAGCCCCATGGGCGCGGCATTCTCGCGGCGTGCGCGGTCGCCTGGACCGTGGCCGCGGTATGGGCGAATCAGATCGTGGGGACCGAGCTATGAACGAGGTGAATGCGATCGTCCTCGCCGCCGGATCGGTTGGAGTGATTGCCGGACTGTTCGGCACGACGTTCGTGCTCGCGCGAAAGCCTGCCGCTCCACGCCCACTGCTCGGAAATCGTGGGCTCAAGCGTGCCCAGGCTCTGAGCAGTGGCGGGCTCTTTGCGCTGCTCGAGCCCATGGTTCGATACCTCGCTGCGAGGCTCTCTTCTCTCTGGCCTGACTCCATCCGTGCGAAGCTCGAGAAGGGCCTGGTTGAGTCCGGGGACCACTTGGGTCTGTCCGAGGACGAGCTCATCGCTTCGTGTGCGCTGTCAGCTGTATGTTGCGGTGGGCTCGGGCTCCTCGTTTGTGTTGCGCGCGAGCTTCCTCTGTGGTGGGGAGGGGTCGCCTTCGGTTTCGGCGCGCTTGCTCCATGGTTGCGGTTGAGAGGTGTGGCGCGCGACAGAGCCAAGCGGGTAACTCGGAACCTCCCCAGCGTCATCGAGCTCACGGCCATGTGTATGGGCGCAGGTCTCGATTTCCCGAGCTCGTTGCGGCGGGTCGTAGC
>Ga0209536_100000438_pt1 | contig 67480 bp, 61 predicted proteins | sample DeeMarSeWOR28_12_FD_187461 | JGI IMG/M metagenome (GOLD analysis project Ga0209536, IMG submission 187461) | Marine sediment microbial communities from White Oak River estuary, North Carolina - WOR-2-8_12 (SPAdes) (version 2) | ecosystem: Environmental > Aquatic > Marine > Intertidal zone >...
AGGCCTTCGCCCACTCCTCCGGCGGGAGGCCCGGGTTCACGATCAGCCCGGCGGTGTGGTCGGCTCCCATCGGGCTCGTGCAGTAGGTGATGCCCGTCGCCTTCAGCGGGCGCGGGTCCCAGGCGGGCAACGCCTGCCCCTTCACCACGGGAATCCGGTGGTGGCCGGTCTTCTTTCCGATAGCCGCCGCCCCGTTGCCGATGGCCTGGCCGAGCTCCGTCCCCTCGGCGATCTCCTTGAGGATCCGCTTCGCTCCTTCGGCATCTCCGTACTGCATCTCGCCAGCGTCCATGTAGATGGCGATGGCCGCGCCGGTCTCGACCGTATCGAGGCCCACGTCGTCGCACAACCGGTCGAGGTCGGCCACGTCCTCCCAGCTCGCGATGCCGCAGTTGGACCCGAGCAGGGTGAGCGTCTCGAACTCGAGGGCGGAGGTCTTGTAGTTGCCGTCGCGGTCGTGCACGACGTTGCTGCACTTCACGATGCAGCCCGTCATGCAGTTGTGCATGCCGCCCCCGCGCTCCTCGAAGCTCTCGACGATGCGCGCGCCGTCGAGGGTCGCCGCGTCCGGCGACTGGCCCTCGGTGCGGTTCTTGTAGGGGAAGGTGAAGAGCATGTTCGCCACCGGCACCACCGAGCTGGTACCCGTCTTGAACATCTGCGGCCCGGCCAGGTAGTCCTTCGTGTACTGCTTGCAGCGCGCGGTGAACTCCTTGCGCTTCGCGGCCTGACGCACGCCGGTCTTGCCGGCGTCCACCGATACGTACTTGAGGCCCTTCGCGCCCATCACGGCACCGAGGCCGCCCCGCGCCGCGTGGCGCGCCGGATGACGGTCCTGCTCCTGGTCCGTGCAGGCGACCGAGGCGCCGGTGAGCCGCTGCTCGCCGGCCGGCCCGATGCTGATGAACGACGCGGTCGAGGAGTAGCTCTTCGCGAGGTGGTCGATCAGGGCGTAGTTCCACATGCCCTTGCAGTCGGGCACCTCCTTCACGGACGCGCCTTCGGCGGTCACGTCGAGCGCGTAGCGCTTCTCGGGATCGGCGGGCTGCCCGCGCACGATCACGGCCCGATAGCCGAGCTTCATCAGGTCCTGCCCCGGGTTCCCGCCGGCGTTGGCCTCCTTGATTCCGCCGGTCAGCGGGCTCTTGCCGCCGATGGAGATGCGGCCGGAGGTCGGCGCGGCGGTTCCGGAGACGACACCGGGCGCCATCACCAGGACGTTGTCGGGCCCGAGGGGATCGCAGCTGGGATCACACTCCTCGAGGAGGATGCGTGCCGACAGGGAGCGTCCGCCGAAGAGCTTCCAATCCTCGGGATAGGGATCGATGCTCACCGTCTGGTTGGTCATATCGACCCGGATCAAGCGGTCGCCATTGGAGCCGGACATGGGGCAAGCCTCCTCAGTGGAAAATCGGCGCCGAGGATAACACGGCGCGGGTCCAACAGGCCCGGGCGCTTGACCGTCCGATCTCCGCTCGGGTCATGCCCTCGCTCCGCGCGCCCTTCGCGCGCTTGACCGTCCGATCTCCGCTCGGACGATGCCCTCGCTATCCGCCGGCGATGGCGGCGAGGATCTCCACCTCGTCGGTCTCCCGCACGGGCGTATCGGCAGCGGCGCGGTCGATCTCGTCCCCGTTGACGAAGAGCTTCACGAAGCGATGGGCGTCGCCCCCGGCGTCGAAGACCTGCTCGGCAAAGCCGGGGAACCGCTCTCCGACGGCCTGGATGCACTGCCGGACGGTCGCCCCCGCCACCTCGACCCGCTCCATTCCCCGGGTCGGTCCCTGGTAGGGGGGCGGAATCTTCACGATCGGCATCGGCTCGTCGGTCTCCTCGGGCGCCGCGGCATTCTAGCGGAGTCCGACGCTGCGATGGAGCCGCCGCAGGCATGCCGAGGTTGCGGGGTCTTCCCGGGCCTCCGTCGGGGCAGGCCTTCGGGCGGCCGGCGAAGCCACATCGACGATCCCGCCTCCGATTGCCCAGCGCTGGGCTGGGCGGCCGGAGTCAGGGCGCCGGATGCGATCGACGAACCGTCACCGCGCCACCACGTACCGGAAACGCAGCAACGCAGCTGGATGGGGTCCGTCTCGAACTCCGCGCGTATGTTGGAAGCTCCCGGGTCCGGGAAGACTTCCCCGCACCTCGATTCGACGCGACGCCCAACCCCCTTTCACCTTTGCTGCGCATTCCATTCACACGCAGCGCAGGAGGGCTTGCGTCACCCGAATCTCGCCCGCTTCCCCCGTCGCTTCAGGCGGTGCGCGGTCCTGCGGCCAGGTCGTTCCGGCGGAGGAAGCGAGACCTCGGTCTCCTTGCACCGCGGGCCGCGCCCGTCGCGGTCGATTCTACTATCGAGAAGGTGGGATGCAAAGGAATTCGTCACGCTGTGCGCATCGAATTCCGTGCCGTCGACGCGGCGCGCCACCGACGGAGACTGCTACGTGTTCTCGTCAGCGTAGTAGCGGCGTCTGGCGCGCACACCCCATAGGCCCTCGTCCGGAACGTCGAACGGGCGGGGCCGCCGAAGGTCGGGAAGCCAGGCGGTGAGCACGCCGTCGTGGCCTCGCCCGTGGTGGACGCAGCCCGTGTCGAGGCCACGCAGGCCGGGAGAGACGTGCAGCCCCTGCAGCGCCCAGTGTCCGTAGACGACGCCGTAGTCGTGCCCCCTGCGTGACCAGACCGCGTGCCACGCCTCGCGCTGCGCACTCGGCACCTCCGAGGACCACTCGCCCCCGACTCCCACGCTGCGGCAGCGCGTGAGCCGGTCCAGCAGGTCGCGATCCTCGTCGATCTTCGCGCCGAGGAACCCGGCGGGATCGGCCGCGAGGCGCGCGGCGGCGCGGGCGGCGCGGCGCTCGAGCTTCCGCAGGCTCCAATCCGGGTGCACGGCGCCGTGGACCATCGCGAACGACTGCGCACCCAGGCGCCCCGTCTCCACCAGGGGCAGGCGAGAGAGCCAGCCGATCCAGTCGGCCAGGTCCGGAGCTTCGAGTACATCCGAGATCGAGTCGCGCGGGGCGGGCTCGCGAAGACCGAGCGCGGTTCGCAGCAGTGCGATGTCGTGATTGCCGAGGACGCAACGCGCGCGTCCCTGCTCCATCCACTCGCGAACCGTCCTCAGGACGCGCAGGTTGTAGGGGCCCCGATTCACCAGGTCCCCCACCAGCCACAGCTCGAATCGGGCTCCGAAACGGCGCTCGGCCCGGGCGATCATCTCGTCCAGCTCGTCGGCACATCCCTGGACGTCGCCGATGAAGATGCGTTCCATGGGGTGGCGAGACTCCCGGAATCCGGCCTCGGCAGCTCGGCGCGGAGTATCCAACAGCCAGCCGGGGATTCCCTGCCCGGGAGGCGCCGCCCCCAGGCTCATGGCTGGATCGTCGGGTGCAATTGGCCCCAATAAGGCAGATTCGAACCCAAGGTGATCCGGCTACAATGCCACGACCCTGCTCGCCGGGCGGCCGAATCCCGCCCGCCCAAGCCCCCTACCCCCCGAACGCCCTTCCGGAGGCCACTTGGCACGTCGGATCATCGTCTGTGATGGACTCGCGTCTGCGCGGCTCTGGAGCCGGATCGGCGCCGACGAGGCGGAGATCCTGACCTGGGTGCCCCAGGACGGTGAGTCGCGCTCGCGGCCGCCCGGGTTTCACGCTCTCTCCGGCGGCCTGGGCGCGGAGGCGCTCGCGAAGCTCAGCCCGAAGGCGGGAGACGGCTTCGCCTTCGTGAGCGAGGACCCGGCCTTTGCCCGGGCCGCCGTCTCCCTGGTCAAGAAGGAAGCGCCCGACTCGCCGGTGCTGGTGCTCTCGGATGCCGTGGGCGCCGACGATCTGCCCGGTCATCCCTGTCTGCGGGCGAACGGTCTGCGATCGTTGATTCGCGACGACGTAGACGAGGAGTTCGACCACCTCGCCAATCTGCGGCGCGTGGTCGCGATCCGCACGCTGCTCGAGCCGCGGGAGAAGGTCGGCATCCTGCTCCAGCCCGACCCCGACCCGGACGGCATCGCCGGAGGCTACGCGCTGCGCGCACTGATCGGGCGCAAGAGCCCCACGGCTCCGCTGATCTCCTTCGGCGAGGTGAAGCGACCCGAAAACCGGGCCATGGTCCAGGCGCTGGGCCTCGAGATCCGCACGGTCACCCCCGACGAGCTCGACGAGTTCGACGCCCTCGCGCTGGTCGACGTGCAGCCGACGGTCTTCGGGGAGAGCCCCCCTGCACGCGTCCTGTCCGTCGACGTCGTCATCGACCACCATCCCGAGCGCAGCGGCTACGACGCGGTGATTCGGGACATCCGACCCGCCTACGGCGCAACGGCCACCATCTTGACCGAGTACATGCGGGCCGCGGGCATGGAGCTTCGGCCTCAGCTCGCCACGGCCCTTACCTACGGGATCAAGAGCGACACCCAGCTGCTCGGTCGGGAGACCAGCCGCCAGGACATGACGGCGTTCGCCTATCTCCACAGCGTCCACAGCCCCGCCCTGCTGAGGCGGATCGAGCGGCCCGCACTCCCCAGCGAGGCCCTGCGCGCCCTTGGGCGTGCGCTCTCGCGCACGCAGATCAACGACGGCGTTCACGTGTTGGTGCTCGGGCGGGTTCGCGAAGACGTGATCCCCCAGGTCGCCGATCTCGGCCTGCAGGCCGAGGGCGCCGAGTGGTCCGTGGCGGCGGGAATCGTCAAGTCGGACCTGGTCTTCTCGGTGAGGAACGTCGGCTACGTGCGGGCCGCCGGCGAGGTCGTGCGCGCCGTGGTCGAGGGCCTGGGCGTGGGCGGCGGACACCGCTCGATGGCAAAGGGAATCATCCCCCTGACGGCCTTTCGCAAGACCTACGGCGACGCGACCCGGACGCGCATCCAGAACGTCCTGGAGAAGGCCTTCACCAAGGCGATCAGCGGCTCCTGAGCACCGGGCCAGCGTACGAGCGAAGCGACGCTCAGGTCAGCAGCTCGTGAGCGCCCGTCATGCGCTCCGAGATCGGAATGCCCACCGGGCAGCTTCCCAGACAGGGGGCGCTGCAGCCCGCGCAGACGCTCGCGTTCCTCTCGAGCTGGCCGTAGAGCCGCATCGCCTCCTTCTCCCAGCCGTAGTCCTCGAAGTACATGCGATGCCGCAGCACGTCGTGGATGGCGAGTTCCTCGGGGCAGGTTCCGAGGCAGGCACCGCAGTGCGGTCCGCAGTAGGTGCCGGCGATCTGGCGATCGTACTCCTCGAGGATCGCCACGTCCGAAGGGGTCAGCGGCTTCCCCGAAGCGCGCAGGTACTCGTCGACGTGCTGGAGCTCGAAGAACGATATCACCGCGCAGGAGACGTCCGGGTTCGACAGCGCCCACTTGAGCGCCGCCTGTGAGTACGCCTCCGCGTGAGGCTGGAAATCCTGGAGCCCGCGATGCTTCGCGCCCTTGAGCGTCTTCATCGCGACCACTCCCATGTCGTGCTCGTCGCGCGCGCGCTTCGCCAGCTCCGGGATCGGCGCCCACAGGCCGTGGTGGTACGCGAGCATCATCACGTCGAAGCGGCCGGAGTCGATGCCGGTCGAGACCACCTCGACCAGGTTCGGCGTGTGCGTCGAGAAGCCGAGGAATCGGACCTTCCCCTCCTCCTTCAGCCGGTCGAAGGCCTCGTGGACGTTCTCGTCCATCAGCCGCTCGACCGAGTCGACGGAGTGGATGTGGCACAGGTCCACGTAGTCCGTTCCCAGACGCCGCAGGCTGCCTTCGACCGCCGCCTTGTAGCCCTCGACGGGGGTCCCCGCCGGCAGATGTCCGGTCGGCGTGCAGAATTTGGTGGCGATGAAGAGCTGGTCGCGAACGCCGCGGATCGCGCGACCCATCGCCTGCTCGCTCCCGGAGCCCGAATAGTCGGGGGAGGTGTCGAAGTAGTTGACCCCTCGATCGAGCGCGAGTCGGGCGATGCGCTCGCCGTCCTCGCCACGAATCCGGCCCGTACCGAGCACGATGTCGGAGACGTTCCACTCCGTTCGGCCGAAGCGCCGATAGTCCTCGATGCGACTGCCCTTCCAGCCCTCCTTCCACTCGGGATGGGTGAAGGCCATGTCCCGGTCCATGATCTTCGAACCCACGCTCGCCCAGCCGTTCCCGCTCTCGCCCACGCCGTAGAAGGTGCGGCCGGCCGCGGCCAGCCCGCCGACCGCGAGGGAGCCCAGGGCGACCCCCGCTCCGGATCCGGCGCCGGTCAGGAAGCGCCTTCGCCCCGGATCGACCTCGGCCGCCCGCGCGCGCACAGCGCTACGCACCAGGACGAAGCCCACGATCGCCACGAGGAGCAGCGCCCCCACCGACAGCACGATTCCGGCCACGGTCCGGTTCAGCTCGGGCGAGATGCCGAGCGCGATCTCCTGGATGGCCGGTCCCAGCGGGAAGGCCGACGGGTCGAGGCCGATGAAGCTGTCGTAGAGGTAGGCGCCGGAGACGCCGAAGCCGACGACCAACGCGGTGCAGAGAACCCACAGGGCGATGCGTGCAGGACTCCTGAACATGACGTTCTCCTCTCGGTGATGAGGGCGCGACCGAGTATACGCGGACCCGGGTCGCCAGCCCCGACCTCGCGGGGCATCGATCGGGCCACCGCGGGGTTCGGCCACCGCTCTCCGTGGGTGTGCGGTCCCGAGGGGCTGCTAGGCTCGGGCCGGTAGCGGAGGGGCCGGGACCGCGTGCCCTCCCCGCCGCGGGAGGAGACCGATTGGCCCTGCCGGTGGTGATACCGGGCTTCGCCGCCGCGAAGCAATACGTGGGTACGTCCCTCGGGGCGAGCGAGTGGCTCGAGATCGACCAGGCCCGCGTAGACCGCTTCGCCGCCGCCGTCGGCGACTCCAACTGGATCCACTGCGACCCCGAGCGGGCGTCTCGGGAGGCGCCGTGGAAGGCCACGGTGGTTCCCGGCTACCTGCTGCTCTCCCTCGTCCCGGACCTCCTGCCCCGTCTGGTCGTGCTGATCGGCTGGGCCACGGCGATCAACGCCGGGGTGGACGACTGCGTGTTCAGCACACCGGCCCCGGTCGGATCCCGGGTGCGGCTGAGGGCCTCCCTGGCGCGAGCGCGCACCTTCCCGGACGGAGTCCGACTCACCTTCGACGTTCACTTCGAGGTGGAGGGAGCCGACGACCCGGCCCTGGGCGCGCGCGTCCACTACGCCTATTTCGCCTGACCCCCTGCCCGATCCTCAGAGGCGGTACTCGAGTCCGATCGTCAGCCAGTAGTTGGACTTCTTGCTGTCGTCGGCCGGGTCGTACACGAACTCGTAGCGCGCGTTGTTGCGGAAGTGGAGCGAGCCGACGAGCGGTATCGAGAGAGTGATCTCCGAGTTCGCGATGAAGCCCTCGATCTCGTTCAGGGGTGCCCGCAGATTGGTCGAGTGCTCCACCTCGAGCTTGTCGCCGATCATGTCGTGGTAGTCGTAGCCGCCGGTCATCTCGACGAAGTCGTTGTCGCCCTTCCCCTTCCGGAACTGCTCGTGCCGGTAACCCAGGCCGCTGTTCACGTCGAAGAACTCGTTCTCGCTCTCCTGCCAGAGCCGATACCCGGGACCGGAGGAGACCTCGACCCGGATGTTCCGGTCCTGGACCGGGTCGGCACTCACGCCGGTCGACGACAGCCAGAAGAAGCGCGGGGTGAAGTCGTGGCGCCAGTCGAGGAACCCCCCGTAGTTCTCGGAGTCGACGCTTCCGCCGGTCTTTCCCCAGTCGGCGAGTCCGCGCAAGGTGAGCGAGTCGACCTCGAAGTTCCGGCGCACCCGGGTGTCGCCGTTCAAGCTGAACTGATTCGTGTCTCCGCCGCGCAGCGCAAAGCCCGCGGCGACGCGCGCCTCCCAAGGCGGCTTCCCCTCCTTCTCATCGGCGAAGCCCGTCGTGGGCACTGCCCAGAGTCCGATCAGGACCGCCGTCCAGATGATTCCCCGGCCTCGCCGCGCTCCCGGTCCGACCCCCGTCCGTCCGGCCCAGCTCGATCCCATCGCGTGATCCTCCATCGCTTCGCCCCCACGATCTCCGGAGCCGGGGAGCCTCGCACGATGAGGCGCCACTGAAAAGACCGATTCCGCCGGATTCGAGCCCCGGGCTCGGCTTGACGCCGTGACCCCACCCGACGATCCTCGCCGCATGAGGGTCGCGCTGGCGCAGGTGAACCCCACCGTCGGAGACCTCGCGGGGAATCGGCGACTGGTGGAGGAGGCCGCCGCGAAGGCGGCCGGCGAGCGCGCCGACGTGGTCGTGCTGTCGGAGATGGTGCTGACCGGCTATCCGCCGATGGACCTGCTCGAACGGGACGGCTTCGTGAAGGACCAGCTCCGGGAGCTCGAGGCCCTGCTACCGGCCTCGGAGTCCGTCGCCATCGTCCTGGGGGCGGTCCTCCCCTCGCAGGGGAAGGGGCCGACGCAGCTCCAGAACGCCGCCCTGCTCCTCGATCGCCGCAAGCGGCTGGGCTCACAGGCGAAGTCCCTCCTGCCCACCTACGACGTCTTCGACGAGCGCCGCTACTTCACGCCCGCGAGCCGCAGAGAGCCCGTCGTCCTCGACGACCGACCGGTCGGCCTCACGGTCTGCGAGGACACCTGGGTCGAGCCCCTGGGCTACGACCTCGACCCCGTCGCGGAGCTGGCTGCGGCCGGAGCCTCGATCGTCTTCAACCCCTCGTGCTCTCCCTGGCACGTCGGGAAGGCGGCGGCCCGGCGCGGGATGATCGCGGCCCTCGCCGCGCGACATGGCGTCCCGATCGTGTTCGTGAACCAGGTCGGCGGAAACGACGAGCTGATCTTCGATGGCGGCTCCTTCGTCGCCGACGCCGGCGGCCGCATCCACGGCGCCCTGCCCCTCTTCGATTCGGCCTTCGGCGTGGTCGAGCTCGATGGCGAGAAGGGCGTGGCGCCCGGCGAGGTCGTCGACCCTCGGCACGCGGCCCAGCTCGAGGCCGGACTCGTGCTCGGAATCCGCGACTACTTCCGGAAGCAGAACCTTCCCCCGGGCGCCGTCGTCGGCCTCTCGGGCGGAATCGACTCCGCCGTGACCGCCCATCTGGCCGTGCTCGCGCTGGGCGCGGATCGCGTGCTCGGGGTGGCCATGCCGGGACCCTTCTCCTCTGAACACAGCGTCACCGACGCCCTGGCGCTGGGTCGAAGCCTCGGAATCGAGGTGCGGCAGGTCGACATCCGTCCGATCTACGACGCCTACCTCTCGGTCTTCCGGGGGCTGCTTGGCGATCGGCCGGACTTCGGACTCGCGCAGCAGAACATCCAGTCCCGCATCCGCGGCGCCATCCTGATGGCGGTCTCGAACGCCGAGAGCCGGCTCGTGCTCGCCACGGGCAACAAGAGCGAGCTGTCGGTCGGCTACTGCACGCTCTACGGCGACACGGTCGGTGGACTCGCGGTGCTGGGCGACGTCTACAAGCACGACGTCTATGCGCTCGCCGAGCGCGCCAACGAGGGCGGGGAACGCATCCCCCGCAGCACGATCGAGAAGCCTCCCTCGGCCGAGCTGGCACCGGATCAGCTCGACAGCGACGATCTGCCCGACTACGACGTGCTGGACGCGATCCTGGAGCGGGCGATCGAGGGACAGGCCACGGCCGACGCCGTGGAGCCGCCACCGGGTGCCAGCGCCGAGACGGTACGCGAGGTCATCGCGCGCCTCGATCGAAACGAGTACAAGCGTCGGCAGTCGCCACTCGTACTCCGGACCTCACCAAAGGCCTTTGGATCGGGTCGAAGGCTTCCCATCGTGCACCGCTACGGGCTCTGACGCGGCCGATCCGTCGCTCGCCCCTCGAGTGCGCAGCCCGGCGCGCCTCGGCGCCGGTCGCTAGGCCGACTCCGCTCCCACGGCGCGAACGTTCTCGGCGCGAGGTCCCCGGGGACCTTCCTGGACCACGTACTCGACCACGTCTCCCTCGGAGAGGGAGTCGTAGTCGTTGGCGCCGAGACCGGAGCGGTGGAAGAAGACCTCCTTGCCGTCGTCTCCGCGCACGAAGCCGAAGCCGCGCTCCGGCACCAGCTTCTTCACGCGTCCCTTCACCTTCGGGCCGCTCGGCACCGTTCGCGCGGCGGCCTGCCGGCGACCGCGAGACCGGCCACGACCCCGGCGCGGGCCGGTGTAGCGATCCCCCGACGCGAACTCCTCGCGGAAGAGGGTGAGCGGGACCATCAGATCCTGCATGTCGGGATCCGACATGGGGCTCAACAGCACCTCGTCGTCACCGACGTCCACCACGGAGTAGCGAAGGCTCGTATTCTTGTGAATGACGGTGGAGCCCGTCTCGATTTCTTCCATCGACAGCATGGCGGTGGACCTCGTTCGCGGCGCTCGGGCCGCAATCCCCGATCTCCCTGGACGCCCCCTTGGCGGGTCCCCCCGCGCGGGAGCCATCGGATCTCGCGGGCGGAAGGGAGACACCGTGGCCGCGGCGCGGGTTCCGGAATTGCCGCGCCGCGATCAGGGCAGAAACCTAGGCGAACCCGCAGGTTAGGTCATCGTCATGGGGCGGTCAAACGACGCCGTGGGGACCGGCCGGGCGCTATGATCGTCGCCCCCGAGGGAATGATGAACCTTGCCAAGCCCCGCCTCGCACGGTCGCCTGCCCTCGCGATGCTGTGCCTGGTCCTCTCGGGCGCGCTCGTGGCCGGCGCCCGGGCGGAGACCCTTCGGGTCGGCACCAGCGGCGACTACGCCCCCTTCAGCGTGGAGACCGCACCCGGCGAATACGAGGGACTCTCGCTGGTACTCGCGCGGCGCTACGCGGCCGATCGACGCCTCGATCTCGAGATCGTCCGCTTCCGCTGGCCGCGACTCCTCGCAGATCTCGAGGCCGACCGCTTCGACGTCGCGATGTCCGGGGTCACCATCCGTCCCGAGCGCTCGGCGAAGGGCATCTTCACCGTGCCCGTCACCGAGACCGGGGCCGTCGTGCTCGTGAAGCCCGAAACCTGGACCCACGTCGATCAGCTCGATCGCCAGCGCATTCGCATCGGCGTCAATGCCGGAGGCCACCTCGAGCGCGTCGCCGAGCAGCACTTTCCCCGCGCCACCCGGGTCTCGATTCCGGACAATGCATCGGTGCTGAACGCGCTGATCGACGACGCGGTCCAGGCCGTCGTCACCGACAGCGCCGAGGCACCGATCTGGCGGGCCGAGCACCCGGACCTGATCCAGCTCGGGCCACTGACCCGGGATCGCAAGGCGCTGCTGGTGAACCGTCGCCGGCCGGAGCTCGCGGCGGACTTCGACAACTGGCTTCTGGAGCGGGAGCGCGACGGCAGCCTCGCCGCGCTTCGCAGCGAGCACCTCGGAGAGGGCCCGTGGCTGAACGTTGCCAGCCCCTTCCCCGCCCTGATCGCGGCGATCGACGAGCGCCTCTCCCTGATGCCGACGATCGCGCTCGTCAAGCGCGCCAGCGGAGTACCTCTCGAGGTGCCCGAGCGCGAGGACGTCGTGATCGAGGCGGCCGCGACGGGTGTCCTCGAGGCGGCCGGCAAGCTCGACATCATGCCCCCTTCGTACCTGCTGATCCGGCGCTTCTTCCGCGCGCAGCTCGCGGCCGCGAAGCAGATCCAGCGCGATGCCGTGGCGGACCCCGAGCTCTCACTCGAGGGCGAGCCCGTCGATCTCGACGAGGACCTGCGACCGGCGCTGCTGCACATCGGCAATCGGATCGCCCGACTGATCGTGCGGCTGCCTCCGCTCGACGCGGTGTCGGTCTTCGCCGCGTCGCGGGACGGCCTTCGAGCCGCCTACCTCGCGCGCTCGTCCATCCGCGAGATTGCCGAGGCGATCGTGGTCATCTCGCCCGACGCCGAGCCCGCTCCACCGCCGTCCGCGAACTGAGACACGACACGGAAGGGCGTCAGCGCGTCAGCGCCCTCGCGATCAGCCCCGCAGCCACGGGCAGCGCCATGCAGGTGACGTAGCGCAGCGCGGCGAAGCGCCAGCCCAGGATCGGAACCTCCCAGGCCACGAAGCGATGCAGCGCCAGCAGCGACCACGCCGAGAGGAAGGCCACGACCGGCCCGGCGCCGGCCCCCGATCGGATCATCACCGCCGCCACCGGCATCGATACGAAGGGCCCGGCCGGTGTGACGACACCCGCGCCCACCGCCAGCAGGATGCCGGCGAGCCCCGACTCGGCACCCAGGCGCGCGCGCACCCACTCCGTCGGAATCAGCGCGTCGGCAAAGCCCGCCGCGAGAAAGGACACGACGATCACGGGCCCGAAGCGGATCAGCATGCGCCCGCCCTCGCCGAGACCCGAGGTGACCAGCTCCGTGCCCCCCCGCGCATGGGCGAGCGCGGCCAGCGCCGCCAGCAGGGCGACCATGGTGAGGAGTGTCCCGTCGATCAAGCGCGGTCTCCCCGGCACGGCTTCAGTAGTACACCGATCGCGCCCGGTGGCGCGGGTGGGCCTTCATCTCCGGCTCGTGCCCCCGGCTCCACAGCCGGTGATCCAGCTCGGCCGCCGTGACGTCGAGTCCTGCAGCCCGCGCACCGGCGACCAGGCGCTCGACCGCATGGAGTGCCACCGCCCGGATCTCCACCTCCTCCTGGCTGCCCGCTTCGAGCAGGGCCTCGGCGTCGATGCGGCGGGCGAGCTCGGGGCGATAGCGCAGGACCCCCTCGCACCGCAGGACGTGGGGAACGAGGTTGTCGGCAAAGAGCGTGAGGCGGTCCAGATCCCGGAAGCGGCCCGGTCCCCGCGCTCCGAAGGCCCGCGCCAGATCGGAGGCCGTGAGCTGGGCGCGCTTGTAGAGAGGCACCGGCAGGCCTGCGTGCGAGACGACGTCCCGGTAGAGGGGCATCCGGGTGAGGATCCGGACCAGCTGCGCCGCCGAGCCGTCGGCGGCGGCCACGAGTGCCTCGAAGCGTCCGCCGTAGTGCGCCTGCAGGAGCTCGCCGAGATCGTTCAGCGCGACCGCGAAGTGCTGCATCAGCGCGTCGACGGCGTAGTTCCCTTCCTGACCGAAGACGACGGCGCACTCGCGGGCATCGAGCGCGCACAGGGCCCCCGCATCCCAGGGCCCGAGCCTTCCGAAGCGCTCCTCGAGGGCCGTCGCGATGGTGAAATAGCCCGAGAGGCCCGGCTTCTTGCGCAGTAGGGGGAACCAGCCGGAGCCGAAGTTGATCGCGTCCATGGTCACGACGAAGGCCAGGGTGTCGGCGGGATCGCCGAGCGGCCGCTGGGCCGGATCCGCGGAAGCCTGCATTCGCGGGGAGCTCGCCAGCTCGCGTGCGAAGGCCTCGAGGCGCTCCGCGTCGATCGCGACCCACTCCGCACGCTCGGCTACTCCTGCGCACGCGGCGCGAATGCGATCGAAGAGATCCGCGCTCACGAGGCCGGACAGAGGACGGTGAGGGCACCGGGGAGCACCTCGATGCGAGCGGGCAGCGTGCCCAGCGGCTCCCCGTCGAGCTCGAGCCTCACGCGCCCCGGCGGGGCGACGGCCTCGATCACCCGGCCCCGCTGGCTGGTGACGGCGGGGTCGCCGAGGTGGGTCCCCGCATAGATCCGCGGCAGCTTCGTGAGCAGCTTGCGGATGGGCAGATCGGAGATGGTGATCGCGTCGAACGCGGAATCGTCGAGCTGCGCGTTCGGCGCGACCTGCATCCCGCCGCCGAAGTAGCGACCGTTGGCGGCCGTCGACAGGATCAGCGGAGCGTCGTGCACGACCGCGCCGTCGACGCGGATCGTGACCGGCTCACTGCGATAGCGGAGGATCGCGCGCACGGTCCCGACCAGGAAGGACGCGGTGCCCCCGAAGCGCTTGGTCGTGCGGTTCACCAGCTCGACCGTCAATCCGCTGATCCCGAAGCTCGCGACGTTCACGAAATAGGAGGTGCGTTCGGCGCCTTCGTCACCCACGAAGCGGGCCAGCCCCGCATCGATCGTCCGGGTGTGGCCCTCGGCGATGCACGAGAGGGCGGCGTCGAGCTCCGATGGAACCCCGAGGCTCCGGGCGAAGTCGCCCCCGGTGCCCAGGGGGAGCAGGCCGATCGCGGCGTAGCCGGCGAGATCGGCCGCGAGCAGACCCGTCGCCACCTCGGAGAGCGTTCCGTCTCCACCGGCGACCACGATGCGCTCCACTCCGGCGCGAACGCCTTCCCGCGCCAGCCGCTCCGCATCGCGCGGTGCCTTCGTATGGTCGATCTCGATGGGGCCCAGCGCCTTGCGAAGTCGCGGCTCGAGCGTGCGCCAGCGACGTCCGGTGGCACCGTTCCGGCTCCTGGGATTGACGATGACGAGCGTGCGCTCGGCCACGCGCCGAAAGGTAGCCGGATCTGCCGACTCCCCCAGGGGAATTCTCGTGCGGTTCCGGGTCGGGCGACCTCGGGTCCGTTCCGCTCGCGGCGACCCGCTGGCAGGACCAAAAGCCCTCCGGCGATCAATGAGAACGCGTTCTCATATTGGATCGGGCGGAATGGTGGGGACGGGGTCGCGGTGGTCCTCACGCCCCTCCGTGACACGCCGATGAAGAACCCCGGAGGTCGGATGCTCGAGCTGCTCTACGAGCTGATGGCGTTGCTGATGCTCTGGCTCTGCCTGAGCGCCTGGCAGCGGGACCGCGCCGCGCCCGGGCGGCGCCTGTTCATGGCCCTGTGCATGGGGGTCTCGCTCTGGAGCGCAGCCCACGTGGCGACCGGCCGCGTCGCGCTGCCTCCCCGGCTGACCGACGCCCTCCTTTATCTGGGCGTGCTCAGCGTGGCACCGCTCTGGCTGGCCCTGGCCCTCCGGGTGCGAGGCGCACCCGTGGCGGTCGGAGCGCGGGCCCCTTTCTCGATCGCCCTGCTGCTGGCCCCCGGCGCGATCTGCTACGGGCTGCTGCTGAGCGGAGACGGCGCCGGTTGGTTCCTCGCCCGTGAGGCCGACGGCAACACGACCCTCGGCCCTCTCTGGTGGGCTCACGCCGGCTACGCCTGGGCGATCGCGATCGCCGGCTCGGTTCGCTTCGTTCGCGGCGCTCTGCAGATGGCGGAGACCGAGGCCCGGCTCCGGCGGCTGGGCACGGGTCTGATGAGCTTCACCCCGATCCTGGGCAGCCTGGCCTACGTCGCCTCGGGGCTGCGCGGCGAGGACCCGACGCCCCTGTTCCTGGGTGCCACCCTGGTGGCCCTCCGCAGCGAACTCTACGCCGGCGACCTCCTCCAATCGATTCCCATCTCGCATCACGACCTGGTGAGCCACATCCCCACGCCGCTGATCCTGACCGACCTCGAGGACCGCGTGACGGAGATCAATCCCGCAGCGCAGCTCCGGCTCGGCATCACCCGCAGCGAGGCCCTGGGGCGCCGGCTCGGCGCGGTCCGAATGGACGCGGTGGAGGCAGCGGACCTGGAGCGCTGGGCCCTGGTCGCGGCGGGACGTGAGGCCGGACACATCCTGCTGGTCCAGCCCCGTCGGAAGCTGACCCCGGAGGTTTCTGCGTGATCCTCGACGTGCTGCTTCTCGAGGCGGTCCTGCTGCTCTCGGTGTCGGTGGGGCTCGGCGTCTGGCAGCGAGATCCGTCCACCACGGGTCGGCTGACCTTCTGTGCGCTCTGCACCACCGCGGCCCTGATCACCCTGGGCGAGATCCTGATGCTGCGCGAGCTGACCAGCGAGGCGACGGCAGATCGGGTCAAGTACGCCGGCGTGATCGCACTGCCTCCCCTCTGGCTCGGCTTCGCCGCCCATGTGGGTCGGCTCGAAGTCGCGCGACGCATCCCCTGGTTCCCCGCCCTGCTGCTGGTTCCGGGGCTGTGCCTCTACGCCATCATGCTGAGCCCGCGCTACGGCTCCCTCTTCATGACGACGGTCGAGAGCGGCGACGACGTCTACGGCGCGCTCTGGTGGGTCTCGACACTCTACGGCGAGACGCTGGCGATCAGCGGCTCGCTCGTGCTGATCGCCGCCGCACTCCGCGCCGGCCGGACACCACACCGCGGACCGAGATTCGTACTCGCCGCCACCTCACTCCTGCCGCTGTTCGGCAACGCGCTCTACGTGGGGGCCCGGATCGAGTGGCCCTACGACCCCACTCCACTGCTGCTCGGCGTGATGCTGCTCGCCATCCGGAACGCCGTGTTCGAGGGCGGGCTCCTCGAGCCGCTTCCGATCAGCCAGCGCGATCTGATCCACCAGCTCCCCCTCGGCGTGATCCTCACCGACAGCCACGGTCACGTGGTCGAGATGTCCGACACCGCGGGGAATCGGCTCGGCGTCTTCGAGGAGTTCGCACTGGGGCGCTCCATCGACGAAGTCCTGGCCTGGAGCGAGCCCACCCCGTTGCACGACCTCGAGCTCACCCGCCGCGGCACCATCGCGGGCCGACTGATCCTGCTGGAATAGGTCAAGCGCGGCCGCCAGGCGGCGCGCGGAGCGAGCCCCCGGCGAGCGGAGTCGGAACGGTCAAGCGCGGCCGCCAGGCGGCGCGCGGAGCGAGCCCCCGGCGAGCGGAACCGCGGAGTCGCTCCCGTCAGCGCCCCTGGCGCAGCAGATTCAGCGCGGAGCCGGCGCGGTACCAGGCGATCTGCTCTTCGTTGAGCGTGTGGCGCGCGGCGAACTCGTCCTCGCTCCCGTCCGTGTGGTGCAGCACCACCCGAAGCGGAACGCCGGGAGCGAGGTCCGCGAGTCCGCGAACGCTGACGCGATCGCCCTGCCCCACCTTCTCGTAGTCCGCCGGGTTCTCGAAGGTCAGGGCCAGCACGCCCTGCTTCTTCAGATTCGTCTCGTGGATGCGCGCAAAGCTCCGCACGATCACGACGGCGGCGCCCAGCAGCCGCGGCGACATCGCCGCGTGCTCACGGCTCGACCCCTCCCCGTAGTTCTCGTCTCCAACCACGGCCCAGCGCTGCCCCTCAGCCTTGATGTGACGTGCGATCCGGGCGAACGGCACGTCGGTCTCTCCGGACAGGGGATCGCGGCCCGCGCCCGCCTTCTCGCTGAAGGCGTCGAACGCACCGGAGAACATGTTGTCGCTGATGTTCTCCAGGTGACCCCGGAAGCGCAGCCACTTGCCTGCGGGAGAGATGTGGTCGGTCGTGCACTTGCCTTTCGCCTTGAGCAGCAGGGGCACGGACTCGATGTCGCCTCCGTCCCAGGCGGGGAAGGGGGAGAGGAGCTGGAGGCGCTCGCTGTCCGGCGACACCTTCACCTCGATCGCCGAGCCGTCGGCCGGGGGCTCCCGGTAGCCTTCGTGGCTCTCCACGAAGCCATCCCGCGGAATCTCCGGTGCGGGCGCAGGCGGCTCGAGGCGGAAGCGCTGCCCGCTCTCGGATTCGATCTCGTCGTTCAGCGGATCGAAGGCGAGGGTTCCGGCCAGCGCATAGGCGACCACGATCTCCGGGCTTGCGATGAACGAGTAGGTGCCCGCGTTGCCGTCGTTGCGCTTGCGGAAGTTGCGATTGTAGGAGTTGATGATCGAGTTCTCCTCGCCGTCCACGATGTCGTCGCGACGCCACTGGCCGATGCACGGCCCGCAGGCGTTGGCGAGCACGAGGCCGCCGATCGCCTCGAAGTCGTCCATCTGGCCGTCGCGCTGGATGGTGAGGTGGATCTGCTCGGAGCCCGGAGTCACCCAGAGCTTCGCCTTCGCCCGGGCACCATGGGCGTGGGCCTGCCGCGCGACGTCGGCCGCGCGCTCCAGGTCCTCATAGGAGGAGTTCGTGCAGCTTCCGATCAGCGCCGACGCGAGCGTGGGCGGATAGCCGTTCTCGCGCGCGTCTTCCGCCATGCGCGAGACCGGACGGGCCAGGTCCGGCGTGTGTGGACCGACCACGTGGGGCTCGAGGCTCGAGAGATCGATCTCGACCACCTCGTCGAAGAAGCGGGCCGGATCGGCGTCCACCTCGGGGTCGGCCCGCAGCAGCTCGGCGTAGCGGTCCGCCAGATCGGCGATCTCCTCGCGGCCGGTGGCCTTCAGGTAGGCAGCCATGCGCGCGTCGTAGGGGAAGATCGAGGTGGTCGCTCCGAGCTCGGCGCCCATGTTGGTGATCGTGCCCTTGCCGGTACAGCTGATCGACGCCGCGCCGGGCCCGAAGTACTCGATCACCCGGTTGGTGCCCCCCTTCACGGTGAGGATCTCGCAGACCTTGAGAATCACGTCCTTCGGCGCCGTCCAGCCCGACAGCGAGCCCGTGAGGCGCACACCCACCACGTTCGGGTAGAGCACCTCCCAGGGGAACGAGGCCATCACGTCCACGGCGTCGGCACCGCCGACGCCACAAGCGAACATCCCCAGCCCGCCGGCGTTCGGCGTGTGCGAGTCGGTTCCGATCATCATGCCACCGGGAAAGGCGTACTTCTCGAGCACCACCTGGTGGATGATCCCGGCCCCCGGACCCCAGAAGCCGATGCCGTGGCGGGCCGACGCGCTCTCGAGGAAGTCGTAGACCTCGCGATTGTTCTCCCGCGCGCTGTCCATGTCCGCGGCGGCCCCGACGTGGGCCTGGATCAGGTGATCGCAGTGGACGGTGCTCGGAACGGCGGTCTCGTCCATCCCTGCCAGCATGAACTGGAGGAGCGCCATCTGTGCGGTGGCGTCCTGCATCGCCACCCGATCCGGGCGCAGACCCACATAGCTGCGACCCGGCTCCAGCTCCTCCCCTTCCGGATCCGCCAGGTGGCCGAGGAAGACCTTCTCGGCGTAGGTGAGCGGCCTGCCGAGACGCCGGCGCGCCGTCTCCACGTTGCGCGAGATCGTCTCGTAGACGCGCTGCACCAGGGTCGGGGTCGTCTCGATGACCGGCATGTCGTTCCTCCTCGGCAGGCGCCCCAACGTAGCGCAGCCTCCGACCCGGAAATCCGGCGGGGAGTTCAGCGCGCGAGTGCGTCGGCGAGCTCCGCGAGCAGATGCGCCGAAGCGCGGGCGGCCTTGCGGAAGTCCTCGAGGTCGAGGCTCTCGTTCTCGCCGTGCGCATTGCAGGGCGGATCCTCGAGACCGAGCAGCAACGCGGGGACTCCGCCGAGCACGCTCACGAAGGGACCCACGAAGGGGATGGTCGCGCCGCAGCCGATCGCCACGGCGTCGCGGCCGAACCCCTCGGCGAGCGCCCGACGGGCGGCCTCGAAGGCCGGGCCCTCGGCGCGGGTCTGCCAGCCATCCACCGCCGCCCGGACCCGGGTCTCGACCTGCGCACCGAAGGGAGGATCGCGCTCCAGGAATGCCGTGAGCAGGTCGCAGACCCGCGCCGCGTCCTGACCCGGCGCCACGCGCACACCGATCCGCGCGCGCGCCTCGGCGATGAGCTGGTTCGCAGCACCCTCGAGCGGCATGGCTTCGAGGGCCACCACCGAGAGAGACGGGCGATACCAGAGCCGCTCGTAGACGCTCCGGCCCGCGTCGCCTGCGATGCGACTGGCATCGAGCATCCCGGCGTCTCGGCGGAATCCCCCCTCGTCGAAGGGCAGCGCGTCGAGGGCGGCAAGCAGGTCCGGCGCCAGCGGAGGCACGTCGTCCGCGAGGCCGGGCACCGCGATCTCCCCGCGCTCGTCGAGCAGTCGCGCGAGCAGCATCGAGAGCGCCGTCGCCGCATCGGGCACGGGTCCGCCCCACATCCCGCTGTGCAGCGGGTGGTCGAGCACGCGCAGGGCGACGTCGACGTTCACGATCCCGCGCAGACTCGTGGTGAGCGAGGGAAGTCCCGTGTCGAGGTTCGCGGTGTCGGAGAGCACCAGCACGTCCGCGTCCAGCCGACCGCGATGGGCGCGCAGGAAAGCGGCGAGGTGGCCGGATCCGATCTCCTCCTCGCCCTCGACCAGCACCTTGACGTTGAGCGGCAGGGCACCGCGGGCCTCGAGCCATGCGCGGAGCGCAGCGGCGTGAAGCAGGATCCCCGCCTTGTCGTCGACGACGCCGCGAGCGTAGAGCCGGCCGTCGGAGCGCAGCGTCGGCTCGAACGCGGGCGTCTCCCAGTGCTCCGCGCGGCCGGGAGGCTGCACGTCGTGGTGCGCGTAGATCAGCGCCGTCGGAGCGTCCGGACCGGCGTGCAGCCATTCTCCCACCACGTAGGGGTGGGCGTCGTCGATGCGCAGCACCTCCACCCGCTCCAGGCCGTAGCTCAACAGGAGCTCCGCCACGGCATCGGCGGAGCGGGCGACCTCCAGCGGGTCGAATCCCGGTGCCGAAACCCCCGGGATCTCCGAGAGGCGGGAGAGCGCCGCGACCGTCTCGTCGAAGCGCCGCTCGAGGGCGTCGATCACTTCGGGGGGGGCGGGCACCGCCCCAAGGTAGCACCGGGGAAGGGCGCCCGATCCCTCCGAGCCGAGCGCTTCGGGTTAAGATGGAGCCATGCAAGCCACTCGACCGGAGACCGCAGCCCGGAAGCCCACCTCCAGGCGCGCCGAGGGCGCGGACGGAATCTCACTCCACCTGCTCGAGTGGAGTCTCGAGGGCGTTCCGCTCCTCTTCCTCCACGGCTTCGGAAACGAGGCCCACATCTGGGACGACTTCGCGCCGGTCGTCGCACCGCACTACCGGACCCTCGCGCTCGACCACCGTGGCCACGGCGATTCCGCCTGGGATTCACAGGGTCGCTACGAGCACGAGACGATGGTCGACGACGTGGAGGCCGTGACCGACGCTCTCGGAGTCGAGCGCCTCGTGCTGGTGGGCCACTCGCTGGGGGGACGCATTTCCACGCTCTTCGCCGGTCGCCACCCCGAGCGCCTGGCCGGCCTCGTCCTCGTGGACATCGGACCGGAGGTCGATCCCCGCGGACGCATGCGCATCCGACAGGACGTGGAGGCGAACGTGAGTCCGACCTTCGGTTCCGTCGAGGAGTACGCGCGCATGCTCTCCCTCGCCTATCCGGCGGGCCGGGCGGATGCGCTGCTCAGAATGGCCCGCCACTCGCTGCGCGCCCGCGAGGACGGACGCTACGAGCTGAAGATGGATCCCGCCCTGCGCGGGGCGATGGGTGCTCCGGCGGAGGATGCGGAGGCGCTGGAGTCCGAGATGGTGAAGGCCCAGTGGAGCGCACTCGCCCGCATCTCCTGCCCGACCCTGGTGGTCCGCGGTGCGGCCTCGGACATCCTCTCTCCAGAGATCGCCGATCGGATGGTGGACGAGGTGCTGCAGGACGGTCGCCTGGCGGTCGTCCCCCAGGCTGGCCACTCGGTCATGACCGACAACCCCGAGGGCTTCGAGGCCGCCGTGAGCGGGTTCGTACTGGCCTGAAGGCCCGGCCCCGCCATCAGGCCCGGGATCGGCCCCCGACCAACGAGCCCGGGCTGCGCCGCCAGCGCAGGGCGATCAGCGCGGGCAGCACCACGAGGTTGCACAGCAGGGTGAAGCAGACGCCGATCGTGAGGAGCTGACCCAGCGTGGCGAGCCCGCGATGGGTGGCGAGGCCCATGGTGCCGAAGCTCGCGATCGTGGTGAGGGCGCTGTAGGCCACCGCCCGGGCCGTGCTGGTGCCCAGCAGGTTCAGGGATGCATCGCCGGACAACCTGGCCCGGTGGACGAGATGGATGCCGCTGTCGACCCCGATGCCGAGCAGCAGCGGCAGGACGATCACGTCGGCGAAATTGAAGGGAACCTCGAGCAGCACCGCGGTGGCCACCGTGAGCGACGTCGCCAGCGCGAGCGGAATGAGCACCAGCGCCGTGTCCGTCAGGCGTCGCCAGATCAGGAAGACGAGCAGAGCCACCGCGGCGAGCGCGGTCAAGAGCGCCTGCCTCAGCGCGGAGACCACCGCACGGCCGCTTCCGATGATCTCGGAGGCGCTGCCGGCGGCCTGGGGATCGATCGCCGTCACGGCGTCGACGAAGGCGGCGAGCGCGGCATGGTCCGACAGGTCCGCACGCGGAAAGATCTGGACGCGGACCTGTCCATCGAGTCCCACCATCTGATCGACCAGCGCATCGGGGAGGTTCTCGAGAGTGACGCGACGAGCGCCCAGGGCGGCGTCCAGGATCCGGAGCTGCTCGGACAACGTCCCGAGCAGACTCCCCTCCAACGCCTCGATCACCGCGGCGTTCGGCTCCGTCTCGTCGATGCGGGCCAGGAAGCGGGCCAGGCTCGCCTGCAGCGAGTCCGTGGCGGCCGCGAACTCCGGGGAGATGTCGCCCCTCGGGAGCCGGTCGAGCACGCGCTCGAGATGGCGCAGCGACGCGATGCTCTCGTCCGGGCTGGGCTCCGCGGCGCCGCCGCTCTCCGAGGCGACCGGCCCGAGGAAGAGCGCCACCTCCTCGATGATGTCGAGCTTCTCGTCCTGGTCCTCGGGCACGAAGTCGGCCAGGGTGACGACCCGATCGACCTCGGGAAGCGCTCGCAGGCGGCCGGCCAGCTCGCGTGCCGACTCCGCGTCCGGCGTGAGCGAGTTGAGCGACCAGGGCGAGCTGGTCCCCTTCTCCAGGAGCTCGACGAAGGTCCGGACCGATTCGCTCGACGGATCTCGAACGTTGATCGGGTTGTTGTCGAATCGAGCCTCCGGCAGCAGGAACACCGAGCCCAGTCCCAGCAGCAGCGCCGAGATCCGCACGAAGCCCGGGAACCGCACAGGAAGCTCGACGATTCGCCCGGTCCATGCGGCGCTCCGGAAGTCGGACGTAGACCGCAACGTGGGCAGGACACTCAGCAGGGCGGGAAGCAGGGTCAGCATCAGACACAGGCAGATCAGCATGCCCGCACCGGCGATCAGTCCCAGCTCGGCAACTCCGAGGAAGGGGGTCGGAACGAAGGCGAGAAAGCCGATCGACGTCGTGAGGGCGCAGAGCGCGATGGAGCTGCCCACCACCCGGGCGGCATCCCGCAGCGCCTCGTCGTGGGGCTGGCCCTGCCCCAGAATCTCCCGGTAGCGCACGCACACGTGGATCCCGAAGTCCACGCCGAGCCCGATGAAGAGCACCGCGAAGGCCGCGGAGATCATGTTGAAGTGACCGATGGCGACAGCGGTAAAGCCGGCCGTCAGTACCAGTCCGACGAGCAGACAGAAGAGCACCGAGAGTACGAGTCGCGCCGACCGCAGCGCGGCCACCAGGATGATTCCCACGAGTACGAAGGAGGCGACGCCCGCGGCGGCGGCCTGGCGCTTGACCACCTCCATCTCCTCGTAGGAGAGAGCCACGTCGCCGGTGATCCTCACCCGCACGCCCGATCCCGGACCGAGACCGAGCTCGTCCGCTGCGCGCCGCACCTCGAGGATCGAGCGCTTCGCCGGCTGGATGTCCTCGACGTGGAGGACGGGCTGGACCAGGATCACCCGTCTGCGCGGATCGCCTTCGAAGTCCCTCGCCGCGATCACCTCTGCCCAGGAGAGGTCATAGGGCCGACCCTGGACGCTGGCATCGAGGGCCTCCGCGGTGCGCTCGTAGATCGCGGACAGCCGCTCCGGGGCGACGTCGCCGTCGCGCACCGCCCGTGCCCCCCGAGCCAGGATGGACGCGAGCCCGCGCAGCGAGCCGTCGCGGGAAAGCTCCGCGAGATAGGGCTGCGCCTCGGCGAGCCGATCCGACAGGTCCGCCAGCTCTTCGGTGTCGATGTAGAGGAACGCGTTCTGCTCGAAGAATTCCCCACCCCCCGGGAGGAAGACCATGTGAAAGGCGTCGGGACGCGCGCGGAGCCGCGCGGCCAGGAGCTCGGCCGACTCCCCGGCACGCTCCGGCGTGGCGGCATCGACCACGATGAACATGTTCTCGAAATGCGAGGGGAACGAGGCGTAGTAGTTGCGCTCGGCGCGCTTGAAGGGCAGCTCGGAGGAGAAGAGCGCGTTCGTATCCCCCTGGATCCCGAGGTTCCCCGCCGAGTAGGTGCCGGCCGCCAGGGTCACGAGCAGGGTCGAGAGGATCGCCAGCCATGGGCGTCGGCGGACACCGTCGACCCAGCGGGCCAGGACCTCGCCGAGCCACGCATCGAAGCCATTCGCCATGGTGGGTGGTCCCCCGGAGGCCCCGTGCCCGGGCCGTGAATCGATACGGCGGAGCAGCCGTCTCATGCTTAGCAAACGCGGCGCCGGCTCCCCGCTTCGGCAGTACGCCGCCGGCCGTTCCCCCGACCCCACTACCGGCCCGAGGTGCTTCGCTACATTGGAGCGGCGCCGCCGGATCGAAGCCACCAGAGGCCGGCCTCGGAGATCCAGATGACCCGAACCCGAATACTGCGATCCGCGCGGACGTGCAGCGCGCGTGCAGCCTGGGCGGCGCTCCTCTTCGCGAGCCTCCTGGGCTCAACGGCCGCGGGAGACCCGTCGCGGACACCGACGCAGACGATCGACTCCCTTCACGAGAAGCTGCTCGACGTCATGAAGAACGCAGTCGAGCTCGGCTACGAGGGACGCGAGGCGAAGCTCGAGCCCGTCATCCCCGAGCACTACGACGTCGCCTTCATGGCCGAGAAGTCCGTCGGGCGGCACTGGAAGTCGGCGTCGGAGTCGGAGCGCGAGCGCTTTCTCGAGGCCTTCCAGCGCTTCATGGTCGCAAACTACGCCGGGCAGTTCGACGGCTACTCCGGCCAGTCATTCGAGACCAGAGGCGAGGAACCGGCGCGCATGGACACCATACTGGTCCGGAGCCGCCTGATCGACCCGGGTGACGAGGACGTCGAGCTGAACTACCGCATGCGCCAGGTGAACGGGAGCTGGAAGATCATCGACGTCTATCTCGACGGCACGGTGAGCGAGCTCGCGCTCCGACGCTCCGAGTTCTCGGGGATCGTCAAGCGCGAGGACTTCGACGCGCTCATCGCCGCGATCGACGAGCGGATCGCAAAGCTGGCCGCCGGAACCGACGAGTCCTGATCGGGATCCACTTCGGGTGCCGTGGACACCTCCCCGGGAGCCGACTCGTCGGAAGCCTCGCGGTTCGAGCCGGGGCGAACCGCGAGCTCACGGGCACGGCGGCTCTGGAGGTAGGCGCTGCGGAGCGCCGCATAGAAGTCCACCGATGCCTCCCGCAGCGCATCCATCGCATCCGCGTTGGCCTCGCGCGTGGCGATGCCCTGGCCGCCGCCCAGGATCAGCTGCCACTGGAGATTCAGGGGTCCGATGAGGTAGGTGAGCGGGTCCAGGGCCTGGTCGACGACGGTCCCCACGACGTCGCGAGCCGTACTGGGCCCGAACAGGGGCACCATGAGGTACGGACCCCTGGGAACGCCGTAGCGGTAGAGGGTCTGGCCGAAGTCCGCCTCGATCCGATGGAGGTCCATCACCTCGTCGGCGAAGTCGAAGAAGCCGGCGAGGCCGAAGGTGGTGTTGACCGCGAATCGCCCGATGGTCGTCGCCGCGGGCACCGGTCGCAGCTGCAGCACATGGTTCGCGAAGACCACGGGCGAGTTGAGGTTCGCGAAGAAGCGCGTCACGCCCCGCCGCGCGGGCGGCGGCACCAGCCACTGGTAGCCGCGCGTGATCGGATCGAGGAGCCAGCGGTCGAGTTGGTCGTTGAAGAAGAAGACGCCCCGGTTGGCGCGCTCGAAGGGGTCGTCGTCGAGGGCCGAGCCGTCGTCCTCCGGCTCCTCGTCGAAGAGGGGGTCGTAGACGTCCAGGGCTTCCGCATGCTCCGCCGGCGGTCCGGACGCAACATCGAACTCGACGCTTGCTGCCGGCGGGGCGAAACCGAGGGTGATCCCCAGCAGCACCGCTGCGATGGGCCGGCACAGGCGCATGGGGCTCTCCCGTGAGCGTAGACGGGGGGGGCCGCCGCGGCCGGCGACGGGCGCAGTCTACGCTCTGGTCCCCGGACCGACCAGTTCGAGGGCTCCCCCGGGGGTCGGTGACGAGAGCCCATCCTCTGCGATAACCTGCGGCGAAGCAGCCGGAGTCGGCTGCCCCCCTGATCATCGACCCCCTCGGGAAACCCGCCAAGGCCATGGGTGGCGGCCCATCGGATCCGCCGACGAGGCTCGAGAGAAGACCCGACCGCCCCCCTACGGCGGCCGTCCTGGGCCGCCGATGAGGGAAATCGGCTCTCCTTCGCGTCTTGCCGTCGCTCCGCCCGCCCCCCGGACCCACGGGCCGGCCCGCGAGACTCGCGCGAGGGAAGAAGCTGCGAAGGCTGCCCGGAGGGCAGCGGGGGACCGGGAGGAGATCCATTGGACATCTTCGAGAAGTGCCGGAGCGACGCTGAGCGGGTCCGCACCGCCCGGCAGGCCGGCGTCTACGCGTACTACCGCACCATCTCTTCCGGGCAGGACCCCCTCGTCACCATCGACGGGCGCGAGCTGGTCATGCTCGGATCGAACAACTACCTCGGACTCACGAGCCATCCGGAGGTCAAGGAGGCGGCGTCGATGGCGCTCGCCATCTACGGCTCCGGTTGCGCGGGCTCGCGGCTGCTGAACGGAACCCTCGACCTGCACGTCGCCCTCGAAGAGAAACTGGCGGCGTTCACGCGGCGCGAGGCGGCGCTCGTGTTCTCCACCGGCTTTCAGGTCAACCTGGGGGTGCTCTCCTGCCTGCTCACCCGGAGCGACGTCGCGATCCTCGACGCGCTGGACCACGCCTGCATCATCGACGGCTGCCGGCTCGGATTCGGGAAGACGTACAAGTACCGGCACAACGACATGGACCACCTGGAGTCGAAGCTCGCGGTGGTTCCCGGGGACCGAGGGAAGCTGATCGTGGTGGACGGAGTGTTCTCCATGGAGGGGGACGTCGCGGACCTGCCGCGCATCGCCGAGCTGGCGAAGCGCTACGACGCCCGACTGATGGTGGACGACGCCCACGGGCTCGGCGTGTTCGGCGAGCACGGGCGCGGGACTCCGGAGCACTTCGGCCTCGAGGAGGAAGTCGATCTGCTGATGGGGACGTTCTCGAAGTCGCTCGCCACCGTCGGCGGCTTCGTGGCCGGAGACACCGTGGTGATCGACTACATCAAGCATCAGGCTCGCAGCGCGATCTTCTCCGCCGCGCCGCCGCCGGCGTCTGTCGCGTCCGCGCTGAAGGCGATCGAGATCGTCGAGCGCGAGCCGGAGCGGCGCAAGCAGCTCTGGGAGAACACGAAGATCATGCGCCAGGAGCTCTCCGCGCTGGGGTTCGACACGGGAGAGTCCGAGTCGCCCGTGATCCCCATCGTGGTCGGCACGGACATGGAGGCGTTCCACATGACGAAGCGCCTCCAGGAGGAAGGGGTCTTCGTGAACCCGGTGGTATCACCGGCCGTGCCGGAGGGCCGCGCCATGATCCGGACCTCCTACATGGCGACCCACACGACCGACCAGCTGGAGCTGGCGCTGACGGCGCTCGCGAAGGTCGGGCGCGAGATGGGAATCATCGCCTGATCGCGAGCCGGCTCCGGGCGCTGCGCCCTCGCTCCGCGCGCCCTTCGGGCGCTTGACCGCTCGAGCTCCGCTCGGGCCAAAGCCCTCGCTCCGCGCGCCCTTCGGGCGCTTGACCTAATCGCTGCCGGCCGGGGTGGGGAGGTCGTGCTCGTCCTCGATCTCCCCGACGATCTCCTCGAGCACGTCCTCCAGGGTGCAGACCCCGAGCACGGGTCCGTCGCCCTCCCGAACGATGGCCAGGTGTCGGCGGCCACGCCGAAACTGTCGCAGCGCATCCACCACGGGCAGGTCGGGCCGGATGAAGGACGCCGGACGGATCGCGTCCTCCAGGATCACCACGCCTTCTCGGGCGTAGACGTGAAACAGGTCCTTCGCGTGGAGGATCCCGAAGATCTCGTCGAGAGTGCCGTCGTAGACCGGAATGCGCGTGTAGCCCGTGTCGCGCAGCAGATCGATCAAGACCTCGGCCGAGGTCCTCCGCTCGATGGCGAAGACCCGCTCCCGGGGGATCATCACGTCGCGAACCCGGGTGCGAGAGAGCCGGAAGACGTTGCCCAGGATGCGACTGGCGTAGGGGCGGATCTTCCCCGCCTGGCGCGCCTCGGTCACCAGCAACGAGAGCTCCTCCGGGGAGTGCACCGCGTGACCGTGACCCGCGGGCTGTACGCCGAAGAGCCGAACGAGGCCGTTTCCGGCGCCGTTCATCACCACCAGCACCACGTGGAAGACCCGCCCGAAGACGAGCAGCGGCGGTGCACACAGCAGCGCCGTCGTGCCCGGGCGATCGAGGGCGATCGCCTTCGGCGCCAGCTCGCCGACCACCACGTGCAGGAAGGTCACGACCGCGAAGGCCAGTGCGATGGCGATCGTGTGAACGGAGAGCGAATCGCCCCAGCCGAACTGGGAGAGGAGAGGCGAGATCAGGCGCGCGAGCACCGGTTCCCCGACGAATCCGAGACCGATGCTCGCCAATGTAATCCCCAGCTGCGTAGCCGCGATCGCATCGTCGAGCCCATCGATCGCCTTTGCGGCAGCCAGAGCCCCGCGACGCCCCTCCCGGACCCAGAGCTCGACCTGCGTGCGGCGAACGGCGACGAGAGCGAACTCGGAGGCGACGAAGTAGGCGTTGGTGGCGATGAGGAGGGCGATCCCGAGCAGACCCAGAATCGACAGGCCGATCCCTGGACTCGCTGGACTATCCATCGACACTCCCCGCGGCGGAGGCGCACACCTCCTCGATTATGGAATCCCGGCTCGGGTCAGTCGAGACCTAGCGCCTCGCGTCCGGCGAAGTCGTCCACGAACTGCTTCGCCGTCCTTCCGGAGCGGCTCGACCGGCGCAACGCCCAGCGAAGCGCCTCGTCGCGAATCCGCGCGTCGGCGGCCCGGATCCCAGCCTTCCGCGCGTAGTGCCCGACGATCCGCAGGTAGGTCTCCTGGTCGAAGGGATAGAAGCCGAGCACCAGGCCGAAGCGATCCGAGAGCGCGAGCTTCTCGTCCACGGTCTCTCCCATGTGGAGGTCCCCGTGCTCGTCGAGCCGCGCCTCGCGATTGTCCTCCACGCTCTCGGGGAGCAGATGGCGCCGATTGCTGGTGGCCGCAATCCGCACGTTCTCGGGCGGCGCCGCCAGGCTGCCCTCGAGGGCGGCCTTGAGCTCGCGGAAGCTCGCCTCGCCGACGTCGAAGGAGAGGTCGTCGCAGAAGAGCAGGAAGCGGTAGGGGGCACCGCGCAGCGCGTACACCACGTCCGGAAGGTGCATCAGGTCCGCTTTCTGCACCTCGACCACCCGCAGCCCTCGCTCGGCGAAGCGGGTGAGCAGACCCTTCACTGCGGAGGACTTTCCCGTGCCCCGCTCGCCATGCAGCAGCACGTGGTTCGCCGGAAGTCCGGCGAGGAACTGCTCGACGTTCGCGACGAGTCGCTCTACCGGCCGGTCCACGCCCACGAGGTCGTCCAGGTCGAAGCGGTGCCAGTCCTCGAGCGGAACGAGCCGTCCACGGCCGCGGCGCACCTCCCAGCGGAAGGCATGCACCCGATCGAAGATCTCCTTCTCGGGCGGAGCACCGACGATCTCGACGAGCGCCCGCTCGGCGAGGTCGAGCACCCTGGCCACCCGCTCGAAGAGCCCGTCCCAGCGATCCCCGTTCACGCGGGTATGCTGCCTCTCATGGATTCGAGGCGCCACGCACCGCCTGCGCCGGGCGAGCCTCCGCTGCCCGACGTGGGGCTGTGCTCCGCCTGTGCGCACGCCAGACGCCAGTACACCGCTCGCGGAAGCGTGTTCTGGCGCTGCGCCGCCGCCGACTCCGACCCGGCACTGCTGCGCTACCCGCCGCTGCCGGTGGCGCGCTGCCGCGCCTTCCACCCTGCCGACGAGCCGTGAGCCCGGGCACGGACGACGGCGTGAAGGGGTCGCTGCGAGGCGACCGGCTACCGCTCAGCGGTGCTGAACCGCGCGGGTGCGCATGTCCGGGGGCCAACGGTTCGGAAGCGGCCGCCCGACACTGTCGAAGAAGCTCTCGAGGAAGCTGTAGGTGAGCCCCCAGACGATGTGGCGATCGGGCTCGCCCACCAGGATTCCCGGGAAGCAGAGCTCCTCGCGCGCCGGATACTCCACGTGGTTGGTGGGCTCCAGCAAGCCGCGGAGCGGGAACCAGAACGCCTCCTCCACCTCGTGATTGGGAACCAGCCGGGGCGGATCCTCCACTCCGTATACGAAGGCGGAGATCACCAGGGCCGGATGGGTGCGCGGGTTGCCCTGCTTGTCGTCGAGGCGGCCCAGGAGCCGGGCGTCCTTCAGCGACACGCCCACCTCCTCGTAGGTCTCCCGCTCCGCCGCCGCTCGCGCGTGGGGGTCCTCGGGCTCGAGCCGGCCACCGGGGAAGGCCATGTGCCCGGACCAGGGGTCTCCCTCGTGACGGGCGCGCTCGATGAAGAGCACTTCGGGGCCATCCCCGGCCTGTCGGAGCACCATGGCCACGGCGGCGCGGCGCTTCCCCTCCACGTCGAGACTCTGGCCTGGACGCCGGTGGAGAGCGCGCTGGATCTCGTCGAGCGACGGCATCGCGCAAGGATAGCCGCTGACCGGCCGGGGCGTGGTCGGGCGGGAGGTGGGCGATCGGCGACCGCCGGTGCGCCGCCTCGCGGCACGGCCTGCTACCGTTGCCCGGCGATGGCGTCCGCCCCCCTGGACCCCGAAGAGAGCCGACGCCTGCGCGCGCTCGTTCGCGGTGATCGCGATGCGGCCGCGAAGGCCCTTGCAGAGCTTCCGCTCGAAGCTCAGGTCGGCCTCGTCTGCGAGGCACCGGTGGCGCACCGGGCTGCGATCCTGGCGGCGCTTCCCGCCCCCGACCAGGTGATCCCAGCGCTTCCCGAGGCGGAGCTCTGCTTCACGGTCAAGGCCGTAGGTCTGGCGGACGCCGGCTGGATCCTCGAGCACGCGACTCCCGAGCAGGTGGTCGCGTCGGTCGACCTCGACGCCTGGAGCGGGTACCAGCTGGACGTTCCCACCCTCTCCGAATGGATCACCGCCATCGCCTCGACGGAGCAGGCCTCTCTGCTGCGCGCCGTGCGCGCCCTCGACCCGGAGCTCACGGTCCTCTTCCTCAAGACCACGATCGACGTGGTCCAGAAGCCTGCGGGCGATGACGACTGGATGCCTCCTGAGGGCGGGCAGACCCTCGAGGGCCAGTTCTACTTCCAGCCGAAGAACGAGGATGACGATGCGGCCGCCGTCGTCACCCTCCTCCGCACGCTCTTCGAGCAGGACTACTGGACCTACTTCCGCATGATGCAGGGAGTGATCTGGGAGCTGGACTCGGATGCCGAGGAGTGGGCCCAGCGCTGGCGCAGCGGCAGGCTCGAGGATCTGGGCTTCCCGCCCTGGGACGAGGCGATGCGCATCTATCGCTTCATCGCGCCCCAGGACCGGGAGCGTCTCGACGAGGACGCGAGCCCGTTGGAGGTCTCGCCCTGGTCCCTGCCGATCTGGTTGCCCCGGCTGCCGGACACCGCGGGGGCGGAGCACCGGATCTTCCGGGCCTTCGGCGAGCTCTCGGACGAGGAGAGACGCGCCGGCTTCTACGCCTTCACCGCACTGGCCAACCGCGTCGCGGTCGCGGACCGCATGCCGCTCTCCGATTCGGAGTCGACGCCACGAGCCATCGAGAAGGCGGCGCGCTTCGCCAGCGAAGGGCTGGCGCACGTGGCAGCGCGAACCGGACTCGCCGACGCAGACGTCCTGCGCCGCGCGACGCTCGAGCGGCTGTTCGCAGTGGGCGCGAACCTCGATCCCGAGAGCGCGCGGCCTTGAGCCTCTGGTCCGGGTTCGCACGTCGCTGGCTCGACCTTCCGGCCTCGCGCCATCGGCCCGGCATCTCGACGGAGTGGGTCCCCACTCGCGACGGGACGCGGCTCGCGACCTGCGTGGTGCGACCCCGGAATGCGAGTGCGCGCGCCACCGTGATCGTGCGATCCGCCGCGCCGGTGGACTCTCCACGCAGCCCGGTCCGGGCCGCCGGCCACCTGCTGGCGGAGCAGGGCTACGCGGCGGTGCTCCAGACCTGCCGCGGGCTTCACGGATCGGAGGGGCGCTTCCAGCCCTTCATCGACGAGACGCGCGACGGCGCAGACCTGCTCGAATGGGTCGCGGCCCAGCCCTGGTTCCAGCCGCCGCTGGTCGTCGGCGGTTTCGGCTACGGCGCTCACGCCGCCTGGGCGGTGCTCGCCGCCGAGCAGACCCGGGTCGATGGGATCGTCGCTGGCTTCGCCCCCAGAGACCCGCATGCCTGGCTCCACGCCGATCGTGCGCTGCGCCTCGACCTCGCCTTCGAGCTGGCCGTCGCTCTGGCGTCCGCGGAGACGGAGCCAACGCGCAGACCAGACCTCGAGCGGGCCTTCTCCTTCCGTCCGCTGCGCGAGGCCGACCGTGTCGCGCTGCGACGCATCGAGTGGTGGCGGGAGTGGCTCGACCATCCGCGGCGAGACGCCTATTGGGAGGAGCGAAGTCCACAGCCCTCGCAGATCCCCGGCGCGGCACTCCTCATCGGAGGATTCGGTCATCCTGCACTGGCGGGCCAGCTCGACGACTACGCGCGGCTTCGCCGCGCATCGGAGGGGCCTTGCAGCGTCCGGCTGCTGGTGGGACCCTGGCGCGGTGAGCGCGGGCGCAGGCAGCGACGCCACCGAGCGGCCTTTCGAAGCGAGGCCGCCCGCTGCGTCCTGACCTTCCTCGATGCGCTCTGCGGGCGAGACGAACAACGCGCGACGTCACCGGTCCGCGCCTTCGTCGGCGGCGCCGGGCGTTGGTGCGACGCGCCCGGCTGGCCGCCGTCGGAGACGGTTGAGCAGGTGTTCTACCTGGGGGGCGACGGGCGCGCGGAGGGTGGGCTGGCCGAGGACCCGCCGACTGCCGAGGACGCAGTGGATCGCTTCGTCTACGACCCTGCGGACGCGACGCCCCACGCGGAGCCGCCGGGTCCCTGCCGTGGAGACGTGCTCCGCTATGCGACCGAGCCCTTCGACCGACCCACCGAGCTCGCCGGACGCCCGCGGGTGGTCCTCTTCGCCTCGAGCTCCGCAGCGCGTACCGACTTCGTCGCGCGGCTCGTCGAGATCTCGCCGGAGGGCGGCGCAACGCCGATCGGCGAGGGGCTGGCGCGCGACCGGCTCCGCGAGGGAAACGGCGGCGAGCCCGAACGAATCGAGATCGAGCTCGACCCGGCATGGCACCGGCTGGAGGCGGGCACCCGGCTCGGGCTCGAGGTGTCGTCCTCGAGTCATCCCACCTACGACCGCCATCCCAATACCGACGAGCCGCCGGCGCGCGCACGCGACGCCGACGGGAAGCCGGCGCTCCAGAAGGTCTGGCACGACCCACGACGCGCTTCCTGCGTTCTGCTTCCGGTGCTGCGCGCTCACTGAACACACGGACCGCGAGCGGCGGGTCCTCGAATCGACTCGATTTCGAGCGGGTACCGGAGACGCGTCGGGCCCGCCGGCGGTCGCCGACGGGCCCGAACACTTCGACCGAAGTGCCATCCGGAGAACCGCGAAGGATCTCCGGGCGGGAAGTTCGCTGGACTTCCCCTAGAGGTCGACAGCCTTCAGCGTCTTGCGCTTGTTGCCGATCGCCCGGGCCTCTGCCTCGGCGATCGCCTTGCGCACGACCTTGTCGAGGGCGTCGTAGAACTCCGAGCCGACGTTGCACTTCTTCACGGCGGCCTTGGTGCGGGCCTTCGAGATGATCAGATCTCCGCCGCCCGCCTTCTTCCGCGCCGTCTTCTTCTTCCTGGCTGCCATCGTTTCCTCCCATTCTCGCCGAACGCGACTCGTGCGCGTCTCGGCAGTGTCCCCCAATGTTCGCGAAGCTGTCGCGGCCTCTCCGCTACGTCGCGTACCATCGCGGCATCCGCAGCGGGCGGATCATAGGCATTTTCCGCGGCGGTGTACAAACGAAAATCGCCCGTTTTCGGGCGGGAGAGGCCCGAGCGAGGGCAATCTCTCCGACGGGATCCCCCCGTGGTGGCCGCGCCCGCTCGGCCCCGCGGCGGTGACGTCCGTCACGAACTCGGCGTCCGCGCGGAGGCGATCCGCCAGCGCCGGTGGCAACCACTCGGTTTCGACTGCGCTTTCGGGGTGTTCGCGCCACTCCGGGCGACCGATCGGGGCGGAGGAGCACCCGGAGGCCGACCCGGGCAGGTCGCGAGACCCACCGACGGTCCGGGGCCGCCCCTGGTATCCTGCTCCTTCGTTCACCCGGAGGGCCGAGAGCCATGTCGGAGCTGCTGCGTCGCCCCCTCACCGACCTCTGCGACGCACTCGCACGCAAGGACCTATCGCCGGTGGAGCTGATGGAAGCGACTCTCGGTCGCATCGAGGCCACCCGCGAGACACTCAACGCATTCGTCGCGCTGCGCGACCGGGATGCCCTCCTGGCCGACGCCCGGACCGCCGAGGAGCGAATCGCCCAGGGCCGGGGCCGCCCCCTCGAAGGCATCCCCCTCGGCGTGAAGGATCTGGAGGACGCAGCCGGCCTCGTCACCTCCCTCGGGTCCGTCCCCTTCGAGGACAACCTCGCCACGCGCGACTCGGTCCAGGTCGAGCGCCTTCGGGCGGCGGGTGCCATCGTGGTCGGGAAGACCAATGCACCGGAGTTCGGATACACCGCCATCACGAAGAACCTGCTCTTCGGCGCTTCGCGAAACCCCTGGGACACGGAGCGCACGCCCGGCGGCTCGAGTGGCGGCTCGTCGGCAGCGATCGCGGGGGGCGTCGTCCCGCTCGCGACGGCCAGCGATGGCGGGGGTTCGGTTCGTCTCCCGGCCTCATTCACCGGCTGCTTCGGCCTGAAGCCGAGCTACGGCCGGATCCCGAACGAGGGCTCGATCTGGGTGACCGACGACACGTCCGTCCAGGGCCCCCTCACCCGGACGGTCGAGGATGCGGCGCTGCACCTGGACGTCGCCGTGGGCCCCCACCCCTTCGACCCGAACTCGCTTCCGCACCCGGGGATGTCCTATCGCGAGTGCCTGCCCCACCTCCCCGCCGGTCTGCGTGTGGGCTACTCGGCGGACCTCGGTCATGCGGTCGTCCAGAGCGACGTCGCCGAGGTCGCCTACGATGCCGCCCGCGCGTTCGCGGATCTGGGCCACGAGTTCGGCGAGCTCGACGACGGACCGCCGGAGGTGGGTCGCGACTGGGGACTCGTCGGCGCCTTCGAGATGATGGCGAAGCTCTCGCCCCTGCTGCCGCAGCGCGAGGGCGACTTCGGCCGCGCCTTCCTACGCGGGGTCCTCGCCGGTCGCGCCATGACCCCCGAGCGCTGGGGCGAGATCCAACGCCGTCGGGAGGCCCTGAATCGCTGGTGCGCCGAGGCCTTCGACCGCTTCGACCTGCTGCTCACCCCGACGGTGCCCTACGACCCTCCGCCTGCGAGAGGCCCCTTCCCCGCGGAGACGGAGGGTCGCTCACAGCCCCCCGCCGGCGTGGCCAGCTTCACGATCCCCTTCAATCTCTCCTGGCACCCGGCGGCGACGGTGCGGGCGGGGCTCTCCCGGGCCGGGCTTCCGGTCGGTCTCCAGATCGTGGGCCCCCGTCATCGCGACGACCTGGTGCTCCAGGCGGCCTTCGCGTTCGAGCGCGCGCGACCCTGGGCCGAAGACTGGCCGCGCATCTGAGCCCGCCCCATGCGGACCATCGACCTGCGCAGCGACACAGTGACCCTGCCGACCGCCGAGATGCGGCGGGTGATGAGCGAGGCGGAGGTCGGCGACGACGTCTACGGCGAGGATCCCAGTGTCCGCCGGCTCGAAGAGGCGGCGGCGCGGCGCCTGGGCATGGAGGCGGCGCTCTTCGTGCCCTCCGGCACCATGGCGAACCAGGTGGCACTGCGAAGCCTCACCCGCCCCGGAGACCTGGTCCTGGCCAGCGAGCACGCGCACCTGCTGGTGTACGAGTCGGGCGCCGCCGCAGCGCTGGCGGGACTCCAGATCCAGACCCTCGGCGGCGGGGGCGTCTTCGACGCCTCGGACGTGCGGCGCGGCCTCACCCCCCGGGAGTCCCACTTTCCCATCACCCGCGTCGTGGCCGTCGAGAACACCCACAACCGCGCCGGAGGCCGGGTCTTCCCCCTCGACCTCGCCAAGGACGTCGCCTCCGCGGCGCGCGAAGCCGGCGTCGCACTCCACCTCGATGGCGCACGTCTATTCAACGCCGAGGTCGCCACGGGCACACCCGCCGCAGAATGGGCGCGGCTGTTCGACACGGTCTCCTTCTGTCTCTCGAAGGGGCTCGGCGCGCCGGTGGGCTCACTGGTGTGCAGCTCCCGCGAGCTCCTCCCGACCCTCCATCGCTCGCGGAAGCTCCTCGGGGGTGGAATGCGACAGGCGGGCATCCTCGCGGCGGCGGGCCTCTACGCCCTGGAGCGCCACATCGAGCGACTCGCCGAGGACCACGCCAACGCGAAGAGGCTGGCGCTGGGCCTCGAGGGGCTGGACTTCGCCGTGGACTCCGCTCCCGAGACCAACATGGTGATGTTCTCGGTGGACGACACCGGGGGCTTCCTGCGCGCGAGCCGTGAGCGCAACCTGCTGATCAATCCGGTCGAGCCGGGCCGCTTCCGCGCGGTGACCCATCTCGGCGTCTCTGCCGCAGACGTCGACGAGGCCATCGACCGCATCCGGGAGATCGCCGCCAGCGGAACGCGCTGACCTGCCGGTCAGCGCAGCAGGTTGTACTTCAGGATGCACCAGATCGCGCGCAGGCCGTCCTGCCAGCCGATCTTCTTCCCCTCGGAGTAGGTGCGTCCCGCGTAGGAGATGCCCACCTCGTAGATGCGGCAGCGCAACTTCGCCACCTTCGCCGTGATCTCGGGCTCGAAGCCGAAGCGATCCTCTTCGATCCGGATCTGGTCGAGGATCTCGCGACGGAAGGCCTTGTAGCAGACCTCCATGTCCGTCAGGTTCAGGTCCGTCAGCATATTCGAGAGCAGTGTCAGCAGCCTGTTCATCACCGAGTGCCAGAAGTACAGGACGCGGTGTGACTCCCCGCCCATGAAGCGCGAGCCGAAGACCACGTCGGCGCGACCCTCCAGGATCGGCTTGAGCAGCCGGTCGTAGTCGCGGGGGTCGTACTCGAGATCCGCGTCCTGGACCAGGACGATGTCCCCGGTCGCCGCCTCGAAGCCGCTGCGCAGCGCTGCGCCCTTGCCGCGGTTCGCCCCGTGCCAGACGACCTTGTCGACCTTTGGCTCTACCGTGGCCCGGATCACCGCCGCCGTGCCGTCGGTGGAGCCGTCGTCCACGACGATCACCTCCTTCGAAGGAGGGGACGAGGCCAGGACCGCGTCGACGATCGCCTCGATGGTCTTCTCCTCGTTGAAGCAGGGAATCACGATCGAGACGGTGGGCACCGGAACAGCGTATCCTGCGGCGACGGACCCGTAAACGATCGCCCGACGTCACGATTTCCGGGCGATCTGCAGGGAGGCACCAGCGTGAAGTTCGGGCTCTTCGGCATCAATACGGGAGCATGCGCGGACCCCGAGGTCTCGGCCCGGGTCGCCACGACCGCCGAGGCCGCCGGCTTCGACTCGGTGTGGACCGGTGAGCACGTCGTGCTGCCGGATCCCCAGGCGCCGCCCTCGCCGGCACCTCCCTCCTTCCCCATGCTCGATCCGGCGGTCGCCCTCGCATTCCTCGCCGGCCACACCCGCAGGCTGCGCCTCGCCACGGGGATCATCATCCTGCCTCAGCGCAATCCGCTGGTGCTCGCGAAGGAGCTGGCCAGTGTCGACGTCGTCTCCGGCGGCCGACTGATCTTCGGCCTCGGTGCCGGCTACCTCCAGCCGGAGTTCGACGCCATCGGCGCCCCCTTCGACGAGCGCGGACCGCGAGCGAGCGAGGCGATCGAGGTGGTGCGAACGCTCTGGACCCAGGAGAGCCCGAGCTTCGAGGGACGCTTCTGGTCCTTCGGGGGCATCCAGTGCCGTCCGCTGCCGATCCAGGCCCCCCATCCGCCGATCGTGGTCGGAGGACACAGCCCTCCCGCCTTCCGGCGCGCGGTCTCCCAGGGAAACGGCTGGTACGGCTTCGCACTCGACGTGGACGCGACCCGCGGCTGCCTTCGCGGACTCGCCGATGCCGCCGGGTCCGCGACGCGACCGCCCGAACGTGGTCGGCTCGAGATCAGCGTCACCCCCTCCGTCGCCCTCGACCGCGACGCCGTGAAGCGCTTCGAGGACCTGGGCGTGGACCGACTCGTCCCCATGGCGATGGGCGGCTCGGGCGACTCGCTCGTGGAGTTCGTGTCGCGCACCGCAGACGCGGTCCTGAGCTGACGAAACGCCAGCCCGGGGCGGCAGACTGCCGCCCCGGTTGGCAGATCGGCCGGCAGACCGGGCCGCAACTCCTCGATCTCCTGTTCGGCCGAATCGGCACGATCCTTGCCGTGAAAGGCGACATTCGCGCCGCACCGGCGACCCCTCGTGGGGGCTCGCCTAGCGGAAGAGACGACGGTGTCACCTCCGCTAGACCCGCAAACCACGAAAGGAGACGCCGATGGCAAGCACCCCTCGACCCTCACCCGGACCTGGCGCGAACCCGGTACGACGCATCTCGATCGGCAGCGGCCTTGCTCTCGCGACGTTCGCATTGATCATGCAGTCGATCACCACCGTCGCCCCGGGACACAACAAGGTGTCGACGCTCTTCGGAGAGGTGCACCCCGCGCCCTACACCGAGGGCATCCACCTGGTGAACCCGCTCCTGAGCTTCACCGCCTTCGATCTGCGTCAGCAGACTCGCACCTGGCAGCAGGTGGATGTGCCGGCCCAGGACAAGCTCGAGACCACCATGGACGTGTCGCTGACCTTCCGGATCGACGGCGACACCACGCCCCGGATCCTCCAGGACACGGGCACCCTCGATGACGTGATCGAGAGGCACGTGACACCGAAGGTCCGCTCCCTGCTGCGGGAGGCGGGGAAGTCCGTCCCTCTCTCCCAGGACTTCTTCCGCGAGGCGGTCCAGCAGGAGCTGCAGGCCTACATGGAGGCCGGGCTCACCCGCTACCTGCGACCGAAGGGCGTGATCGTGGAGGCCGTGCTCGTCCGGGACATCACCCTGCCCGAGGTGGTGCGCAACGCCGTCATCCAGACGAAGGAGCGGCAGGAGCAGCTCGAGCGCGAGAAGGCGCAGCTCCAGATCGTGGAACAGCAGGCCCAGAAGCAGGTCGTGTAGGCCCGGGCTCGGGAGCAGGCGGCCCTCGCCGACGCGGAAGCGAAGCGCGCCCAGGCCGATGCCGAGGCCTACCGCATCCGCCGATAGGCGGCGGCCGGGCCGAGGCGAACGCGGCCATCGCGCAGTCCCTCACGACGGAGCTCCTCCGCTACAGCGAGGTGAAGCGCTGGGACGGCAGCGTCCCCTCGACCCTGCTGGGCGGCGAGAGCGCGGGGTTCATCCTCGACGTCTCGAGCGCGCGAGGCGGCTCGGGTCCGGAGTGAGGACCCGGGCTCCACGCGGCGCCTCTCCGGAAACGAGCATCGGGAGGCCCGGAGGGGCGCACCGGGGTCGGCGCCTGGGGGTGCCGAGAGGCTCAGGCCGCGGGAGCCCTGCGGAGGGTGTCGTCCTCACGCGCGCTGCGCAGGTGATCGCTGTAGAGCGAGGCCAGGAAGCGGTGCACCGCGTTCACGGTGTGGAGCGTTCGCACCGAGGGAAAGAGCTCGAAGGCGTGCTGCGCACCGGGGAGCTCCGCATAGACCAGCGGCGTGCGAGTCTTCTCGCCCAGGGCCTTCACGAACTCCCGCGCCTCCGCGACCGGCACCAGCGTGTCGTCCGCGCCGTGGATCGTGAAGAAGGGGGGAGCGTCGGCATTCACGCGGGTGATGGGCGAGGCCCGGTCCCAGTCTTCGGGGATCTCCTCCCGCGAGCCCTTGAGGATCTTCTCCTCCAGGATCTCGATCAGGCCCTCGTGGGCGTGGGTGCGGTTTCGATTGGCGAAATCGTAGACGCCGTAGAAGGGCACGCAGCCGCGCACCCGGGTGTCGAGGTCCTCGAAGCCCGGCTGGTACTCCGGATCGCTCGCCGAGAGCGCGAGCAGCGCGGCCAGGTGCCCGCCGGCGGAGCCGCCGGTCACCACGACGAAGTCCGGGTCGCCACCGTACTCGGCCACGTGCTCGTGGATCCAGCGCAGCGCGCGCTTGCAGTCGATCAGGTGCTCGGGAAAGGTGGCGTGGGGACTGAGGCGGTAGTTGGTCGTGACACAGACCCAGCCCGCCGAGGCCATATGATTCATCAGCGGCAGCGCCTGCTCGTCCTTCGCTCCGATCATCCACCCGCCACCGTGGATCTGGAAGAGTACGGGGCAGCCGCTCGGGCGCCGCGCGTTGTGGTAGACGTCGAGCAGCAGGTCGACCCCTCGCTCGCGGTGAAAGTGGATGTCCTTCACGATCTCGACGTCGGGGCGGCGGATCGGGAACGGGCGGAGCACCCGGCTCCAGTCGATCCCGGCGTCGAGCTGCGCGCGAAGCTCCGGCAGGATCCGCTCCCGGTAGCCGACGCCGAGCCCTTCGACGAGCGCCTGCTCGAGGACGGCCTCCGCCTCGTGGCCGCGGCGCTGCGCGACGGCGAGTCCGGCCCAGGACGCGAAGGTGATCAGCAGTCCCAGGCGCCCCGGCCAGGCCTCGAAGGCACCGAGCAGTCCGAAGGCGATGGTGGCGACGACCTGCCACGCCACGTGGTGCAGGGCGAGCTCGGTGGTCAGCCAGCCCGCCGCGAAGCTCACGACGGAGAAGCGCGGTCCGCGAGGGCTCGGCCAGAGGGCGTTGTAGGTGAACCAGGCACCCCAGAGGCTCACAGCGAGAAAGAGCCAGGACATCGTGACCTCCCAGTCCTCCGCGCGGGCGGGCCCGCGCTCAGTCCTCGTCCGTGACGCAGCCTTCCGACGCCGGCTTCACGCAGCGGATGTACTTGAAGAGGGTCCCGGCAGTCGCCGCCTCGGGAGGTGCGGTCCAGGCGGCGCGGCGCTTCGCGAGCACATCCGGATCAACGTCCAGATCGATGGAGCGCTGCTTCGCATCGATGGTGATGCGGTCCCCCTCTTCGACCAGCGCGATGGGTCCGCCTTCCTGCGCCTCCGGTGTCACGTGCCCGATGATGAAGCCGTGGGATCCGCCGGAGAAGCGACCGTCGGTGATGAGCGCCACCGAGTCGGCGAGGCCCGCGCCCACCAGGGCCGAGGTGGGCGTCAGCATCTCCGGCATCCCGGGCCCTCCCTTCGGGCCCTCGTAGCGGATCAGGACCACCTGACCCGGCTCGATCTCTCCCCGCTCGAGGGCCGCGAGCATCTCCTCCTCGCGCTCGTAGGGCTTTGCGGTCCCGCTGAAGGTGAGACCCTCCTTCCCCGTGATCTTCGCCACGGCTCCCTCGGGAGCGAGGCTGCCGCGCAGGATCTGGATGTGGCCGCTGTCCTTGATCGGGTCGCTCCAGGGTCGGATCACCTTCTGGTCGGCGTCGAGCCCGGGCAGGGCTTCCAGGTTCTCGGCGAGGGTGCGGCCGGTGACCGTGAGACAGTCGCCGTGGATCGCCCCCTCGGTGAGCAGCAGCTTGAGCACCGCGGGGGTGCCCCCCACATCGTGGAGGTCCTCCATCACGTACTGACCGCTGGGCTTGAGGTCCGCCAGGAAGGGAACGCGGTCGCTCACCGTCTGGAAGTCTTCGATCGTGAGGGGCACACCCACCGATTTCGCCATCGCGATCAGATGGAGCACGGCATTCGTCGAGCCACCCAGGGCCATCGTGATGACCATGGCGTTCTCGAAGGCCTCGCGGGTCATGATGTCCCGGGGCTTGATGTCCCGCTCCAGCAGCAGGCGGATGGCGGCCCCCGCTCGGACGCACTCCTCGAGCTTCGCCGGGTCCTCCGCAGGCGTGGACGAGCTGTAGGGAAGGCTCATCCCCAGCGCCTCGATCGCGGAGGCCATGGTATTGGCGGTGTACATCCCTCCACAGGCGCCCGCCCCGGGGCAGGCGTGTCGGACGATGTCGCGCCGCTCGTCCTCGTCGATCCGCTTGGCGATGTACTCGCCGTAGGACTGGAAGGCGGAGACGATGTCGAGGGGGCAGCCGTCGCGGCCCTTACCCGGCCGGATCGTCCCGCCGTAGACCATGAGGGAGGGCCGGTTCACCCGACCCATCGCCATCAGGCAGCCGGGCATGTTCTTGTCGCAGCCCGGAAGGGAAATGTTGGCGTCGTACCACTGTGCACACATCACGGTCTCGATCGAGTCGGCGATGAGATCGCGCGACTGGAGCGAGTAGCTCATGCCCTCGGTCCCCATGGACATGCCGTCGGAGACGCCGATCGTATTGAAACGCATGCCGACGAGACCGGCGGCGACCACACCCTCCTTCACCTTCGCCGCCAGGTCGTTCAGGTGCATGTTGCAGGAGTTGCCCTCGTACCAGACGCTGGCGATCCCCACCTGCGCCTTGTCCATATCGGCCTCGGTGAGGCCCGTGGCGTAGAGCTGGGCCTGGGAGGCCCCCTGGCTCTTGGGCTGGGTGATGCGGCGGCTGAACTTGTTGATGGGCTCACTCATCGGGGGCTCCGGGGTGGCGGGCGGTTTCGCGCTCAGCGCGGAAGCAGGCGCATGATCGTCGGATTGGAGCCGCGCACGAGCCCGATCATCGCGTCCGAGAAGCCGTACTTCTCGCGGAAGGCGGCGGTGATGATCTCGCGCTGTGTCTCGTCCTCGACGGCGGCGATGCGCAGCGGCCACTCCTGCTCCCCGGTCCGGAGCACGAGCTGGGGATCGCGCTGCAGGTTCTTGCCCCAGCGGGTCCCTCCGGTCCGGATGTAGCCCTCACCGTCCACCACGACGAGCCAGACCGTGGTCTCGCGTCGGTCACCGTCCTCGTCCACGGTGACGACCTCCACGGTCTGGGCCTCGGCCACCGTGGGCCAGTCCGGGGCGACGACGTCCGACCCGGCCCGAACGTCCGTGGCCACGAGGACGAGGGCAATCGCGAGGGCGGGAAGGAGTCGAGAGGGGGGGATCCGCATCTGGATCTCTCCTGGCAGCGGGCGACGCGCCAGCATAGCCCAGCGACCCGCCGGACACGGCCCGCGAAGCGCGCACGGGCTACCCTCCACGCGTGAGCCCGCCGGAGGATCGCCCCGAAGCGCCGCGACGCCGCGTGCAGCCGCCGCTGGGCGAGCCGGGGCCCTCGATTCCGCGCTGGCTCGCGCTCCTCGTGCTGATTGCGCTGCTCGGCAGCGCCGCGTGGAGTACCTGGCTGATCCTCGCACCGAAGAGCGAGGACGTCGCTCCGAGCGCCGGGGCTCGGTCCGAGGAGGGCTGAGTCGGGCGCTCGCCCGCCGGACGCCCGTCCCCGGTGTGCGGGAGGCGCAAAACGTTGACTTTCGTCGGCGTTCCGGGCGTGATGGGCGGGGAGGAACGCCATGCCGCCCTGCGACACCGAGACGAGCCACTTCGAGTCGAATCCCTTCGAGATCGAAGTCCAGTGAGCGCTGCGGCCCGCTTCGAGGGGAAGTCGGTATTGATCACGGGCGCCGCCTCGGGCATCGGGGCGGCCGCGGCGAAGCGATTCGCCGCGGAGGGCGCCTCGCTGATGCTGGCCGACGTGAACGCCGCCGGCGTGGCGACGGTCGCCGAGGAGATCGTCGCCTCCGGGCGCCGCGCCGCCTCGCGTGTGACCGACGTGAGCGTCCTCGCCCAGGTCGAAGCGCTCACCGCGGAGGCCGCCGAACGACACGGCGGGCTCGACGTCGTCTTCAACAACGCGGGCATCGGCGCCTTCGGCAAGACGCCGGACATCGACCCGGAGAGCTGGCTCCGCACCTTCGACGTCGATGTGCACTCGGTCTTCTACGGCTGCCGCGCCGCCATCCCCTACATGAGGAAGCGCGGTGGCGGCTCGATCGTGAACACCGCTTCGATCTCCGGACTCGCGGGCGACTACGGGCTCTCGGCCTACAACGCGGCGAAGGGCGCGGTCGTGAACTACACCCGCGCCGCCGCCATCGAGCACGCGCGGGAGGGCATCCGCATCAACGCCGTCTGCCCCGGCCCGATCGAGACGACCCTGGCGACGCCGCTCATCCGCCACGAGCGGGTCGCGCCGGAGTACGAGCGAGCCATCCCGATGGGGCGACCGGGGCGGGCCGAGGAGGTCGCGGCAGCCGCCGCCTTCCTCGCGTCGGACGACGCCTCCTACATCACCGGCGCGATGCTCGTGGTCGACGGCGGGATCACCGCCGCCACGGGCCAGCCCAACTTCCACGCTCTGCTGGTCGGCGGTCCGGGGTCGCGCGGGTCGTGACCCTCGGTGTCGCCGTCCGGAGCATGGGGCCCCAGTCGGCGCCGGAGATCCTGCTCGACTGCGTGCGGGCCGCCGAGGACGCGGGCCTCGACGACGTCTGGATCCAGGACCACATCGCCATTCCTCCGGACGACGCCGAGGGCTCGGGCGGGCGCTATCTGGATCCCCTCACCACCCTCGCCTGGCTGGCGGGGCGGACTTCCCGCATCGGCCTGGGAACCGGCGTCCTGATCCTGCCCTACCGCGCGCCGCTTCCCACCGCGAAGGCGGTCGCCACGGTGCAGGAGCTCTCCGCCGGGCGGTTGCGGCTGGGCGTGGGCGCGGGCTGGATGGACGCGGAGTTCCGGGCGCTGGGGGTCGCGCGCAGCCAGCGCGGGAGGCTCACCGACGAGACCCTGGCCTTCTTCCACCACTGCTTCGAGAACGACGTCGCCCGTGCCAACGGACAGGAATTCCTCTTCCTGCCCCGACCCGCGCGACCGCCCATCTACGTGGGCGGTGCGGGGCCCCACGCCCTCGAGCGCGTCGTGCGCTCCGGCGACGGCTGGATGCCGATGACGGCGAAGCCCGAGAAGCTGGCCGTCGAGACGGCGCGGCTGCGCGAGCTCGCGGACGCCGCCGGACGCGCCGCGCCGGAGGTGGTGGCCCTCAGCGGCTTCGACCCTCGCGACCCGCCCCGCGCCACGGAGCAGGCCCGGGCGCTGCTCGCGGCGGGGGCCACCCGCCTGATCGCCGGCACGCGCTACGACGACGCCGCCGGCTTCCGTCGCCAGGTGGACTTCCTGGCGGAGCACATCGCGCCCGTCGGGCGGCCCGGCTAGCTCGGGGGGTCCGCCCGGGCTCGCTATCCGTCCAGCTTCAGCAGACGAATGGCATTCTCGCGCAGGAACTTCGGCCAGACCTCGTCGGCGAAGGGCACCTTCGGCATGTCCCGGAAGATCCGCTCGAGGGACAGGCCCATGGGGAAGTAGCCGGCGTAGAGGATCTTGTCGGCACCGCGGGAGTTGGCGTAGTCGATGATCGCCTTCGGGTAGTACTTCGGAGCGAAAGCGCTCGTCGAGTAGTAGAGATTCGGCCACTTGAGCATGAGCTTCACGGCGAGGTCGGTCCAGGGCTCACAGCCGTGCCGGAAGACGAACTTCAGCTCCGGGAAGAACCAGCAGACCTCGTCGACGTGCTCGACCTTCTGTGGATGCATCGGAATCCGCGGGCCCGGAACACCGGCGCAGCAGAAGATGGGGATGTCGAGCTCCACGCACTTCGCGTAGATCGGATAGAAGGCCTTGTCGTTGATCGGCACCTGCGGCACGCAGCCGCAGGGGAAGGCGCCCACCGCGACGATCCCGAACTCCTCGTACTCGCGCACGATGCGGCGCACGCCCTCCATCCCCCGGTTGGGATCCGCGTGTCCCGAGGGAATGAAGCGATCCCGGTGCTGCTTCAGGGCACGCTTCGACGTCTCGTCCTCTTCCGAGATCCCGATCATCGCGCGTTCGATCCCGTGCGCGTCCATCTGATCGAGCGTGTACTTGATGTAGTCGTCCTGGTGGCCGGTCTTCGGAACGTCCTTGAACATGTACTCGACGGGAAAGTCGAACTGCCTGAGGCTCTCCTCGTCCCTGAAGAGGGGCCGCATGAAGTCGTAGCTCGCCGGCTGGTTCGGACTCGGGATCCCTAGCATCAGATCGATGATGCCGACGTCGCGGGGCATGGCCATGGTCGTTCCTCCGAGGCGAGCGGCGCGCATCCTATCACAGGGATGCGCAGCGACTTCAGCTCGCGATCGACGCCAGTCGCTCGATCACCTGCTCCCGAGAGGGCTGATCCGTCGGGGGCCGCTCCTGGCGTCGCTGATAGCACTCCATCACGCGCGAGAGGATGCGCGGGTCCTTCATCAGGTCCTCGGGCTCGTCGAGGAGATTGAAGATGCGCATGAAGGCCCGCAGAACGCGCACGTCCTCCCGCATGGCGGGGAGGAGTCCGTCCCGGACCATCGCGCGCATCATCGCCCGGGGGTCGATGCTGCCGTCCGGTCGATGGACCGCGTGCGGGTCATCACCGTGGCGGATCAGCTCGTTCACCGCGATCGCGTCGCGATCCTGGGTGCGAGCGTTCTCGTACCAGGGCACGATCTCGCGCTCGACGCGGGCGTCGAGATCGAGGGCGAAGGCCCGGAGATCGTCGGGGTTCTCGCGAAGCGCATCGGCGAGCGCGAAGGCGTTTACGAAGGCCAGGGTGCAGCCACGGCCCACGAGCGGATTGGTGTGCATGAGCGAATCGCCCACGCCGGCGAGGCCCAGCGCGAGGGGCTCGCCTCCGTCCACCAGGAAACGGCGCGTGTTGTGGAGATTGGACATGGGGACGGCGTCGGAGATCGGCCGCGCGAGCCGAGTGTCGACCCAGGGTCTCACCGAGGGGAGGAGATTCGCGACCGCCTCGAAGGCATCTGCGTGGAGGAGCGCGCGCAGGGGCGCATCGTCGGGGCTCGCTGCGAGCGTGAGCGCGAAGGTGCCGGCGTCGCCGGGAAAGATGCCGTACTTGAGGAAGCCCAGATCGGCCGCCATCGGTCGGTCGATCGACGGCCTCTCCGCATCTTCGCGAAGCGCGTAGAAACGCGAGCTGTAGAAGATGCCGCACGGCTCGCTCTCGACGCGAAGTGTGGGCGCGCCGATCTCCTCGAGCCACCGGGCGATCCGGGTGCGACGCCCGCTCGCGTCCACGACCAGCTCGGCCTCCAGCGTCTCGCTCGGGTCGGAGCGGCTGCGGCGCCAGCGGAGTCCTCGGACGCGGGGCGGGCCCGCACCCTCGGCATCGGCGACGAGACCGAGAGCCGTCGCGCCGACCTCGAGGGTCACCGCCGGGAGCGCCGCCACGTGGCGCCGCAGCACCCACTCGAAGGTGAGGCGGCGACACGCCAGCAGGGTGATCTCGTCGTCCTCGGGCACGAGAGTGGCGCCGGGCACGAGCTGGTCGGCCATCTCGCGGAAGGGCAGTGTCTCGACGCCGTGGGCGAAGAGCGCCTCCAGCAGGTCCGGTGCGCGATCCCGGAGGAGATTGTGCAGCCGCGCCAGGAAGGCGTGGGAGTGCAGGGTCTGGGGAGAGCCACGCCGGTCCCAGTCCTGGAAGACCCGGGCGAGGTCGTCGGGAGGCGGAGACGGGTCGCGCTCGAGGATCGTCACGCGGCGGCCGACCCGGGTCAGGGCCAGGGCGGTGGCCAGGCCGGCGACGCTCCCGCCCACGACGACGACGTGCCCGCGGGCAGCGCCACTCACATCGTCACCTCGCAGCCGTCGGTTGGGCTGCACGATCTCGCGTCAGGAGCTTCCATCCGTTCTCGCAACCCCCTGCGGTCGGCGCCACTTCAACCTCGGCTTCGGCTCGAGCAGGCCGTGCAGCACGGCGTGGAGCAGCTGATTGCGAACCTCTTCGAGAGTGGCCTCCCCTTCGGCGAAGACCTCGCCCGCGAGCACGGCCGCAGAGGTGGAGAGGAACATCGTCGCGGCCAGTCGCGCCGAGACGTTGGAGCGGAACTCGCCGCGCTGCTGGCCGTGGCGAACCACGTCCTCGACGATGTCGCGCAGAGCCTGCCCCCGGCGCTCGGATTCCGCCACCTTCGCACCGGCGCGGGGCGCCTCGCGCAGCAGGCAGCCCAGCATGTCCGAGGGCCGCGGCCAGCGCTGCGCGAGGAGGTCGGCCGCCGTGCGATACTCCGACACCGCGCTTCCGCGCGGCGAGCGCAGCTGGCTGCGCAGTTCGGCGGCGAGACGGAGGTCGAGCTCGTGGAGCAGCGCCGACTTCGAAGGAAAGTGGAGGAAGAAGGTGGCCCGGGCCACGTCGGCCGCTGCGCAGATCCGAGCGATCGGAACGGGGTCGAAGCCCTCCCGCTCGAACAGCACCATGGCCGCGTCGAAGATCTCGCTGCGGGTCCTCTCCTTCTTGCGCGCCCGACGCGAGGGTTGCCCAGAGGCAGGGGGCTCGACGCCCCGGCGGCTCGGCAGCGGATCGACCACAGTAAATAGACCATAGTCTATTAATAGACTATTACCTGTAAAACCAGCGCCACGAGTGGCGTGAGACCCCTGATTCGGAGGAGCCATGCGAGCCGCAGTCCTGAAGGAGATCGGAAAACCCCTTCAGATCGAGACAGTTGACGATCCCACGCCGGGGCCCGGCGAGATGATCGTCCGGGTTCGGGGCAGTGGGATCTGCGGCTCGGACCTCCACTGGGCCCAGCTCGGGATGGGCGTGGGGCCAGGCCAGATCCTGGGGCATGAGTTCTCGGGCGAGGTCGTGGAGCTGGGCCGGGACGCCGGCGATCGCTTCCGTCTGGGAGACCGCGTCTGCTCCATCCCCTTCATCGGCTGCGGCCGCTGTCGCGCCTGTCTCTCCGGGGACGTCACGGCCTGCGACCAGGCCGTCGCCACGGGGCTGCGCGCCCCGGGCGCCTACGCCGAGTTCGTGAAGGTGGGGACGGCCGAGGCCCTTCACCTGCCCGAGGCCGTGAGCGACCGCCAGGGCGCACTGGTCGAGCCCCTCGCCGTGGGGCTGCACGCCGTGGCCCAGGCCGCGCCGCCGCCCGGCGCCCGGGTCCTGCTGATCGGCGCCGGGCCGATCGGCCTGGCGGTCGCGCTCTGGTCCCGCTTCTTCGGGGCAAGCGCCATCGTCGTGAGCGAGCGCAGTGGAGCCCGCCGCGACCTGTCGGGGCGTTTCGGTGCGACCGACGTGATCGACCCCACCGCCGAGGAGGTCCTGCCCGCCTTCGAGGCGAAGACGGGCGGGCCGCCGGATCTGATCTACGAGTGCGTCGGCGTGCCCGGGCTGCTCCAGGAGTGCCTCGGGCTGGCGCCGCGGCGCAGCCGGGTGGTCGTGGTCGGCGTGTGCATGGAGCCGGACACCATCCTGCCCTTCGTGGCGATGTCGAAGGAGCTCACGGTCCAGTTCGTGATCGCCTATGAGAAGCGCGACTTCGAGCTGGCCATCGCGATGATCGATCAGGGCCGGATCGCGAGCGACGAGATGATCACCGACGTCGTGGGATTCGACGCCTTCAGCCAGGCCTTCGAGGCACTGAAGCGACCCACCACCCAGTGCAAGGTCATGCTCGAGCCCTGAGCTCTCCCGCGGATCAGTCGGCCGCCTCCGCCGCCTCCTCGGGCTGGGGCGCCGGTACGAAGCCCCGGTCGCGTAGCACGCGCTGAGCCTCTTCCAGCTCCGGCGCGTAGATCGCGACGGTCGCGACGTCGTCCGCCTTCCACGCGATGTCCTGATGGGCGGGCCGCACACGATCGCCGCGCTTCAGGGTAAGCGGCACCAGCAGCTCTCCGGTCTCCCGGGGCGCTTCGTTCTCCTTGCGCTCGGGCTCGCCCGCGAAGGACCAACGCTCCAACAGGATCTCGCCGTGGCGCCGGCGCACGTCCCAGCGCTCCACGTCGTGGCGACCATCGAAGAGCACGTGGGCGTCGCCCTGGGCGACGAGCTCCATGGCGAGCCCCTCCGAGGGATTGGTCACCGCGATGTAACGCTCGGGGACCCCGAAGTACTCCGAGGCGCGGGCGGTGAACACGGTGTTCAGGAGCTGATTCTGGGTGACGCCCACCGCAGCGCCGACGCCGTCGAAGCGCGCGCGACGCATGGTGCGCTCCTGCACGGCGTTGCCGAATACCACGGGGAAGCCCGCCTCCTCGGCCTCGCGGCAGTTCTGGGGATTCGCGTCCAGGAACACGACCGACACGCCGTCATCCCGCAGCGCGCGACCCAGGAGCAGACCCAGCCCCTCGGCGCCGAGGATCGCGATGCTGTCGCGACCCGGGAGTCGCACCCCCAGCAGGGATCCCAGCGGTGCGGCAGTGATCCCTGCCAGCACGACGGTCGTCGCGATGGTCAGGAACACGAGGGCACGCAGCTCCGGCCCCCCGGAGAGGCCCGCGGCGTTCATGGCGTTCGCCGTCACCGACGCCACGGCGGCCGCGACGATACCGCGCGGTGCGATCCAGGCCACGAACCAGCGCTCGGAGGCGGTGAGATCCGATCCCCGGGTGCACAGCCAGACGCCGATGGGACGGACCGCGAAGAGCAGCGCAGCCACGACCGCCGCGCCGCGCCAGCCCAGGGCCCGCACCTCCTCGAGGCGCACGTCCGCGGCCAGCAACACGAAGAGCATGCCGATCAGCAGGACCGTCAGCTGATCCTTGAACTCGCGGAGGTCGCGATCGAAGCGCGAGCGCAGGTTGCCGACGACGACCCCTGCGACGACCACCGCCGCAATGCCGCTCACCGCCACCACCTCTTCGCTGCCCTGGAAGAGCAGCAGCACCGCCGCCAGGACGACGATGTTCTCGTAGCCCTCCGGAACGACGCGTCGAACGCGGAGCAGACCACCGAGGGCGAGACCCACCACCGCGCCCAGGGCGGAGCCGAAGCCCAGTCGCAGCAGCAGCAGGCGAATCGCCTCGGCCAGCGACTCGCCTCCGCTGGGGGCCAGCGCCACCTCCAGCATCAGCACGGCGAGGATTGCGCCGATCGGATCGATCAGGATGCCTTCCGCCTCGAGCACCGTCGCGACCCGCGTGCGCAGGCGCAGCTGCGAGATCAAGGGACCGACGACGGTGGGGCCCGTCACGACGACCAGCGTGCCGAAGAGTAGACACTGCACGACGCTCCAGCCGAAGACGGCGTGGGCGGCCAACGCGCCGCCGAGGGTCGTGACGCCCGCGCCCACGGTCACGAGGCGTCGGATCGGTGCCTGGGCCCGGCGCAGCCGCGAGATCTCCAGATTGAGGCCGCCCTCGAAGAGCACGACCGCGACCGCGAGATGGACGATGGCAAAGAGACCCTCGCCCAGCTGGGAGGGCCGCACCCAGCCGAGGCCATCGGGGCCGAGACCGACGCCCGCGCCGAGGAGCAGCACGATGCCGGGAACACGCAGGTGCCGCGCGACCGACTGCGCGAGGACTCCGACCGCAAGGGCCAGGACGACGGTGAAGGCCGGGTGGACCTCGTGCACGCCGGCAGGCTAACGCGCCCAGGTCCGGGCGGCAGGGGGGGAGGATAATCGCCGTTGTCATCTCGCCGGGATGCGTGCAGGCTGCGTCCTCGAACGGGCGCTCGCGCGGCGCCTAGAGGACATCCGCATGGCTTCCGACGCACTCGACGGCTTCGACTCCTTCCCCTTCACCCACGCGGGTGAGACCCGCACGGTCTACGCCCTCGGCTCCGGACCGGGCGTGGTGGTGATGCACGAGATCCCGGGGATCACCCCGGAGGTCGAGCGCTTCGCCCGCCGGGTCGCCGAGGCGGGGTTTCGCGTCTATCTGCCCCACATGTTCGGCACTCCGGGAAGGCCGTTCAGCGGCAGCTACGTGCTCGGCCAGATGGTCCGGGCGTGCATCGCCAGGGAGTTCAGCGTGCTGGCGAAGGGCGAGTCGAGCCCCATCACCAACTGGCTGCGGGCGCTCTGTCACCGGGCACACGGCGACTGTGGGGGGCCCGGAGTGGGGGCCATCGGGATGTGCCTCACCGGGAACTTCGCCCTCTCCCTGATGGTCGACGAGGCCGTGATGGCGCCCGTGCTGAGCCAGCCCTCGCTCCCCTTCCCGGTGAGTCGGGAGCACCGTCGGGCGCTCCACGTCTCCGACGCCGATCTCGAGGTCGTGAAGAAGCGCGCCCGTCAGGGCGTAGAAGTGCTGGGACTGCGCTTCACGCACGATCCCATGTGTCCGCCGGATCGCTTCGAGCACCTGCGCGAGGAGCTCGGAGATGGCTTCGAGGCCATCGAGATCGACTCGAGCCCCGGGAATCCCCACGGTATCCCGCGCACCGCCCACTCGGTCGTGACGAAGGACCTGGTCGACGAGCAGGGGCACCCCACCCGGGCCGCCCTCGATCAGGTGCTCGACTTCTTTAGCCGGCGCCTGACGCGAGCCACGGATGCGAGCGGCGCTGCGAATCGCGAAGCTGGGGAGTAGCCCGCGCCCCATCGACTCCCGAGACAGGAGCCCCCATGTACTCGACCCTCGCCGTCGAACGAGACGGCCACCTCACCCTGCTGAGCCTCGATCGCCCCGAGTCCCTGAATGCGCTGTCGCGGGACATGGTGAACGAGCTGCGCGACTTCTTCTGGAACCTGGCGGACGACCTCCAGACGCGCGTGGTCGTGCTTCGCGCCAACGGAAGCGCATTCTGCGCCGGCCTCGACCTGAAGGAAGCCTCCGCGGGGAGTGGGGCGGCGGGCGGCGGAGGACGCCCCGACGTGCCGGCGGCCCTCAGGCAGCAGCGCCACATCGCCGAGATCGTCATGCTCATGCGCCGCGCCCCGCAGCCCATCGTGGCCGCCGTGCAGGGCGCCGCCGCGGGGGGTGGCTTCGCGCTGGCCCTGGCCTGCGACGTTCGCGTCGCCGGGGAGTCCGCGCGCATGAACGCCGCCTTCATCCGCCTCGGTCTCTCGGCCTGCGACGTCGGCGTGAGCTACTTCCTCCCGCGCATCGTCGGGGCGTCGATCGCATCGGAGCTGCTCCTCACCGGCGACTTCATCCACGCCGACCGTGCACTGGCGGCCGGGCTCGTCTCGCGCGTGGTGCCGGACTCCGAGCTCGACGACGCGGTCCGGGAGATGGCGGGGCGCATGCTGCGCAACTCACCGGTCGGCCTGCGTCTAACCAAGGAGTGCCTGAAGGCGAACCTCGACGTGGGCAGCCTCGAATCGGCGATCGCGATGGAGGATCGCAATCAGGTGCTGACCGCGACGTCGCAGGACTTCGTCGAGGGCGTGACGGCCTTCCTCCAGAAGCGCGATCCCGTCTTCGAGGACCGCTAGCCTTGCGTCGTCGCCTCCAGGGCGCGATCGGCGCCGCGCTCCGCGCGCTGCCGGAACGCTGGGTCAGCCGGATGGCCGGCGCTCCCGTCGCGGTGCGCGGTCGCACCCTCGATCCGCGCCTTGCGTTGCTCGTCCGGGCCAACGCCCGCCAGACCCCCTTCTACGAGATGAGTGCGGCGGAGGCGCGCACCGCGAGCGCCCGTGGGATTGCGCTGACCGCGGGCAGCCCCCGCCCCATGGCCACCGCCCTGCGCCGGGCCATCCCCGGTCCCGGGGGCCCGCTGCCCACCCGGGTCTACCGCCCCCACGGCATCTCCGGCCCGCGCCCCCTGGTCCTCTACTTCCACCAGGGAGGCTGCGTGCTGGGGGATCTCGACTGGTGCGAGCCCTTCTGTACGCTGCTGGCCGAGCGGGCGCGCTGCGTGGTGATGTCCATCGACTACCGACTGGGTCCGGAGCACCGCTTCCCCGCCGCCCAGGAGGATGCGGTCGCGAGCGTGCGCTGGGCGCTCGAGCACGCGGAGGAGGTCGGCGGCGACCCGAAGCGGCTCGTCGTCGCCGGCGATTCGGCGGGCGGAGGGCTCGCGGCGCACATCACCCACGCGCTGAAGCGCTCGGGCGATCCGCAGCCGCTGCTGCAGATCCTCGTCTACCCCTGGCTGATCGCCTACGCCGACAACGACTCCTATCGCGACTTCGAAGACGCGACTCCCCTCGATCCCGCCGGCATGCGCTGGTTCCTCTCGAACTACACGAGCGCCGAGTCCGAGTGGCAGGACCCCCGGCTCTCACCGCTCCTGGAGACGGACTTCGAGGGACTCGCCCCGGCGCTGATCGTGACGGCGGGCTTCGACCCGCTCTGCGACGAGGGCGACGCCTACGCCCGGAAGCTCGAGCAGGCGGGCGTTCCAGTGCGACACCGCTGCTGCGAGAGCCTCTGCCACTCGTTCACGGCGCTCGGCGGTGCCATCCCGGCCGCGGCGCAGGCGCTGGACGAGATCGCCGGAGAGCTCGAGGCCGTTCTCACCGGAGGGTCGCCATGAATCTCGTGAAGCGGGTGCTGCTCTACGCCATGAGTGCGTTCTACGTGTTCGCGGGAGTGAACCACTTCCTCGACCCCGAGTTCTACATGCCGATGATGCCCCCCTACCTCCCCGCCCATCGACTGCTGATCGACCTGTCCGGGATCGCCGAGATCGCCTGCGGGATCGGCCTGCTGATTCCCCGGACCCGCGTGCTCGCCGCCTGGGGAACGGTGGCGTTGCTGGTCGCCGTGTTCCCGGCCAACGTCCACGTCGCACTCCACGACGTTCCCATCGGCGGCGCGAGCGAGGGACTCGGTCCGCTCAACTACGTGCGCCTCGCCTTCCAGCCCGTCCTGATCGCCTGGGCCTGGTGGTACACCCGCCCCGATCCGATCGCGGAGGCGTGACGGCGCCTCACCCGCGACCGCGCGATGGCGACGCCAGCGACGCGGGTCGAGCGAGAGGCCGCAGCGCCGACCGGAGGAGAGATGCCATGGATCGAGAACACCGCCTGCTTCGCCATGGATTCGCGCTCTTCCTGCTCGCGCTCCTCACCGGGCTCGTGGCCTACGGCCTGGTCAATCCGCGCATGGCAGTCGCCGCCCACGTCGAAGGCCTGATGAATGGCATCTTCCTCATGGTCCTGGGACTCGCCTGGACGCGCCTCCAGCTCTCCGAACGCACCGCCCCCTGGGCCTTCTGGACCGGCGTCGTCGGGGCCTACGCCAACTGGGCGATCCCCCTCTTCTCCGCGGTGGTGGGCGCCAGCCAGCCCATCCTGGTCGGTGCGGGATTCGAGGCGGCGCCCTGGGCCGAGGGGCTGCTGCGGGTCTCGCCCGTCGCGGGCGTGGCCGCGCCCATCCTGTGCACGGTCCTGGTGCTGCACGGCCTGAGCCTGCGGTCGGCCGCTCGGGGAGACTCGTGAGCCTCCGATCCACCGCGATCCGGATCGCGCTCCGGGGCCTCGTCCCGATCGTCCTCGTCCTCGCAGGCGTGACCTGGTGGGCCCTCGAATCCGGAGGCGTCGCCGTGGTGGAGACGACCACCGCCGCCGGCGAGGTGCGGCGAACCCACGTCTGGTACGCGCAGGACGGCGACGTCCTCTGGCTCGAAGCCGGCACACCGACGAACGGCTGGCTGCTGGACGTGCGCGGGGACCCCGTCCTGACCCTCAGCCGGCCCGAGGGCATCGCGCGCTACCGGGCCGTTCCCGTCGAGAACGAGGCCGCTCACGCGCGGATCCGCGCGCTCATTCGCGAGCGCTACGGCCTCCGCGACTGGTGGGTGGGCTTCCTCATCGTCGACAGCTCGCAGTCGATCGCCGTGCGGCTGGAGCCGGTCGAGCACTGATGGATCCGCTTCCGTGACGGCTGCCCTCGTCCTGGGGAGCTTCGCCTTCGGCGTCTCGCTGCTCACGCTCTTCACGGGCTTCGGGCTGGGCACCCTGCTGATGCCCGCCTTCGCGATCTTCTTCCCGGTGCAGGTCGCCGTCGCATCGACGGCGGTGGTCCACGCCGCCAACAACCTGTTCAAGGTGGCCCTGCTCGCCGGAGAGGCGCACCGTGGCGTCCTGCTGCGCTTCGGGCTCCCCGCCGTGGTGGCCGCCTTCGCGGGTGCCTGGACGCTCGGCACCCTCTCGAGCCAGACGCCGCTCCTGCACTGGGAGATCCTGGGCCGGCCCGCGCGGGTGACGCCGGTGAAGCTCGTCATGGGCGTCCTCATCCTGGGCTTCTCCCTCTTCGAGCTGGTCCCGAAGCTGCAGGATGCGAGGGCGCCAGCCCGCTGGCTCCCCGTCGGCGGTGCCCTCTCCGGCTTCTTCGGTGGGCTCTCCGGTCACCAGGGCGCTCTGCGCGCGGCCTTCCTCGCCCCGCTCGGCCTGACGCCCAGTGGCTTCGCCGCCACCCAGGCCGTGCTCGCCCTGTGCGTGGACGGGGCCCGGCTGCTGGTCTACGGCTGGGCCTTCGCGTTGCTGCGCGATGCACCGGACGCCGACGCGATCCCCTGGAGCCTGGTCGCGACCACGACGGCCGCCGCCTTCGCCGGTGCCTTCCTCGGCAAGCGCCTGCTCCACAAGACGACGGTGGACGGACTCCGGCGTCTGGTCGGCGCGCTCCTCCTCGTCGTCGGCACGGCCCTGGCGACCGGGCTCGTCTGAGCTCCGACGCCGCGGCCCGACGAGGCACACGCCCACCCGGGCTGGTACCTTCGGCCCGCCCCCCGCTGCCGAGAAGGATCCCGTCCCATGCGTATCGCCATCACCTACTGCGGGCGCTGAAACTTCCTGCCCCGGGCCTCCAGTCTGGCGGCCGCGATTTCGAGGGACCTCTCCATCGATGCGGAGCTGATCCGCGGCGACGACGGCATCTTCGACGTGGTCGCTGACGGCACCCTCGTCTTCTCGAAGCACGCAGAGGGCCGCTTTCCCGAGGAGGACGAGGTACTCCGTCTGCTCCGCGCCCGCCGCTGAGACCCGAGCGCAGGCGAACGAAGCTACGCGGAGATCACCGCCTCGATCAGCTGCGGACCGGGCTCCGCCAGCGCGCGCCCGAAGGCCTCGACGAGTGCATCCGCACTCTCGACCCGCCGACCGGGGACCCCGAACCCCTGGGCCAGGGCTACCCAGTCGATGGTGGGATGGGCGAGGTCCGTGAGGGCCAGGGCCTGGCGACCCGGCTCGGCGATGCCGGCGCGACCGAGCTCCACCTGGAGGATGCGGTAGGCGCGATTGGCGCAGATCACCGCGACCACGTCCAGGCCCTCGCGGGCCATGGTCCACAGCGACTGAACCGTATACAGGCCGCTGCCGTCGGCCTGGAAGGCGATCACCTTTCGATCGGGGCATGCGAGCGCAGCGCCCACCGCACAGGGCAGACCCTGGCCGATGGCACCACCCGTGAGTGACAGCATGGTGTGTCGGGGAGCGGCGGCGGCGAAGGCGGCGTAGGCGAGCCCCGAGGTGGCGGCCTCGTCCATCACGATCGCTCCCTCGGGCTGGAGCGCTGCCACCGCCTGACCCAGCGCGCCCACACCGAGCTCTCCGGTCGGCGCAGCCACCCGATCGCGATCCGCGACGGGAGCCTCGGCCGGAGCACCGAGGCGCTCCGCCAACGCCTCGAGGGCCTGGAGCAGGTCGGTCTCCGGGTCGGCGAGCTCGAGCACCTGCGCAGCCTCCGGCGCGAGCCGGCTCGGCACGTCGCGGTAGCCGAAGAAGGAGACCGGGTCGCGTGCTCCCGCGAGCACCAGCTGGTGCAGCGGTGCCAGCACCTCGATGGCCTGCTCGGGGAAGTAGGGCAGACGCTCGAAGCTCGGCAGGTCTCCACCGCGCTCGAGCCGCGCGGGAAAGGTCTCGTGAAGCACGCGACAGCCGCTGGCGTTGGCGATCCCTGCAGCGGCCCGAAGGCCTCGTTCGCAGAGCGCGCGTCCGCCCAGCAGCAGTGCCGCCGGAGCGGCGCCGCGAAGGGCAGTGCTCGCCGCCGCGATGGCCGCCTCGTCGGGGGTGCCCCAACCGGGAGCGGAAGCCGGCGCCGCCGGACCGTCGGCGGCTTCCCACTGGCAGTCCTGAGGCACGATCAGGCTCGCCACCCCGCCCGGTGGCCCCAGGGACGCCCGCACCGCGGAGGCCAGGTCCGAGGGAAGCGACCTCGCGGACTTCGCCGTGTGGACCCAGCTCGATACCGGTCGCGCCAGGGACTCGATGTCCGAGGTGAGCGGCGCATCGGCGCCCAGGTGCCAGGTAGTGTGATCCCCGATCAGATTCACCACCGGCGTCTGCGCGCGACGGGCGTTGTGGAGGTTCGCAATGCCGTTGGCGAAACCGGGGCCCAGGTGCAGCAGGGTGAGCGCCGGCCTGCCCGTCATGCGCGCATAGCCGTCGGCGGCGCCCGTACAGACCCCCTCGAAGACCCCGAGCACGGCGCGAACACCCCGCACGGAGTCCAGGGCCGCCACCAGCGGCATCTCCGTCGTGCCCGGATTCGCGAGACAGAGGTCCACCCCGGCCGCGACGGCCGTCCGCATCAGCGCCTCGGCGCCGTTCACGAGGCCGCTCGCGGCGCGCCGAGACGCAGATGGGTCGGCGCGGTGAGATCCGGGATCGACAGGCCGAAGGGGCAGGCGCCCGCACAGCGCTGGTGCTCGCAGCCGACGCAGGCAGCGGCGCCGTCGCCCAACGCGGCGTAGTCGCCTCGGGCGAGCGACTCGTCCTCGTAGTCCTCGGCGTACATCCGCGTGCGCAGCACCTCCGCGATCGGCACCGCGTCGGGACAGGCGTCGAGGCAGGCGTCGCAGCCGTAACGGCACTGCAGCGTCCCCTGGCTCCGCTCGTAGGCGTAGAGCAGTGCCGCGTCAGCGCGCGTCGAGGCCCCCGAGCCCGACGCCCCCAGGTACTCGTCCACCATCTCGGGACTCCTCATGGTCACGACCAGCGAGTCGGCGTAGCCGCCGGAGAGCACCCAGCGGAAGGCCGCCTGCGCAAAGGTCGCACCCTCCCCCTCGTAGCGGCGCATGTCGTTGAGACGCGCGCCCCGCAGCGTCTTCATGGCGATGACGCCCACGTCCCGCTCGCGCGCCTTCGCCATCACGCGAGGCAGATCCGGCTGGACCGCCACGAAGTCGAAGCTAGCCGTGAAGCGCTGCGTGAAGCTCGGGTCCTGGCCGAAGTTGTATCCGAGCAGCAGGACGTCCACGAGATCGTGATCGAGGGCGTGGTCGACGCAGGACACGAGCCGTCCGCCGTGGCCCGACATGCCGCTCCAGCGGATCTTCCCCTGCTGCTTCGCCCTCGCCACGAGCTCCGGCCACTCCGGATTGGCGATGCGCTCCACGGCGTTCACCGCGTGGAGAAAGTACACGTCGACGTGGTCGGTGCGCAGTCGCCGCAGGCTCCCCTCGAGCGCCGCCATCATCTCGTCGCGAGTCGCGCTGGCCGACGCCTGCACCTTGGTGGCGATCGTCACCCGCTCCCGCGAGCCCTGGAGTGCGCTGCCAAGGGTGGCCTCGGAGTCGCCGCCGGTATAGCTCTCGGCGGTGTCGAAGTAGGTGATGCCGCGATCGAGGGCGTGGCGCACCAACGCCTCGTCGCCCGAGAGCCGGCTCCCCCCGAAGCCGATGTCGGGAACCTCGAGCCCCGTTCGCCCGAGGCGTACCCGGCGACGCACGCGGGGCGGATGCTCGCGTGCCATGGCCTCGGCGATGGCGGGGAGCAGCCCCACACCCATGCCGGCCACGGCTGTCCGCCGCAGGAACTCCCGACGATCGATGTCCGTCACGAGGCTCGCCCCCGCTCCGGAGCGGCGGCGCCGATCACTCCCCGCCCTCGTCCCCGCCGTGGGCCGTGCGATAGTCGCCGAACTGCTCGTCGCGCGCGTCGAGGGCCTTCGTGAGCGACTTGCCCGCAAGCGTCTTGAAGTAGTCCTTCGCGCTCCGCTGGTGGAAGGCCAACGCCTGGATCTCCGTGCCGGCGCGCAGTGCCGAGCGCATCCCCATGATCTCCATCGCCCGGTGGACCGAGCGCTTGTTCAGCTGCTGGAGGTCCGAAGGGATCTTCGCCACCCGCTCTGCGATCTCGAGCACCTGCCTCTCGAGCGCCTCGGCGGGGAATGCGCGGTTGGCGAAGCCCAGTCGTGCGGCCTCGGAGCCGGAGATCGAGTCTCCGGTCAGCATCACCTCCATGGCGCCCCGCAGGCCCATCAGCCACGGGTGAAACTGCATGTCCGGCGGGCTCATGGACCGCACCGGCGGGTAGCCGATCTGTGCGTCCTCGGCGACGTAGACGAGGTCACAGGCCGTCGCCAGCTCCGAGCCGCCGGCGAGGCAGTAGCCGTGGACCTGGGCGATGACGGGCTTCGCCAGGTCCCAGATGGCGAACCATCCGGCGACGACGTGGCGGGGCCAGTTCGCGTCGCCGGGCGCCGTGTAGTAGGGCTGCCCCTGCATGTTGTTCGCGGTCAGGTCGTAGCCCGCCGAGAAGCACTTCCCCGCCCCGCGCAGGATCGTCACGCGAACCTCCGGATCGGCGTCGCCGGCCTGGAGCGCCTCGAAGAGCTCACCGCGCAGCGCGTTGTTGAGAGCGTTGCGCTTCTGCGGTCGGTTGAGCGTGAGCCGGCGGACGAACTCGGCGGGCCGGTCGATCAGGACCAGGGACTCCTCGGGCATCGGGGGCTCCTCGGCGGTTCCCTGCGATGGTAGTGCACGCGCGCAGCGAAGTGGGGACTGGCGCGCGAGAGCGGGCTGGATCGACGACGGGAGGCGAAGGCGGATCGGCTAGGCTTCGCTACCCGGGAGGTCCCGTGAAGCTCGCCACACCCATCGAAGCCGCCGGCCTGGTCCGCTCGCGGGACACCCTGGCGGTGCCCCTCGGTCCGGGGCAGCCCCCCGGCTTCCTCCACGCCCTGGGCGAGCGAGACGACTTCGAGGACCTCACGATCTTCGCAGCTCTGCTGGTGGGCCCCTTCCAGGTCTTCACGAAGCCCGGCGTCCGGCTGCTCTCCGGCTTCTTCGGCCCCGTGGAGCGCGGCCTGCGCGACGCCGGCCACGACGTGCGCTTCGTACCGGCCGACTTCCGACGCTTCGCGGAGATCGCGCAGCGCATGGCACCCCGCGTGATGGCCACCGCAGCCACTCCGCCCGACGCCGACGGCTGGTGCAGCCTCTCGCTCCACGCGGGCGCGACGATCGACGAGCTCCACCGCTGCGGCCGCGATCCCGGTCGCATCCTCGTGGTCGAAGCGAACGCGCGGCTCCCGCGCACGCTGGGCCTTCCGCCGGAGCACCGTCACGCCCTCCACGTGGACGAGATCGACCTGCTCGTGGAAGCCGACGCCGAGGTGATCGCGCTCCCGGACCCGCATCCGACCGAGGTCGAGCAGGCCATCGCAGGCCACGCCATCGGCTTCGTCCGCGACGGCTGCACCCTCCAGACCGGCATCGGGGGCGTGCCCAACGCCGTCGCCAGCCTGCTCGTCGAGGGGGCCGGCGGCGACTACGGCATACACACCGAGATGTTCACCACCGGGCTGATGCGACTGCACCAAGCGGGAAAGATCACCAATGCGCGCAAGGGCTGGAACGACGGCCTCTCCATCACCACCTTCGCGATGGGCTCGCGGGAGCTCTACGACTGGCTCGGCGGCGAAGGCCGTGAGAGCGTGCGCTTCCTGCCCGCGGAGCAGGTCAACGATCCTTCGCTCATCGCCCGCAACCGGGCGCTGATCTCCATCAACGGTGCGCTCTCCGTGGACCTGGTGGGACAGCTCGTCGCCGACGAGGTCGGTGGCCGCCAGCACTCGGGGATCGGCGGCCACGAGGACTTCGTCACCGGGGCCTCGTTCTCCGAAGGCGGACGATCGCTGATCTGTCTGCCTTCGACGGCCCGGGTCGGCGACGAGGTGATCTCGCGCATCGTCCGCGCCTTTGCGCCGGGCACCTGCATCACGACACCCCGTCACCAGGTGGACGTGATCATCACCGAGTACGGCGCCGCCGAGCTCTCCGGGCTCACCAACGCGCAGCGGCGCGCCGCCCTCACCGCCATCGCCCACCCGGATTTCCGCGACGCCTTGCAGCCCTGACCCGCTGCTCCCCGATCCGCCGCCCTCAGCGGGCCTCGAGACGCGCCCGACCCGCCTCGATCACGACCCTGGGCGCCGGCGCCAGGCGGAGCCGACCCTCGGGAGCGAGCTGGCGCCCGCTGCGCACGTCGAAGCGGTAGCCGTGCCAGGGACACGCAACCGCGCCGTCCTCCACGGCGCAGCCGTCGAGCGGGCCCAGCATGTGGGGACACAGGACGGAGTGGGCGAGCAGGTCCTCTCCGTCGGCGACGATGCGAAAGGGACGACCGCCGAACTCGACGACCCGCGGCAGCTGCGCGCGCAGCGCGCCGAGGGGGCCCAGATCGACCGGTACCGCGGGAGCAACGCCGCGGCTTGCGAGCTGCTGGCTCCGCCACTGCATCATCTCCTCGTCCTCGTCCCAGAGCTGCGCGTAGAGCGCGGTGTAGCCCTCGCCGATGCGATCTGCGGCGCCCTCCGGAACATCGGGCACCAGGAACTCCACCCGCACATCGGTGCGGTCCGCACCGCGAGGCTCGAGGGTCGTCCAGATCTCGGTGCCCGCACCGGCGCCCTCGAGGGTCCGCGACACGTAGCGTCGGTCGCTCTCGATCACGAGCTCGAGGAGGATCTCGGGCCCGGCCTCGGGCCTGAGCCCGATCCGCGCCTTCCAGCCCCAGCCCGCCTCCTCGACGAGCGCGATGCTCCGGAAGCTGCCCGAGTGCAGCCAGGGCAGGTGCTCCCAGTCGCGCACGTTCTCCCAGACCCGCTCGAGGCCGGCCTGCACCGGGCGCTCGTAGACGGCGACGCGGGTGAGGGGCGAGGCCATGAGCGGAAGTGTACCCGAAGCCCGGACACCGCCCGGCGGCCCCGCACCGCCCTTCCGGCGTCGGATTTCGGATAAGCTGGGGACCAGAACGGCGCGGTCCGCTGCGCCAACAGGAGGCCCCCGTGTCCAGGATCCCCGACGGCGACCGCTCCGGCTTCTTCGCAGACGTCGAGGAGGCGTCGAAGAAGGCGATCTGGTGTGCCATCGCCACCCAGTCCCCCGACGGACCGCGGGTGCGCATGGTCCACCCCACCTGGGAGGGCGAGACACTCTGGTTCGCCACGGGAACGAACTCTCCGAAGGTGCGACACCTCGAGGCGGATCCCCGCATCGACCTCCAGTTCCAGGTCGCGCCACCGGACTTCGTCCACGTGCTGGTCCGCGGGAACGCGACGATCGTGACGGATCCGTCCGAGAAGAAGCGCGTCTGGGACGTGATCGACTACGACCTGGGGCAGTTCTGGCCCGGCGGACCGGAGGATCCCGAGTACACGCTGGTCCGGGTCGAGCCCGAACGCGTGGAGCACTCGAAGATGTTCGGAAGCATGGAGCGCCGCGTCTGGCGCGCTCGCTGAAGGAGGACCCCATGAGCCATGTCCTGTACGAGAAGGATGGCGGGATCGCGACGATCACGCTGAATCGACCCGAGCGCCTGAACGCCATCTCCGGCCCGATGCTGTCGACGCTCTCGGAGCGGCTGCTCGAGGCCGATCGGGACACGGACGTCCGCGCGATCGTCCTCACCGGAGCCGGGCGCGGCTTCTGCTCCGGCCTCGACCTCGTCGATGCCAGCTCCGGGAGTGGAATCGGCAGCGGCGACTCGGCGCTGCCGGTGAACCTCGACCTGCGCGATGCGCCGCCGGTGGTCCTCCACTCCATCGACACGCCGACGATCTGCGCGCTCAACGGCGGCGCCGCGGGCTACGGCATGGACATGGCCCTGGGCTGCGACATCCGAGTGGCCGGCCAGAGCGCGAAGCTCGCGGCGGCCTTCACCCGACGCGGCGTCCTGCCCGAGAGCGGCGGGACCTGGATCCTGCCCCGCCTCGTGGGATGGGCGAAGGCCTCGGAGATCATCTTCACGGGTCGGACGCTACCCGCCGACGAATGCCTCGAGCTCGGACTCGTGAATCGCGTCGTGCCCGACGAGCTGCTCGGCAAGGAGGTGCGCGCACTGGCCGAGGAGATCGCCTCGAATGCGCCCCTCGCGGTGAGCGCCTCGAAGCGGATGATGCGCATGGGTCTGTCGGAGGAGTTCGCCGACCACGTGCACCACGTCTATCTCCAGCTCGTGCCCCTCTTCGGCTCGGAGGACTTCCGGGAGGGCATGAAGTCGTTCCTCGAAAAGCGCAAGCCCGAGTTCAAGGGGCGCTAGCGGGGCGGAAGGACCGGGTCGACGGGGTGGATCCGGGGAGGGGACGGCTCCTCCTCGGGGCTACCGGGCACTGCCCCGACGGGTGGCGACGGCCTCCAGCAGCGCGTCGAGAGAGATCTCTGCGAGGGAGGTGACGACCAGGTCCGCGCCCTCGAAGGTCTGGCCGCGCGTCATCGGGCCGGGCACGGCGACGCAGAAGAGGCCAGCGGCCGCGGCGGCGGCGACGCCGTTCGGCGAGTCCTCGAATGCGACCGCCTCGGCGGGCCCGACCGCCAGCGCCTCGAGCGCGGCGAGGTAGAGATCCGGATCCGGCTTGACGCGGTGCACGTCCTCGGCGCAGCGGAGCACTTCGAAGCGGGCCCGAAGCCCGGCGTGCTCGAGCCTGGCGTGGACCCACTGCCGGTCCGAGCTCGAGGCCACGGCCCGGGCCAGACCGCGTCGATCCGCGGCGTCCAGCAGCTCTCGCACGCCCGCCATGGGCTCGAGGTCGGCCAGGAGCGCGTCGCGATGGGCGCGGCGCGCCGCCTGGAGCGCTTCGCCGTCGAAGCGCTCCCCGACCAGGGACTCGAGGTGCCCGAGCGGATCGAAGCCCCGCCCGTCGGACCCGATGCGCGCGATCCAGTCCGCCCGCGGCAACTCGTGCCCCCAATCCCGGTAGGCCCGGTCCCAGGCGGTGAAGTCCACGGACTCGGTGTCGACGAGGAGCCCATCGAGATCGAAGACGAGTGCGCACGGCTGCACGGGAGGAACCTGCTCCCGCCCCGGGGCCGCGGGGCGTCGCGCGCGAGTCTATCGGATGCGCGCCAGGGAGCGGGCCGACGGAGCGGAGGCCGGGTGCAGGACGATCCGCAGCGAGGGGGACGCGTCTCCATCGAAGCCGAACTCGATGCCGTCGTCCACGGCGGGCCCGCCCGGCCCGTTGCGCAGGATCTCCGCGAGCTCCGGCGGCAGGGTGTGGGCAGTCGGTGTGCGCTGCGCCCGGGTCTTCTCGGGGACGACGGGGCCGGGCGAGGCTTCGCCCACCCCGCAGCCGAGGATGCCGAGCCAGACTGCCAATCCGATCAGGCTCGCGATCAGGCTCGCCCTTGCCATGGGATTCCTCCGCCGGTCTCCCGCCTATCGGAGCGCCGATCGGAGGACTTGAACCCGGTCAGAGGTCGTCGAATCGGCCGCCCCGGCCCCGCCCGGATGCAAAGCGCTCGGCCCCGGTGCGGGTCTCTCCGGACTCGATGGCGGCCATGCCGCAGCGGAACTCGTTGGCCATCGCCTCGTCCAGGGGCAGGCTCCACTGCTCGTAGGCGGAGCGCCGGTCGGCGCGCATGCAGACCTGCGGGAAGCGCGCGATCTCTCGGGCGAGGGCCTCCGCCTCCTCCCGGGCGCGTCCCCGCGGTACGACCCGGTTGGCGAGCCCCATGGCGAGCGCCTCCTGCGCGTCCACCGCGCGCCCGGTGAGGATCATGTCGAGGGCGCGGCCGTGACCCACGATCCGGGGCAGCCGTACGGTCCCTCCATCGACCAGGGGGACGCCCCAGCGCCGGCAGAAGACCCCGAAGACCGCGTCCTCCTCCACCACGCGCAGGTCGCACCAGAGTGAGAGTTCGAGGCCTCCGGCCACGGCGTGGCCCGCGACCGCAGCGATGACCGGCTTCGAGAGGAGCATGCGCGACGGCCCCATCGGGCCGTCCGGGGTCAGCGGGTCCCAGGCCTCGCCGGTGGCGGGAGGCACGACCCGATTGCCCCGGGCCTGGGAGACCGCCTTGAGGTCCGCCCCCGCACAGAAGGCGCCGTGCTCGCCGCTGAACACACCCACCCGTGACTCGTCGTCGCGCTCGAAGGCGAGAAAGGCCTCGGAGAGCGCCTGGGCCGTCGGACCGTCGACGGCGTTGCGTACGTCCGGACGGTTGAGGAGTACGGTGGTGATCGGGCCGTCGCGCTCGACGCGCACCGGAGAAGTCGCGCTCATGCTGCCCTCCCTCTCGTCGCATTCTAGCCCGCGCTTGCCCGGGATCGGGGCCTGTGTTCGAATGCGACGACGGAGGATGCGATGAAGGTCGATGCGGCGATGAACGATCATGCCCGAGCCGGCGAGGAGGCGAAGCGCCTGGAGGAGGCCGGCTACGACGGCGGCTTCACCTTCGAGGGGCCCCACGATCCCTTCTTCCCGCTGGTGCTGGCGTCCCAGACGACCGAGCGACTCGAACTCTACACGGCGATCGCGATCGGCTTCGCCCGCAATCCGATGATCCTCGCGAACATCGGCTGGGATCTGCAGTTCCTCTCGAAGGGGCGCTTCCTGCTCGGCCTCGGGTCCCAGATCCGACCCCACATCGAGAAGCGCTTCAGCATGCCCTGGTCGAAGCCGGCGGCGCGGATGCGCGAGATGGTGCTCGCCATCAAGGAGATCTGGCGCTGCTTCCGCGAAGGCGATCGCCCCGACTTCCAGGGCGAGTTCTATCGGCACACGCTGATGACGCCGATGTTCAACCCCGGAGAGAACCCCTACGGGGATCCCCCGATCCTGCTGGCCGGCGTGGGGCCGGTGATGACCGAGGTCGCGGGCGAGGTGGCCGATGGCTTCTTCGTGCATCCCTTCCACACGGCGAAGTCGCTGGAGACGCTGACGCTGCCGGCCCTCGATCGGGGCCTGGCGGGATCCGGCCGCAAGCCCGCGGACTTCCAGCTCTCCGTACAGCTGATGATCGCCAGCGGCACCAGCGACGAGGAGATCGAGAGCGCGCGCCGGGCGACGAAGCAGCAGATCGCCTTCTACGGCTCCACACCGGCCTACGCCGTCGTACTCGAGACCCATGGCTGGGGCGACCTGCAGCCGGAGCTCAATGTCCTCTCGAAGCGGGGCCGGTGGGGTGAGATGACGGGGCTGGTGAGCGACGAGATCCTCGAATCGATCGCGATCTGCTGTCCGATGGAGCAGGTCGCGGACCGGGTCCGCGAGCGCTGCGGCGCGCGCGCGGATCGGGTGAGCCTCGTGGCCCACTGGGCCCGGGATCCCGAGCCCTGGGCGGAGATCGCCCGAGCGCTGAACGGGCGCTCCTGAGCGCGGGGCGGATCCGCTCCGGCCGGACTGCCGCTAAGCTCGCTGCGACCGGACCGCCGATGGCGGACGAACGAGTGAGGAAGAGAGCCATGAGCGATGCCGCGCGGGTGGCCGAGGCCGCCGCCAGACTTCTGGCCGACAGCTACACCCTCTACCTGAAGACGCACAACTTCCACTGGAACGTGACGGGTCCGATGTTCACCACGCTCCACACCCTCTTCGAGACGCAGTACACGGAGCTCGCGCTCGCCGTCGATGAGATCGCCGAGCGGATCCGCGCGGTCGGGCACGTAGCGCCCGGCAGCTACAGCGAGTTCGAGCGGCTCGCGACGGTCCGGGAGGCGTCGGGCGTTCCGAAGGCGACGGAGATGATCGAGGCCCTCTCGGCGGATCAGCAGACCGTGGCCGACACGGCGCGTGCCCTCTTCGCTGCGGCGGAGGCGTCCGCCGACCAGGCGTCGGCAGACCTCGCCGTGCGCCGCATCGAGATCCACGAGAAGAACGCCTGGATGCTGCGCAGCCACCTGGAGTAGCCGTCGATGACCCTCGAGATCCGCTCCGCGGAGCTCTTCGGCGTGACCGAGACCAGCGCGACCGTCTCGTTCGTCGTCGCCGACGGCTCGGGCCCGGTGGACGCACCCGCCCGGGTCCGGATCGGAGGCGAGGTGCGAGCGACTTCCGGCGGGGGCGCGACACGGCTCGTGCGCGTGGAGGGACTCTCGCCGGCGACTCTCTACACCCTCGAGGTCGAGGCCGACGGTGCGGCACCTGCGCAGCCGGACCGCTACCTGCCCAACCGCTTCGAGAC
>Ga0209536_100000440_pt1 | contig 67205 bp, 61 predicted proteins | sample DeeMarSeWOR28_12_FD_187461 | JGI IMG/M metagenome (GOLD analysis project Ga0209536, IMG submission 187461) | Marine sediment microbial communities from White Oak River estuary, North Carolina - WOR-2-8_12 (SPAdes) (version 2) | ecosystem: Environmental > Aquatic > Marine > Intertidal zone >...
CGAACAACGGGAAGGTGACGTCGTGGCGCATCAGCTCGAAGCGCGGGTTGCCCAGTAGGTCCTCGATGTTGTCGCGGGTGCCGGTGAAGAAATTGTCGACGCACAGCACGTCGTGACCCTCGGCCACCAGCGCACGGCACAGGTGGGAGCCGATGAAGCCGGCGCCGCCTGTCACGAGCACGCGCTTCCTGAGTGAATATCGCATCGGCTGGAACTCCCTGGTCGAGGCGCTGGAAGTCTACATGGCGCAACCCGCCCCGGGCACGCTAGGCTTGCAGGGGGACGTGAGGAAACGGGCATGAACGAACGGTCGAACTCCCGGAAGGTCCTGGTCACCGGCGGCGCCGGCTACATCGGCTCGCATGCGGTGCTCGCGCTCGGGCGCGCAGGTTACGAGGTCGTGATCCTCGACAACCTGGTCTACGGGCACCGCGACCTGGTAGAGAGCGTGCTCGAGGTGCCGCTCGTGGAAGGCGACGTTGCCGATCGTCCGCTGGTGGAGCAGGTGCTGCGAGAGCACGGCATCGGGGCCGTGATGCATTTCGCGGCCTACGCCTACGTCGGCGAGTCGGCCGCGGATCCCGGCAAGTACTACGCCAACAACGTCGCCGGGACGATCAGCCTGCTCGAGGCCATGCGCGCCGTGGGTGTCGCGCGCCTCGTCTTCTCCTCGACTTGTGCCGTGTACGGAGTCGCGCGCGACCTGCCGATCACGGAGAGCCATCCGCAGGAGCCGATCAACCCCTATGGCGCCGGCAAGCTCATGGTCGAGCGGATGCTGCAGGACTACGACGCGGCCTACGGCCTGCGCTCGGTCCGGCTGCGCTATTTCAATGCCGCCGGGGCGGACCCCGACGGACTGCTGGGCGAGGATCACACGCCCGAGACCCACCTGATCCCCCTGGTCCTGAGGACGGCGCTCGGCCGCCAGCCGAGCGTCTCGATCTTCGGCTATGACCACCCGACGCCCGACGGCACCTGCATCCGCGATTACATCCACGTGTCGGACCTGGCCGACGCCCACGTGCTCGGGCTGCGCTATCTCGAGAACGGCGGCGCGACGGCCGTCTTCAACCTGGGCAACGGCAACGGGTTCTCGGTCAACGAGGTGATCGAGGCCGCGCGGCGCGTGACGGGCCGCGAGATCCCGGCCGACATCGCCCCGGCACGCCCCGGCGACCCGCCGGCGCTGGTAGGCAGCGCGGACCACGCGCGGCGCGCGCTCGGCTGGCAGCCGCGCTACCCGGACATCGAGGACATCATCGCCCACGCCTGGGCCTGGCACCGCAAGCGCCATGGCGCCTGAGTTTCCGGAGCCTGCCCGCACGCCGCCGATCACCGGCGGTTCTGCGGATCAGACCCGGAAGTAGTTCAAATTCCTGGCATTTTCCTTTCACAGAAACGCCCGGAATTGGCTTAGGATGTTTTAACTCAATCCGGAGTGCGAACCGAGGGGCCTCTCCCCATGGCTGTGATCGACGCAATCCAGGCGATGCAGGGCGAGTTGACGGCGTGGCGGCACGACTTCCACGCCCACCCGGAGCTGGCCTTCGAGGAACACCGCACGTCCGACCTGGTTGCCGACCGGCTCGCCTCGTTCGGGCTCGAGGTGCACCGCGGCGTCGGCCGGACGGGCGTGGTCGGAACACTGCGGCGGGGCAGCAGCGGGCGCCGTGTCGGGCTGCGTGCCGACATGGACGCCCTGCCCATCGAGGAGGGCAACTCCTTCGATCATCGCTCCCGCACCCCGGGCAAGATGCACGCCTGCGGCCACGACGGGCACACCACGATGCTGCTCGGCGCGGCGCGCTACCTCGCCGAGCACGGCAACTTCGACGGCACGATCCAGTTCATCTTCCAGCCCGCCGAGGAAGCCGCGGGCGGGGCCCGCGTCATGCTGCGCGACGGCCTGTTCCAGCGCTTCCCGGTCGACTCCGTGTTCGCCATGCACAACTGGCCCGGCCTGCCGGCAGGCCAGATCCGCAGCCGCCCGGGACCGATGTGGGCATCCTTCGACATGTTCGACATCGACGTGCACGGCATCGGCTCGCACGGCGCGATGCCGCACTTCGGCCGCGACCCCGTCGTCGCCATGTCCGACCTCGTCGGCGCGCTGCAGACCGTCGTCAGCCGCAACGTGGACCCGCTCCGGCCGGCCGTCGTCAGCGTGACCAAGGTCCGCGCCGGCGATGCCTACAACGTGGTGCCGGACTCCGCCTACCTCGGCGGCGGCGTGCGCTGCTTCCTGCCCGAGGTCCAGCAGGAGATCAGGAAGCGCATGGAGTCCCTCGTCGAGGGGGTGTGCAAGGCCTACGGTGCGCGTGGCCAGCTCAACTACCGCACCGCCTATCCGGCGCTGGTGAACGATCGCGAGCAGACGGAGTTCGCGATGGGCGTGGCCGCGGAGGTCGTCGGCCCGCAGAACGTCGGCAAGGCACGGCTGCTGCTTGCGTCCGAGGACTTCGCCTTCATGCTGGAGAAGGTGCCCGGCTGCTACCTCCTCATCGGCAACGGCGAGGAGAGGGGCGGCTGCATGATCCACAACTCCAATTACGACTTCAACGACGACATCCTGCCCGTGGGTACGAGCTTCTGGGTGCGCCTCGCGGAGTCGTTCCTGCCGGCCAGCGGCTGAACCCACCGCGCCACGCTTCGGCGTCTACATCCTCTTCCGATCGCCCGCGCCCTATGGCGCGGGCGAATCGCTTTCGCACTTGGCTCGTCGTGCCTCCGCCGCACGCCGGGGCCCGAACGGGAGCCGGGCAGCGAATCCGGGCTGGCGTGATCGACGAAATACAGGACAATGGCCGGACAGATCCCGGCACGCTGTCCAGTACAAGGCGAAACCATGAAGTTCGATCCGCGAGTCGTTGCGAATTTCATTGCGTTCCAGGTGGCGTGGTTCGCCTGCGTGCTCGGTGCGGCCAACGACCTCGCCCTCGCCGGCACGCTGACGGTCGTGGCAGCGGTCGGGTTGCATCTGCGCCTGGCGCAGCGGCCGCAACCGGAGTTCCTGCTGATCGCAATCGCCGCTCTCGTGGGCACGGTGTGGGACAGCCTGCTGGTGTCGGTCGGCCTCATGGTCTATCCCACGGGCAACTTCGCACCGGGCGTAGCACCGCACTGGATCATCGGAATGTGGGCGCTGTTCGCGACGACGCTCAACGTCTCCATGGCGTGGATGAAGGGCCGGCCGGCACTCGCCGCGGCGATGGGCGCCGTGGGCGGCCCCCTCGCCTACCTCGCGGGACAACGACTGGGCGCGGTCGTCATGCCGGACGCTGCCGTGGCATTGGGCATCCAGGCCGCCGGCTGGGCGGTGATGATGCCGCTGCTCACGGTCGTCGCGGCACGGCTCGACGGTTTCGAGCCCAGGCAGGCGGCTGAGCGCCACAGCACGGGAGGCCGCCATGTTTGACGTCCAGGTCTGGTACTACGGCCTGATGGCGCTCCTCGCCTTTGCCGCCATCGGCTGGCTCGCGAGCCTGCCGCTTCGCAACGTCAGCATCGTCGACAGCATGTGGCCGCTCATGTTCCTGCTCGCGGCCGGCGTCTATGCCTGGGCGCTGTGGCCCGTCGGCACCCGCGGGCACCTGGCCCTCGCGCTCGTCGCCATCTGGTCCCTGCGGCTCGCCGGCTACATCACCTGGCGCAACCGCGGTCACGGCGAGGACTTCCGCTACCAGGAGATCCGCAAGCGGAATCAGCCTGGTTTCGAGTTCAAGAGCCTGTACCTCGTCTTCGGCCTGCAGGCGGGGCTGGCCTGGGCCATCTCGATGCCGCTGCTGGCGGCACTGAACTCGCGCGCTCCGCTCGGCGTGCTCGACTACGCCGGCGTGGCGCTGTGGGTCGTCGGAATGGTGTTCGAGGCCGGCGGCGACTGGCAGCTCGCCCGCTTCAAGGCGGACCCGGCCAACAGGGGCAAGGTGATGGACCGCGGCCTGTGGCGGTACACGCGCCACCCCAACTACTTCGGCGACTACTGCGTCTGGTGGGGCTTCTTCTTCATCGCCGTCGCAGGCGGCGGCTGGTGGAGCATCGCCGGCCCGCTGCTGATGAGCTACCTGCTGCTCAGGATCTCCGGAGTCGCCCTGCTCGAGAAGGACATTGCCGAGCGCCGTCCCGCCTATCGGGAGTACGTGCAACGGACCAATGCCTTCTTTCCCGGTCCCCCTAAGGGATCATGAACCCGACGGAGCCCGGAAAGATGACGGACTTGCAGACCTGTTCGTGTACGTCGCCGCGACTGTTCGCGGCAGCCGTGGCGCTGTGCGTCGCCCTGCCGGCCGGCGCGGATTCCGCGGGCATCGGCCCGTCCGCTTTCACCAGGCAACTCAACTTCGAGGTCTACCTCGACGACCGCGAGATCGGCTACCACCGTTTCGAGTTGCGCGAGGAGGGCGAAGCGCTGCGTCTCACCACGGAGGCCGACTTCGAGGTCAAGGTCCTGCTGTTCACGGCCTTCGAGTACGAGCACCGCAACGTGGAGGTGTGGCGCGACGGCTGCCTGCAGCGGATCGAGGCGCGGACCAATTCGAATGGTGATCTCTACGCGGTGGACGGCGAGCGGCGCGGTGCAGAGTTCGTGGTCGAGACGGGCGACGGCAGCCGGCGGCTGGCCGACTGCGTCGGCACCTTCGCCTACTGGGACCGGTCCCTGCTCGAGCGGCCACGCCTGCTGAACTCGCAGACGGGTGAATACCTCGAGGTGGACGTCCGGCCGCTGTCGCGGGAGACCCTGCGCGTCGGCGAGCGGGAGCTCACCGTCGATCGCGTGGCGCTCAAGGCGCCGGGCATGGACATCGAGCTCGCCTACCTCGCCGGCAGCGGCGAGTGGGTCGCGCTCGAGAGCCGCATCGACGAGGGCCGGACGCTCCGCTACCGGCGCAGCCCGGCCGACTTCATGGGGCCCGCCGGCATGAGCCTGGCCGGCCGATCCGACGGGTCCGCGGTGTCGCAGCAGTGAACGTCCGCGCCCTCGCCCGCCCCGCCTTCATCGGAGCTTGTCTCATGTCCCTGTCCTTCCTGGGAGGCTGTGCCGGATCGGCATCGCGCGAGCCCATCCGGACCGTCGAGTACGTCGATCTCGAGCGCTTCATGGGCGACTGGTACGTCATCGCCAACATCCCCACCGCCATCGAGAAGGGTGCGCACAATGCGGTCGAGAGCTACCGCATCGACGACGACGGGACCATCGACACCACCTTCACCTTCCGCGAAGACGGGTTCGAGGGCGAGAAGAAGACCTACAACCCGCGCGGTTTCGTCAAGGAAACGGGCAGCAACGCCGTCTGGGGCATGCAGTTCATCTGGCCCATCAAGGCCGACTACCGCATCGTCTGGCTCGACGACGCGTACACCCAGACTGCCATCGGCCGAAACAAGCGCGATTACGTCTGGATCATGGCACGGACGCCGTCCATCCCGGACGAGGACTACCGTCGCATCGTCGAGTTCCTGGGCGAGCAGGGCTACGACACCGCGCAGATCCGGAAGGTGCCGCAGCGCTGGGAGTGACGGCTTGACCCGGGACCTCGCCGCACCCCTCCGCGCCTCGATCAGGGAGATGCGTCTCGATAGGTCCGCGCCGGAACGGGCCTGCCGAACAGCGTAGCGACGTCGACGAGCAGCCGCTCAGCAGTGCTCATGTCGGCACGCTCGCGCAGGATCTCGCGGGCCAGCGCCGGCTCGTCGGTGATGACGCCGTCGACACCCAGCGACAGCATCCTGGACATGGTCACAGGATCGTTCACCGTCCAGACCAGCACGCGCCTGTCGGCCCGCCGGGCACGGCGGACGAAGGAGCGCGTCGCCATCCCGGTGTTCACCGCGAGGAAGTCGACGTCGACCCTGCCCAGGTTGCCGATCGCCCTGGCCACGAGCAGCCCCGCCTCCCAGTCCGGGCGCAGGCTGCGGAACTTGGCGATGCCCGCACGATCGAGTGACATCACCGCGACCCGATCCACCATCCGCGCCCCCTCCACCGCCTCGATCACGCGCTGCTCGAGCCGGTCGTCGTGGCCGTAGTACTTCAGTTCGATCATCAGGCTCGCATCGCTGCCCCGCACCTCCTCGAGCACCTCCGCCAGGGTCGGTACGCGCTCGCCGCTGAAGACCGGGTCGAACCAGCCGCCGACGTCGATCGCCTGCAGCTGCGACAGCGAGGCTTCCCAGACCTTGAGCGGCCGTCCCGCCAGCTTCATGAAGTCGCTGTCGTGCACGACGACCACCTCGCCGTCGGCCGATTCCTGCACGTCGATCTCGATCCAGTCGGTTTCGTCCTCGATGGCTGCCTTCACCGACGCGAGGGTGTTCTCCGGCGCTCGCCCCGCCGCGCCGCGATGCGCCACGACGACTGCACGGTCCGGGACCCGGGAGCTGGCGAGCAGCCAGGCACCGCTCACGACCGCCAGCACGGCGCCGGCGGCCACGAGCGTGCCGGCCTGAACCAGGGGTGACGCCCGGCGCCGTCGGGCGGGCGCGCACTCGAGCTTCGCAAGCAGGCCTTCGGGAACACCCGGGCCCGCGGCCTCGTAGAGACCGGTCAGCAGTGCGGCCAGGGCCGCGCTCAGTAGCGCGGACACCAGCAGGTTCAGCAGACCAGCAGCGACCAGCAGCCCCCCCATCAGGCCGACCAGCGCCCGCAACGAGTCGAAGAACTTCGGCACCAGCCACGAGCCGAGACCGTCCACCAGGAGTGCCACGAGTGTAGCGAGCACCGCTCCGACAGCAGCCCAGACCGCGAGTGCCCTGAGCAGGACGAGTCGCCGGCCCGCGAGGCGTCGAGCGCTCTCGAGGAGTGCCGCACCCGGGGGCAGGTCCGCGAAGATCACGAGCGGCGTCGCCAGCGACCAGGACAGAAGCCGACTCGCCACGACGACGCCGGCCGCGGCAAGCGACAGCGCGGCGACGGACAGCGCGGCGATGAATTCGGGCGGCCGGGCGGCCAGGTAGTAGTTGATGTCGTGATCGGTGATCAGAAGCCACGCAGCGGCGCCCGCGACGGCCAGGAACGGTACCAGCCGGAGCAGCACCCCGGCGGCGACACGCAGCGCAAGGAGCAGGATCGGCCCCGCCTTGGCGGCAGCCCAGCTCACCGCCTCCAGGACTGCGATGCGACGCCCCTGGATTGCGCCCGCGGCGATCACGATCAGCGCGGCCAGTTCCAGGGCGAAGATGGCCAGGGCCAGTCCCGTCATGACGACGAGCGAGACGACTCCCAGCGGCGACAGCAGGAACCAGGCGATGTCCTGGTCTGCCACGACGTCGCGTCCGCCGAGTGCCAGCAGCGAGCGAACGACAAGACCTACCAAGGGCACGAGCAGGGCGATGCGCAGCGCCGCAAACGCAAGGTGGGCTCCGAGCAGCGCCGACCACCTGCTGCGCAGCACGTCGAGCAGGTTTCTCAAGTCCAGACCGCTCGGCTCCGTCACTCTCGGGCTCCTCGACTCTCGGACATCCCCATGCGGGCCGACCCAGCAGCCAGCGTCAGCTCCGTTGGCCGCGCAGGCATCCACCGCGTTACAGTGCCACTACACCGCGGTACGGCCGCCGCGCAGTCCTGGAGTCGATCCGCGTGACCAGCCCAAGGCACCACCTTACCGTTTTCGGCGCGACGAGTTTCGTCGGCCGGATCCTGACCCGCTATCTCGTCGAGCGCCACGGCGTCGGCGCGGAACTCGATTGGGCCGTCGCCGGCCGTTCGAAAGCAAAGCTCGAGGCGCTCCGGGATTCGCTCGGCACCCGCGCACACCGGCTGCCCATCGTGCTGGCCGACGCCGGCGACGAGAACTCGCTCGCGAGGCTCGTCGAGCACACCGGATGCGTCGTCTCGACCGTCGGCCCCTACGCCCTGCACGGCGAGCCGCTGCTGCGGGCCTGTGCGCGGACCGGCACCGACTACTGCGACCTGACCGGCGAGGTGCAGTGGATCCGGCGTATGCTGGAGCGCTACGAGCAGGACGCGAAGGCCTCCGGCGCGCGCATCGTGCATTGCTGCGGTTTCGACTCGATTCCGTCCGACCTCGGCGTGTTCTTCCTCGAGCGGCAGGCCCTCAAGCGCTTCGGCAGGCCCTGCACGCGCGTCAAGATGCGGGTCCGGGCCATGCGCGGCGGCTTCTCCGGCGGCACCGTCGCAAGCCTCATGAACGCCATCAAGGAGGCTTCCTCCGACCCGGCCGTACGCAAACAGCTGGCGAATCCTTACTCGCTTTGCCCGCGCGGCTATACCCCATCCGCCCGGCAACCCAACGTGAAGTTCGCCGAGTACGACGACGACTTCCGGGCCTGGATCGCCCCGTTCGTGATGAGCGCCGTGAATGCGCGGGTGGTGCAGCGGAGCAATGCCCTGCTGGCGGGAGCGTACGGAGAGGACTTCACTTATGACGAGGCCGTGCTGGCCGGGCGCGGGGTGAAGGGGCGGCTTGCCGCGACCGGCATGGCCGCGGGCCTCGCCGGCTTCCTGGTCGTCGGCGCCCTGCCGCCCACCCGCTGGGCGCTCGAGAGATTCGTGCTGCCTGCGCCGGGAGAGGGCCCGAGCCCCGAGCAGCAGGAGCAGGGCTTCTTCGACATCCGCTTCAAGGGCCTCACGGACGACGGCCGCAGCCTCGCCGTGAAGGTGACCGGCGACCGCGACCCGGGATACGGCTCGACCGGCAAGATGCTCGGCGAGGCAGCGACCTGTCTTGCGCTCGACCTCGACAAGCAGGCGAAGCCGGGCGGCTTCTGGACGCCGGCGACGATCTTCGGCGAGCGACTCATCGGCAGGCTCGAGGCGCACGCCGGGCTGACATTCGAGGTTCTCGAGACCGACTGAGCGCCCGGTCACGGCGTCGCCTGCGCTATCCTCCGGGCTCGACGCAGGAGTCCGGGGGAGTTCATGGCTGCTACATCAGGCGCGCGCGAAGTCTTCGGAACCAGGGCCGGTTTCATCCTGGCGGCGGCAGGCAGCGCCGTCGGCCTCGGCAACATGTGGCGCTTCTCCTACCAGGCCTCCGAAGGCGGCGGCGCCGCCTTTGTGCTGCTCTACATCGGGATGACCATCATCCTCGGCATCCCGCTCATGCTGGCGGAGTTCTCCATCGGCCGCGCCGGACGCCGCGCCCCGGTGGGCGCACTGCGCAAGCTGGCCGGACCGGGCTGGGGACGTGTCGGCTGGCTTTTCGCCGTCGGTCCGCTCCTGATTCTCTCCTACTACTCGGTGATCGCGGGCTGGACCGTTCGCTACGCAATCGAGTCCATCGCCACCGGCTTCCCGGAGGAGGCGGCGGAACATTTCGGCCGCGTCGCCACGGGCCAGGGCGCCATCGCCTATCACGTCGGTTTCATGGCGGCCACGCTGGCCGTGGTGATGGCCGGCGTGAAGGGCGGCATCGAGCGCGCCTCCCTGATCCTGATGCCGGCCCTGTTCTTCATCGTGGTCGGCCTCGCGATCTGGGCGACGACGCTATCCGGTGGCGCGGCCGGCTATCGCGTGTACCTGCAGCCGGAGATCTCGGCCCTCTCGGACCCGGCGGTGTGGCGTGCGGCGGCGGCGCAGTCGTTCTTCTCGTTGAGCCTCGGCATGGGGGCGATGATCACCTTCGCGTCCTACCTGGAGCGGACGCACGACTTGCCCGAGTCGGCGACCATAGTCTCGTTCACGGATTTCGGCGTCGCGTTCGTCTCCGGGCTCGTCGTGTTCCCCGTGATCTACTCGCTCGGACTGCAGGGTGCGGTCAGCGAGAGCACCGTCGGGGCGCTGTTCATCGCCCTGCCCGGCGCATTCGAGTCGATGGGCCTGGTCGGACACGTCGTCGGACTCTTCTTCTTCGTCGTGCTGGCCGTCGGCGCGCTGACCTCGGCGATCTCGCTGCTCGAGGTCGTGACCTCCTCGGTCATCGACGAGTTCGGCGTGCCGCGCAAGGCCGCCGCCGTCGGCGTCGCGGTGACTGCGGCCGTGCTGGGCCTGCTGCCGGCCACGAGCCTCGACGCCCTCGGCCTGATGGACAAGATCGCGGGCGAATTCGCGCTGGTGATCGGCACCCTGCTGATCGCGATCGTCGCCGGCTGGGTCGCACGAGGGACGGTCACCGACGAGTTGCTGGCAGGCACCTCGCCTTTCTGGCGGCGACAGGTGCCGCGCATCGTGCTGGCGATCCGCTACGTGGTCCCGGTGCTGATCGTCATCGTGCTCGTGTTCTCGAGCGGCGAGACCGTGAAGGCCGTGCGTGATTTCCTCGGTGGCTGACCCGCCGATGGCGCGCATGCCTCGGCAGCATTCCCCGCGCTTTCCGCGGGGCGCGACGGGTACGACCTGCGGTACGCTGCCGCGATCGCTTCCGCCGGAGGCCGCCATCTCGTGAACGACGCCGAGAGACTCGAGACCATCGAAGTGAAGCTCGCCCACCTCGAGCGGGGACTGCAGGAACTGAGCGACGTCGTGATCAGGCAGCAGCGGGAGATCGATGCGCTGACCAACGCGAACCGCGTCCTGGCAGAGCGCCTGCAGGCGCTGCTCGAGCAGATGGGGCCGCCGGAATTCCCGCAGGAGATCCCGCCGCACTACTAAAGGGTGGCTTCCGTGGCCGACGCCTCGTGAGAAGCCACCGCAGGCTCGCGTCGCCCGATGCCCCGCGCACCTACATGTCTTCTCAGCGTAGCGAGAACCAGAGCAGCGAATAGGCGAGAGCAAGCCGCAGCGCGAGCTGCTCGCTCGTACTGCTCCCGGTGTGGCCGCCCTCCGTGTTCTCGTAGTAGGTCGCCTCGTAGCCCAACTCCTGCAGGCGGGCCGCGAGCTTGCGGCCGTGGCCAGGGTGGACCCGGTCGTCGCGCGTCGAGCCGAAGATGAACACCGGCGGATAGCCGGCGTTCTTCTCCAGATTCTGGTAGGGCGACCAGGTCGACAGGTAGGCGCGGTCCCCGGGATCCTCCGGATCGCCGTACTCGGCCACCCAGCTCGCGCCGGCCAGCAGCTCGTGAAAACGCATCATGTCGGCGAGCGGGACACCGCAGACGACCGCGCCGTAGAGGTCGGGACGGCGGATCATCGCGGTCGCGACGAGGAGCCCGCCCTGGCTGCGTCCTTCGATGCCGATCTTTCCCTTCGCGGTGACGCGGCGACGCACCAGGTCCTCGGCCACGGCCTCGAAATCCTCGCTGGCCTTGAGCCGGTTCCGGCGTAGCGCAGCCGCATGCCAGGCCTCGCCGAACTCGCCACCGCCGCGGATGTTCGCCAGCGCGAACACGCCGCCGCGCTCGAGCCACAGCTTGCCGTACGCGCCGTGCAGCGGCTCGTACACGCCCGAGTAGGAGGGTGTCAGGGAGTTGCGGAAGCCTCCGTAGGAGAACAGGTGCACCGGGTGGCTGCCGTCGAGCTCGAGGTCGACGGACGCCACCACGAAGTAGGGTATCCGGGTGCCGTCGGCCGACACGGCGAAGTGCTGCGTCGCCCGGAAACGGCTGCCGTCGAAGGCAGGGGCCTGCGACTTGAGCGCCTCGGGTTGCCACTCCGGCGGCGCAACGGTGTAGAGCGTGGGCGGCGTCGTGAACGACTCGTAGCGGATGTAGGCGCGGCCGCTCTCCCTCACGACCGCATCGACGAGGACGCTGCCGTTGTCGGGCAGCGGGATCTCGCGAAAGGTCCAGCCCTCCTTCGCGGGCAGGTAGGCACGCAGGCGCCCGCGGACGCTGTCGAGCAGCCGGACCAGGATGGCGTGGTCGCTCGGATGGGCCGACTCGATCACCACGCCGTCTTCGGGTGCCGCGACGAGCGATACGGCTTCGCTTCCTGCGCGGGCCGGATCCAACAGGATCACCGACCCGCTCGGAAGGATCGTCTCATCGACCGGCCAGTCCTCCTTGAGCAGCAGCACGAGGCGTGCGTCGAATGCGCCGGCCAGGACCGCGGATGCCGGAACATCCAGGGGCTCGGACGCCGAGCCATTCAACCGGAACCGGCGGGCACTGAAGAAACCGGTCTGCTCGACCACGAGGTCGAGATCGCCGACCGCGCTCTCCAGCCGGAGCGCGGCGACCGACATGTGCGTGGGCGTCGTCTCGAACAGCACCGGGGCCGAGCCGAGCGGCTCACCGCGACGCCAGAGCCTCGCGGTCCGAGGGTAGCCGCTCGTCGTGAGCGACCCGGGGCCGAAATCCGTGCCGACGTACAGCGAGTCGGCATCGCGCCAATCGGCGCGCAGCTTGGCCGGCGGCAGGCGGAATCCATCCGCAAGGAAGCGGTTCCCGAGGAGGTCGAACTCCCGCATCTCGACGGCATCACCGCCGCCGCGCGAAAGGAAGACCAGGGCGCGGCGCCCGTCCCGAGGCAGGATCTGCAGCCCCTTGAACACCCAGTCCTCGCGATCCGTCGCAGACAGGGCGTCCAGGTCGAGCACCGTCTCCCACTCGGTCTCGCTCGCGCGCAACTCGTCGAGCGACGTCCGGCGCAGCACGCCGCGCGGGTGCGCCGGATCCTGGCGCAGCTCGTACACCACGTTCCCGTACGCGGCCACAAGGTCGGGGACACGCGACTCGGCGTCGAGTGCATTCCTCGCCTCGGCGAGCAGGCGCGGGAACTCCTCGTAGCGGCCGAGATGCGCGAGCGCGCGCCCGTTCTGCTGCCGTACCCACGCGAGTGCGCGCTCGCCGTCGACGTCCTCGAGCCACAGCCAGGGATCCGAGGACGCGCCGGCCGCGCAGCCCGTCACGAGTAGACCCGCCAGGAGGAGGGCTTGCCGCATCGTTGCATCGTGTCCCCGGCACGTCGCGTGCAGGACGCCTGCGATGCCCAAGTCTGCCTCAGGTTCCCGCGGCGTGGCGATGGCAGAATGCCCCGATGGCGAAAGCATCCCGGTGGCCGCGCCGCTCCATCCTGCCCGGCGTGCTGGTTCTCGCCGTCGCCGGCACGTGGTGGGCGGGGGAGCGTTACGCGGCGCGCGACTGGCTGCCCTGGTTCGTGGCGCAGAAGGGCGAGCTGGTGTCGGTGGCCGTGCTGAATCGCAGGCAGACGCCGCAAGGGATGCTGCAGGCGCTGCGCCTCACCGACAACCGCGGTCTCGCCGTGGACGTCCAGCTCCGGTTACCGCCGCCGGATGGACGACTTCGCCCCGTGCTCGTGATCCTCGGGGGCGTCCAGACGGGCGGTCGAACATCGGAGCTCGTTCCTGACACCGGCCCCTTCATTCTCGCTTCGGTGGACTACCCCTACGCCGGCCGCCGCCGGGGACTCTCCGTCGGGCAGTTCCTCGCCGCGTTGCCCGCCATGCGCCGCGCAGTCCTGATGACAGCTCCCGCCACGATGCTGGTGCTCGACTACCTGCACACCCGCGAGGACGTCGATCGCGATCGCATCGTTCTGGCCGGCGGCAGCTTCGGCGCACTGCTCGCGCCCGCCGCCGCCGCGGCGGAGCCGCGGATCGACGGCCTCGTCGTGCTGTTCGGCGCCGGCGACCTCGAGTCGCTCATCGCTGCCACGCTGGACGTGCCCGGACCCTTCGACCGCCCGGTCGCATGGATCGCCAACCTGATCGTCTCGCCGGTCGAGCCGCTCAAGTACATCGGCCGCGTTGCGCCGCGGCCCGTGCTGCTCGTCAACGGTCGGGGCGACGCACGCATGCCCGAGGCCCTGGGGCGCAAGCTGCAGGAGCAGGCGGGAAATCCGAAGAAGGCAGTGTGGCTCGACATCGGCCACGCCACCATCCGGTCGACCGAGTTTCGCGCCGTCGTGATCGACACGCTCGCGGACTGGCTCGCCGAAACGGGTGTCCTCTCGGCCGGCGAGGCCGACTCGCTGCGTCTACGCGACGAGGATCGCCCAAAGCAGCCAGACGACGCCGAAGCCGAGCACGCCCGCCTCGACGAGATCTCCGAAACGCGCCAGGTCGATGCTCCTCACGACTCACCTCCTCTGCATCCGTGAGGTCGAGTCTGGAGGTCCCGGTGGCTCAGGGGACGACCCACCGGGCGGCGAGCCGCAACGCCGGCGGGGCGCTCACAGGGCGCCCCGCCGGCAAAGGCCGAGGAGTCTTACTCGTCAGACCGCTAGGGCTTGACCTCGACGGGCGCGTCGAGCACGAAGCCCACGGTGGTGCCGGCCGGCAGCTCCACCTCCCCGCCGGTCTTCTGCGCAGCGACGGCTCCGCCCGCCGCGCCGAGCAGGCCGCCGATGTAGCGACCCTTGTCGTGGTCGATCTGGTGGCCGATGACGCCGCCGATCAGGGCACCGCCCGCGATCTTGGCCGTGTCCTTGCCCGTCTCGCTCTGGCCGGCCTGCGTGATGTTGCCGGAGATGGCCACGGCGGTGTCCGGGTTGGGATAGAGCTGGCTGAAGGTCAGCCCCAGCGTCGGCGTCCCGCCGATCTTGTTGCTGCCCGAGACGACCTGCGTCACCGAGCCCTGCACGGTCGCCCCGGCGGGCACGGCGACCTTGCCGTCGACCATGATGTCCGACACCAGCGTGGCATTGACGGTGTCGCCCACCTTGGCCGTCTTGGTCGTGACCGGTGAGCTGAGCTGGACGGCGAACTGTGTCCCCGACGGAATGACCAGCGGCGGCGGGGGCGGAGGCGGCGGCGGCGGCGGAGTCGACTTGGCCGGTGGCGGCGGCGGCACCTGGGCCGTCGTGGCAGCCGGCTTGGCGGGCGGCTTCTTCGCGGCTGCCTCGCGCGCAGCCAGTTCGGCCTCGCGCCGGGCGATCTCGGCTTCCCGTTCCTTGAGTGCGAGCTCGGCCTCGCGCTTGGCCAGCTCCTCCTCCCTCGTCGCGAGCTCGTCTTCCGCCGCCGCGGCCTCGCTCTCTACGACCTGCTCGTCGGGCGGCGTCTCGGACTGCGCGGTATCCGCGGGCGGCGCCGGCGCGGGCGCCGGCTCGGGCTGCTTCGAGCCGCCGCAGGCGGCAAGGGCCAGCGCCACGAGTGCGGCAGGCAAGGTCCATGCTGGGGCAAAGCGCTTCTGGGGCAACACGTTGAATCTCCTGGTTTCGGTGCCTGGCCCGGTCTCCCGACCGGTGCGTGTAGTATGACAATCCGTGCCCTGAACCGTTCGTGAACCGCTGTCTCACAATGGCGACTTCCACCCGCCGACAGCGCCGGCTGCGACCGTCTCCTGGCAAGTTGTCCCGAGGGCCAACGACAGCGACATGAAAGCGACATTCCCCGATCCGGAGCCCGACTCCCCGCCGGCCCGGCAACTGGCCGGCCAGACGCTCGACGAAGTGGCCGGTTTCGTTCGCGGCACGCTCGGCTGCGGGTGCCCGGACGACGTGCTGCGCTCGATCCGGATGGATCGTCCTGGCTGTGGCGAGTTGCCGACGGTGCGCCTTCAGGTCGGTGGCAGGCTGCTGATTTGCCTGGTCGGCGCCCCGAGGTCCCACACCCAGGCGGATCGTGTCCAGGCACTTGTCGTGCAGGGGCGGGCCGAGCGCGACGCGGGCGGCTACAACCGCTTTCGCCTGGTACTCGTGACGAACGGCACGCCGGACGCCACGGTCATCGCGACGGCGGAGGCCAGGTTCCTCGCAGGCGCCGCCGGCGACGAGCAGTCCCACCTTCACCGGGTGGCTCGGCAGGACGTTCCGGGCGTCATTCGCCCCGACTGACGACAGCGGAGGCAAGCCTCACCTGCACCGCCCGCCGGTAACGCTTCCATGTCTTCTCTCGGAAAGGCGAGCTTTCGTGAGCAGAACGCGCAAGCCGCGTACAGGTTGACGCGGACGCACGTGCGCCGGTCGCCGTGCATCATGGAACCGCTCGATCCAACCCCCACCCGACTCCGAGCCGATGCTGGAGATCCTCATGGCACTCGCATTGACGTCGCCGGCCTTCGAGCCTGGCGGGCCGATCCCCCGGCGCTACACCTGCCAGGGCGAAGACCTGTCGGTGCCGCTCGCCTGGAGCGGACTCCCCGCCGGAACGCAGAGCCTGGCGCTGATCGTCGACGACCCCGACGCGCCGGACCCGGCAGCTCCCAAGCGCACCTGGGTACACTGGGTGCTCTACAACATTCCGCCGACGGCGATCGGCCTCGAGGCGGGCATCGAGCCGACTTCCCTGCCGAAGGGTACGCGCCAGGGAAAGAACGACTGGGGTCGATCGGGATACGGAGGGCCGTGCCCACCCGTCGGCAGGCACCGCTACTTCCACAAGCTCTACGCGCTGGACACCGTCCTGCCGGACCTCGAGGTGCCTGCCAAGTCCGAACTCGAGAAAGCCATGCAGGACCACGTGCTCGGGACTTTCGAGCTCATCGGCACCTACGAGAAGGACTGACCGCGCTCAGAGGCTCGGCGAGGGCTGGTGAGCGTAGGTCTTCTCGTAAAGCGACTGACAGCGCCGGCAACGACTGGCCGCCGGATATGCGCGGAGCCGCTCGAATGGAATGGGCTCTTCGCACTTGAGGCAGAAACCGTAGCTGCCTTCGCGGACGCGGCCGAGCGCCGCCTCGACATCCCGCAGTTCCTCGAGGTCGCGGTCGATGTCGGCGAGCTCGATGTCCGCGATCAGGTCCATCAGGGACTCGTCCTCGAGATCCCGGACCCGGTCCGACAGGAGCGCCGCACGATCGTCGTCCGCCTTGACGAGGTCCTGGCGCACCTCCTCCAGCAGCTCCTCGAAGCGGCCGCGCAGCGCCGTCTTGAGCGTGCTCAGCTGGGCACTGGTAAGTGGTTGATTCATTAGCCACTCCTCGCGTTCTCGATGAGGCCTCCTGCCCCACCGTTTTTATGGGGCGCCCCCGGAGCGTCGCTGGCAATAAGTAATGTTACGAAGGCCACCGCGGGTCCTCAGGGAGCCGGCAAGTGGGCCGCGAACCAGTCGGCGGCGAGCCGCGCGGCCTGCTCGAGCGTGCCCGGTTCCTCGAAAAGGTGCGTCGCACCCGGCACGATCTCGAGGCGCGCCTCGCACTGCAGGCGTGCCAGCGCCTGCTCGTTGAGCTCGATCACCCCGTAGTCGTCGCCGCCCACGATCAGCAGCGTCGCGGCGCGCACGTGCCCGAGCAAAGGGCCCGCCAGATCCGGCCGCCCACCCCGCGACACGACGGCGCGCACTTCCGGGTGCTCGCAGCTCGCACCGAGCGCCGCCGCGGCACCGGTGCTGGCGCCGAAGTAGCCGAGCGGCATCGAGCCGAGGTCGTCGTCTGCCAGCACCCAAGCGGTCGTCATCGAGAGCCGGCGAATCAGCAGCTCGATATCGAAACGCAGCTGCCGCGTGCGAAGGTCGATCGCCTCCTCGGCTTCGGTCAGCAGGTCGAAGAGCAGCGTGGCGATGCCGGCATCGTTGAGGATTTCCGCGACGAAGCGGTTGCGAACGCTCCTGCGGCTGCTGCCACTGCCGTGGGCGAAGAGCACGAGGCCCGCCGGTGACCGCGGCATCCGGAGGTCACCGTGCAGGACCGCCGCCCCCGCTGCGATTCGCAGTGCGCGCTCGTCGATGCCAGCGGAGGCCGTCATGGGCAGGGATCCTGGCGAAGAGGCTACACGGCTGTGTGCCTGTCCCGCATCGCGGCTTGCCGCGACGGCGGCCGGCTCAGCCGCCGATCGAGAAGGCGAACAGGAACTGGGCCGAGTAGTAAAGAGGCAGGCCGACCAGCCGGTTCAGGAACCGCGGCCCGGTGACGAAACGGTCGCGCGCGACCGTGATGTCGGAGAGGTAGAAGAGCACCGCAGCCAGTAGCAGCCGTCGCCCCGAAACGCCCGGCTCCGCCACCGCGACGGTCCAGGCCGCCGCCAGCATGACGCTGATGACGACCATGTAGGCGACCACCGGCACGAGCATGCGCCCGACGCGTGGCCGCAGGTACAGGAAGATGCCGAGTCCCGTCGCGGCGACGAGGGCGACCGCGAGCGGGTCGGGCGCGGCAAGCGATGTCCGCTGGGAGAAGGCCGCGATGTAGGCCGCGTGCCCCAGCAGGAACGCGACGAGGCCCGTCAGGAACCACGATCGCTCGCGTGAGATGAGCGCAACGTCGCCCACGGCGCAGAGTGCGAGCCCGGCGACGATCCAGACATCGTATGCGCTCCCGGGACCCTGAAGAAACGCGACCAGCAGGAACAGCGCCGAGGTCGCGGGCTTGAGCGCCCAGCGGGCCCGGGCGCTTGCCGTTCGCTCGCCCCACCACAGCAGCGCCGCCAGCGTCACGGCGGCGACCACGGTGGCGGCCAGGCTCGGCGTCATCCCGACAACACGACCGGTTTCCTCAGCCCCGCTCGCCCCAGCGGCTGTCGAGACGCTCGCCGTCGTGGAAGATCAGTTCGCCGCGGTCCGGCCGGTACGCGGCGAGTGCCGCCTTGCTCCAGTCGCGCGGCCAGCGATAGTCGATGCACAGGGCGAGCCGGCCGGGTCCCAGCCACTCTCCGGGGCCGGTCTCGTCGAACAGCCGGGCGTGCTCGTCGTAGGGCGCCATGTGCAGGTGCTCGCGCTGGCGCCAGTAGTGCCCGAAGATCGTGGGCCGGTCCACGGGATGCTCGCGCCACCAGGCGACGCGCTCGAGGAACCGCCACTTCTTGCCAAGCCACATGGGCATCCGGGCCGGCCATTCCGGACCGGAGGTCAACACGCGGACCGGGTTCTCCCGCTGCTCGATGTGCTCGCCGGGCACGAGGTCGTCGATCAGCCACTGTTCCTCGACTGTGACGCCTCGGTCGGGCGCCCATTCGTGGACCCGGCGCCTTCCCTCCAGCGCCGCCTTGGCCGCGGGGAAGCGCTCATGCAGTCCCTCCTTGCGTAGGTGCTCGACCGCGCGTGCGTTCGCGGCCGCGATGATCTCGCGGTTCGGCGCCGGGCCGAGGGAACGCACGAACTCGAGGCTCGGCGGGTCCCAGCAGGCGTGCACGACCCGCACTTGCGGATGCTCGACCGCCAAGGGCAGCGAATCGCAGAAGGTCTCGATCCGCTCACGCTGCGACGCCTGCACCCGGACGAACGGTCCGAAGTCCTCCTCGTCCTTGCTGCAGCCGGACTCGTCGCCGAAGAACCAGGCGTTGCCGGCCTTCTGGCGCTCGTTCGGGTCCGGGTCGATCAGCGCCTGCTCGTGGTTGCCGAGCAGGCAGATCGCCCCGCCGGCCTCGACGGCTCGCATCACCAGCTCGAACACGCCGGGGCTGTTTGGGCCGCGATCGCACAGGTCGCCCAGGAAGACGAGCCGCCGGCCCTCGGGGTGGGTGCCGTCCTCCGCATAGCCCATCAGGTCGAGCAGACGCCCGAGGGGCCCGACGTGCCCGTGCACGTCGCCGACGATGTCGATCGGCTCCGGTCCCAGCTGCAATATCGTCGACCGTTCCATGGCCTGCCTCCCAGGTCTTCTACAATTCCGGCCTCGCCTCGTCGCGAGGGACCATCGAGCAGTTCACCAGCATCCACTTCAGGTTCTGGCCGATGCGCTCCGCCGAGGGCTCGGTGAACGCGTAGCCGTGCTCCTTGACGCTGCCGTCGGCGAGCTTCTCCATCACGTAGAGCACCAGCGAGTCGCGATTGAAGTTGCCGCCCCGCTCGTTGAGCACGTGCCAGGTGACCGACTGCAGCAGAATGCCGATCTCGCGCGGCTCGGCCTCGCGCGTCGTGAACCAGTGCAGCCCGCCCCTGTCCTGCAGCGTGATGTCGTCGTATCGCTCGAACGGGATGGCCCGGCCGCCACCGACCCCCGGAATGTCTGCATAGCAGTGAAAGATGCGCGCCCGCTCGAGCCAGAACGGTTCTCCAGAAGTCACGCCCGTGATGCGCTCGCCCGTGTCCGCCAGGTACTTGTGATCGTGAAACCACAGGCTCGAGGCCGAAAGCTCGATCGTGTTGTCGGTGTAGACGGGATGACCGTCCCAGTCGAACCGGCAGGCACCCTGCCGCTGGCTGCCGCGGAAGTGGTCGGCGCGGCGCCGGAAGAAGTAGTCGCAACCCTCCGTGCGTCGCAGGTCGGACGGCGTCAGTCGGGCCAGATCGCCCGTCTCGATCGACCCGTCCATGCGCAGGTAGTGGCGCATGACGACCTCCTCGCCGCGGGCATCCGCCGACAGGGTGGCGACACGGTAGGAAGCCTGCTCGCCATCACCGGCCTGGACACGGTTCACCCAGAGAAAGGCGTACTCTCCGAACGCCGGAGCTTCGACGCGCGAGATCGTCGTGTTCACGCGCAAGTGCCGGTCGGCCGCTGCCAGGTCGCGGCGCTCGTCGAAGTAGTGCTGGTTGGCGTTGTCGTAGATGCCGGGCAGCATCTCGGCCATGATCCGCAGGTTGCGCTCCGCCGCCGTCGAGTCCTGGCCCTGGGCCAGCGCCGCTGCGGCGAAGCAGCCGGCGAGTGCCGTCACGCCCGCCATCACGACCACTCGCATCCGGTCCACTCCCCCTCCCCGGTCAGGCGTCAGCGTATGACGTCGAGCATGCCTGCCCCTGTCAGCGGACGGCGCTCGTTCAGCGCGGCGGCAACATGGCTCAGGACGGACACCGCGACAGCCTTCGATGCCGGGGGCCGGCCCGGCTCCCGGCATGATAGCGCGCCCGCCGCTCGTCGAGATCAGGCAGCGTGCCTGCGGGCGCCCTCCACTTCCCGGGCGAACTCCAGCGCGAACAGTCGCGCGTCGTCCCAGTCCGTGTACTCGTAGTCGCGCGACGTGTCGGTGCCGCCGCCCTCCTTGCGGGCGATGCGGCGCATCATCCAGCGCTTGAGGAGGCCGTATCGGCTGTAGCGCAACGCGCCGGCCAGCAGGCAGGTCCGCACCGGCTCGAGGCCCGTGCGCTTCAGGAAGTCGTCCAGCATCCGCCTGGCCTCGCGCCGGCTGGTGTCGCCCTCGTGGGCGGAGGTCAGGCTGACCGAGAAAAATCCCACCGGAACGGTCTTGAGCCAGTCGCCGTGCCGCCTGGCGAAGCGCTCCAGCGCCGGCGAGTGGCGGCCCGCGTGGACGGAACCGCCGAGAATGACCCCGGCGTAGACCGGGTTCACGATGGCTGCCTGCTCGCGGCTGACGTCCATCAGTTCGGCGCGATAGCCCTCCGCCCGCACGGCCTCCGCCATGAACTCCGCGATCTTCTGGCTCTGGCCTTCCGTCGTTCCGTAGGCAACGAGGATGGGAATCATCATGGGTCTCCTTTCCGCCCCGGCGCCCACCGTCCGGTCGGCCGCCTTTCTGTCGCATCCTTTCTACCAGCGGCCGCTAGGGCAATCACCCTTGATCGCCGCGGCGGCGCCGGCTCACTCGAGGCCGCAGGCAAACTCGAGCAGCGTTTCGCCCAGGGATCCCGGCTCTACCCCGTCCCAGCTCTCCAGCGAGGTCACGGCCGTATTCGGGTCGTTGTCCTCGAGGTTGTGCCACCGGTAGTAGACGATGCTCACGTTGGCCTGGCGCCGGTTCTTGCAGTCCCACCTGTCGCGGCTCGCGACGCTCTGGTAGGGCCCTGGCGTCTTCGGGACCCGGTACTCGATGCGCGTCCACATCGTGACGATGTCGCCGTCGCGCTGGTAGTCCTGTCTCGTCGCGAAGTAGACCTCGTCCGTGTAGGTCTCGATCCACTCCCAGTCCATGCGCCCCTTCAGGTCGAGCTCCTTGACCCAGTCGTTGCCCTCGCCCTTCATGGGGACCTCGTTGATCTGGGCGACACCGGCACTGCCCATCACCAGCCCGGCCACCGTCACGATCAGCATTGCGAGCCTGCGATCCATCTCACTCCTCCCCGGGGCACCCGCCCCCGTGCCCGCGCCCCGAACTTCGGGCAGCCGACACGCCTGCCCGGCTTCCTCCTCGCTGTTTTCATAACATTGGACCTCGGATCCGGGCATTCGTGCGAACCGACCCCGCGAGAGACGCAAGTGCTGAAAATCGACGGCTCGCAGGGCGAAGGCGGCGGGCAGCTGCTCCGCACTTCGCTCACGCTCTCCATCCTGACCGGCCGGCCGTTCCGGATGACCGGCGCTCGCGCCCGCCGTCGCAATCCCGGCCTGCAGCCCCAGCACCTTGCTGCCGTCGAGGCCGCCCGGCGCGTCAGCGGGGCCCGCGTCGACGGCGTGGAGCTCGACAGCCAGGTGCTCAGCTTCAGTCCCGGCCTGGTCTGGCCGGATCGCTACGAGTTCGACATCGGTACGGCGGGCAGCTGCACGCTGGTGCTGCAGACGGTCCTGCTGCCGCTCGCGCTCGCCCCCGCGCCGAGCACCGTGCGCGTCACAGGTGGTACGCACAACGTGGCGGCCCCACCGTTCGAGTTCCTCGCCTGGACGTGGCTTCCGCTTCTGGCCCGGATGGGCGTCCGAGCCAGCCTGGAACTCGTACGCCGGGGCTTCTATCCACGCGGTGGCGGGGAGGTTCTCGCGCGGATCCAGCCCGGCGCGCTGGCGCCGCTCGCGGTGCCGAGGCGGGGCAGGCTCCTGGCAACCCGCGCCGAGGCGACTGTCGCCGGCCTGCCCCGGCACATCGCTGAACGCGAACTGGCGGTCGTCGCTCAGGGCCTGTCGCTCACGGAGGAGTGCCTCAGGCTGCACGAGCTGCCTCCCGACCAGGGTCCGGGCAACGTGATCACGGTGACGGTCGAGAGCGACCACGTGACGGAAGTGTTTGCGGGTTTCGGCCAACGCGGCGTGCCCGCGGAGACCGTGGCGGAAGGCGTCTGCGTGGACGTCCGAAGATATCTCGACTCGGGCGCAGCCGCGGGGCCGCACCTCGCAGACCAGCTGCTGCTGCCGCTCGCGGTGGCCGGCGGCGGGGTGTTCACGACGAGCGGCATCAGCTCGCACTTCCGCTCGAACGCTGCGCTCATCGCCGAGTTCCTGCCTGCGCGCGTCGAGACGCGGCAGGAAGCCGGGGCGTGTCGGGTGACGGTCACTCCTGACGGCCGCCCTCAGCCGTAGTGACTGGCGCACTCGGCTTCGCGCCCGCGCAAGACGCGCCTGCCCCCGAGGCGACCAGCCGTCTCGGTGACCACGGTGCATTGCCCCTCACGATGGTCACTGTCGTAGTAATAGATGACGACCCAGTCGCGGGTCTTGCCGAGTTCGTGTGCCCGCGCGGTATTCGAGTAGAGCGCCGTGAAGTGCCAGCCGTCACGGGTCTCGTGCATCACGGGCAGCCAGGCCTCGCCCTCTGGGTTGAAACGCCGGGGTGCGATCTTCGGCAACTTGCCCGCGTTCGCCCGAGACCGGTACGCCTCGTCGACCTCGAGCAGCAGGCCCACGCCTGGCGCGCCCTCCCGCGCCCGTGGTCGCGCACGCCGCGTGCGTCCCAGCGCGGCATCGAGACCCGCGCGGATGGCCTGCAGGCGGCGCGGTCCGATGCCCGGCACGCTGTCGAGGCGACCGTCCCAGGCGGCGGCCTCCAGCGCCTCGAGCGTCTCGATGTCGAGTTCGTCGTGGATCCGTCGGGCCAGTTCCCTGCCAAGCCCGGGAACCATGGTGAACAGGCTGACGGGATCGACGGCACCGCGCAGTCGCTCGAGCTGGGCCCAGCGCCCGGTGGTCAGCATCTCCTCGATCGAGGCCGCAATGCCGCTGCCGATCGTAGGCAGCCTCTCGAGCTCTGCCCTGCCCCCCCTCGCGAGCACGTCGCCCACGTCCTCAGGAAGACCGGCGACGGTCGAGGCGGCCCGCCGGTAGGCGTTCACGCGGAACGGATTCGCGCCCTGGGCGCCCAGCAGGTCGGCGGCCTCCTCGAGACGCCTCGCCACGTCCTGGTTGCCGCCCATCGGCTCGACCTCCGGCTGCGCCCTGCATCAGTTGCCGCGCCCGCTGCGAGCGACGCGGACCAGATAGGCATCAATGCGAATTGTGGACCATGGGGCCGCGAACACAATGACTCTCATCAGCCACGGACCGGCCGGCCTGCGTGCGTGCGCGGCGGACCTCGTCTGCGGACATGAACGACGTCTCCCTCAAACCACTGGCCGCCGAAGCCCTGCGCTGGCACTGCAGCGAGAGCGCCTTCGACTTCGAGACGACCGCGGCTCAGGCAGACGTTGAGAGGGTGCTCGGACAGGACCGCGCTACCGAGGCGTTGCGGCTCGGAGCGCGCATCGCCGGCGCCGCGCATCACGTCTACGCCATGGGCGATCCCGCCACGGACCGGCTCCGGGTCGTGCTGGACTCGCTCGAGCGCGAGGCAGCGGGTCGCCCCATCCCCGGCGACTGGTGCTACATCAACCGCTTCGACGATCCGCGACGTCCGCGAGTGCTGGTGCTGGCTCCCGGCCAGGGTGCCCGGCTCCGGCACGACATGAACGGGCTCGTGGACGAGCTCCGCGCGTCCCTGCCCGCCGCGTTCGAGTCGGACAGCTACCGCGCCAGCCGCACCGCGATCGACCGCGAATTCGAGGAGCGCGAGGAGCACTTCTGGTCCGAGCTGCAGGAAGACGCGGAGCAGCACGGGCTGGGGGTCGTTCGCACGCCCCAGGGGTTTGCGATCGCCGCGCTCCGCGATGGCGAATTGCTCGACTCCGAGGCCTTCCACAAGCTGCCCGAAGCCGAGCAGCAGGAGGCGATGAAGCAGATCGAGCGCCTCACCGAGCTACTCAAGAAGCACGTCCAGCAGCTCCCCGAATGGATGCGGGAGCGGCTGAAGCGCGTGCGGGACCTCGATCGGGAAGTGACGGAGCTGGCGATCCGCGGCGCAGTGGGCGAGCTCAAGGCCAAGTACTCGGAGCAGGAAGCAGTATCGGGGTACCTGGGAGAGGTCGAGAAGGACCTGATCGACAACGCTCAGCTTTTCCGTCGCGAGGAGCAGCCCGCGCTCCCGTTCGTGCTGCCGGGCGGGGGTGAGAAGGAGCTGGGCCTCAGGCGCTACGACGTCAACGTGCTGGTCGACAACGGGGCTTCGGGAGCGCCGCCCGTCGTGCACGAGACGAGCCCGACGTACCAGAACCTGATCGGCCGGGTCGAGCACACGGCGCAGTTCGGCGCACTCGTGACGGACTTCACGATGATCCGGCCCGGCGCGCTGCACCGAGCGAACGGGGGCTTCCTGGTCATCGACGCCATCCGGCTGCTGTCGAGCCCCTATGCCTGGGACGCGCTCAAGCGCTCGCTGCTCAACCGCGAGGTGCGCATCGAGTCGCTCGGCGAGCTGTTGAGCCTCGCAAGCACCACGACCCTCGACCCGGAGCGGGTCCGGGTGGATCTCAGGGTCGTGCTGGTGGGACCTCGTCTCGTTTACCGGCTGCTCGCCATGCTGGACGAGGACTTCCCGGCGCTGTTCAGCGTCGTCGCGGACTTTGCCGACACCGTGGAGCGGGAACCGGCGGCGCTCGCCACCTACGGCGCGCTCCTCGGCACGCTCGGGCGGCGCGCGGGACTCCGGCCCCTGCATCGCGGCGCCGTCGCGCGGCTGGTCGAGGAGAGCCTCCGTTCGACCGGCGACGCGCAGCGTCTTTCCGTCCGGATGCGCGATGCCGAAGCGCTGCTGCGCGAAGCGGACTACCTCGCCGGCGAGGAAGGCGTCGACGCGGTTCGCGCGGAGCACGTCGAGCGAGCCGTGGCGGGCCAGGTTCGGCGCAGAGACCGTCTGCGCGAGCGCTGGCAGGAGGCTGCCCAGCGCCGCCACGTGCTGATCGACACGTCCGGCGCGGTCACTGCGCAGGTCAACGGGCTGTCGGTCGTCGACGCGGGCGGGTTCTCCTTCGGGCACCCGTCGCGCATCACGGCGACCGTCCGGATGGGCGAGGGCGAGGTCGTCGACATCGAACGGGAGGTCGAGCTCGGCGGCGCCATCCACTCGAAGGGCGTGATGATCCTCTCCGCGTTCATCAGCTCGCGCTACGCGCCCCGCTTCCCGCTGTCGCTGCGCGCGTCGCTGGTATTCGAGCAAAGCTACGGCGGCGTCGAGGGCGACAGTGCCTCGCTGGCCGAGGCCTGCGCGCTGCTGTCGGCGCTCGCCGACCTGCCGCTGCGGCAGGACCTCGCGGTAACGGGCTCGATCAACCAGCTCGGCTCGGTCCAGGTCGTCGGGGGGCTGAACGAGAAGATCGAGGGGTTCTTCGACGTCTGCAACCGGCGCGGGCTGACCGGCGCGCAGGGCGTGCTGATCCCGGCGGACAATGCCCAGCACCTGATGCTGCGGCGGGACGTCGTGGACGCCGCGCGCGACGGTCGCTTCCACGTCTATCCGGTCCGGTCCGTCGACGAGGCGATCGCCTTCCTGACCGGGACCACCGCGGGCGCACGCGACGAGTCCGGCGAGTATCCCGAAGGCACGGTCAATCGCGCGGTGGAGGAACGGCTGCTCGGGTTTGCGCGCGTCCGCAGGCGCTTCGCGCGGCCCCGTCTCGCACGGGTCGCGAAAGCGGGCGACTCCGGACCATGAGCGCCGCAGCACCCCTTGCCCGTCGGCTCGTCGCCGTCTTCGATCCCTACGCGCCGGACGCCGCCGTGCTCGACATGGCGCTGCGCCTGGGTGCTCCGTCACGGGTGACGCTGCACGCGCTGTTCGTGGAGGAGACAGAGGCGATGACCCTGGGCTCGCTGCCCTGGGCCCGGGAAGTGACGCTCGCGACGGGCGAGGCCCGTCCACTGCGAGCGACCGCCGTCGAGCGGGAGCTGCAGCGCAGTGCGGCGTCGGCGCGCGCGCTGTTCGAGGCGGTGGCCCCGGGCCTCGCCGGTGCCCGGTTCGAGCTCGTACGCGGCAGGCTGGCCGCCGAGCTCGCTCGCGTCGCCGCCGACGCCTCGGCTGTGCTGCTCGGCTGGCCGCCGGCTCCGCGCCGCAGCCGCGCCTGGGCCCGGACCGTCACGACCGCGCTCGTCGCACTGCGCGTGCCCATCGTCGGGCTCGTGGCCTCAAGGACCGACCCTTCCGGACTCCTCGTGCTGGAGGCCGGGACGCGGCCCGGACCCGGTCGCGCGCTTGCGAGGCGACTGTCACCGGGCCAGCCGCGACGCATTGCGTTGCAACATGGACCCTTTTCGGCTCGCTCCCTGCTCGAGCGGGCCCGGCGCGAGTCGCTCGGAACGCTGCTCATCGAGCGCGAGGCCCTCGAAGCGGCGGATGAGCTGATCTGCGAGCTCGCGCTGCGCTGGTCCGGCTCCATTCTCGTCGTGGACTGAAGCGTTCACGGTCGCCCGGGGCGCGGCGATGAAGTCTCCGCGACGGCTTCGGCTGCCGGGCCGGCGCGCCGTCCTGTGGGCGCCGCTTCGCCGTGGCGCAGCATGCACATTTCACATATTTTCGGACGCCGCTCCCGTGTAGCATAGGAGCTGGACGCCGCGCGCGCTGGCGGCGTTTCGCGGCGCACCGAGGCGCTGGCGCGGCAGTCGGAGAACACGGGTAACAAGCTGGGCCGAGGGGGAAAAGCGCGGTGGTACCGGAGTCGCCATTGTCGTTACGACCGTGACCGATCGAGGAAGGAGAGTCCCATGGCCGAAGTGAAGATCCAGAAGGTCCAGGCGATCGAGGACAGGGAACTGCCCGTGTTCGCCGAGATCGACGAGGTGCTGGAGCGCATCCGCAAGCGCGCTTACGAGCTGTCCGCTGTCCGCGGGTTCGGCGAAGGCCACGCCCTGGACGACTGGCTGGCTGCGGAGCGCGAAGTCTGCTGGCCCGCCAGCGAGTGCATCGACGAGCAGGACCGGTACGTGCTGGAGATCGCACTCGCCGGCTTCGAGCCCGACGAGATCGAGCTGACCGTCACGCCCTTCGAGCTGATCGTCAGGGCGGCACACGAGAGCAGCCTCGAGCAGAAGCTCGCCGAGCAGGACCAGGTCCGCTGGTCCGAGTTTGCCAGCAACGAGGTCTTCCGGCGCTTCGAGTTCCCGACGGAGATCCTCGTGGACGCGGTCGCCGCAAACCTTCGCAACGGTCTGCTCAAGATCGCCGCCCTGAAGGCGGCCGTGGCCAGCCCGGAGGAAGCCGGCGACGCCGGAATCCCGGCCGCAGCCTGAGCTGCCGCTCCGCCGTCATGCCGCCCGGGCCTTGCGGGCGGCCGCGAGGCGGCGGATTGAAACCAAGAACACGGGCGTGAAGAACAGCCCGAAGAAGGTTACGCCCAGCATTCCCGAGACGACCGTCACGCCCATCACCTGCCGCACCTCGGCGCCGGCCCCGCTCGCCAGCACCAGCGGAATGACGCCCGCGATGAACGCGAAGCTGGTCATGAGGATCGGGCGCAGCCTGAGGCGGCTGGCCTCGACGGCGGCCTCGACGATGCCGCGCCCCTGCTCCTCGAGGTCGCGCGCGAACTCCACGATCAGGATGGCATTCTTGCACGCGAGCCCGATCAGCACGACGAAGCCGATCTTCATGAAGATGTTGTTGTCGAGGAACTGCGGGGCGAACGTCGGCGGGCTCACGGCCAGCCAGAGGCCGTGCACGAAGTTGACGAGCCACACGCCGCCGATCGCAGACAGCAGGCACATGGGCACGATCAGGATGATCGCCAGTGGCAGCGACCAGCTCTCGTAGAGCCCTGCCAGCACCAGGAATACCAGCACCACGACCAGCGGGAAGACGAGCAGCGCCGTGCGGCCCTGCGTCACCTGCTGGTAGGTGAGGCCGGTCCACTCGAGCGTCATGCCTCGTGGCAGCACCTGTCCCGCAATGGCGCGGACGCGCCCGACGCCTTCGTCGGACGACAGCGCTGCCGGGTTGATGCCGGCCGACACGTCCGCTGCCGGGAAGCCGTTGTAGCGGATGACGGGATCCGGGCCGTAACTGGGCTTGAGGTCCACGACCGAGCTCAGGGGCACGAGCTCGCCGCGATCGTTGCGAAGCTTGAGCCGCGAGACGTCGGAGACTTCGTCGCGGAAGGGCGCATCCGCCTGGGCGTAGACGCCGTAGGTGCGACCGAAGAGGTTGAAGTCGTTGACGTAGGCGGAGCCCAGGTACACCTGCAGCGTCTCGAAGACGTCCGCCAGGTCCAGCCCCTGCTCCTTCGCCTGGGCCCGGTCCACCGTGGCGTCGAGTTGCGGGACGTTGGCCTGGTAGGCGCTGAACGTGCTCAAGGGATCGAAACCCGGCGCCGCCCGCAGCGCCCCGACGAGTGCCTGCGTCTGGCGGTCGAGCTCGCCGTAGCCCGTCCCCGCGCGGTCCTGGACGTAGAACTCGATGCCCGTGGCGTTGCCGAGGCCGAGCACCGGGGGCGGCAGCAGCGCAAAGGCGATGCCGTCCTGGATGCCGCTGAACCCCATGTTCAGGCGCGCCGCGATCTCGGCGGCCTCGAGCTCCCGCTCCTCCGCCGGTTCGAGGCCGATGAACATCACGCCGACATTCGGCGTGTTGATGAAGTGAACGGCGTTCAGGCCAGGCAGCTGCACGACCCCTTCCACGCCCGGCGTCGAGTTCGCGATCTCGCCCATCTTGCGCATCGCCGCCTCCGTACGCTCGATGGTCGCGCCCTCGGGCAGCTGCAGTGCCGCGAACAGGAAGAGCTTGTCCTGCGTCGGTATGAATCCGCCGGGCACGGCGCGGAAGGCGACGATCGTCACGGCCACGAGGACCGCGTAGATCACGAGCAGCCGCGGCGCCCGGCCAATGACGCCGCCGATGCCCTTCGAATAGCGCGCGGCGTTGCGACGGAAGAAGCGGTTGAACGCGCCGAACGGCCGGCCAAAGAGCCTCTCGATGACCCTTCCGACCGCATCCGGCGGGGTGCCGCGCGGCCTGAGCAGCACGGCGGCGAGCGCCGGCGACAGCGTCAGCGAGTTGAAGGCGGATATCAGCACCGACGCGGCGATGGTCACCGCGAACTGGCGGTAGAACTGGCCGGTCACGCCCTCGAGGAACGCGAGCGGCACGAACACCGAGGCCAGCACGAGCGAGATGGCGATGATCGGCCCCGAGACCTCGCTCATCGCCTGGTGGGCCGCCGCGCGCGGCGCCATGCCCTCCTCGATGTGGCGCTCGACGTTCTCCACCACGACGATGGCGTCGTCCACGACGATGCCGATGGCCAGCACCAGTCCGAAGAGCGTGAGCACGTTGACGGAGAAGCCGAGTCCCCACAGGACGGCGAAGGTGCCGACGATGGACACCGGCACCGCGATCAGGGGAATCAGCGACGCGCGCCAGGTCTGCAGGAAAAGCACCACCACGATGACGACGAGCGCCACCGCCTCGAGCAGCGTGAAGATCACCTTGCGGATCGACTCGCGGACGAACACCGTGGGGTCGTACTGCACCGACCACTCGATGCCTTCGGGGAATCCCGCGGCCAGCTCGGTCATCTTGTCGCGCACCGCATCGGCGAGCGCCACCGAGTTGGAGCCCGGCGCCTCGAAGATGCCGATGCCCGCCGCGTCGCGGTTGTCGAGCAGCGACTTGGCGCCGTAGGTCTGCGAGCCGAGCTCGATGCGGGCCACGTCGCGCAATCGCGTGAGCGCAGTACCCTCGGCCTTGAGCACGATCTCTCCGAAGGCCTCGGGTGAGGACAGCCGGCCCTGTGCGTTGACCGCCAGCTGGAGCATCACGCCCTCGGGCGTCGGCGGCCCGCCGATGGCGCCCGCCGAGACCTCGACGTTCTGCTCGCGGATGGCGCCCAGGATGTCGCCGGCCGTGAGCCCGCGCGAAGCCGCCTGCTCGGGGTCGATCCAGACGCGCATGGCGTAGGTGCCGGCCCCGAACACGATCGCCTGGCCGATGCCCGGCAGGCGCGCCAGCTCGTCGCGCACCCGCAGGCTGGCGAAGTTCGACAGGTAGAGCTCGTCGTAGCGGCCATCGGGCGAGGAGAGGTGCACGACCATGGTCAAGGTGGGCGAGGCCTTGAGTGTGGTGACGCCGAGGGCACGGACCGGCGCCGGGAGGCGGGGCAGCACCTGGGCGACGCGGTTCTGGACCTGTACGGCGGCAAGGTCGACGTCCGTGCCGCCGGCGAAGGTGACGGTGAGCTGCATGACGCCGTCGGAGCTCGCCGTCGACTTCATGTAGATCATGCCCTCGACGCCGTTGACCGCCTCCTCGATCGGGCTCGCCACGGTTTCCGCGATGGTACGGGGGTTGGCACCCGGGTAGGTGGCCGCCACCAGCACCGAGGGCGGTACGACGTCCGGATACTCGCTGACGGGCAGGTTCGGCAGCGCGATCAGCCCGGCCACGAGAATCAGCGCCGAGCACACCGTCGCCAGGATCGGCCGGTCGACGAAGATCCGGGACAGGTCGGTGTGGGCCATCGCTCAGCCCGCCGTGGGTGGGGACCCGGGCGCAGGCTGATCCGGCTGGTCCATGGGCACCTCGCGCGGACCGACCGGCTGGCCCGGGAAGAAGATCTTGCGTACGCCGTTGACGATCACCCGGTCGCCCGGCGACAGTCCCGAGGTCACGATGCGCAGGCCCTCCACCCGGGCCCCGAGCGTCACGTCCTTGCGGACCGCGACGTTGCCCTCGCCGAGCACGTAGACGTAGCGGCGATCCTGGTCGGTCAGCACCGCCTGCTCGTGGATGAGCAGCGCGTCCTTGTCCGACGTGCCCAGCAGACGCACGCGGACGAACAAGCCGGGCGTGAGCGCGCCATCGGGGTTCGGGACGACCGCCCGGCCGCGGATGGTGCCGGTATCCGGATCGAGCACGTTGTCGACGAAGTCCATCTCCCCGCGATGCGGGAAGCCCTCCTCGTCGGCGAGGCCGACGAGCACGGGGTTCGGGTTGTCGCGCGAGCTCGGCCGCAGGCCCTCCCGGGCGAGTTGCTGGTAGCGCAGGTAGGCGCGCTCGTCGCCCTCGAACACGACATGGACGGGGTCGATCGAGACGATGGTGGTCAGCACCGGATCTCCCGGCGCCACCAGGTTGCCCGGCTTGACGAGTGCCTCGCCGACGCGCCCGTCGATGGGCGAGGTGATGCGCGTGAACGACAGGTCCAGCTCGGCCTGCTGCTGCCGGGCCAGTGCCGCGAGCAGGTTGGCCTCGCCCTGCTGCAGGCGCGCGCGGGCCGTATCGAGGTCGCGCTCGGCGACCAGTTTCTGCGCGATCAACTCCTCGGCGCGGCGCAGTTCCTGGCCGGCGAGCCTGACCTCCGCCTCCGCCCTCGCCACGTCGGCGCGCGCAGCCTCGAGCGCGGCCCTGTACTCACGGTCGTCGATGGTGAACAACAGGTCGCCCTTGCCGACGAGGCCGCCCTCGCGGAAGTGCCATCCCCGCAGGTGCCCCGCGACCCTCGGGCGGATCTCGACCGAGTCGACGGCCACCACCCTGCCGGTGTAGTCGTCCCACTCGGTCACGGATCGCTCGACGACCTGTGCGACGCTGACCTCCGGCGGCGGGAACTGCTGCGGCTCGCTGCCGCCGCCGCACCCGGCCACGGTCAGCGCGGCGGCCGCGAGCAGGACACCGAGCGGCCTTCTGCGGGCCGCGGAGTCTGGATAGCGGGACACGTTCAGATCCTTTCTGGCTCCGGGCGCGCGCGCGGCGCGCCAGCCGGACGAATGGCCGATTGTATATGCGCAGCGTGACCGCTGCGTGGCACACGCGGTCGACCCAGGCGCGGCCACGACGGGCGATGCCCGCAAGGAGCAGCGTATAGAATCCGCCGCATGAGCGATTCCTGCCCCTTCTGCAGCCTCCCTGAAGAGCGCCTGGTAGATGCCAACGACCTCGCCGTCGTCATCCGCGACGGCTTTCCCGTGTCGAAGGGGCACTCGCTGGTCATTCCGAGGCGTCACGTAGGCTCGTGGTTCGACGTGACCCCCGAGGAACAGCATGCCCTCCTCGTGCTGCTCGGTCGCGCGCGCCGGCAACTGGACGGAGAGTTCTCGCCGGACGGCTACAACATCGGCATCAACGACGGGCCGGCCGCCGGCCAGACCGTACGCCACCTGCACATTCACCTGATTCCCCGCTACGCGGGCGACACCGAGGATCCCCGCGGCGGCGTGCGTTGGGTCTTCCCGCACAAGGCGGCGTACTGGAAGGAGCGCTAAGCGACGAAGCCGGACCGGCGCCGCAGGTAGCCGATGAACGCCTCGCCCACGCCTTCCCCTCGCAGGTAGTCGGCCGACACAGGCGTCGCGACGGCCGAGAAACCGGGATCGGCGCGTACGCGTTCCGGGAAGTCGTGGTGCAGGATCCCGGCCTGGCCGACGACCGCGAAGTCGAGCCCTGCAGCCAGCGCCGCCGCGGCTGCAGGCCCGCTGCCTATCTTGCCCGCGGCGCCGAGACGCACGTTCCCGCGCTCGAGCTCCGTGAAGTACGACAGCAGGCTGTGCCCGCGGAAGGCTTCTTCCTCCGGCTCCTTGTCGACGTCCCAGAGCGACATGTCCAGGTAGTCGATCTGCCCCTCGCGCATCAGGCGCTGCGCCAGATCGCGGATCTCGGCGAGCCGCAGCCCGAAGCGCTCGGGCGAGAGCCGCACGCCCACGACGAAGTCGGGCCCGCAGCGCGAGCGGATGCCTGCAACGACGTCGAGCAGGATCCGGGCACGGCGCTCCGGCGAGCCGCCGTAGCGGTCCTCGCGGCGATTGATCTCGGGGCTCAGGAACTGGCACAGCACGTAGCCGTGCGCACCGTGAACCTCGACGCCGTCGAAGCCGGCGCGCTCCGCGCGCAGCGCGGCCCGGACGAAGTCCTCGGCCAGCTGCTCCGCCTCCGCCAGCGTCAGGGCCCGCGCTCCCGTCTCCGCGTCATCCGAGGGACACACGGGCCGCGTCCCGATCAGGTCGGGCGGCGAGCGCATGCCCGCGTGGTGCAGCTGGACAATGGCCAGGCTGCCGGCCGCCTTGATCGCCGCGGCAAGCCGCGCGAGCCCGGCGAGGTGCTGGTCGCCGAATACGCCGAGCTGGCCCGGAAAGCCCTGGCCGCGCGCCTGCACGTGGGCGGCGCAGGTGGTCGTGATCGCGAACCCGCCCTGCGCGCGCATCGTCAGCCAGCGGAACTCGTCCTCCGAGAGCGTGCCGTCCGCGTGGCTCTGCAGGTTGGTGAGCGGGGCCAGCACGAAGCGATTCCTGAGCGCAGGCCCGTGCGCGAGCGACAGCGTTTCGAACAGTCCCTTCACGGATCCTCCCGACTCCTTCCGCCCCGTCGGCGACGTATTGTGGACTGACGGCGGGGGTCCCGCACGGCCGCGGGCGGGCACCCCCTGGAAGGGCTCGAGCCCGGCGGGTGGCGTGGAGCCTCGCCATGCCCGAACCGCCAGGAACGCGAAGTCAGCGAGCGGTCCAGTTGATCTCGGCTGCCGTCTGCGGGCCGACGACGACCTCGCCGAGACCCTGCGGCATCTCGGCCGCGCGCGGCGAGACCGGGATGCGGCCGCCCATCACCTCGGCCGACTGCTGGGGATAAAGGGGAACGGCCTCCGGGTCTGCGTAGCCCTCGGGATGGCGTGGCAGGGCGCTCGCCGGATCGTACTTGTCGGTCGCGCCGAGCGTGTGCATCACCTCGTGGGCGATGACGAAGTTGTTGGTCGCATCGTAGCTGCGGCCCGCATAGGCGTGGACGATGCCGAGCAGGCCCTTCTGCAGCCCGAGTGAGTGGGGCACCGCGTGGGTGACCTCCGGGTCGTTGAACAGCACGAACATGCGGATGTCGGCGAGCTCCTCGCCTGCGACGCGCCAGGTGTAGAACCGCGTCCTGAGGCTCCACCAGATGCTGCCCAGCACGCCGACGCCGGCGTCGAGAGCCGGAGGCGGCTCGCGGACCTGCGGGTACAGCTCGATCCGGACGGGCTGGTCGATCGACACGTCCCAGCGCTGCGCCTCGCGCGCGAAGAACGATTCGATGGCCGAGAACCGCTCGCGGGACAGGGAGGCGATGTACCGGTCCGTGTCTTCGCGGCCGTCCGCGTTGACCGGAAAGATGCCGATCCAGAGCGTGCGGTCCCAGTCGGTGGTCCGCCAGCGGTCCACGAGGGCACCGAGCGCGACGAACGCCAGGATGCTCAGCAGCGCGAAGATCCGGATCAGTCTCCACATCCGGCGATGATAAGTTCGACCCACCCGGCACCGTCCGCCGACTGGCTCCCGCTCCGAGCCCCGGGTACCGGAAAATCCGGAAAACCCGAATAATCCTCCTCCGGCCCCGACGAGCCCGACACCGATGCGCCAGCAATGGGATATGTTGATCCGCCGTGGTCTCGTCTTCGACGGGACCGGCGAGCCACCGGTGCGGCAGGACATCGCCCTGGGGGGCGGCCGGATCGCGGCCCGGGGAGCGGCGCTCGATCCCGGGCGCGCTGCGCGGGTCGTCGACGCCGAGGGCCTGTGGGTCATGCCCGGTCTCGTGGACCTGCACACCCATCTCGACCTCGAGGTCGAGATCGAGCCCGGCCTCAGGGAGGTGGTGCGCCACGGCACGACGACGGTGCTGATGTCGAACTGCTCGCTCGGGCTGGCTTACGGCAACCAGCGACGCGACGGCGAGGACCCGCTGGTCGACTGCTTCGCGCGGGTCGAGAACATGCCGAAGCACGTCCTGCGCAAGGTGGCGGACCGGGCCACGTGGTCGACGTCCGCAGGCTACCTGCGCCACCTCGACGAGCTTCCGCTCGGGGCCAACGTGGTGCCGATGATCCCTCACTCCATGCTGCGAGCGGAAGTCATGGGACTGAAGGGCTCGGTGACGCGCGACCCGTCGGAGCGGGAGCTTCGGCGCATGGAGGAGTTGCTCGAGCAGGCGATGCACGAGGGCTACGCCGGGTTCTCCACCGACGCGCTGCCCTTTCACTTCCTCTCCGAGGATCCCCATCGCCGCAAGAAGATTCCCTCGCAGTTCGGCAGCTACGACGAGCTCAGGCGGCTGACGGGCGTGCTACGGCGCCACGACCGGCTCTGGCAGGCCACGCCGGCCAAGGACGACCCGGCGAAGGCCTTTCGCAACTTCCTGCTGACGAGCGGACGGTTGTACGGTCGGCCGCTGCGGATCACCGCCGTGGCAGCGCTCGACGTCGCCAGCAACCAGAGCATCCGCCGGCTGGCGATCCTCATGACGCGCATCCTGAACTCGCGGCTCGTCCGGGGACGGTTCCGCTTCCAGGCGCTGGCGGCGCCGTTCCGGGTCTACTGGGACGGGCCGGTGAATCCGCTCGCCGAGGAGATCCCGGTGCTGCGGGAGCTGAACCAGCTCGACCTCGAGGACCGCAACGGTCGGTGGGCACTTCTCGACGACCCCGAGTTCCGCCGGCGCTTCGCCGACATGTGGATGGCCGGCAAGCGCGGCGGACTCGACGGCCTGCGCCGCCGGCTGCGCCTCGAGCAGATGGCATTCGACCGGGACCTCGCGCAGATGATCTTCCACTCCGGGTGTCCCGGGCCGTGGGTCGGTGAGACCTTCGAGCAGGTCCACGGCCGGTTCCGGCGATGGCGCGACGATCATTCGCTCGCGCGCGGCGACGACGAGGCCGAGGCGTTCGCCCGGATGCCGGCGGATGCGGTGAGAGAGCCCGGCTTCATGCTGCACCTTTTCCGCGAGTACGACCTCGCCCTGCGCTGGTGGACCGTTTCCGCCAACCGCGATCCGGATGTGGTCCGCGCGCTCTTGAACGATCCCCAGGTGCTGCCGGGCTTCAACGATTCGGGCGCCCACATCACCAACATGGCGTTCTACGACGGCAACCTGCGTTGCCTGAAGATGGCGCAGGAAGAGGGACTCGAACGCGTGGCAACCCAGGTGCGGCGGCTCACGCGCGAACCGGCCGAGTTCCTGGGCATCGACGTCGGGCGGATCGAGGTCGGCGACGTAGCCGACCTGGCGGTCGTCGATCCCGAGGCGCTGCGCAGGTACGACTCCGAGTCTCGCATGCAGTTCGTCTGGCGGGAGGACTACCCGCACGAGCAGCTGGTCAACCGCTCCGACGGCGTGGTGAGGATGGTCTTCGTCGGAGGGCGACTGGCGTGGGACGGCCATGCCTTCGTCGACGAGATGGGCAGCGTCAGGTTCGGCCGCGCGCTGCGGCATCGCGACTGGTACCCGGCGGACCGTGCAGCGGCAGGCGCGGGAGGCGAAGTCGCCGCCGGACCGACCGACTGAGGCCCCCGCTGGCGGCTGTCTTCCCCGGCCCGGCCTCTCCGCGTCTCAGTTCAATGCATCCGCCGGAGGAGGTCCTGCACGTCGGTGTTCAGGACGAGCCAGGCTCGATCCGCCACCACGACGAGCAGGTAGAGCAACAGCGAACGGTCCGTCAGCCGGCGAACCACCATTCCCGCGGCTGGCTCCAAGCACCCGCCCGCCGGGCGCCACCACGGCCTTGCACCCTTCATGGCCTGCGTCCCCTTATTTTTTTCTTGTACACCCGAGGCTAGTCTCGAACGGCGGGTCTTGTCAGGAACTTGTTACATAAGGCCTCGCGAACAGGATGCCCACAGGTGACCCGGACGCGACGGTCGGGTCAGCCCGTGTCGCCCTCTTCTTCAGGCGGTGACTGTTCCTCCAGCTCGAGCTGCGGCAACGCCTGCTGCGCGATGCCCTGGATGTCACCGGCGACGCCCGCCAGCGTCAGGACCGCCTGCCGGATCTGCCTCTCACGGCGATTCCAGCGCTGGGTGGTGACGGTGCGCTCGGTGTCGAGCTCCTTCTGCATGCCCTGGAACGCTCCGTAGACCGCCTTCCACTTCTGCGCGAATTGCGGGCTGGTGAGGTAGTCATAGAGTGCCTCGGCCTTCTCGCCACGGTTGGCAACGATGGCCTTCTGCTTGTGCACGCTCTCCACGAGCTGCCGCAGCAAGCCAGCTACCTGCAGCGCCATCGGCGGCGTCGTCACCCAGACGTCCTCGTGCGGGCCGAAGTGCTGGCCTTCGTCGAATTCCCTTGGCAGAGATGTCGCCACCAGCACGCCGATGTCCGCGCCGATCGCGCGCATGTCTTCCTTGAGCTTGCCGGGCCACTGCGGGCTCCAGTTCTGCGCACGCTTGGCCTCCCACAGGATCACGCCCGCCTGCTGTCCCGTGCGGGTCATGACCCGCTGCACGACGTCGCCGCCTCGCGCGCCCTTCCTGACCTCCTCGATCAGGTCGAGCGGGAATGCCGCGCCGACCTGCTGCTCGAGCAGCAGTTCCAGCACCTCGCCCTGCGCCTGCTGCGAGCCCTGCTCTGCCCTGCGCTGGGCCTCCTCCAGCTTCTCGCGCATGTCGTCGAGTTTCTTCTGCAGGTCGGCCTCCCGCAGGCGCGCCTTCTCGGCCTCGGCGGCGCGCGCCGCCTCGGCGATCTGACCGCGCGCCTCGTCGAGCTTGCGCTGCATTTCGAGGTCGATCTGCTGCTGGCGCGCCTCGAGCTCGGCGCGGTCCCGGCGCAACTGGATCTCGAGTGTCCGCGACTGCTCGAGCTGCGCCGCCTGGGCCTCGAGCCTCGCCTGCAGATCGGCCTGCAGCCGGGCCGAGATGACCTTCGCGCGCTCGACGGCCTCGCGCTCCACCCGCTCCTCGAGGCCGGCCTCGCGGGTCGCCAGCTCCTTCTCCCGGGTGACGACCTGCCTGGCTGCCTCCTCGGCCTTCGAGAGCTCGGCCTCCCGCTCCGTGAGCACCTGGCGCAACGAATTCTCGCGGGCCGCGGCGGCCTGCTTCTCGTCGCGGCGCATCTGCTCGAGCGACTCCGCGTGCTGCCTGCGCTGCGCCTCGAGCAGCCCCTTCATGTCCTCGAGTTGCTGCTTCAGCAGCGCCTCGGCTCGCGAGGCCCGCTCCTGGAGCCGCCGCTCCTCGGCCGCCCGCGCCTGCGCCTGCAGCTTCTCGAGCGCGCCGTGGCTCGCCGCCTCGAGCTGCTCGAGCGACTTCTTCGCAAAGCCGTCGGCGAGGCTGAACTCGTGTTCGCACTTCGGACAGGTGACCCGCGTCTCCGGGGCGAGCAGCAAGGGCTCCGGTTCGCGTTGGGTGTTCGGTCGCATGTCATGATCTCCGAAAGCTGCCGCCGCACAGCGGCGCAGCACAGGCTGCGGATAGTGTGCCGCGATGGGTGGTTCAGCCGGTGGACTGTACGCCCATCCAGCGAGGATGGGCGATGGGCGTGTCAGACGAGCTTCAGCGCCGGGCGAACTCGTCCTGCATGGCGGCGACGAGGAAGTCCTGCAGCTCCACCATCTTGAAGCAGGCGGAGAGTTTCTCCTGCGGGGTGTCGAAGTCCTCGGCGCTGAATGCCGCCAGCGTCTCGGCAGCCGCGGTCTCCGCCCGCCCGCGGACCTGCGGCATGAAGTCGGACACAGGTCGAACTTCCCGTGTCCGATGGCGATGCTCGCGATACAGCAGGTAGGCGCCCGCCGTCAGCGCGCCGTTGCCCATCGCCTTGTACTCGCGGCTGCGCTCCGGCATGCGGGTCTCGCTGAACACCGCAAAGGCCGAGTAGACCCCCCCGCACATGCCCAGCAGCTCCGCCGTCTGCACCGTCTCCGCCTCGCTCAGGCGACCGACGAGGGCCTCCACCTCTTGCCCGGCCGACTGCGCGCCGCCCACACCCGGGACGAGCGAGAGCGCCGCCGCCAGCACGAGTCCTGCCGACCGCATACCGTGCCCTCACCGTCTCCGGGTCGACTCCAGGTAGCGGAAGAAGTCGGAGTCCGCCTCGATCATCAGCGTGCTGTTCTCGCCCAGCGCGTCATAGCTCTCGAGGGTCTTGAAGAACTTGTAGAACTCGGCGTCCTTGCCGTAGGCCTCGCCGTAGATGCGCGTCGCCTCCGCATCCGCCTTGCCGATGATCTGCTGGGCCTGCCGCTCGGCCTCGGACCGGATGCGCCGAAGCTCCTTCTCCATGTCGCCGAGGATCTCCTGGCTGCGCCCCTGTCCCTCGGAGCGAAAGCGCTCCGCGATGCTCTGCCGCTCGGCGATCATCCGGCTCTCGACCTGGGTCCGGACCGTGTCGATGTAGTTGATGCGCTTGATGCGCACGTCGACCAGCTCGATCCCGAGTCCCGGCATCAGGCGGGATGCGGCGGTCAGCATCTCCCGTTCCAGCTGCCCGCGACCCTTCTGGGGCCGCTCGAGCGCGCTCTCGTCGAGGGTGATTCCTTCCTCCTCGACGATCTCGGCGACGTCCACGCTCCAGTCGGCCGAGCGCACGATTTCCTCGAGCTCGGTCCCTGAGACGATGTCCCGGGCAACCGAGTCGACGATGTCGTCGAGGCGGGTGCGGGCGCCAGCCTCGTCGCGGACCGAGCGCAGGAACTGCAGCGGGTCTGCGATCCGGTAACGGGCCGTCGTGTCGACCACGATGAACTCCCGGCCGAGGGTCGGGATCTGGGACACGTCTCCGTCCCAGGCCAGCAGCCGCCTGTCGAAGCGGCGCACCTCCTGGACGAACGGCAGCTTCCAGTGCAGCCCGGGTTCGCTCACGACGTCGCCGATGGGCTCGCCGAACTGCACGATGATGCCCTGCTCGGCCTGGTCGATGATGTAGGCGGCGTTGAGGACCACGATCAGCACCGCGATCGCGACGACGGGCAGCGACAGGAGCTTGCTCATTGCTGGCCCTCCTCCGGCTGCCGCGCCGGCCGGCGCGGCTGCGCGTCACGCAGGTTGAGCAGGGGCAGCGGCGGCACCTGGCCGTCCTGCACCATCAGCACCGTGCCGACCCTCGGCAGGGTCCGGCGCAGCGACTCGAGGTACATGCGCGAGCGTGTCACTTCCGGAGCGCCGCGGTACTCGACGAGCACCGAGTTGAAGCGGTCGGCCTCGCCCAGCGCGCGGTTGACCCGCTCGGTGGCGTAGCCCTCGGCCTCGGAGACCAACCGGTTGGCCTCGCCCTCGGCGCGCGGGATCGCCTGGTTGGCCTGCTTGTTGGCCTCGTTGATCATGCGCTCGCGCTGCTGGCGCGCCTCGTTGACCTCGTTGAACGCCGGCTGCACGCGCGGCGGCGGCACGACATCCTGCAGCTCGACGGTGATGATGTGGATGCCATTGTCGTACTTGTCCATGGCTTCCTGGATCTCGTCCCTCGCGGTGTTGGAGATCTCGACGCGTCCGACCGTCAATACGTCGCTGCCGATCCGGTTGCCGACCACGCGACGCATCACGGACTCCGAAAGGTCGCGCAGCGTGCGCGTCGGCTCCCGCATGGCGTAGAGGAACTTGATCGGGTCGGCGATCCGGTACTGGACGACCCACTCGGCCACGATGATGTTCAGGTCGCCCGTGAGCATCAGCGACTCGCTGGTGTAGTCGCCTTGGGCATAGCGGCTGCGGCCCTCTTCGTCCTCGCCACGCTCCGTACGGAAACCGAATTCCTGCTTGAGCACGCGTTCGGTCGCGACGAACTGCACGGTGTCGATCCCGAACGGCAGGCGGAAGTGCAGACCCGGGTCGGCGATCCCCACGACCCGGCCGAGCCGCTTGATGACGGCCCGCTCCTCGGGCTGGACCGTATAGACACAGCTGAACAGCCCCCACAGGACGACGATCAGGGCCACGCCGACGCCGAGATGCCGCGGCGAGGCGTCGAAGCGCGAGCGCCGCGGTGGTCCCGGCGGGGAACCGCCGTTGCCGCCGGCGGAAGCCCGCCCGGTCGCCCTCTCGTGCCAGCCCTTGCCGATCAGTGCCTTTTCCAGCCAGTCCTTGCCTCGCACCATCGCCTCCGGTCCTTTGACCCGATCCCTGCTCGGGACGAGCGTCGAGGATAACAACGATCGGCTTCAGAATCCGGCTGTTGCGGTGCCGGATTGCAGCGCTCGTGCGATTCATGCGGGAATTCAGGCTCCCACGCGCAAGCGGCCGGGACGCAAGCCCGTCTACAGGCGATGCTACGCTGTCGCCACGAGACTGGAAGCGGGAGCAGGCAGGGTGACGAGCGGACGGCGCGAGGAGGTCGACGTCCCGTTCCCGAACGACGCGGACGTGCTCGCCATGGTCGACGAGTTCGAGGCCTGCGTCTGGCCCTACGAGCGCTGGACCCACCGGGCGCACGTCGGTGTCGCCGTGATCTACCTGCGTCGCTGGCCGCTGGCGCAGGCGCTCGATCGCATGCGGCACCACATCAACCTGTACAACAGGACGCTTGGGGATCCGGCTGGCTACCACGAGACGATCACGGTCCTGTTCCTGCGACGCATCGCCGCCGACCTGCCCGCGCGACCGGCGGACGAGGGCATCGCTGCGACGGTCGAGGCGTTGGCGGGACGCTACGACATGCGTTGGCCTCTCGCCTACTACTCGGCCGGACGATTGTGGTCTGACGAGGCGCGCCGACGATGGACTGAGCCGGACCTGAAGGCGCTGGACTTCTGACCCGCGCGCTCGCGCCGACCGGGCCGCCGGATGAAGGATCTCGCGCGCGACCGACGCATCGGAAAGCCGCCTGGGCCGGGCAGGATCAGAACTGCGCCTCGGCCTCCCGCCAGGACCAGGCGCTGATCGCGACCGCCGGCGTCTCGAAATCCCCCTCGCCGATGCTCCGCCAGATCGCCTGCTCCATCAGGTCCGGGCAGCGTGCCGCGTCGGTGCAGAGCCTCGCCGGGTCCGGCCAGATCCCGATGCGGGCGAGGTCCAGCCGGTCCGCATCCCAGCACGTCTGGATCGTCAGGTCGGCATCGCTCAAGCCGTCGCTGTGGTGCCGGCATGCATAGACCAGCTTCTCGAGCCCCGTGGGATCGAGCTCGAAGAGCTCCCCGTTGAGCCCGGCGATGAGGTCCGCCGCGCGTGCGCCATGCTCCCGGTCGCGGCCCTCGTGACGGCGCCGGCAGTCGTGCAGCCAGGCGAAGAGCTCGACGATGTCGCGGCGAGCGCCGTTCACTTCGGCGATCGCCAGTCCATTCAGTCGGACCCGCGCCCAGTGCGCGGCCCCGTGGACGCCGTACCAGTCGAGGCGGAACTCCTTGCGCAGGAAGCGCAGCAGTCTTCCCCTGTCGAAGCTGGATTCAACTCCATCCATCCCGGCTCCCCTGCCACATCAATCCGGCGACGATCTCGCATGGACCGCGCCTCGGGATCAGGCTAGGGGAGTGGAGCGCCCGATTCGTGAACCGACTTCAAGGTTCCTGTCATAAGCCGGCGGTCACGCGCTCGCGGATCCACCGCGACACGACCGAGATCTCATCCGCGCAGAGCTCGTGGCCAATCGGGTATTCGTGCCACTCGACCGGATTCGACATGCGCGACGGAAGCCCGCTTGCGTCCCGGCCGCACTGCACGGGCACGACCGGTGCCTCAACCCGGGCCCCGATGCCTGCCTGAGCGAGGCGCCGGCCGGGACACCACGACGTCGACTGACTCGGTGGACGGGTCGAACAGGATCTGCGCCTCGCCTCGTTTCAGCTGGCGCAGCACTTGCTCCACTTTCGCTTCGAACGGCACCTCGCGGTCGCCATAGTCCGTTCCTTCGCGCAGCACGAAGGACTCGACGACGCCGCGCAGGGCATCGGCCGAGAGCTCGTCGCACGGAATCTCGACGGGCGGCGGAGGCGCCGACTCCTCGCGCGACCCGTTCATGAAGCGCACCTCCGAGTGGCAAGCCGCATCGGCGCCTCCTGACGGCGCCGGTCATCCGCCGCGATTATAGGCCGCCGACGGACTCTCGCCCGGCTCGCCATGCCTGCCCACGGCCAGTAAGCTTGCGGCAGCGTGAATCCGGCCCAGGCCAAGTCCGTCTTGATGATCCGCGCGGTCGAACTCGCGGACCGGGACGGCGTTCTGCTGCCCCGGGCGACGCGCGACCGTTGCACGGCAGAGGCCGGGCCACCCGAATTGCGTGAAGGCGTCGACCGGGGCGAGCGCAACGACGCTACACCCGAGGAGGAGGCCTTCCTGGCACGCCGCGCGTGGCTGATGGCGCCGGAGCTTCGCCGGCACGCGCCCTGGTGGCCGGGTGTGGACGGAGCCCGCGATGGGCCGGCGTGGATCTTCCCCACGCTCCTGCTCGTCGCCTTCGCGGCAGGACTCCTGCTGTACCGGATTGGACCGGGACAGCGCGTCAACCTGCTGGCATTCCCACTGCTCGGCCTGGTGGCGTGGAACCTGGCCGTCTATGCGGCCATCGCGGTGCGCGCTGTGACGGGAAGGCGGCGGCCCGGCCCCGGGGCCACGGCCCTGGCCGGGATCCTGCCCCGGTTCGGCGGCCTGGGCCGACCGCCCGCCGGGTCGGAAGATGCCCCGGCGGCCGCCCCGGCGCAGGCCTATTCGCGCTTCCTGCGGGAATGGCTCCCGCTGCAGGCGCCCCTCGCGCTGGCCCGGGCCCGGATCCTGCTGCACTGCGCCGCGCTCCTGGTCGCCTCGGGTGCCGTGGCGGGACTCGTCTTTCGCGGCATCTATCTGGAGTACCTGGCTGGCTGGGAAAGCACGTTCCTCGATGCGCGCAGCGTGCATGCGATCCTGTCGGTGGTACTCGGGCCGGCTTCCTGGATCACCGGCATCGCCTTGCCCGACGTGCCGGGCTTCGAGCAGCTGCGATTCCGTCCCGGCTTCGAGGGCGAGAATGCGGGCCGCTGGATCTGGCTGCATGCCGTCGCGGCAGGCCTTTACGTGGGCCTGCCGCGACTGCTGCTCGCCACGGCGGCGGTCGTCGAGGAACGGAGGCTCGCGCGACAGTTCTATCGGCCCTCACTGCAGGACCCGTACTTCCGCCGGCTTCTGCAGCCGGCCCGCGGCGCCGGCGAGCTGGCGGCGGTCGTCTGGCACGGCGTGCAGCCCGATCCCGGCCTGCGTAGCCGCGTGCGCGAGGAGTTGCTCGATCTCCTCGGCGGACGCGTGAAGCTCGAGTTCCTCGATCCGGTCGCCTACGGCGAGGAGGCCGCTCCGCTGCCGGCGCTCGACGATCGGAACCCGCGCGAACACCTCGTCGCCGTGTTCAGCCTGGCTGCCACGCCCGAGGAAGAGGTCCAGGGCGAACTGCTGCGCCGGCTCGCGCGATACGGCTCGCCGGGCGAGCCGCAGCCGCCGATCGTGTTGCTCGACACGGAGCCCCTCTCGCGCTTCCGGTCGGACCCGGCATTCCGGTCGCGCCTCGACGAGCGGATTCGCGCCTGGAAGCGTTTCGCGGCGGCACATGGTGCCCGGGTCGCCGTGCTCGATCCCCTGCGGCAGGAGGCATCGTGAGCGACATCGTGGCGGGCCGCCGTATCACGCTGAGCCTCATTTCGCACACCAACGTGGGCAAGACCACCCTGGCCCGGACGCTGTTGCGACGCGACATCGGCGAGGTGGCGGACCAGCCGCACGTCACCGACGTGAGCGAGGCCCACACGCTGATCGAGACCCCCGACGGCCTGGGCATGACGCTGTGGGACACGCCGGGGTTCGGCGACACGGCGCACTTGCTCAAGCGCCTCAGGGCCTCGCGGACGCCGATCGGCTGGCTCCTGTCGCAGGTCTGGGACCGCTTCCGCGACCGTCCCTTGTGGTGCAGCCAGCAGGCCGTGCGCAACGTACAGGCGGACGCCGACGTGGTCCTCTACCTCGTCAACGCCACGGAGGATCCCGCGGCTTCGGCTTACGTCGGTATGGAGCTGCAGATCCTCGACTGGATCGGCAAGCCCGTCGTCGTTCTGCTCAACCAGCTTGGCCCGCCACACGACCCGTCGCGCGACCGGGAGGACATGGAACGCTGGCGGTCTGCGCTCTCCGTGGGCACCAGCGTCAGGGCGATCCTCGCGCTGGATGCGTTCGCCCGGTGCTGGGTCCAGGAGGGAGCGCTGCTCGACACCGTCACCGACGTCCTTCCCGGGGACAAGCAGGGCGACTGCAGGAGCCTCGCGGCGGCCTGGCGGCGGCGCAACCTCGACGCGTTTGCCGGCGCCATGCGCATTCTGGCCTCGCAGATCGCCCTGGCGGCTCGTGACCGGGAACCGATCGGGGAGGAGCCGCTCGGCGAGAAGCTCCGCCGCGTCGTCGTGGCCGGCCGCGGCGGCGATGACGCAAGCTCCCGGCGCCGCGCCATGGCTGCGCTGGCGTCCCGGCTGGACCGCGCGATCGTCGAGTCCACCAATCGGCTGATCGCACTGCACGGCCTCGAGGGCGAGGCCGCGCAGCAGGTCCTCGAGCGCATCCGGGAGAATTACACGGCCGATACGCCGGTCGACGCCAACCTCGCCGCCGTCCTGGGCGGGTTCGTGAGCGGCGCGCTCGGCGGCCTGGCGGCGGACCTCGCCGCCGGCGGTTTGACCTTCGGCGGCGGCATCGTCGCCGGCGGCGTGCTTGGCGCCTTCGGCGCCGCGGGCCTGGCCAAGGGCTACAACGTCGTCCGCGGCGCTGGCACGGCGTCGCTGCGTTGGTCGCCCGGCTTTCTCCACGATCTCGTGAAGGCCGCGTTGCTGCGCTACCTGGCGGTGGCTCACTTCGGCCGGGGCCGCGGCCGGTGGCAGGACAGCGAGGCACCGGAATTCTGGAAGGACGTCGTGGAAGCGGCGGCCGAGTCGAGGCGCGGCTCGCTGGAGCAGGCGCTGCGCCGGCACGATACGGAAGCCGACGAGGTCCTGTCCGCCGAGTTGACGCGATTGGCAAGGGACGTCCTGGTCCGGCTCTATCCCGAGTCCGCGACCGTGTTCGAAGCGAACTGACCCCCGGCCCCAGGGGCCCGGCGCGTCGCAGATCTGTGACACGGAGATTTCATCCGGCGCGAGGCCGGGTTTACAGTGCCGGCATGCCCGACTTGGCGCGAAACCCGTTCAAGAGCGGACTCCGTCTCGGCCTCGCCGGCCGGCTCGGCATCGGATTCTCCCTCATCGCCGTCGTGCTGCTGCTGGGCCACAGTGCGGCACAGCGGGACATGCGGGCAGCCATCGAGACGCTGCGCGAGACCCGGACCGCGCAGGTCCCGCTGACCCGTGTCGCCGATGCCCTGACCTACCGCGTAGCCGCGTTCGACCGGGCGGTGCTGGCGGAAGTCCGCAGCCCCTCGGACGAGGTCCGCACGCTCCTCGGCGAGGCGGAAGACGCGCTGTTCGCCAGCCTCGACAGCTACGCCGACCTCCGCCCGAGTGCTGCGGCCGAGATTGCCGGGCTGAGGGCGGAAGCAGAGGAGCACACGAGGCTCGGCTGGTCGCTCATCGACATCGGCGCAAAGCGCCAGGCGGAACTCGCCGACATGCGCGGCGTGCTCGACGGCCTGGCACGCCGGGTCTCGACCGCCTTCGGCCAGAACGCGCAACTCCCGGACCCGGCGCTGACCCGGCGCGCCTATGCGGAGCTCGAGGTCGAGCTCGGCCGGCTGCGGTCGGCGCTCAACGATTACCTCGTTTCCGGCTCGGGCGACGCCGGGAGCGCGCTGGTCGCCACGACCCGCAGCTTCGGCAAGGTGATCGCGAAGCACCGCGACGAACTGGCCCGCTCGCCGGGCCGTGCCTGGGTCGAGCTGCTCGAGGAGGACTACGCACGCATTCGCGAATTGCAGCGACAGGTGCTGCAGCACGACGCGACGATCTCCGCGCTTCGCGACCGCTTTACCGAGTCGGGGTTGCAGTTGCCGCTTCGGCTCGACGCGACCCTGGCCGCGCCCGCCAGCCGAGCGGTCGTCGAGTCGACCGGCAGCGCCGCCGACGCGGCGAGCTCCGCCGAGTCCGCGATATCACGACTGACCTATCTCGTGCTCGCAGCGACCCTGCTCGTGTCGCTCGCGACGATCATCACCATTACGCGCCCGGTGCGACGACTGACCCAGGCCACGCGCGCGCTGGCCGAGGGAAGAAGGCGCGTGCGGGTCTCGCCGGGCGGCTCGGCCGAGCTCGAGGAACTGGGCGAGGCCTTCAACCAGATGGCAGAGCGCCTCGCCATCGCCGACGAGCAGGCCTTCCGCCACCGGCAGGAGCTCGAGCACCGGGTCCGGACCCGCACCCGCAAGCTGACGCACCTGGCCAACCACGACCCGCTGACCGAACTGCCGAACCGACGCCTGGCCTTCAATCACCTGCGCCGCGCGCTGCGGTCGGCGCGGCGCCGCGACGAGCTCGTCGGACTCATCTCGCTCGACATCGACAATTTCAAGGTGGTCAACGACAGTTTCGGCCACATCGTCGGCGACGCGCTGCTGCGGGGGTTCGCCGAGCGGCTGCGACTGCTGGCGGGGCCGCGTCGTTTCATCGCTCGACTCGGCGGCGACGAGTTCGTGGTGTCGATCGAGCGTACCGAGGACCCTGAAGAGGCGCTGGGCATGGCCGAGCGCATCATCAGCGGTTTCCGTGCACCACTGCGCATCGGCGGCCGGGACATCCTGGTGAGCGTGAGCATCGGCATCGCCCAGGCGCCGGAGCACGCGACCGAGGCGGCCGACCTGGTCCGCGCATCGGACGCAGCGCTGTTTCACGCCAAGGCACTCGGCCGAAGCCGGACTGCCCTGTTCACGCCGGCGCTGCTCGAGGACTCGGAGGCGCGCTTCGCGCTCGAGCAGTCGCTGCGGCGCGCGGTCGACGCACGCGAGCTGCGGCTCGTCTACCAGCCGCAGGTGTCGCTGGTCGACGGCCGGACCACCGGTGCCGAGGCGCTGCTCCGCTGGAAGCGAACGGACGGCCCGCCCGTCACCGCCGGCGAGTTCATCGCCATCGCCGAGCAGTCCGGCCTGATCATCGAGATCGGCGAGTGGGTGCTCGAGACCGCCGCGGCCGCGGTCGCCGACTGGCGTGGCCGGGGCTTCGACGACGCCTGCGTCGCGGTCAACGTCTCGGTGCACCAGCTGCTGGACAACCTCTTCGTCGACAAGCTCGCGCGCGTGCTCGAGGACTTCGAGCTTCCCGCGGATGCCATAGAGCTCGAACTGACCGAGACCGCCTTCCAGACGTCCGCCTCGACGATCGAGGCGTTGCGCCTGGTGCGCGAGGGCGGCGTCGGCCTGGCGCTCGACGACTTCGGCACGGGCTACTCGTCGCTGATCTCGCTGTCGCGGCTGCCGATCAGGCGCGTCAAGATCGACCGCAGCTTGATCGCCGAGGCGCCGGCCAGCCAGCGCGCCGAGTCACTGGCGCGCTCGATCATCGGCGTCTGCCACAACCTGGGGCTCGGGGTGACGGTGGAAGGCGTCGAGCGTCCCGAACAGCTGGCCTGGTTGGGGGGCTGCGGGCCGGTGGACGTCCAGGGCTTCGTCATCGGCCGGCCGATCGACGCAGCGGACATCCCCGCCTTCGCCCGCGCCAGCCGGCGCCTACTGGCGGATCTGCTGCAACCGGAGGCGGAGCACGCCGACGGCAGGCGCTGGGGAGACCCGATCGTTCCGTTCAGGCCCGGATCGGGCTCCGGCAAGGGGCGGCACTAGCCAGGCCGGTCGCCCCCCTGCAGGCGCGGGCACTACTGGCGTCTTCGCCAGCGGCTCACGAGCGTGGAGCCGATGATCACCACGAAGAAGACCAGGAAGATCAGCGCCAGCTTGCCCATCCGGTCACTGCTTCCCGGTCGGGTCGAGAACCTCGACTCGCTCGATCTGGCGTATCCAGCGGCCGGCCCGGCCTTCGTCGCCCACGACCAGCTGTAGCGGCCCCGCCTGTTCCGACAACGGCTCGCCGTCCCGTCGGTCCGCCAGCAGGATCGGCTTGTCGCGGAACGCCGGGTCGAGCTCGGCCAGCGCAAACGACGCGGCGTAACCGTCGCGGGCCGTCAGCAGCACCACGAGCGGGATGTTCCGCCCGTGCATCGGCTTGCCGAGGGGCGCCCCGGCGGCGAGCAGCACGTCGCGCAGCCAGACACCCTCGAATCGGGCCGGCGTGCCGTGATCGCTGGCCTCGAGCTGCTGGCGCGGAAGCTCGGTCATCAGCGCAGGGTCGACCACCAGGCCTTTGATGCCCACGCCTTCCACGGGAACCGTGAAGTCCGCGCCGACGGCCGGGCCTGCGGAGCCGGCGAGCGCGATCAAGGCAGTCAGCGTCATGAGGGGATTGCTGAGCGCAGCGGGCATGTCTTGCCTCCCGGGGGACAGGGGCTCGCATCGTAGCAAGCAGTACCAGTCCGCGTCGCGCGCCCCTGACGGCCCTTGCGCCCGACGCGACCCCGCCCTATCGTCGCCCCGCCCCGTGTCGAATTCCGGAGCCTGCCATTGGGGGACTTTGCCGCCGCGAGCCGCGCCGCCGTCGAGCTTCTCGCGAGCGGCGATCCGAAGCTCCTCGAGATCGTCGCACTCAGCCTGCAGGTGAGCCTGTCCGCAGCCCTGATCGCTTCCGTCATCGGCCTGCCCCTCGGTGCGGCGCTCGCCGTCAGCCGCTTCCCGGGCAGGCGCACGCTGGTCGTCGTGACCAACGCGCTGATGGGCCTGCCGCCCGTCGTCGTGGGGCTGGTGGTGTACCTCCTTCTCTCGCGCGCCGGCCCGCTCGGCGAGCTCGGCCTGCTGTTCACCCCGCAGGCCATGGTGATCGCGCAGAGCATCCTCGTCCTGCCGATCGTCGTAGCCCTGACACGCCAGGCCGCGGAGGACGCGTGGGCCGAGTATCGCGACCTGCTGCACTCGCTCGGCGCGGCTCCGCTGCGCAGCGCAGTCACGCTGCTCTGGGACATCCGCCACTCGCTGTTGACCACGGTGCTGGCCGGGTTCGGCCGGGCCGCGGCAGAGGTCGGAGCGGTCATGATCGTGGGCGGGAACATCGACGGCGTGACGCGGGTCATGACGACGGCGATCGCCCTCGAGACCAGCAAGGGCGACCTGCCCCTGGCGCTGGGTCTCGGTACCGTGCTCATCAGCGTGGTGGTCGCGGTGAATGCCGTCGCTTACCTCCTGCGCGAAGCCGCGATGCGGCGGTACGGGTAGCACCATGCCTGGCATCGCGCCACCGCTCCTTCCGCTGACGTTGCGGGACGTCGTGTTCGAGGCGGGCGGGAAACGCATCCTCGACGGCGTGAGTCTGACGATCGATCCCGGTCCGCGTACGCTGGTCATGGGACCGAACGGGTCCGGGAAGAGCGTCCTGTTGCGGCTCTGTCACGGGCTGCTGCTTCCCAGCGCGGGAACGGTGGGTTTCAGCGGTCCCGAGTACGTGAATGGCCGGCGCCGCCACGCCATGGTGTTCCAGCGACCCGTGATGCTGAGGCGCTCGGTGCTGGCCAACGTGACCTACGGCCTCGCGCTCGCCGGGGTGGCCATCTCCGAGCGCACGAAGATCGCAGGCGAGGCGCTCGCTCGCGCCGGCATCGCGCACCTGGCATTGCAGCCGGCGCGTGTACTCTCGGGGGGCGAGCAGCAGCGCCTGGCCCTCGCACGTGCCTGGGCCCTGCGCCCGGAGCTGCTGCTGCTCGACGAGCCCACCGCCAACCTCGATCCCGCGGCGACGATGGCGATCGAGTCGGTGATCCAGGCGATGCACGAGGCCGGCACCAAGGTCGTGATGGTGACGCACAATCTCGGCCAGGCCCATCGGTTGGGCGACGAGGTCGTGTTTCTCGACGGAGGCCGCGTCGCGGAGCGGGCACCGGTCGACGTCCTCCTGCGGTCGCCCGCCTCGCGCGAGGCGGCCCGGTTCCTCGAGGCGGAGCTGCCATGGTCCTGACTGCAGCATTCCAAAGCGCACTCGTCGTCGGCCTCGCCGCGACGCTCACGACGGCGACAGTCATCGCCGCCGAGCCTCCGGCGGAGCGCTACATCACCGTCGCCTCGACCACCTCGACGGAGAACTCCGGTCTGTTCGGCCACATCCTGCCGCTGTTCGAGGAGAGGACCGGCATCAAGGTGCGGGTGGTTGCGCTCGGGACGGGCCAGGCGCTCGACGTCGGGCGGCGCGGCGATGCCGACGTCGTCTTCGTGCACGACCGCGCTGCGGAGGAACGGTTCGTGGCCGAAGGCCACGGCGTGGACCGCCGCGACGTCATGTACAACGACTTCGTCCTCGTCGGCCCGCGGTTGGACCCGGCCGGCGTGGCCGGCATGTCGGACATCACCGCCGCGCTGCGTGCCATCCGCGACGCAAGCGCGCCCTTCGTGTCCCGGGGTGACCGGAGCGGAACCCACGCGGCCGAGCTGCGGCTGTGGCAGGAAGCCGGCGTCGACATCGGTACCGTCGAGGGGTCCTGGTACCGGCAGACCGGTGCGGGGATGGGCGCCTCGCTCAATACCGCGGCCGCGATGGACGCCTACCTGCTCTCGGACCGCGGCACGTGGATCGCCTTCCGCAACCGGGACGACCTGGCGATCCTGGTGGAGGGAGACGACCGACTGTTCAACCAGTACGGGGTCATGATGGTCAATCCGGAACGCCACCCGCAGGTCAAGCGAGCCGATGCGCAGGCGTTCATGGACTGGCTGGTGTCGCCGGAGGGCCAGGCCGCGATCGCCGCCTACCGGATAGACGGTGACCAACTGTTCTTCCCCGACGCGACGACATGAGCCGGCACGGGCGGAAGCTCGATGTGCCGGGCATGCTTGCCAACCTGACGCAGCCGACTTCCGGAGGACGTTCACATGCCCACGTATCACTGCAGCGCCCGGATGGGCCTGCTCGACGCCGAACGCAAGGCCCGGATCGCGCGCGCCGTAACGCTGGCGCACGCGGAGGTCACGGGTGCCCCGCCGCACCTCGCCCAGGTCCTGTTCCGGGACGTGCCGCCGCAGGATCACTACGTCGGCGGTGCGCTCCTCGAGCATGACCACGTGTTCGTCCACGGCCACATCCGCGGCGGGCGCAGCACCGAGCTGCGCGCCGCCCTGGTCCGGCGACTGACGGACGACGTCGCAGCGACCGCCCGGGTGGATCGCCTCGCGGTCTGGGTCTACCTGTCGGAGATTCCGGCCGCCGCCATGGTCGAGTTCGGGCACGTCCTGCCCGAGGCCGGGCAGGAGGCCGCCTGGACGGAAGCGCTTCCGGCCGCCGACCGGGAGCACATGGAGGCGGCCGCCGCCCGGTTCCGCCGCTGATCCGTGCGGCACCCTACCGGGATCGTGGACTCGCCCACCGCCGCGGTCGCGGCGGCCTACGGAGCAGCCGTGGGACGCCGAGCCCGCGCGAGATTGACGGAGGGCGTGCGGCGCACGCGGCCGTCGCCTTCGGCTGCGAAGGCCGCCCGTTCGAAGTAGTTGTCCCGGTACGGGCTGCGGCCTCGCGCGAGCTGCCAGGCGCTCGACAGCAGGTAGGCCGGAAGGAACAAAGGACCCCAGCGCTCGTATTGCCGCACGTGCACCCGCTCGTGGCAGCGCACGGCGGCCATCATGGCCTCGCTGACGCCGATGACGACGTGGCCGAAGGTGATGGCGCTGAAGCGCAGCTGCGGCGGAAGGCTCGCGACGAGCGTCCCCAGCCTTCCGCCGCTGAACTCGGCCACGCCTTCATGCAGCCTCAGCCGGCCGCCCAGTGCCAGTGCGAAGAGACCAACCGCAGCCCCCAGCAGGGTGTTGGGCGACGTCCAGGCGTAGGCGGCCAGCCGGCCGGCGTTTCGGGACGCAGTCACGGGAGTGCATCCGGCCAGCGCGCGACGAACTGCCGGTGCGCACGGAGGGCTTCGTCGTCGGGTGAAGTCGCATCCCCGGCGAGCTGAGCGGAACGGTATCCGGAGAAGACCGTCACGACGCGGATCTGCCGTTCGTCGACGACGAATCTCGCCCGCCAGTCCTTGATCGCGAGGCGATACCCTTGACCCTCGCGCTTGATCCGACGGTAGGGGTTCGGCTTCGGGCCGAGCGCCAGCGTCGTGACGATGCGATCGGCGAGCGCAAGCCCGGTCCGCTCCTGCACCCAGCTGGCCTGCTCCAGGGCAATCGGCTCGAGCGTGACCTGCCACGGCGTCAGCGGATCGGCGGGTCCCGCTCCTGCCGGTGCGCCTGCGGACTCCAGCCAGCCGCTGCGCGCACCGGGGTGCGCATCCGTGTAAGGCACGTAGGGCTTCAGGTCGAGCACCGGCGTCCCGTCGACCATGTCGACGTCGCGAACGTGCAACGTGAGACCTTCCACACGCTCGAGGCGTACGGCGGACAGCCCGATGGGATTCGGACGGTGCGGGGAACGGGTGGAGAAGACCCCCTTCCGTCCGGTCGTGCTGCGCGGAGGCAGCACCTTGGGTCGCCACGAACGATTGAGGTGAAACCAGTAGATGACCCAGAGGAACTCCCAGTCCGCCAGGTCCTCGACAGCGTGCTCGAAGTCGTGCCCCGGAAACAGCTCGATGCGTCCCGGCACGCCCTGGGCCGCCCGAGGCTGCCGTGGGGCGTCGACTTTCTCCTTGAAGGCGGTCCGCACGACGCCGATGGGTTTCAGCTCGAGCGGTCGATCGCCATGCTTCCGGGCATTCATGACGCACAGCCTAGCAAGGCCGCGACGTTGCCGCGGTGCCCGTTCCCACATGCCCTGGCGATCCCGATCCGCGCACCCATGATTCCGCATGGCGCAATCCGCTAGACTTCGCCTCTCGTCATGAGTGCGGATCGTGCCGATGGGCGACTCGTTGCGGGACCAGTTGCTGAAGGCCGGCCTCGTCAGCGAGACGAAGGCGGCCGAGGTCGAGCGCCAGGAGAGCCGGGCGCGACATCGGCACGCGAAGTCGGGAGCCAAGCCGGCCGGCGACGGTTCGCGGCAACGCCCGGTCTCGACCGACCAGGCGGCCAAGGCCGCGAAGGACCGCGAGCTCAACCAGAAGCGGCAGTCGAGGCTCGAGGCGCGCGCCCGTTCCGCCGAAGTCAGGCAGCTGATAGAGCAGCATGCGCTGCCGCGCCCGGAGGGCGAGGAGTACTACAACTTCGTCGCCGGCAGGAAGATCCGCCGCATCGCCGTCGACGCCGCCCTGCTCGAGCAGCTGGCCCGCGGCACGGTATTCATCGTTCGCCACGAAGGTCGCAACGCGCTCGTGCCGGCCGAGATCGCCGAGCGGATCCGCGAGCGCGACGAGCACGCCGTGATTCCCTTCGGCGACGGATCGGGGGCGGCTCCCGCCGACGAGGACGACCCCTACAAGGACTTCGTCGTGCCCGACGACCTCCGCTGGTAGGTCGGCCGGCGGTTCGCTTGACATAAGAAGGCCGCCCAGAGCCGATCCCACATGCCCAGGGCAGGCACAATCCTGCCACCATGAACGAACCCGCCCGCCTTCACCAGCAGCTCGAGCGCGTCACATGGCTGCCTCGCCCGATCGACGAGGTCAGTCGCTTCTTCTCCGATCCCGCGAACCTCGAGCGGATCACGCCGCCGGAGCTTCGCTTCCGCATCCTCACGCCGCAGCCGATCGAACTCTGCAGAGGAGCGCTCATCGACTACCGGCTGGCACTGTTCGGTATCCCGTTCGCCTGGCGCACGGAGATCAGCTGCTGGGAGCTGCCGCACCGGTTCGTGGATCGCCAGGTCGAGGGCCCCTACCGTTTGTGGATCCACACGCACGAGTTCGCTGCGGAGCGCGGCGGCACTCGCATGCGCGACGACGTCAAGTACGTCCTGCCGCTGGGAAGGGTCGGCCTGATCGGCCGGCGGATCGTCGGCCGCCAGCTCGATCGCATCTTCGACTTCCGGGAGGCGGCCATCCAGCGCCTGCTGGCCTGACGTCGGCGGCCCGGCGGGAGTTCACCGATTGATTGTCGTCTCTCTGCGCGTCCAATGAGGGAACGACCCTTTCAGACGCCCGGGATACCAACATGGCGACCCGTTTCCTGCCTTCCGCCGCGGCCCCGGCTGCCGTCCTGCTAACTCTCGTACTCCCCCTCTTCACGGCTTGCGCCGGAGGCGGCGGCACCGGCGAGGGCGACGGCGAGTCGGACGGCGGCGGCAGCCAGGGCGGCGGCGGCGGCAGCGGCAGTTTCCCCGTGTCCTACAAGATCCTCGCCGCCAACGACCTGGGCATGCACTGCGTGGACAAGGACTTCTCGGTCTTCTCCATGCTGCCGCCCTTCAACGTGGTGAATGCCCAGGTGGTGCGCACCGACACCTCGGGCCGGCCAGCGCTGCTGGAGGACGGCGCGGTCACCCTCCGCTATTCCGCGACAGCCGATGCTGACGGCTCGACCAACAGCGAGAGCGTCGGCAAGACCAATTTCTGGCAGTACGCGAAGCAGCTCTACGGAGCGGATCTCTCGCCCGGCGAGGGGCTGAAGGGCCTGTACATGCCGGCAGAGGCCCCGGATCCCGCGCGGACTGCCTTCGAGTGGAACGGCGGAGCCGGGCTCTACAAGGCCGAGGGCGTCCCGATCCTCCCAGTGGACGACGCAGGTCGCATCAATCGATTTCCGCTCATGCGGGTCAGCGCCATCGACAACGCGAATGGCACGACGGTCGCCCATCTCGACGTCGTGCTGCCCGTGTCGGAGGAGACGACGTGCAGCGACTGCCACATCACCGGCGCAACTGCCGCCCGGGCGAACGGCATTGCGTGGTCGAGCGCAACGGACCTCGAGATCCAGTCGCGCGAGAACATCCTTCTGCTGCACGACTCCCGCACGGGCACGAGCCTCATGGCCTCGCGGCCGGTGTTGTGCGCGGGATGTCACTACTCGGCGGCGCTGGACCTCGCCGGGACGGGGCCGGCCGGCGCACAGGTGGGGCTGCCGACCATGTCCGCCGCCATGCACGCTTACCACCGGGACAAGATGGTCGACCCCAGCGGCGTCACCTTCGCCGACGACTGGGTCAGGCAGGGCGGCGTGCCGCCTTCGCCCGACCGCCAGAGCTGCTACCTCTGCCACCCGGGCCGGGATACGCGCTGCCTGCGCGGCGCGATGACGGACACGGTCAGCTGCCAGAATTGCCACGGTCGAATGGGCGCGGTCGGCGGCATCGCGTCGCTGGCGCCGGGCGGAAGCATCGACGGCAACAACGACGGCAGGCCGCGCCGCCCGTGGGTCGACTTGCCACGCTGTCAGTCCTGCCACACCGGCGACGCCGTCAGCCACCTGACGCTGGCGGACGCCTCGCTGATGTCCACCGACGGCTTCCGCACGCTGCTTGCATTCGATCCGGCCGATCCGGCCGCCTCGCCGCGCCGCGCCGCAGGGTCGCGGTTCGCCGAGAACAGCGGCCAGCTCTTCCGCTTCAGCAAGGGTCACGCCGGCATCGCCTGCGAGGGCTGCCACAACAGCACGCACGCGATCTGGCCGAACTCATCCGCGGGTGACAACGACAACGTCGCACCGCGTCAGCTGCAGGGTCACGCCGGAACGCTCGTCGAGTGCTCGGCGTGCCACGGCGCGGGCACGCTGCCGATGTCGCTCGGCGGTCCTCATGGCATGCACCCGGTAGCAGACTCGCGCTGGACGGGCGGCGGTCACGAGTCGCTCGCCGAGCGCGACCGCCAGGCCTGCGCTGCGTGCCACGGCGCGGACTTCCGCGGATCTCCGCTCTCGCGCACCGCCGCTGCACGCCAGTGGAGCAACTCGCGCACGGTCGCCGCGGGGGTCGAGGTCGGGTGCTACGACTGTCACAACGGGCCGGGCGGATAGCGACCAAGGTCTACGACGTGATGTGGGGCAACGCCGACGAACGGTTCGGGATACGCATGTCAGCGGACGTGCCCATGACGACGCGTGAGGGCACCTGCACCCGCGCGGACCGCTATGCGTCGCAAGCGGCGGACGAGGGCCGGCCTTATCGGCCCCTCATCCCCTGAATTGCCAGCCGACGAGCAGCAGCCCGACCGCCGCGATCCAGCTCCCGGCGACGCGGACCGCGATCCGGGCCGCCTGTGCCTGCACCGCGGCGGCCACCGCCGCGAGCAGGGCCACGACCACGAAGACCGCGCCGCCGATGCCGAGCAGCGCCAGGCCTTCCCGGTTCGCCGCGGCGATGCCCGCGCCGTTGAGCCAGCCGTGCAAAAGGCCCAGCGCGCCGGCGAGCGAGGTGACGACGGCGAGCGGCAGCCTCCGGTCCGCCGCCACCAGCAGGCCCAGCACCAGCGCCGAGAAGGCCGCCACCCACGCGCCCGCCGCTGCGGCGCCCGTGAGGAAACCCGCCAGGCCGCCGGCGAGCCACGCCGCCGGCAGCACGAACAGCGCGCGGCGACCGGCCCGTGGACCGCTCAGTCCAGCCAGCAGCGCCATGGCGATGACCGGCAGCAGATCCTCGAAGCTGACCAGGAAATGCGAGATGCCGTCATAGAGCGGCCCGAGCCCGGTGGTGACGAGGTGTGCCTCGGCCGCCGGCGCCCGCAGCGACAGTAACAGCCCGAACAGGGCCAGCCAGGTCCCGCGCAGGGTCTTCGCCGAGCTCATGCCAGCGCCCGCCACAGGAAATAGACACCGCCCGCCGCCACGCCCGCGCCGAGCCCGCGCAGGGCCGTCCGCCCGGCCGGCCAGCGGTGGATGACGCCGATACCGATGCCGGCGAGGTGCAGCAGGCCGGTCGCGACCACGAAGCCGATGCTGTAGGTCAGGCCGCTCTGGCCCTCCGGGAGCTCTGTCCCGTGCGCGTGACCGTGGAAGACGGCGAAGGCGGCCACCAGCAGCGCGGCGACGGCCAGCGGCGGCCGCCAGGACGTCGCCACCGCGAGACCGAGCGCCAGCGCCGACAGTGCGATCCCGGCTTCCACGCCCGGCAGCGGGATGCCGAGCAGGCCGAGGAACCCACCGAACGCCATGACCAGCGGGAAGGTTACCGGCAGGAGCCACAGCGCCGGTGCGCCGAGCTGCGCGCCCCACAGGCCGACCGCGATCATGGCGAGCACGTGGTCGAGCCCGGAGACCGGGTGCGCGAGTCCGGTCAGGAAGCCGGCGGCCTGTCCCTCCTGAACGTGCGCGAGCGCCGGCATCGCGGCCAGCGCCGACACCCCGGCGAAGAGGAAAGTCCGCGGATCCCGTGGCATCTTCACCATCATCGCACCGCCGCCAGCATTACCAACAGCCGCTGCAACGTCCAGTAGGCGCCGAGGGAGCCGACGGCGTAGGCCGGCAGCAGCTGGGCGAATCCCGGCCAGCGGATCTCCAGCGTCCGGAAGGACCGCTCCAGCATCACCACCAGCAGCACGAATGCGAGCTGTCCCGCCTCCACGCCGACGTTGAACATGAGCAGCGCAAACGGGATCTCGGCCTGCGGCAGCCCGGTGGTGGACAGGCCGCTGGCGAAGCCGAAGCCGTGCAGCAGGCCGAAGGCGAAGGCCACGACCCAGGGATTGCGGATGGTGAAGCTCGTCTCGCCGCGCCAGGCGCGCACCATCTCGGGCCCGAGGAACAGGATGCTGAGCGCGATCGCGACGTTGAGCGGCAGCGTCGGCGCGCTGACGTAGCCGAGCGTCGCGATTCCCAGCGTGATGCTGTGTGCGACCGTGAACGCGGTGATGGTCTTCACGAGCGCCCATCGGTCGGCGACGATCAGCAGCAGCCCGAGCACGAACAGCAGGTGGTCGACGCCCAGCAGGATGTGCTCGACGCCGAGGCGGAAGTAGTTCCAGGCCAGCTGTCCCCTGCTGGTGGTGCCGCCCAGCGCGACGGACGTGTTGACCGGCCGCAGCATGTGGCTCTCGAGGCGGCCGTCGGCGTGATGCACGCGCACCAGCACGTCGGTGATCGTGGTCTCGAGGCCCGCGATGGTCACGCTCTTGCCGGCCAGGCCGCCTTCGCAGCGCAGCGTTCCCCGCGAGATCAGGGCGCCGGGCGCGAGCTGCTGCCGGTCGCGGCTGACGAAACGGCACTCCTCCGGAAACACCGGCGCGATGCGGATCTCCACCTCGCCGCCGGAGGGCTGCTTCCACAGCATGGCGTAGCTGCCGTCCGTCTGCTCCCGCAGCTCCAGGAAGCCGGGGCGGACCTCGTGGGCGAACGCCGCGACGGGCGCCATCGCGGCCAGCCAGAGTGCCGCCAGGAGCAGTCGCCAACGCGCGCTCACCGCAGGACCTCCTTGCCGGCCTGCGAGGGCGGGACTTCGACGGTCACCGAGTACTTGCCGAGCAGCTCCTCGTACATCGCGGCCAGCTGATCGCGGCGCCGCTCGCTCAGCAACTCGCGCTCCACGTCGCGGCGGACCTCGTCGAGGGTCGCCGCACGGCCCGGCACCGACTCCCGCACCAGCACGAGGTGCAGGCCGTAGCCCGACTGGATCGGGCCCTGCCAGCTGCCCGGCGGCAGCTGCACGACCTGCGCGGCGAACTCGCTGCCGAACGATCGAGCGACCTCGTCCTCGCGGACGAGCGGCACTTCCGGCTCGAGCATGATCGAGTCGCCCAGGTCGTCCAGGGAGGCTTCCGGGCCGGCCTTCCTCAGCTGGCTCAGCAGCGCCAGCGCGCGCGCTGCGGGATCACCGCCGCGGGAGGGGTCTATGTAGACCTGCCGGAACGCCACCTGGGGCTCGAGACGAAAGGTCTGCGCATGGGCCTCCAGGTAGGCCTGCAGTTCCGCCTCCGTCGGCGGCGTCGCGCTGGCCGCGTCCTCCACCAGGAACTCGATCTTCTGGCGCATCCGGCGGCGGATGATCGTGTCGTCCCGGTCGAGGCCCATGGCGACCGCCTCGCGATAGGCGATCTCCTCGCGGACGTAGTCGTCCACCAGGCCCTTGATCTCGGCCTCGGTCGGCGGCCGCTGCCAGGTCTTCGTGAACGCGGTGGCAAGCTGCCGCACCTGCGCCTGGCTCACCGTGATGCGGTTGGACATCGGCCCGGTGTCGCCGCCCAGCCACTCGAACAGCACGAACAGGAGCACTCCCAGCAGCAGAAAATGCAGCAGCGGCTCGCGGAGCCAGCCGCGGAAGTGCGAAGCGCGCTGACGGTCCTTTGCTGGCGGGCTATCGGTCATCCGGGGTCTGGGCGAGGTAACCGGCAGCGCGGCAGTGTAGCGCAATGCTGTGCGCGGCGTACGGAGGCTGAAACGTCCCCCGGTGCGGCGGCCGGCCCCGCGGGCAGCGCGGCCGTGCCGCCATCGCGGTCGGCACCTGCACGCTGCGGCAATGGAGCCGGGTCGTCCTGCCCGGGAAGCGCTGGCGTCGGCCTTGCAGCGACCGCTCGGCTCGGTCAGGCTTGCGGGAAGGCTCGCTGCCGGTTCACCCGCCGAGCTCGATCATGCGGGACATGCGCATGCGCGATTCAGCCGGGCTTGCCGGCATCCTCACCACCCTGCTGCTCGCGGCAGGATGCGCGGATACACCCGCCAGGGATCCTCGCGGCCATGGGGCGAGCGTGCCAGAACCCGCGCTGCGCGCGCCCATCGCGGACCTCGCGCTTGCCATGGTCGGCGTGCCCTACCGTTACGGCGGTTCCGATCCTGACGAGGGCTTCGACTGCAGCGGCCTCGTCTACTACACGTACACCTCAAACGGCTATGCCGTGCCACGCACCTCGCGGGCACAGTTCGCCGTGGCGCGGCCGATCCCCCTGGCGGAGGCCGCCGCGGGGGACCTGGTCTTCTTTAAGGACGAGGCGAAGCTCTCGCACGTCGGCATCTACCTGGGCGACGGCCGGTTCGTGCACGCGCCCTCGAGCGGCGGCACTGTGCGCGTCGCGAAGCTCGACGCACCTTATTACCAGGAGCACCTGGTAGCGGTCGGACGCCTGCTTCCCTAGCGCCGGGAACTGGCATCCCATGGCTTGGTCTGGGCCGCGCCATTCCGGGTCGGCCGGGCGCGTGCCAGAATGCACTCATGCACCAGGATGCTCTCTCCGGCTTCCATCCCGCCGTGGCCGGCTGGTTCAGCAGCCGCTTCCCGGCGCCGACCGAGGCGCAGCGGCGTGCCTGGGCGGTGACGTCCCGGCGCCGCGACGCCCTGATTGCCGCCCCGACCGGGTCCGGCAAGACGCTCGCGGCCTTCCTGTCGGCCATCAACGACCTCGTGGTCGAGGGCCTGACACAAGGACTCTCGGACGAGGTGCACGTCCTCTACGTGTCGCCGCTCAAGGCGCTCTCGAACGACATCCAGAAGAACCTGCAGGAGCCGCTGGCCGGCATCCGCGAGCAGCTGCTCGAGCGGGGCCTGCCCGACGTACCCGTGCGGGATGCGGTGCGCACCGGCGACACGCCGGCGGCGGAGCGCAACCGGATGCGCCGCGCGCCGCCGCACATTCTGGTCACGACGCCGGAGTCGCTCTTCATCCTGCTGACCTCCGAATCCGGCCGCGCGATGCTCGCGAGCGTGCGCAGCGTGATCGTTGACGAGCTGCACTCGGTCGCCGGCAACAAGCGCGGCTCGCACCTGATGCTGTCGCTGGAGCGCCTGGACGCGCTCTGCGCCCGACCTCCGGTCCGCGTCGGCCTCTCCGCAACGGTCGAGCCACTTGCCGACATGGCCCGCTATCTCGTCGGCGCCCGGCCGGACGGCGTCGAGATCGTGGACACCGGCCACGTACGCGAGCGCGACCTGGCGCTCGAGCTGCCGCGCTCGCCGCTCGAGGCCGTGATGGCGAACGAGGTCTGGACCGAGCTGTACGACCGGCTCGCCGAGCTGATCCGGTCGCATCGGACCACGCTCATCTTCGTCAACAACCGCCGCCTCGCCGAGCGCGCGACACGCCACCTCGCCGAGCGCGTCGGTGCCGAGCACGTCTCGACCCACCACGGCAGCCTGTCCAAAGAGCACCGCCTGCAGGCGGAGCAGCGCCTCAAGGACGGGCAGCTGCGCGCGCTCGTCGCCACGTCCTCTCTCGAGCTCGGCATCGACATCGGCGACATCGACCTCGTCTGCCAGATGGGCTCACCCAGGCTCATTTCCGCGCTCTTGCAGCGCGTCGGCCGCGCGGGGCACGCGATCGGCGCCATTCCCAAGGGGCGGCTGTTCCCGCTGTCGCTCGACGACCTCGTCGAGTGTACGGCGCTGCTCGACAGCGTGCGGCGCGGCGAGCTCGACCGCATCCGCGTACCGGCGAAACCCCTCGACGTGCTGTCACAGCAGGTCGTTGCGGAGGTCGCCTGCCGCGAGTGGGGCGTGGACGAGCTGCTCGCTACCTTCCGGCGTGCGCGGCCGTACGCCGACCTCACCGCAGCGGAGTTCGAGCAGGTACTCGCGATGCTCGCCGAGGGCTTCTCGACGCGGCGCGGCCGGCGCTCCGCCCACGTTCATTACGACACGGTCAATCGGCGGCTGCGCGCGCGGCGCGGAGCGCGGCTCACGGCCGTGACCAACGCCGGCGTGATTCCGGACCAGTTCGACTACGACGTCGTGCTCAACCCCGAGGGCCTGCGCATCGGCAGTATCGGGGAGGACTTCGCCTTCGAGAGCCTGCCGGGCGACATCTTCCAGCTCGGCAACGCCTCGTACCGGATCCAGAAGGTCGAGGTGAGCAAGGTGTTCGTCGAGGACGCGAAGGGTGCGCCGCCGACCATACCGTTCTGGTTCGGCGAGGCGCCGGCGCGCAGCGACGAGCTCTCCGCCGCGGTTTCGCGGCTGCGCGGGCAGGCGCTTGCGCGCCTCGACGGCGGGCAGGAGGACTGCGAGCGGTGGCTGCGCGACGACCTGCAGCTCGATCCCGCCGCCGCCGGCCAGCTCGCCGCCTACCTCGCGGCGGGCAAGCTCGCGCTCGGCACGCTGCCGACGCGTGACGCGGTCGTGTTCGAGCGCTTCTTCGACGAGCTGGGCGACACCCATCTCGTCATCCACTCGACCTTCGGCGCGCGCGTGAACCGGGCCTGGGGGCTGGCGCTGCGCAAGCGCTTCTGCCGCCAGTTCAACTTCGAGCTGCAGGCCTCGGCACTCGAGGACAGCATCGTGCTGTCGCTCGGGCCCACGCACAGCTTCCCGCTGGAGGACGTCAAGCGCTTCCTCGCCTCCGCCAGCGCGCGCGACGTGCTGGTCCAGGCGCTGCTCGATGCGCCGATGTTCGGCACCCGCTGGCGCTGGGACGCCGCGATCGCGCTCGCCATCCGCCGGGTACGCAACGGCAGGCGCGTGCCGCCGCAGTTCCAGCGCGCCGACGCCGAGGACCTGCTGGCGGTCGTGTTCCCGGACCAGCTCGCCTGCGCGGAGAACCTGACCGGCGCGCGGGAGGTCCCGGATCACCCGCTGGTGCGCCAGGCGCTCGACGACTGCCTGCACGAGGTCATGGACGTGGACGGCTTCCTGGAGCTGATCGGGCGGATCGAGGCCGGCACGATCGCCGTGCACTGCCGCGACCTCACCGGCCCCTCGCCCCTTTCGCACGCCATCATCGGCGCCAGGCCCTACGCCTTCCTCGACGACGGCGCAGCGGAGGAGCGGCGCACGCGCGCCATCACGACGCAGCGGCTGCTGGAGCCCAGGGACGCCGAGGACCTCGGTCGCCTCGACCCGGAGGCGATCGAGCGGGTGAAGGCCGAGGCCTGGCCCGAGGTCGGCAGCCACGACGAACTGCACGATGCGCTCGTCGTGTACGGCTTCCTGACGCCGGCCGAGATCGAGCCGTGGCAGGCGCTGCTCGCGCGGCTGCAGGACGAGCGACGGGTCGTCGCGCACGAAGGGGCCTGGCTCGCCGTCGAACGCGCTGCGGAGTTCGAGAACGCCAGGCGCGGCGAGACCGAGGCACTGATGGAAATCCTGCGCAGCCGGCTCGAGCTGCTCGGTCCGGTCACGGAGGAGAGGCTCGATGCCGGGCTCGACCAGTCGGCCGGGCAGATTCGCGCTGCGCTCCTGGCGCTCGAGTCCCAGGGCTGCGTGATGCGCGGCCGGTTTGGCGGCGACGTCGAGGAGTGGTGCGACCGGCGACTGCTGCTGCGCATCCACCGCTACACCCGCGACCGCAAGCGCAGCGAGGTCCAGGCCGTGCCGCCGGCGCAGCTCATGCGCTTCCTGTTCCGCTGGCAGCGGGTCGCATTCGAGGGCCGCGACGAACGGCGCGAAGGCGAGGCGGGACTGCTCGGCGTGTTGCAGCAACTCGAGGGCTTCGCCGTGCCGGCCGGCGCCTGGGAGCAGGACATCCTGCCCCTGCGCGTCCGCCACTACCTGCCGCAGGATCTCGACAAGCTCTGCGCCGCGGGACGCATCGCCTGGGTCCGTGCGCCCGAGAAGAGCGGCAGCGAGGTGGCGACGGGGGCCGGGCCGGTTCGCAGCACCCCGGTCACGCTCGTGGAGCGCGAGTCGCTGGCACACTGGCAGAAGCGCCATGCGGGACCGGCTTCCGCAGAGGGCCTGTCAACTCGTGCGCAGAAGGTCCTCGACACCCTGCGCGAGCACGGCGCCTCGTTCTTCAACGACCTCGTGCACGACACGGGGCTGCTGCGCAGCGAAGTCGAAGAGGCGCTCGGCGAACTGGTCAGCCGCGGGCGGATCATGTCCGATTCATTCGCCGGGGTCCGCGCGCTCATCACGTCGAAGCAGCGGCGCGAGAAACTGCGCCGCTACCGCCGCCCTCTGACCGACGTGGATGACGCCGGACGCTGGAGCCTGCCACGCCGGCTGCACGCGCCTGCCGATGCCGCCGCACTCGGCGATCCCGCCGTGGATCACGTCGCGCGCGTGCTGCTGCGGCGGTACGGAGTGGTGTTCCGCAAGCTGCTCGAGCGCGAATCGGGGCTGCCGCCCTGGCGCGAGCTGTTCTACGTCTTCCGGCGCATGGAGGCACGCGGTGAGATCCGCGGCGGGCGTTTCGTCAGCGGCTTCTCCGGCGAGCAGTTCGCGCTGCCGGAGGCGGCGGACCTGCTGAAGAGGATCGCACGAGATGGTGCGGGGGACCGCGTATCGATCTCCGCGGCGGATCCGCTGAACCTGGTCGGGATCGTCACTCCGGGCGAACGGGTACCCGCGCTGTCCGGCAATCGCGTGCTGTTCGAGCAGGGCGTACCGGTGGCCGTGCAGGCCGGCGGGGAGGTCCGGTTCCTGAAGGACGTTCCGGAACGATTGCAGTGGGAGGTTCGCAATCTCCTGATCCGGCGGCAGGCGACCGCAGCCTACGTGCCTGGTTCACAGGCTTCGCACTGAATTGCCGGCAGCGGTGAGAACGGCCGGTGCGAGGAGCGGCCCGGCGGTCCGCCACCGGTGCGCACGCTCAATCGAGGAGCGCGGCTAGCCGGTCGAGCAGCGGGGCCTGCGCCGGCAGGATGCGCCGGCGCGCCTCGTCGAGATCGAACCATGCGGCGCGGTCCACCTCGGGAAACGTCTGCACCCTGCCCGACCGGGGCGGCCACTCGAGTTCGAAGGTGTTGCTCTCGAGCAGGGCGGGGTCGGCCTCGCCTCGCATCGCCCAGGCGTGAACGCGCTTGCCGCTGCGCTGGCGGACTTCGCCGAGCGGGCAGGCATCGCCCTCGGCAGGAAATCCCGTCTCCTCCGTGAACTCGCGGCACGCCGCGGCCAGGGGCTCCTCGCCCGCGCGGACCTCGCCCTTTGGAATGGACCAGCTGCCGAGATCCTTGCGCTGCCAGAACGGACCCCCCGGATGTACCAGCAGGACCTCCGGCTTGCCTCCACTCAGCCGGTACAGGAGCAGGCCGGCACTGACGACTGCCATCCGCGCTGCCCGGCGACTCCCGCGATTCAGGCGGCCGACTGTGCGGAAGCCAGGCCGGTCCTCGCCAGGCGACGCCCCGGGTGGGTCTTGAGAACCGACCGGTAGGCTTCGGCAGCCTCGTCCCGGCGCCCGGCCTCGAGCAGCAGGTCGGCGTACAACTCCCGGATCGGCTTCGCCGCCCACGGCGGGCCGTACGTGAACTCGAGCCCGCTCTCGGTGTCGAGGGCCCTTTCGACGAGCGCGAGCCCCGCCTCGCGCTCGCCACGCCGGAAGCGGACGGCACCGTCGAGCGCATCCGACATGATGCCGGCCCAGGTCATCTCCTCCTCGGTGACGGTGTCGTTGCGATCCGCCGTCACGCCCCGCATCAGGGCGCGGCCCCTCTCTGCCCGGGCGCGCAGGCTCCCGAGGCTCTGCTCCGCCGCCTCGAGCCTTCCTGCCTGCGCGGCAACCAGGCCGCGTGCAAAGTCGTAGGTGACGTGCGAGCCGATGCTGACGATGCCCGTGTCGTCCACGTCCTGCCACGCGTCCTCCCTACCTGCGCCGCCGGTCTCGACCAGCCACATCGACCGGACCCAGGCGAGGCTGCTCCGGCTCGCGCGCGTTCCCTTTTGCTCCACGTCGGACTGGAGCAGGTCGACGAGCTTGCCGGCCTCGGCCTCGTTTCCGACCTGCAGGTAGGCGTAGGTCAGCCACTCGAGGGCGTGATAGCCGCCATGGCCCTGGGAACGCGCGGTCGCCAGCGAGGCGATGTTCGCCTCGATCGCGTCGTCCCACATCCCGAGTGCGAAGAAGATGTGCGAGGGCATGTGCTGGGCGTGCGAGGCTGCCGGTGCGACCTTGCCGTAGAGACGTGCCGCCCGGAGCCCGAGCGGCGCGTGCACCGGGTCGTCGTACGCGTGGATGAGGTAGTGGAGCGCGCCCGGGTGGCGCTTGTTGATCTCGTACACGGCCTCGGCCTCGGCCGCTGCGCGCATGTAGTTCCCGACGTTCCGGGTATAGCCGGTGAGGCCGAGCAACGAAAGCGCATAGAACGAACGCGCATCGAGATCGTCCGGGTACTTGCGTGCGAGGTCGCCCAGGGCCGCGCTGTAGCGTGCGTCTCGGTCGGCCTTGTCGCCCTCGCCAAAGAGCAACTCGACCGAAGCGAGGTAGTCGCGCTCCCGCGCAGTCGGCGCCTTCGCCAGGCGCTCCTCTCGGGTGGGCGCCAGCCTCGCCAGGACGGCGCGCGCCGCCTCGAGGTCCTGCTCGCCCCAGATGGCCATGTTGTGGCTGAGCGCCTCGCCCCAGTAGGCCATGGCGAAGCCCGGGTCCTTGTCGCT
>Ga0209536_100000441_pt1 | contig 67157 bp, 50 predicted proteins | sample DeeMarSeWOR28_12_FD_187461 | JGI IMG/M metagenome (GOLD analysis project Ga0209536, IMG submission 187461) | Marine sediment microbial communities from White Oak River estuary, North Carolina - WOR-2-8_12 (SPAdes) (version 2) | ecosystem: Environmental > Aquatic > Marine > Intertidal zone >...
GAGTGGCTTTCCAGCCACGAATACCCGGGTAATCGCGGTTAAAAACCGCTCCCACAGTTCAGAAACTACAACCGATACAAAACTTCCAAGTTTCTTTTCTGATCAGACTGCACGCCCGTGGCCAACGGCCGCGCTCTTATGAAAACAAGCGCTATAGCGATCGCCGCCAACTATATTATTTTACGAGCTCAAAGTTATGAAGACGCCATGCGTCGCTCGATACGCGTGGCTTAACGAATGCCAAAATTATCCTCAAGAAAGCTGCGTGTAATACTAATGGAGATCAACGTTTCCAAATTGACGAAAAACCAAATCTACAAAGTTAACACCGACACGTTTTAGGAAGGGGGCATAATAAATATTTCCACGCGTCGATTTTTAGCTCGATTTTCTGGGGTATCGTTGCTCGCAACCGGTTTATGAAACGAGTGGCCCACGGCTTCCATCCGGCCGGGATCAATATCGATTTCATGAAAGATGCCTCTCTCGCCCGACGCATCCAGCCCCGCAGCTTCTCCGAGTTTATGTTACAACTCAAGCATGCGCTGCAGATGTTCATAGTGCGCAAGGCTCATCACAACCATATCGCCTTTCTCAATTCGTGTGCCAAATACCGATTAGCCGTTGCAAAAATCCGCTTATCAACTCTAATCTCAAACTAACCTGAATTGGTTACTAATGCCGTTTTAATTCTGGCGGGAGTCATCGGAAGCTCATACAGGCGTGCACCGATAGCGTCGTAGACCGCATTGGCGATTACAGCCCCCATGGGTGTGATGGCCGGCTCCCCGCACCCCTGCGGCGGCATGGTTTGGTTGTCTACCAATACCGTCTCAATTTTGGGCAGCCAGGAAAACCGGGGCAGTTCATAGGTGTCAAAGTTCTCATCGAGGATTTTACCACCTTTGAAACGAATCTCTTCGCGTAAAACATAGCCCAGCCCCATGGTGATGCAGCCTTCAATCTGCAATTTGACGCCGTCTGGGTTGATCACTTCTCCCGTATCCTGCGCGCAAACAACCCTTGCTACCTGCACATGTCCGGTCTTTTCATTCACATTAACTTCGGCCATGGTTGCCACATAGGTGTCTTTGTAATCGGCACAGGCGATGCCATAACCCCGCTTCGACGGCGTCCTGGCAAATCGGTGTCCGAACTTATCGGCCGCGGCCATGAGCACTCTGCGCATGCGTTTATTCGTCAAATGGGTCAGACGAAACGTCAGCGGATCGAAGCCGGCTGCCGCGGCCATAATGTCGATCTGCGATTCCATTGCAAACACATTGGTGTTGCTTCCGGGAGCCCGCCAGGCGCCGACCCGGAACGGATGGGCCTCGCCGCCGCCGCCCATCCAGCCGCCGTGGGCAGCAACCCTATAGTTGGGTATGTCGTAAAATACTTGTGAGCTCCTTGATCCGGCAAAATAGTTGTCATAGTCCCAAAACGCGATGCGCTGATCACGGTTCAGACCGGATCTTACTTTGATGACGGCCGCCGGACGAAAGGTGTCATAGAAAAATTCTTCCTTGCGCGTCCAGGCCACTTGCACCGGTTTCCCCGCCAGCTTGGCCAGCCGGGCGGCCTCGATCACTTGCTGATTGCGCGTTTTGCCGCCGAAGCCCCCTCCCACAAATGGCGTGATTACGCGCACATCCCCCGGCGCAAGCCCCAGTGTACGGGCCACCTCTTCCTGCGCCCAAAACGGCGTCTGGGTGGAAGCCCAGACCGTCGCCTTGGAGCCTTCAACCTGAACCAGGGCCGTGTGGGGTTCCATGGGGGCGTGGGCGACATAGTGATTCAAATAGGCGGAAGCGAATGTCTGTGCGGCCAGATTTGCACCCGTTGCGATATTGCCACGCTCTGATACAATTTCCGCGGGCGGAGCGGACCGAAGAAGATGATCAAATATGGTGCGATTGTCTACTTTCGATTCCGGCAGCTCCCATTCGGCTTTCATCCTATCCAGGGCTTTCTGGGCCTCTTCCGGATATTTGTGGAGCGCGGCAATCAGATCCCCGTCTCGGATAATTTTGACGCCTTCAACACTTGCGGCATCCTCCAGATTAATTCGTTTCAGGGTCGCGTCATGGGACGGCGGCCGCAGAATTTTGGCATACAGCATTCCGGGCAACCGGATGTCTCCTGAGAAGCGGGCTTCGCCGGTCACCTTTGGGCGTGCGTCCGTGCGGGCGGTTGCTTTTCCGGAAATGGTGTGCCGGGAAGCGGGCAGGGGAGACACACGTTGTTTCACATGACGTTCGATTATTTTTCCCCCGGTAAGTTGCGCGTACGTCACCTTGCGCTTCGGATCTTGTGAATCTGTGATCTGTCCGTGATTAACATTCAACTGTTGTGGAGGCACCCTTAGGTGCTCTGCGGCCATTTGAATCAGAACCGCTCGTGCTTCGGCCGCCGCCTGTCGCAGGGCCTTACCAAAATATGGCGTGCTCATAGAGCCGAAGGTACCCCTGTCGTACGGGCAGAGCAGCGTATCGCCCATGACCATGTCCACGGATGCCAGCGGCACGCCGAGCTCATCGGCCAGCATCTGGGCCAGCGAGGTGACAACCCCCTGGCCCATCTCAATCTTACCGGTAAAGCACGTGATCCGGCCGTCTGCGCCGACTCTAAGAAACGCATTGAAGTCCGACGGCTGCTGCGCCCAGGACGAGGGATCTCCGACCGATACATAAACAACGATGCCGCCCCCCAGCAAACCCATGCGCTTGAGAAATTCCCGGCGGGTGACCTGCGAGGCAGAGGTCGGATGAGGGGTGGACGCTTGCACATATTTTTCGTTTTTCATCCTTGGTTTCCTCCTTTTATCAGGCTCGCGGCGGTTTGCACGGCCTGGACAATTCTGACATGTGACCCGCAGCGGCAGAGGTTGTCATCCATGGCTGCGATGATCTCATCTTGCGTCGGCTGAGGGTTTTCGGCTAAAAAACTGTACGCCTTCAGAATCATCCCTGGCGTGCAAAAGCCGCACTGCAAGGCATCATGCTGAACAAATGCCTGCTGGATCGGGTGCAGTTTTCCATTTTGAGCCAGGCCTTCAATCGTGATGATTTCGGCTCCCTGCACATCTTTGATGGCAGTTTGGCAGGCCTGAACGGCCTCCCCGTTGACAAGCACCGTGCAGGCGCCGCACAACCCCTCGCCGCAGCCGTATTTAACCCCTGTCAATGCCAGATCTGTGCGCAATACCCACAGGAGCATGCGTTCTTCAGCGACCTCCACGGCGACGGGCTTGCCATTGAGCTTGAATTGAATGCTTACCATGATATCAACCTCCTTTGTCCCTCCGGACCGACTCCGAAAAACGCTGAGCGGAAAGATTAACCAGCTTTTTGGTGGCTCAAGCTCAGCACGGTCACGAGAGATGATTTTTTTAGATCGGTCTAATATGTCATGCCTTGCTCGACCTCTGCTATCGCCTCTTCCAAAATATCCAGCGCACGGTCCATTTCTGCTTGGGTAATCACTAAAGCCGGTCTTAACGTGATGACATTGCCCTCGATGGTTTTAAATGACAGACCTTTTTCTAAGGATTTAAACATGACAATTTCGGCTTCATCCACCGCCCGTTCTTTGGTTTTTCGATCTTTCACCAAATCGATTCCGATGTGCAGCCCCACACCGGTTATATCGCCGATCAAGGAGTGCCGTTCTTTCATTTCGATCAGCCTTTTTTGGGTGTATCGGCCGAGTTCAGCTGCATGTTCATGAAGCTTGTTTTTTTCGATATAATCGATTTCGGCCAGTGCGGCAGCCGCACAGAGGGCGTTTTTTTCATGCGTATAATGCCCGATTGACCGCTGCTGGAGAGTATTATACTTATCATGGGTGACAATCCCGGCAAACGGAACCAGGCCACCGCCTAATGATTTGCCCAGCACCAGAACATCCGGGGTTACATAATATTCACAGGCAAACATCTTGCCGGTTCGCCCAAAGCCTTCAATGATTTCATCGAAGATCAACAATGCACCATACTCGTTACAGAGTTTTTTTACACCTTGCCAATATCGTTGTGTTGGAACCGCAGGGGTTGCCGATATGGGCTCACCAATGATTGCCGCCATTTCCGGCTCGCGTTGTAAAACGACTTCAATCTGCCTCAGGCATTCGGCATCTACATCTTCTTTGGTGTTAAAGCCCCAGGGGTTCCGGTAATAATCGGGAAACTCGACATGAAAGGCTCCCGGCAGCATCGGTCCCAGACCGCCGCTGAAATGTTCTTCACCTCCCACGCTGGCGGCACCCATCCCGGTCCCGTGATAAGAATCCCAGAATGAAATGGTTTTAAAATTACCAGTGACGTATTTTGCCAGCATGATCGCCATTTCAATGGCTTCGGATCCACCGGGGCAAAAAAGCGACCGGCAAAGATCACCGGGGGTAATCTGCGCCAGTTTTTTAGCCAGTTCGATCGCCGGAATATTTGTATAGCGACGGGGACAAAACGACATTTCGTCGTCCAACTGCTTCTTAACCGCCGCAATAACTTCCGGATTGTTAAAGCCGGCATTGTGGATACCGTTGCCGTGCATATCGATGTAGCGGTTACCTTTCAGATCTTCGATATAAATTCCGTATGCCCTGGCAAGAACATTTATCACTGGAGTCGAGAGGCTTTGATGAAGAAAATATTGGGTATCTTCTTCAAACCGCTTTTGGGTCAGTCCCGACAAATTTCGACGCCAATATTTTCTGCGGTTCGGTGTCGTGTTGATATCACCCTGTTCGCGTTCAAAACGTTTATTTTTTTTCATCTATTTTTCTCCTGAAGTTAAACAGACACTCGCATGGTTTTCAATGAGCGATGATGGTTTTTTCGATAAACAACACCAATGTATATTGGCGTATACCCTCTAACCGGGCAAGAAAGATCACCTGGTTATCCAGCCGCGACATTTGATTTCGCGGCTGGCCTGCGACGAGCCGTTCGACCCTGAGTCTTTCGACCTTGAGCTCACGACCGAAAGGCTCACAACCGAAGGGCTCAGCCGGGTCGAAAGCCGCTCCCACATCTGCGAATACTTAGTACATTCTATAAGACTAGAAAAAATTATTCATTTGACTTAGTTGATATGAAATCGATAAACATGAGTCGCTCCGATCAATAATCGTCGAAAGGGGATTTCAGTATGGCAAAACTGCACAAATCAGAAGGTGATATCAATATCTCCCTGCAACGAGACGAATGGCAAAAAATACATATTGATGCCAAAAGTCGCACACTGCTGGATGAAGATGCCCGATATTTTCTCAAGCAGTCGCTGTCTACTCCCTGCCTCAACGCCATGCGTGCGTGTAAAGGCATCTATATTGAAGACCTGCAGGGTCGCCGCTACATGGATTTTCATGGGAACAACGTTCATCAGGTCGGCTTTGGCAATCCGGAAGTCATCGCCGCCGTTAAGAGACAGCTCGATGACCTGTCGTTTTGCACACGGCGCTATACCAACCACGTCGCCGTAAGCCTGGCCAGGAAACTGGCCGAGATAGCTCCGGACAATTTGACCAAATCGTTGTTTTGTCCGGGCGGGGCCGAAGCTGTCGGAATCGCCGTTAAACTCGCGCGTATTGCTACCGGACGGCATAAGACCATTTCCATGTGGGATTCCTTCCACGGAGCAACACTGGATACCATATCCATCGGCGGCGAAGCCGTCTTTCGCCAACATATGGGACCGCTGCTGCCCGGCACGGAGCATGTCCCCCCGCCCGACGAGTATCGCTGTGTGTTTGGCTGCGGCAGCCGCGGCGGGTGCGATCTGACCTGTGCCAACTATGTTGAGTACATCCTTGAAAAAGAGGGCGATATCGCCGCTGTTATTTCCGAACCCATCCGTAGCACCCCTTATATTCCCAAGCCTGAATACTGGCAAAAAATCCGTCAGGCCTGCGATCGCTTCGGCGCCCTGTTGATTTTTGATGAAATCCCCCATGGCCTTGGCCGGACCGGGAACATGTTTACGTTCGAAAATTTTGGGGTCACGCCGGACATCGTCGTGCTCGGTAAAGGACTGGGTGGCGGCGTATTACCTTTGGCCGGAATCATCGCCCGAGAAGAACTCGATGTGGCCGCCGACCGAGCGTTGGGCCACTATACCCACGAAAAAAGTCCGGTGGCCTGCGCCGCTGCGTTGGCTACCATTGATTATATCGAAAAAAACAATCTAGTGGACCATGCCCGCAAACTGGGCCGGTATGCGTTGAGCCGCCTCAACGAAATGAAGCAGCACCATCCTCTAATCGGCGACGTCCGTGGACTTGGTCTGTTCTTAGGAATCGAACTTGTTAAGGATCAAAAAACGCGGGAGCGCGCAACCGACGAAGCCGAAACGGTCATGTATGAATCGCTGACAAGAGGGTTGAGTTTTAAACTCACTATGGGAAACATTATCACCCTGACTCCTGCGCTTACCATCACAAAAGATGAAATGGATCAGGCATTGGCGATCATCGCAGAATGCATCGGTCAGGTAGAAGCGCAGCGCTAACCGGCTCCACCGTAAAGTTGCATTAACATCAGGCTCAACACCCACGTACAAGGGCTCACATTTTAGGCCGTTGGTTTTTCGGGTCATAGGGGGACCGAAGGTGTACTTTCGCTGAAATCATTTGGCCTTCAACCTCGACTTCATATTTGCCGGCCAAGATCCAATCGTCGGTGATGCCTTTCTCATTTTTCACATAACCCATACCCACCGCGGAACCAAGCTTGAAGCCGTAGGCTCCTGAAGCCAGGTTTTCCATCCATACGCCGTCTCTATAAATCGGTTCACTGCCGTAAAGCATGATATCCGGATCTTCCACTGTAAACATGACGATTTTGCGCCTTATCCCGTCTTCTTTCTGCTTTAATAAGGCTTTCCGTCCGATAAAATCTCCCTGGTCCAACTTTACCCCAAACCCCAAGCCGGCCTCATAGGGTGTGTCGTCCGGTGTGATGTCGGATTCCCAATGACGATATCCGGTCTCGAGCCGCAGCGAGTTAACAGCCTGCATGCCGACCAGTCGCAAACCAAATTTTTTACCTTCGTCCAGGATGGCATCAAACAGCGGTACGGTAAACATCGTTGGAATGTAAAGCTCCCATCCTAATTCGCCCACATAAGACATTCTGAGGGCCCATGGCCGAGCATAGGCGATATCGATCTGCTGCGCCGTAGAGTAAGGGAAGCTTTCATTGGAAAGATCGGCATTGGTCAGCGTCAGCAGCAGGTCCCTGGATCGAGGCCCCATAACCGCCAGCATGGTAAAGGCCTGGGTCACATCGGTTATCACCGCATGGGCATCGGCCGGGATCCGGCGTTCGATATAATCAAAATCGCGAACCGCGGTTGCGGCAGCCGTAACCATAAAGAATGTATCGTCGGAAAAGCGAGTCACCGTAACATCGGCTTCAAAGCCGCCTCGTTCGTTCAGAACCGGTGTATAGACAACCTGGCCGTTCGGCACACGCATGTCATTCGAGCAAAGATATTGAAGAACGGCTTGGGCATCCCGGCCCTGAACCAGAAATTTGCCCATGGAGGACAGGTCATACAGACCCACTCCATCGCGAACAGCCATATGTTCCTCGCCCTGGTATTGAAACCAGTTCGGTTTTCCCCAGCTGTACTCATAAACCGGTTCAACGCCTTCAGGTGCAAACCAATCCGCCCGTTCCCAGCCTGCATTTTGGCTGAAAGCGGCTCCATGTGCAGCCAGCCGATCGTGGATAGGGGAACAGATTACCGGCCGGCCGGTCGTTCGTTGCCGATTGGGATAATGGTGGTGATAAAGAACCCCGACGGACTCCACCGTCCGATCATGCAAGTAACGGGCGTTTCGCTGCCAGGGAAAATAGCGCCGGACATCAACAGGCCACAATTGTTCTTCCGGATGTCCCCTATCGATCCAATGGGCCAGCGCCCGGCCCACACCGCCGGCACTTTGAATACCCACCGAATTCATACCACATCCGATATAAAAGTGTTTAACCCCCGGTGCTTCCCCAATCATAAAGGCCGTGTCAGGTGTAAAGCTTTCCGGAACAACCGACAGGTGGCGAATCTGAGCGGATTCCATAGCCGGAAACCGTTTCAGCGCGCAATCCATAAACACTTGAAACTGATCCCAGTCTTCCTGAAGCTCGTGATACATGATATTTTCGGGTATTCCCTTCATGCCCCAGGGTTTCGACACCACTTCGAAGCCCCCAAAAAGGATACCATCGGATTCTGATTTAAAATAGGTGACGCCGTCAAAATCGCGTACGGTCGGAAAATGCTTCTTTAGGCCTTCAATCGGCAAGGTCACCGCATGCATGTGCTCAGCGGCATACAGCGGCACACTCACATTGACCATTTGACCGACGTGACGACCCCACATGCCCGCACAGTTGACCACATATTCGCACGCTATATCGCCCTGATCGGTAGTCACACCACAAACTGCGCCATTTTCCATTTTGATATCGGTAACCATAATATTTTCCATAATTTTGGCTCCGCGCATTTTGGCTCCTTTGGCCAACGCCTGGGTTGTCTCGATTGGATTCGTGACACCATCACGCGGCAGATAAAAAGCGGTAACCAGATCATTGGTTCTCATACCGGGCACGAGCTCACCGGCTTCTTGGGGACTGATTTCATTCATGTCGATACCAAAGGCCCGCGCCATAGCGGCAGCGCGGAGCAATTCCTTCCGGCGATCTTCCGTCTGACAGACGGCCACAGCGCCATTTCTTCTAAATCCAGTAGCCACACCGGTTTCCGCCTCAAGGCCTTCATAAAGATCGACCGTATATTTCGCCAGATTGGTCATCTCCTGATTCTGCCTGAGCTGGGTTAATAGTCCGGCGGCAGCCCAGGTTGTCCCGCAGGCCAATTCTTTGCGTTCAAGAAGCAGTACATCGGTCCAACCGATTTTTGTTAGATGGTAAGCAACACTGCAGCCCACAATACCCCCACCGATGATAACAACCTGAGCGTGATCTTTCATGAGCGTTCTCCTTTTAATTTTATCGCGCCGATTAAATTGGATAAAAACTATAAAACAGATTAAAAATTGTCGGGTTAACTTCAAAACCGGTGCAACTGACGTGAGCTTTCGGGGTAACAGCAAAAAATGAAATAAAAGCTTGAGCCAGTCGTGTTTAGTGGCTAAATATGCATGGTGTATACGTCATAATAATTATTTTCACCATAACAATTCTTAAACGTTATCGTAAGTGAACCTTAACCAACTAAAAATTTTTTATTATGCAGCTAAAAACGGCAATCTCAGCACTGCCGCAAATGAACTTTTCATCACTCAACCGGCCGTTACAAAAGGCATTCAGCGTTTGCAAGAGCACTATGAAATGAAGTTTGTTGATTTTGTCGGTAAAAAACTGATGTTAACGGATGCAGGGGAAGTTCTGTACCAAATAGCCGAAAAGATCTTCGAAATGGAAAAACAGGCCGACGAAAGCATCCGTGATTTCCAGCAAAGGAAAAAAGGTCAAATCCGGATCCTCTCAAGTGAGAGCTTCGGTGATTATTACCTTCCCCACATCATCATTCCATTCAGCAAGGCGTATCCTCTCATACGGGTATCCATGAATATTCTACCGACTGAACAGGTGGTTGAAAAAACCGCCAGTCTAAATTGCGATCTGGGATTCATTTCCTATCCCGTTGAACACCATAAATTATTGGTAAAAGAAATTCTTGAAGATAAATTGGTTATCATTGCGGTGCCTAATCATCCTCTGGCGCGTAAAAAGAATTTAAAGCCCGAAGATCTGGAGGGGCAAAATTTTATTATGCACGAGAAAGGATCTGCTCCTCGCCGGGCGATTGACGAATTCATTCGCAAAAACGGCATTTCGATTGGAATACCATTAGAGCTTTCCAGCAACCGGGCCATAAAACGTGCTGTGGAGGAAAGGGCCGGCATTGCGCTCATTTCCAGGAAAGTCGCTACCGAGGAAATACGTGCCAAGCGATTAAAGGCGATTAACCTGGCGGACCCATCAATGACACGAAAATTCTTTCTAATCCACCACAAAGACAAATACATTTCGGAGTCCCTCAGACGTATGATGAACATGGTATTTAATTGGACAGCAGATTATGCCAAAAAACTGTCCTGACCATCATTGAATTCCCCGGCGGTTGGGTGCCGTTGCATCATGCTCTCTAACATTCAGTGAAAACCACGCCATCTGGATCGCAAGAATGGTCAGTGCGTCGGTAATTTTACCTTCAGCAATCATGTGCAATACGTCTTCGAACGGATGATTGACCACATCAATAATCTCATCTTGATCGAGATTCTGTTTGGATGGTGTTAACTCTCTCGCAATGTACACATGGATTTCTTCATCCGAATAAGCCGGGATAATGTGAATTTTTCCGAGTTTAATAAGTTCGTTCGCCTTCAAACCGGTCTCTTCTTCCAATTCCCGTTTAGCGCAATCAAGAGGGGACTCACCGGGCTCCAGCGTGCCGGCAGGGATCTCCAGCAAATACTCCCCCACCGGATGTCGATACTGCAACTCCATGACGACCGTATTGTCGTCCAGCAAAGGGACAACCGCAGTTGAACCCGGATGCCGAATGAAAGCCATGTTGGTACTGCGGCCATTTGGCAGGGTAAGGTCTTCGGTAACAAAATCAAAAATACGGCCTTCATAAACCTTATTTGACCTGTTGACAATTGCCTTTTTGGGAAAACGTCTGTCTTTTTTCATAATGCGTGCACAAGGGGCTCTAAATCCAGCAATTCAGCCCTAAAAATCCCCCTTATGTTGATCACATAAACTCCGACGGCCACCAGCAACATTCGTTTGGCCACCGCACCCGCAGGATCGGGTTATCTGCAATCGTCGAGTGAATTTATTTGTTTTTATCCTCTTCCCCATTTTTTCAGATAATCAGCACAAAGCGCTTCCTCTGACGGGATGTACTCCTCTTTTGGAATTGACAGCAGGGTATAGTTGAGAAAGTTTTCCCAGTTTATATTGCCACTGAAGATGTTGCCCGCCCAAGTCCCGCAACCGAGCGTATCTGTTGTGGGCAGCCCGGTGGTCCATCCGCCACTGTTGGCATGGGCGTGCGGCATGTTGCAGACGACCCGCCCCACGTTGGCCCGCAAAGCGAGTTTGACCCGCCGCTCATCATTTTCACTATGTATGGATACGGAATGACCTTCCCCGGAGAATTCAAGAATATTCTCCAGTCGGTCCAGCATTTCATCAAAATCGGTCCATTTCCAGACCGTGAGCACCGGCGAGATTTTTTCACCCGAGAAACGATCCTCCGGACCTATCTTCTCACCAATGACCATCATGAACCGGGTGCTTTCAGGAACCGTCAATCCCGCCTTCTGGGCAATAAAAGTTGCCGGGCGAGCCACAATATCTCTGTTTAGATGGGTTCCGTCCGGCCACATGTATTTCCTCAATTTTTCACGCTCATCGGTGTTGCACAGATAGCCGCCTTCGGATTTCAAGGCCTCGATCATATCATCGTAAATATCCTCATAGAGCGCCACCGCGTTTTCAGACGAACAAGATGCGGAATTGTTGGCAATCTTTGACAGCCTGATTTTATGGGCGGCAGCGGCAATATCGGCCGTTTCATCCACAATCGATACCACATTGCCGGCACCCACCGTCTGGGATGGCTTTCCGGCCGCATAGACCACTTTCACCAATGCGGCACCGCCGGTGGCGACCGCAAAGTCGCAGTTGGCCATCAATTCGGAAGTTTTGGCATGGCTTGTCTGTTTGATGCACTGCACCAGATCCACCGGGGCGTCAATTTTTTCAAGCGCCTTGCGCACATGCTGAACCGTTTCATAGGAGGTCTTCTGGGTGCGCGGGTGGGGCGAGACGATCTGAGCATTTCTGGTCTTTAGCGTGCCCAAGGCCAGGCAGCAGATAGTGGATTCCGGGTTTGTGCAGGGCACGACGTTGGCAATCACCCCGATCGGTTTGGCGTATTTGCGGATCCCTAAAGCTTTATTCTCTTCAATCATACCGCAGGTTTTGGCATTTCGCATATCCCAGAGGGTCCCCAGGGTCTTATTCTTGATTTTATTCACCTTATCTTCGGCATTGCCGATATTGGATTCATCCACGGCCATATGGCCCAGTTTATAGCGAACGTCATCTTTTAAGAGCTCCCAGGCCACCGCCTGAACCATCTCGTCGACTTTTTCCTGGGGCCAGTATTCGACTTCACGAAACGCCTTTCTGGCCCTGGCATACATTTCCTGAATGTTTTCTTCCATGATGTCTCTCTTTCTGTAATAAATTGTATTTTATTAGTTTTATCAGACAGGATAACGAAGAATAAAAACCCAATAAATCCAGGAGATCCTGTCTAAGAATAAAAAATTATAAACGAATCCCTTCATTGTCTAAATAATTTTTGCCGCAACAATAAGCTAAAAAGTATTAACTCCGAATACCGATTCCCTCCCGCCATCGCTTACACTCACGCGAAGCAGGCGGATCAAATTTCAAAACAAATCCAAAATAAAAAACATCGAATCGAATTTACTTCAGCGGAAGTGTGTATCCCATATTTCGGAATGCCTCCTTGGCCACCGCAAAGAAGTCTTCAATATCTTTGTGGGTAATCTGGCCTAGATTGCATAATCTAAAGGTTTCCAGGCCGAACATTTTGCCGGGGTAGATGGTGAAGCCGCGATCATAGCAATAGTCGTGGAGCTTAAGGAAATCAAATTTTTCATCCTCCGGCGCTTTTACCGTCACTACCAGGTGCCCCTGAATCTCTTTGTCGATCACCGTATCGAGTCCAATTTCTGCCAACCCTTTGTGAATAGCCTGCCAGCAATTTGTCAACCGCTGGAAGCGGGTCTGTTCTCCTTCCGCCCAGTATTCCTCGATAGCCTGTCTCAGGGCATATATCGTTTGCACCGGTGGGGTGAAATGCATTTCACCAACGCGTTCAAAAAAATCATATTGCATGTAAAGATTGCAGTAGTAAGATCGTTTGGGATAATCTTTTGATTTTTCGATTTCTTTGATGCGGCCGACGGTCCAGGACACACCCGTCATACCCGCAAGGCCTTTCTGGGCCGAAGACATGCAGAAGTCGATGTTTTCTGCTTCAACATCTAAGGGAATCAGGCCGTAAGTCGAAATCGTATCTGCCACAAAAACACATCCATGGTCATGAGCAATTTTACCGATTTCTTTGACCGGGTTTAATACCCCGGTACCAGTCTCATGGTGGGTAGTGGCGACCACCGCAATATCCTTGTCGGCTTTAAGGGCGTTAATGACGACATCCAGATCCGGCCGGCCGGTTGAGGGAAATTTGAGATTTATGCAAGGTATGCCGTAGTAAACGGCAATCTCGGCCATACGCGCTGAATAGGCCCCATTGTTCACAATACAGATCTTCTTGTTTTCAGGTACCAGAGAGTTGACCAAAACATCCTGGATAATGGTTCCGGAGCCTGTGAATAGCACCGCCGTGTATTCTTCAGGATTGCCGTGCACGACCTTCACCAGTTCTTTGCGAACCTCATTCATGACGGCGACAAATTCTTCTTCCCGCGGGCAGATGTCCGGCACCACCTGGGCATATTTGACCGTATCGGTGGTGGTGGCGGGGCCGGGATTCAACAGAATATTCCGTTTTACAGGCTTTACGACTTCCATTGGTTGTCCTCATTAGAAAAATGACTAAAATGCATTATTCGATCTTATCAGTAGCAACCATAAATATATATCCGATTATACCAATATTTCAGGCGGAACCGTCCTTAAAGTTTACCGACTTTTTTAATCCCCGACTTCTTACTCGGATCTTCGATCTCCTCTACGATCGAATGCCCGCTGCCGATGATTTTCTTTCTTTCTTCTCTGGCTGCCGCCCATTCATCGAGCGTTTGGCAGATCCCCGATTGGGCGACATTGTTTCGATCCCTCAACGGCGGTACCGGCCGATCGTCAGGCCCGTCATAAAAGTCTTTGGGGGTCAGGGTCTGACCGGTACGGCAGTATTCATCACGCTCGATTTCCTCGATGTAGTGGGCACCGGCGGCAAAAGCACGGGTTACCGCCAGGATGGCCCAAGTGGCTTCCGGCGAGAAGCCGAGATCCAGCATGGTGGCCCCGGTGGCGCCCAGCATATCCAGATCAACCGGTTCTTCACTTAAATTTTGGGCCGCTGCCACGATCTTTTGGGCGAAATCAATATACTTTCCGGCCACCCCGAGCTTCTGCGCCCGGGCGATCATGCGCTTGGCCGCCGGATCCATGAGCATTAGACTGGAAACACCCAGGGCCTCGTCATCCCAATTTTCCTTTACCAGAAGTTCGGCCGTGTCCTCCAGCGGCAGGCCTTCATCTTCGGCTTTTTTCATATATGTTTCCAAGCGGTTGCCGAAAGCCGAGTAAGCCCCGAACGCATGTCCGAAGGCCAGTATCGATGCTCCGGCGGCCTGGGTTAGAAAGGTTTTGGATTTGGCCACCATGCGGGACATGACCGCCGGCATGGACAAGCCGTCCTCCAGCGCCAGAATCATGACATAATTGAGCATTTGCTCCTCTTCGATCAACGGGATCCTGGCCTGATAGTCAATAAACAACATGTCAACGACACCGTAGCCCTGCTCCATGACCTCGGTGGTATCATACCCTCGCGACACAATCCGATGCACATTTTTATAAGCAATTTCGGAAACCCATTGAAAAGGGAGCCGTTTGGTATCCAGGGGAACCGTACCGTATTCTCGTTGACCGTAATCAAAGGGGTTTTTCGAACTGTCCAGGTTGCCGATTTTCCCTTTCTGCTGATTGAGCTCCGGTTTATGCGTTAAATCACCCATTTTTTGTATTCCCCCTTCTCTTTCTCTTTTCTGGCGTGGGCCTGCCTTTCTTCCTGGGTGGGAACGATTCGATCATCGGGACCGACATATTTAATCATGGAAAGATCGATCATCTGGACCATGGGTTCATTTCTCGAAGCACCCCAGGCGCGCCCTTTTTTCATATTAAACAGGGCATGGGCCGCACAGCTGAAACCCCGGCAAACACTCCCCAGACACCAGGCCGCATTAGGAGAAAACCCGATTTCCATCAGGGCCGTGTTGCCGGAGCCGACAACGTTTACGCCCACATGTGACCGCCCCTCTTTTTTTCGTCGGGCGTGAAAATGCTTTTCAAGCGCCCTTTGAAACTCGAGGTAGACACCTTCCAGACCGAGTTCCTCCTGCTTGAGGTGAATCGGCTCGGCACGGGGATCGCTGTCAGTATGCTGCGGCTGCCCCATTCCCATCACCGGTCTTCCGGCATCCATGTATTCATCGACCAGGGTCTTGGCCATCTCGTCTACGGTCCTGCCTTCCGTTTTGGCACGCTCCAGGTACTTGTCGAGCATATAACCGTGGGCCGCGCCGGGCCCATGGACCCCTCCGAAAGTCGTCACAGCCGCCGCAACCGCACAGGGCAAATTCGGCCGCCCGGCGCTCACGCCGATGGCAGCTACGGCCGAGGGCGACATGGAGTGCTCCATGAAAACACCCATCTCGTATTTAAGCATCTTTTCCTCTTTTTCGGTGGGGATTCGATTTTGATACATGACAAATAATGCATCACAGAAAGAATACCCCTCTTCCGCCAACTCACTCAAATCATATCCGCGCATGACGGTTTTTTCTTCCGTTTTGTAAGAGATCGCAGTCTTTCTGCGGATCAATGGTTCCCTATCCATTATTTCCTCCTAAATCGTATAGTTTACATTCTGGCTATCGGGATCGACATGTCCATCATCAGGCCCCGACACCGAAAATTAAATGGCCGTGAAAAATGGGTCACCCACCTTTATATGCTGCACGTGTTAGAATATAGTGAGCGCCCATATTATAAGTCAAAATAATAATAATCATGTCGTTAATGACAAATTGTTATATTCAAGCGGAAACAATTTGACCGCGATTTTACTTGACACCGCCAAAATCATTCAAACAATAATGGGGTTCTAAAAATCAGGTGCCTGCAGATCGTCTCAAGCTGCGGGCACCCGTTATTTTCAAGGATTTTGTATTGGCTGTATTTGAGATGGGTATTTTTATGGATAACCCTGTGGCCGCGGTTGACAATTTATACGTTCGCAGATGCGGACTTCCTTTTCAATACATGGATAGCCCGTGGAACTGTAACTTTAACTTTGGTGTTTTTACTAAATTTTTCAGAACCCATGGGGTTGTAATGATCAACCACCATCTTTTTTTCTCCGAATTTTACGGTATATTTGGCAAGGTTGCCGGCATACATTTGGCTTTCCACCGTCCCATGGAAGGTATTCGGCCGTTCGGTTCCGTGTGACGGAGACAGTGAAACGGTCTCCGGCCGAATGACCAGCACGACCTCATCTCCCACCTCTATGTCTTTTTGATCATGATCTAATTCGAGTTTACCATACTCGGTAATCACGTAAGACATATTCGTCTCCTCGTTTATGGCATCGACGGTTCCCTCGAGAAAATTGACATAGCCTACGAAGCCGGCGATAAACTCGTTGGCCGGCCGTTCGTAAATATCAATCGGGGATCCGATCTGCTGAATGATGCCTTCATGAAGGACCAGGAGCCGATCGGAAATGCTCATGGCCTCATATTGGTCGTGGGTGACAAAAATGGTGGTGATCCCGATTCGTTCCTGAATATTTCTGATCTCCTCCCGCATCACAACCCGCAGGTTGGCATCCAGGTTGGAAAGCGGCTCGTCCAGGAGCAGCACCTTGGGTTCCAGCGCCAGTGCCCTGGCCAAAGCGACACGCTGCTGCTGGCCGCCGCTGATGCGGTCAATCGTTCGTTCACCCAGGCCTTCCATGTGAACAAGGGCTAGAAGCTCGTCGACACGCGTTTCAATTTTCTCTCTGGGCCATTTTTGCAGCTTCAGCCCAAAGCCGATATTCTTCCTGACATTCATGTGCGGAAAAAGCGCATAGCTTTGAAAGACCATTTTAGTGTTGCGCATGTTCGGTGGCAACTTCCCGATGTCTTCTCCATCGAGAATCACTTGCCCGGACGTCGCCGTTGTGAATCCGCCCACAATTCTAAGCAAGGTCGTTTTTCCGCATCCGCTCGGCCCCACAAAAGTCAGCAATTCACCTTTATCGATCTTGGCCGAAATGCCTTTGAGCACTTCCACATCTCCAAAGCTTTTATAAACATCCCTTAATTCCAACATGGGTGTTTGGGTTGCTTGCATCTAATTATGCTCCTTGCTTCGTGCCGACATCGAGTCCAGTTTTTCTGGCAATGATTTGAAGTATGCCCAACGAAACAGCAACAATGGCGATCACTTTCATCGTTGTTGCCGAAGCCAAACCCAGTTCCCCGAGCTGCGCCGTCAGATAAATATAGACAGATGCCAGATCAAAACCGGGGGTCACCAGAAAGATAACCGAGCTCAATGACATCATGGTGGTCATAAATGTGTAGATAAATCCTGCTACAAACGCTGAAAACATGATCGGCAGAACCACCTTAAAAAATATGGTTATAAAATCCGCGCCCAGGTCGGCCGAAGCCTCTTCGATTTCGACACTTATCTGGTGCAGCTTGCTGATTCCGGCTTCAACACCTACAGCCAGGAATCGAAATACGCAGTTCAAGATAATGATCCAGATGGTTCCGGTCAGAAGAAATGGCGGGCGGTTAAACGCCATGATATACCCCACGCCAATTACCGTTCCGGGAAGTGCAAAACCCGACAGGGCGACCATCTCCATGATTTGCTTGCCGGGAAATTTACCCCGCATAATCACATAGGCCAGCAACGTTCCGACGATGGCACCGACCAGACCGGCACCCAAAGAGACCTTGATGCTGTTCCAAATCGCAATGTTCGATTGGGTATTCAGGACGTGATCGATAACGAAGGTGTTGTCAACACCGACAATCTTGACAAATGACCCCAGCAGAATAACCCCAAAGCTCAGCAGCACCATCACAGCGACGGGTATGCTGACGATCATAAACGGAATTTTGATAACCGGGGCCATGGATTTGGGTTCGGCGGCCATACCTTTTCCGGTAATCGTGGCGTAACCCTTACCCTTAAGGACGTAATTATGCAAAATGAATATCAGCACACAGGGTGTGATCAGCACCACCGAAAGCACGCTGGCCATATTGAAGTCGCCTTCGCCGGTAATGGCCAAGTAAGTGTCGACCGCCAGAAAGGGATTCCTGCCCCCCAGGATCGCGGGGTTGCCAAATTCGGCAATGGTCATCACAAAGACCAATAGGGCTGCTTTCAATAGGCCGGGGGCGGCCAGGGGAACGGTAATGGAGCGCACGATTCGAACTTCAGACGCCCCCATATCACTGGCCGTTTCTTCCAGACTGGGGTTAAGAGAGTTGAGGACATTTTCAATCATCATGAATGACAACGGAAGAAACGCCAGGCACTGGGCTGTAATAACCCCGGTCCAGCTGTATATGTTAAAATTCAGGTTCAGTAAATTGTTGATCAATCCGTTTCGACCAAAAAGGGTAATCAAAGAAATGGAAAAGATATAAGGCGGAGCAGCCAGCGGGAGCAAGGCACAGATTTTCAATGGTTTTCTAAGCCATAAGGGGCCTCGCGTCGTCAAATAGGCAAAACAGAAGCCGACGATCACCAATATGATCATCGTGGAAACGCCCAAAATAAGAGTATTAAGAAGTGACCAGTAGTAAAAGTTATACCTGAAAAACTCGACATAAAAGTCGAATGTTAAACCGTCGTCGCCCCAAAGGCTCTTCAGCAATACGCTTATTATCGGGTAAAGAAGAAAGATGGCAAGAAGCGCAAAAAGGCTGCCCGCAAAAATATTCAACAAATTTTTATTAAAAAAAGAACGGAATTTATACCAAATACCTCTACCGGTAACGTTGCCCATTACCGCTTCTGCCATCTTTCAATTTCCTCCTTAACCCCTGATCCAGACAGGCCCGAATGGGTGTGATGAAAATCATCGAATACGAACAAATTATTTTCGGTCTATAACTGTTATTGCTTTGCTTTTTCGGCTTCCTCTTTTTCCTTCTGATCACCGACTTCCTTGGCCTTGGCTGTCTCTTTCATCATGAACTTGCTTTTCCAGGTTTTAATGATTTTGCTGCGGTTCTGGACAGCCCAGTCATGGTCGAGTTTGATGAACGTAGGTTTTGCAGCGCCGTAAAGCGCACTGGGGATACCCGGGCGTGGAGGAATGTAACCCATCGAAGCTAAAAACTCGCTGGCATCTTTGGTGCCCAAATAATCCATAATTTTTTTTGCCTGATCGAGTTTCTTTGTTCCTTTCAAAATGGTGCAGTAGTTACCCTCGTATCCAATGCCCTCGGCCGGGATCACCCACTGGATCGGGTAGCCGTCGTTAATTCGTTTCAGTACGTTTTCATCCGCCGTAATCCCGAGCAAAAATTCGCCTCGGCCGACGAGATCGGTGGGAGCGTTTCCGCTCTTGGTATACTGCGCCATGTTTTTGTCCAAAGACTCGAGGTACTTCCAGCCCTCATCTTCTCCGTAAAGTTGCAGAAAAGAGTAGTTGATCATAAAAGCCGTGCCGGATGTCCGGGGTGAGGGTGCGACAATCTGCCCTTTCCATTTGGGATCCAGAAGCTCCTTCCAGCTCACCGGCATTCCATATCCTTTTTCGGCCAGTTTTTCTTTGTTGCCGATCAGTACAAAGGAGAACGTACCCAAGGCATAATAGCTGCCGTCCGGAGATTTAAAGGCAGCATCGATATCCTCCCAGGTCGGTGATTTATAGGGCACATAATAGCCTTTCTTGGTGCCGTCGATGGCCTGTGCTGCACCAAAAGACAACACCATATCCGCGTTGAACCTGGGTGCTTCCGACACCAGCCGGGCCCAGATTTCGCCCCAGGACAGCGTGATACCCTTGACTTCGATCCCTGTTTTCTCTTGAATCCTCTGTGATAAGGCCTCATTTACCTCACGGGAAAATCCCAGGTAAGCATTAATCGAATCCGCAGCCTGAAGTCGGCCGGAAGCCATGCCCAATGTCAGAATTAGGGCCAAAGCCGCGATTGTAAGTAGTCTGCCTTTCATTATGCACCTCCTTTGATTGGGAATTTTAGATGGATGCTGCACCATCAAAGACCAAAAGGGCATACATCCTTAATGGATTGAACGTAACGTTTATTTAGATCGGTTTCACCCCCTTTCCTGCATATCCTTTTATACAACTTATACAACCCCAAAGCCGTTTATCCACGCCCATAACAATTCTTGTTCCATATCAAAAGGGTTAATACAAGTCAAAAATCATAATGAAAATCGGAATTCGGTATTTTCTGAAACCTGAAACCATGAACAGATTTGATCTATGGCAGAGCCGAACATCTGTTACCTAGCCCAGAGAACCAGGGTTTCAATTTTGAATAAAATATAAAAACAATCGGTTACAAGCTGAGACCGATGAGAACCACACCCGCGCAAATAAAAACCGAGCCAAACAATTTTGGAAAAGCGTTTTGCTCCTGTATCCACATGATTCCCATGAGAGCCGAGAAGACGATACTCACTTCTCGGACCGCAGCGACATAACTGACTTTACTGATCTGCAGCGCAAAGAGGATCATCAAGTATGTAAACAGATCCAAAAAGCCTACGATAAGAATCCGTATTTTATTGATATGCCACTCTTTTTTCAGACTCAATCGCGATTTGACAAACACAAAGGGTGTGAGGAGCAGCAACGTAATCACAAACATTAGGTAAATATATACCGGTGGGTGAACCAAAGTAACGCCTATTTTATCCACAATGGAATACCCCGCTATCGTACCGCCGGTGCAAAGTGCCCACAGCGAAGCTCCGCCCTTCATGGTCAAAAAGGGCTCGAGAATGGATTGAATGGACAACGATCGCAGGTGAACACTAAAAATACCGATAATAACGAAGGCGATACCAAGAAACCCCAAAATGGATAGTCGCTCGTTCAGAAATAACACAGCTAGAATTGGCACAAACAAAGGCCCAGACCCCCGAGCGAGCGGATAAACTAAGGATAGATCACCTCGTTCGTATGCCCCACCTATAAACCAGAAATAAAAAGCGTGCAGGGTGCCGGTGGCAACAATGCAACCCCATCCGGTTGAAGAAATGGTCACAGCTGGCCAGTAATACAAAAACATGGGAAAGAAGAGAATAGTGGAGAACAGGATCGCCCACCAGATAAACGCAATCTTATTGCGGCTTTTCTTTGTCAGGTAATTCCAGAATGCATGCAAAAAAGCGGCGACAAGTACAATTGCCAAGGCCGATCCGGTCATTTGATACGAATCCGTTGATGATCTGTCTGAAATAATGTCTAAGTTTTTCTCATAAATTCTTTTGTCTGCTCTTGCAGAATAATCGAATTAACAATCGAAAAAGGATACCACTGCTCTCACGCTTTCATGCGTTTAACAAAATCGACAAAACCGCTCACATACTTGGTGAGCTGTTTCATCACCCCTGACCTTTTTACGTGATGATTTGTCAGTATGTCAACATCATCCGCTAAATCCCAAGCATTATTAATTTAACAAACGACATCGTCGATCATAAATAAAAGCAGTTCCTCTATTCATTTTTTGCTCATGCAGGCTCCCCGCAGCAGCGCTGACGGGGTATCGGGTTACAGGAAAGAGCGTAGCCCCGCGGGGCGGGATTTCCGCTTCGCTACAACAGGCTGCGGGGAATTAGACCCGAAAAAAAAGTCGTCTGTGCTTGCCCAGTTAAATTGAAGCGAAAAATTCATCCCGCCCCCTTCTTTTATTCGTTGTCCGTGAATAGAAAATATACTATATGATTGAAACCACGGAATATACCTAATAAGGAAAACAAAATGACCACAACAAATTCCGATACCGAAAGGAAAAATTCAACAGAAACGGGACCCCCATCCAATTTCATCACGCACATTATTGATAGCGATATAAAAAACGGCAGAAATGACGGGCGGGTTCACACGCGTTTTCCGCCTGAACCCAATGGTTATCTGCACATCGGACATGCCAAATCCATCTGCTTGAACTTCGGTCTTGCAGCGGACTACAACGGTCTGTGCAATTTACGCTTTGATGATACCGATCCGAGCAAAGAGACCATGGAATATGTCGATGCCATCAAAGCGGATGTTCGATGGCTGGGTTTCGACTGGGAAGATCGCGAGTATTATGCATCCGATTACTTCGAACAGCTTTTTGAATATGCTGTTCAGTTGATCAAAGCCGGCAAGGCGTATGTCGACAGTTTGAGCGCGGAGGAAATCCGGCGCTACCGCGGCACATTGACCGAACCTGGAAAAAACAGCCCCTATCGCAATAGAACAATGGAAGAAAACCTGGATCTATTTGAACGGATGCGGGCTGGAGAGTTCAAAGATGGTGAGCATGTGCTGCGGGCTAAGATTGATATGGCCTCGCCAAACATCATCATGCGAGATCCAACCCTTTTTCGCATCAAGCATGTTTCCCATTACCGGACCGGAGGCATGTGGCGCATTTATCCGATGTACGATTTTACCCACTGCTTATCGGATTCGATCGAAAGAATCACCCATTCTATATGCACCCTTGAATTTGAAATCAACCGGGAATTGTACGACTGGGTACTTGACCAGCTGGATGTATTTCATCCCCAGCAGATTGAGTTTGCGCGTCTCAATTTAAGCCACACCGTCCTGAGCAAACGCAAATTGATCCGGCTGGTTGAAGAAGGCCACGTCTCCGCCTGGAATGATCCGCGCATGCCGACAATTTCAGGGCTGCGTCGCAGGGGATACACACCGGAAGCCATCCGCAATTTCTGTGAGCGGATCGGTGTGGCCAAAGCCGACAGTATGGTGGATATTGCCCTGCTGGAATACTGCATCCGCGAAGATCTTAACAAGCATGCCCCGCGCGTGATGGGAGTGCTGCAACCGCTGAAGGTCGTCATCGACAATTATCCGAAGGACAAAGAAGAAGAGTTGGAGGCCATCAACAATCCGGAAGATCCCGGCATGGGAACCCGAAAAGTGCCCTTTGCCCGCGAGCTGTTCATCGAACGGGATGACTTTATGGAAGAACCGCCCAAAAAATTTTTCCGTCTGGCCCCCGGCAGGGAGGTGCGTCTGCGTTACGCATATTTCATTACATGTGTGGAAGTTGTCAAAGACCCCGAGAGCGGAGAAGTGATCGAACTGCATTGCACGTATGATCCGGCGACTCGCGGAGGCGACTCACCGGACGGACGCAAGGTCAAAGGAACCTTGCATTGGGTATCGGCCAAACATGCAATTCCGGCCGAAGTTCGTCTATATGACCATCTGTTCACGAAAGAAAACCCGAACGACGTGCAAGAGGGAAAAGAATTCACGGCCTATCTGAATTCATCGTCTCTTGACATTTTAACCCAGTGTAAACTCGAGCCCAGCCTGGCGAACGCACCATTGGGAAGCCGCTACCAGTTCGAAAGGCTTGGATATTTTTGTGTTGACTCCCAAGATTCAAAACCCGGGGTGCCTGTTTTTAATCGTACCGTGACTCTGCGAGACACGTGGGCTAAAATATTGAAGGCCCAACAGAAGAAAACCTAACTAACGACAAACGATAAACCACGGATTGAGTAGATTCTCTTTATTGTAGATAAGTGGATGGGTTGTCTCGTAGTCAAAAAGCCGTGCCCCCGCATTTTCAGCAACCGCCTGGCCGGCAGCGGTATCCCATTCCATGGTGGGCCCTAAACGTGGATAGATGTCTGCTCGGCCCTCGGCAACAAGACAAATTTTCAGAGAACTCCCGGCTGAAATAAATTCGACATGCCCGCACTCTCTTCTTTTTTCCGCTACAAATGCCTCCAACTCAGGCGTTGCATGCGAACGACTACCGACTATGGTAATTGGTTTGTTGGTTGAATGACAGATAGGTAATGATGTTGAGAAACCTATTAGATCCTGCACCATTTGACCGGCGTCAGTATCCGAAAACTCAGCCGATCGACGTATGCTTGCGGTTTGGCTATTCAATACGTCAACGATCTGATTCATATCGGTTCTGTAGGAGCCAATTTCATCCGATGCAAAATAAAGCATTCCTTTATCCGGCACAAAAATTACCCCTAAAATGGATTTTTGACCCTGAATCAGGGCAATATTGACCGTAAATTCTCCATTTCGTTTTATAAATTCTTTGGTCCCATCCAGAGGATCTACGAGCCAGAAAGTATCCCATTTTTTTCTATCCTCATAGGGAAGGTCTTTTCCTTCCTCACTCAGAATCGGAATATCAAATTGAGAGAGGCGACTGACGATAATATCATGGGAGCGCATGTCGGCTAATGTTAGGGGGGATTGGTCGGCCTTTTCTTCTACCTTAAAATCCGATTTATAGATCCTCAAAATTGCATCGCCGGCTTCAATGGCCGCATGGACCGATGTTAATACGCACGCATTCTTGTTCAACATTCCAACAGTTGCCTTTTCCAATTTGGTTTATTATGTGTTTATTGAATAAAGATTATCAACCTCTAATGAGCCTGAACCTATGCCTATGGATTGAGAGCATAAAAAGAGTTAATCACGGAAGCACGAAAATAGACGATTAGTCCACTTTTTGCTTTCGTATTTTCATAATTTCATAATTTCGTGGTTTCGTGATTCGTTTTTATTTTTTAGCTTATTTCATAGCTAACACTACCTACCGATTCACATCGGAGCCGAATGTTAACAGGACAATAGTATTTGCAGATCGGCAGCGTATTCGCAAATGAAGGCTCCCCGCAGCAAAGCCGATGGGGTATTGGGTTATAGGGAAAAGTCTATTACATCGCAGCAAGCCGCGGAGAATTAGACGCTAAAATAAGTTGTCTGTGCCTGTCCGTGTGGGTCTGTGGCTAATTAAAATACAATCCCCACATACCCCACAAAACTGTCTCCCGGAGATTTATCATAGCTAGTGGTATACGCAACCTGATCTGCTTGATCAGCGCCAAGGTGTTTCGCAGTTTCAATAGCAGTGGCCGCCGCTCCAGAGCAGCATGCGTTTTGATTTGACAGCCCTTCAGCAATGACTTTTTCGGGATCCATCGCCAACATGAAATCGATAACGCGGCGATCGTTTTCGTTACGGACCCAATCGACAGCTTGGGAACCGGTTCCCTTGGACACAAAACCATAGTTGTAACCATAGTGGGTCAAATCGGTGGAGCCGATGACTTTTAGTGTCAAAGCCATTCGGTTTGCGATAGCGGCAACTGTTTTACCGATTTCCAGCGATTGTATATTCGGCGGCACCCCTATGGCAACAATCTTGGAATCGCTGAAGAAGTATTTGATAAAGGGCAATTGCAGTTCAATAGTGTTGTCCTGGGTGAAGTTCATCGGAGTTTCCAGTTTGAAAGAAAACTTCTGGGCAAGTTCGCCTGCTAATGCCTCTTCGACCCGAATCTCACCGAAAGGAGTTTCCCAGGCCCCCTCGGGCATCATGTAGCACGGAGAATCCGGATGAAGATGCATGCCGAAAACAACAATGACATCCGGCGCGTCTTGTTCTGCGAGAAAATTGATGACATTGCATGCGATGCTGCCTGAAAAATACCAGCCGGCATGTGGAACGATGCCACCCACCAGCTTTCTTTGCGGCGGAGTTAACTGTCTGCCCTCATTAAGAAAACCTTTAATTTCCCTCTCACAATCAAAGGCTCCTGAAGGATACCAGTTTCCCGCAAAGACCGCCCTTCTGACGTTTGAGGATTTCATAGCTCACCTCCTAACCCGGCTATAATGGAAATAGGTTTAGATCTGAGGTGTAACAATTTACGACTCTGGGACTTCTGCAGTATAAACGAACAAAAGGAGGTTGTCCATGCCGAACTTTAGAGGTAACGGAACCAACGCCTTCCATGTTCAGAGCTGCAGATCTGCCTTAGTGATACGATTCGCAATTTCAAAGACATATTTCTAAAGTGAGAATTATTAACATTGCTCACTCAGCACAAAGTTCTGAGTGAATAAATACATTATCGTATTTATGAATCGAAGGACTTAGCGACAAAACAGTTGTTATTATGGTTTGAATCGGCTTTTCTTTCAAGAATAGATGATTATTATTGTGTTTTAGAGCACGGACTTATTTGCGGCTGCCTCAAAGAGACAGTGTGCTCAGATGACATAGATAGCACCGATGGGTCGTCGGAGATTTGATAAGATGAGGAGGATGCCATGTGGGAATACACAGACAAAGTTAAGGATCACTTTTTAAATCCCCGCAATGTGGGGGTAATTGAAGACGCGGATGGAGTCGGCGAGGTTGGGTCAATTGCATGCGGCGATGCGTTGACATTTTACTTTAAGCTGGATGACGACGGAAAAATAAAGGATGCCTCATTTCAGACATTTGGTTGTGCCAGTGCGATTGCTTCGTCTTCGGCGCTGACCGAAATGGTGAAGGGTCTGACGCTTGAAGAAGCGCGCAAAATTACCAATGAGGACATTGCCGAGTATTTAGGAGGCCTGCCCAAAGAAAAGATGCACTGTTCGGTCATGGGCCGCGATGCGCTTGAAAAGGCCATCGCCTGCCATCTCCACGAACCTGAAAAAAAGGTTGAAGGGGAAATCGTCTGTGAATGCTTCGGGGTAACCGATGTTGAAATCGAGCGGGTCGTGCGGGAAAACCACCTTTCCAGCATCGAAGATGTCACCGATTATGTCAAGGCAGGTGGCGGTTGCGGGAATTGCCACGATCGTATCCAGGAAATCATCGACAACATTTTAGGCACCGAGCCTTCGGCCAAGAAAAAAATACCAGCGCTCACAAATTTGCAGAAAATTAAGTTGATTGAAGAAAGTATTGAAAGAGAAATCAACCCCAGATTGAAAAAAGATGCCGGCAAACTTGAACTGGTTGACGTCGATGGAAATCGCGTGCTGGTAAGACTGGGCGGTACCTGTGCTTCTTGTGTCAAATCTCCGATTACTCTCAAACATTATGTTGAAGGCAAGTTGCGCGAGTTGGTCTCCCCTGAACTTGTGGTTGAGGAGGTGCAGTAATGAACAACGTTATCTACCTGGACAATAATGCCACCACCAGGGTTGCGCCGGAAGTCTTAGAAGTAATGCTGCCTTATTTTTCAGATTTTTACGGCAACCCCTCGAGTATGCACTCCTTCGGCGGTGATGTGGCCGCCAAAGTCAAGCAAGCCCGTGAAAATGTCGCCCGCCTGATCGGGGCCAATGCAGATGAAATCGTTTTTACCAGTTGCGGCACCGAAAGTGACGGAACGGCCGTACGGGCCGCTATTGAATCAAATCCCAATAAGAGACACATTGTCACCTCTAGAGTCGAACATCCGGCCATAAAAAATCTCTATGAATCCCTTGCCAAAAAGGGTTATCGGGTAACGTTTGTGCCGGTTGACAACCAGGGACGATTGGACTTGGATTTTCTTTACGATAGCTTGAGCGACGACACCGCCATCGTCAGTCTGATGTGGGCCAATAACGAAACCGGCGTAATCTTTCCTGTGGAGGAAATTTCAAGAAAAATCAAAGACAGAGGCATCGTGTTTCATACCGATGCAGTGCAAGCCGCGGGGAAAATCCCAATTGACGTAGCAACCACCGGTGTGGATATGCTGTCGCTTTCCGGCCATAAATTCCACGCTCCCAAAGGCATCGGCGCTCTTTATATCCGCAAAGGCACCAAGTTTTCCCCCTTCATGATTGGGGGGCATCAGGAACATGGCCGCCGCGGAGGGACCGAAAATGTTGCCTCCATCATCGGTATCGGCAAGGCAGCCGCGTTAGCCAAAGCTCATGTAGATCAAAACGGTTACGAACGCATCCGTCAAATGCGTGATAGGCTGGAGTCTATCTTGCTGACACGAGTTTCGAATTCCATGGCCAATGGTGATCGGGAGCATCGTCTGCCGAACACCACGAGCATTGCGTTTGAATATGTGGAGGGTGAGGCTATCTTGTTGATGATGAACGAATACGGCATCTGCGCATCATCGGGTTCGGCGTGTACCTCTGGATCTTTGGAACCCTCCCATGTCCTGCGTGCCATGGGCGTGCCGTATACGGCCGCGCACGGTTCCATTCGATTCAGTCTCAGCCGCTATACTTCCGAAGATGAGATCGATGTTGTCATCAAAAGATTGCCTCCCATCATCGAACGGTTGCGCGATATGTCACCGTTTTGGAAGCAAGCTATGCAAAGCTAAATGTTCCTATTTGTAATACCGGCGACGCATTAACAGCATCTATTTTTTACCACCAGGACACAGAGATACTATTTCTTTTTGTCTATGAAACTAGAGATGGGCGGGACGATGGGCAAAACCAGTCCATCCATTGTGAATTCCGTCATCTGGCGTCTATCTTCTGTTTTACCTTGGCCTTCAGCCATTCAAGCCAAGGTCCGAATCCTTCTTCAGTTTTAGCGGAAATCTCAAAGACCGGCATATCGGGATGAATCTGATGAATACAATCAAGCGCTTTTTGCTTGTCATAATCAAGATGCGGCAGCAAGTCGATCTTGTTCAGCAGCGCCGCTTCACATTCCCGAAACATCAGAGGATATTTTACGGGTTTATCTTCACCTTCCGTTACACTTAAAACCACCACGCGGGTATCTTCACCGATATCAAATTCAGCCGGGCAGACGAGATTACCGACATTTTCAACAATCAGAAGATCAATATTATCCAGCTCCAAACCCCCGGTGGCCTTCTCGATCACATGGGCGGCCAGGTGACAATCACCACCGAATTCATCGGTATTGATTTGGACCACCGGGGCACCGCTGACCGCAAGCCGGTCCGCATCATTGGTTGTACAGATATCACCGACGATTACAGCGGTTCTGATGTCCGGCATAATATGCGCCAGCGTCTTCTCCAGAGTTGTTGTCTTCCCGGATCCTGGGGAACTCATCACATTGATGACAAACACGCTTTTTTCGGCAAATACCCGACGATTCTCCTCGGCCATCTTCTCATTGACGTCAAGCACCCGGCGCACCACTTTTATTTCACGGGTTCCGCTTTTTTTGGTTGTGATCCCGGTGGTATTATCCTCAACCTGTGCATGAGGATGGTGCTGATGAGAGTCTTGATGATGATACACCCGTGATGTTTTGAACAACCTATCCAGAAACATGGGTATCCTCTTCGGAAATTTCTATGGATTCGATATCCAGCTCTCTTCCGGAAATTATTTCCAACGAGCCGCTGTCACAGCTTTCACACCTAAATGCCGGACCCTTAATTGTCCATTGCGTATGACAATCATTGCAACGGGCAACCACAGGCAACTCTGCAATGGCGAGTTTGGCACCGTCAAGGGGCGTATCCTTAACCGCAACATCAAAACAAAACCGCAGGCTATCGGGAACAACGGCGGCTAGCTTACCGATTTTTAAATTCACCTTTGCTACTCTTACATTTCCACTGTCAGGCGGAATTGAAGCCGTCGCAATTTCAACGATTTGGAGGGCAATCCCCATTTCGTGCATATTGAATTTCCAAATAAATTTTTAAAGACTTTTGAAAATTTATGTTAGCTATTTAAACACTTCAACACAGAGCTCTCCAAGTTTCCCGAGATTCTCACAGACATGAATACCGGCAGACTTCATAGCGTCCATTTTGGCTTGGGCGGTACCGCTGCCACCACTGATAATGGCACCGGCATGCCCCATGCGCCGACCCGGAGGGGCCGTCAAGCCGGATATGAATCCAACAACCGGTTTGGTCATTTGTGCGGCAATAAATTCAGAGGCTTCCTCTTCGGCTGTACCGCCGATTTCACCAACCATGACCACGCCCTTCGTACCTGGATCCTTTTCAAATGCAGCCAGGCAATCAATGAAATTCGTGCCGATAATCGGATCACCACCGATACCAATGCAGGTCGTTTGACCGATTCCCTGCAACGTCAATTGATTAACCACCTCATAGGTCAGAGTCCCTGAACGGGACACTACTCCGACAGGTCCTCCCGGTTTGTGAATTGGACCGGGCATTATTCCGATTTTGGCTTCACCGGGCGTAATGATGCCCGGACAGTTAGGTCCAATCAGACGTGACGGTTTACCGTCCAGATAATTCATAACCTTCATCATATCCAAAACCGGTATTCCTTCGGTGATGGCAACAATCACATCCATAGCGGCGTCTGCCGCCTCCATGATGGCATCGGCTGCAAACGCCGGTGGTACAAAAATTAAGCTGCAATTGGCACCGGTCTCTTCCGCAGCGGCTTTGACCGTATTAAATACGGGAACATCATCCATTTTCTGGCCGGCTTTTCCCGGTGTAACGCCTGCAACCACCCGGGTACCGTAAGCAATGCAGTTTCGGGTGTGAAACTGGCCTTCCCGACCGGTAATTCCCTGTACTAAAACCCGCGTATTGTTATCGACAAAAATACTCATGTTGTTTGCACCTTAGAAGGTTTGAATAGTTAAGTTAATTGGTTGGTTGTGATCCCCTGGTAATTTTTTTAAGCTTTGCGCTCAATCCGCACCACTCAATCCAATCTTCTTCTTTGAGGCCAATGACGTCAAAGGGTAAACAAAAACCGTTTAAGCTTTCACAATCTCCGCCACCTTCCGGGCGGCATCTTTCAGATTAGTCGCCGTGATCAAGTCCAGACCCGACTCGGCAAGGATTCGGCGGCCTTCTTCGATATTGGTCCCTTCCATGCGAACCACTACCGGGACGTTGATACCGGTTTTTTTTGCAGCCTGAACAACGCCTTCCGCCAGGACATCACAGCGCAGGATTCCGCCGAAAATATTGATCAATATACCTTTCACATTTTTGTCGCTAAGAATGATTCGAAAGCCATTTTCAACCATCTCAGCACTGGCGCCACCGCCGACATCCAGAAAATTAGCAGGTTCCGCACCGGCAAGTTTTATCAGATCCATGGTTGCCATCGCCAAACCGGCACCATTGACCATATTGCCGACATTTCCATCCAGATTGATATAGTTCAAATCGTATTTAGAGGCTTCCACCTCAAGTGGATCTTCCTCATCAAGGTCTCGATACTCCTGGATGTCTTTATGACGAAAGAGAGCGTTGTCGTCAAAATTGATCTTAGCATCCAGGGCAACGACGGTATCTTCGGCGGTGATGACCAGCGGGTTAATCTCGACCAGCGAGCAGTCGTAATCGACAAACAACCGATAGAGATTCTTTAGCATGGCGACGAATGGTTTCATGACGACCGGCGCCAGGTTGAGGCCGAAGGCCACCTCCCGGCAATGGTAAGCCTGAATGCCTTGCAGCGGATTGATGGACACTTTGATAATTTGTTGCGGAGTTTTGGCCGCCACTTCTTCAATATCCATACCTCCCGCCTGACTGGCCATCACAACTATTTTGGCAATCGCCCGATCGGGAATAATGCTCAGATAGAGCTCCTTGGCTATGTTCAACCCCTGTTCCACCAGGACTTTTTTAACCAATTTGCCCTCCGGTCCGGTCTGGTGGGTGACCAAATTCATCCCGATGATTTGCCCGGCCAGGTTTCTTACGTCTGCTGCGGATTGGGCGAGTTTGACCCCACCACCTTTGCCCCTACCTCCGGCATGAATCTGAGCTTTTACCACTACTGGATAACCGCCAAGTGTCCCTGCCACGTCGGCTGCATCGCCGGGGCTGAACGCGACACCACCTTGCGGAATAGGTATGCTGTATTTATTGAGTAATTCCTTAGCCTGATATTCATGGATTTTCATAGCGTCATTACTCCATATGCAGAAGTCAAGGTATAGATTACGTGCAATGGTTGATGCGAAAGATAGGGACGGAACCCTGCGATTGACGCCGTTTACCCTATGACGCAGAGCACGTCCCCTTTATTTACCGAATCGCCACTGGAAAAATTGAGTGCTTTTATAGTTCCGCCGACCGGTGCCGGCAGTGAATTTTCCATTTTCATAGCTTCCAGGATAACCACCGGATCGCCCTGACCCACGGAATCGCCGACACGTTTTTTGAAACTGACAATCATACCGGGCATTGGTGCAATGAGCGGCGTACCGTCTACGTGTTCAGCCGGTTTTGCCGGAGCTTTCGCGGCAGGTGGCGCCATCGGTCCGGGTTCACTTGGCACAGCTGGTTTCGGTTGAGGAGGAGCCTGAACAAAGGCTGCCGGTGCCTGCATGGGTCGAACATAATTGACTGCCGTTGCCCCGTCAATAGCCTCGACGCCAACCTCAAAGTACTCATCATCCACAAACACATTAAACCTTCGCAAATTTTCGCCCTTAGGTGGGGCGGCTTTAGCTGATTTTTCAACAAGTTCTCCGGCTTTAGCTTTTTTAATCAGCTCCTGTTCGGCTTTTGCGTCTTCCAGCGTTCGCGGTTTGACCTCCTGCGGCGGTATCTCTTTACCATATTTCCATCTTAGAAACTTTTTCCCGGTCACCGGATACAGCGCATACACCAGGACATCATCCAGATCAACGGCCAGATCTTTGGTATCCTCTTTGGCTTTATCCAGCTCAGGTTCCAGTACTTCTGCTGGTCGACAGGTAATCGGTTTCTCACCCCGTTCATAGCCCTTCAGCGCTTTCTTCTGAACGTCTGGATCGATCGGAATCGCCGTTTTGCCGTAGAGACCGTAACAGAGGTCTTTAACCTGACCTGTGATCATCTTGTAGCGCTCATTGTGATCATCAAACAGAACGTTGTTAACCGTCTGGGTCCCGACAATCTGGCTCGTGGGGGTAACCAGGGGGATCTGCCCGAGTTCCTTGCGAACGCGAGGCAGCTCGGCATACACCTGATCCAATTTATCGAGAGCATCCATCTCTCTTAGTTGATTGACCAAATTGGATAGCATGCCGCCCGGTGTTTGGTGCAAGAGAACATTAATATCGATGATCGACATTTTGGTATCATCCAGCAGATGCCGATACTTCGGCATGATATCTCTTTCGAAAACTTCGTTGATGGCCGCCAACAGTTTAATATCAAAACCCGTATCTCGATTCGTTCCGAGCAAGGTCATCACCAGCGGTTCGATGGCGGCATGGCAGGTGCGGTAAGCATAAGGCGACATAACCGTGTCAATGATGTCCACACCAGCCTCGATGGCTTTGAGATGGGTCATCGGAGACATGCCCGAGGTAAAATGACTGTGAAGATGAATCGGTGGTTTGACCTTGGCTTTCAAGGCTTTTACAAGCTCATACGCATCGTAGGGCGCCAGAAGCCCGGCCATGTCTTTGACACAGATGCTGTCGGCGCCCATAGCTTCGAGATCCTTAGCCTTTTGCACAAAGTAATCGATGGTGTATACATCACCTCCCATGCGTGGTTCTGTCATGGTATAGCAAATACATCCCTGGAAATGCTTGCCGCTTTCTTTGATAGCGGGAACAACGGTTTCAAAATTGCGGTAGTCGTTCAATGCATCAAAGGTGCGGAAAATATCCATACCATTTGCAGCCGATCGTTCAACAAAGGCGCGGGCCACATCGTCGGCGTAGTTTCGGTAACCCACAAGATTTTGCCCTCGAAGCAACATCGAAAAAGGCGTTTTTGTAATATAGCGTTTAAGAGTTCGAATTCGTTCCCAGGGGTCCTCATTCAAAAAACGGTGCATGGTATCGAAGGTCGCACCGCCCCAGACTTCCATGGCCCAAAAGCCCACATCATCCATCATCTCGGCCACCGGGATCATATCTTCGGTCCGCCCCCGCGTAGCAAATAGAGACTGGTGACCGTCGCGCAAGGACAGGTCTTCTATCTTGACAGGATTATCGGCGGTCGGCCTGTCACTGTCGTAGCTCATCGCGGCTTTTTTTACCGCAATATCGTCATTCATTTTAACGTTCTCCTGAAAAAATGGTTTTGGTTATCTTCTCTGAAATGTCCGCAACTGCATCAGGCTGCGCAACTGCATCTGAGTTTGTCTTCCGTTAAGTCCCCAGGAATTCAATCCCGCAGTCGGAGCATATGAAGCCGGAGTCACGGCAGCCATTGCCGCCTGCATGCGCAGGGCGTCTTCTTCAGCCTGAATGAAATTCATCACTGCGGCAATCGCAGCGGTGATTTTCTTATCGTATTGCATCTAATCACACCTTTGGATCGACTATTTTCTATTGGCGATGGTCTCGCGAGGGAAATCTATCAATCGGCCTCCGTCATTTTTCCACTTTTGCGTTTTGGGCTTCAACCCGTCTGCCAGGGGCAGTTTACATGGGTATGTTGCCGTGTTTCTTTGGGGGTCTGGTTTCGCGTTTGGTACACAACGCCTCCAGAGCATCAATTAACCGCGGTCGGGTCTCGCTGGGGGTAATGACTGCGTCAATATAGCCTCGGCTGGCCGCCACGTAAGGATTGGCAAACAGCTCATCATATTCTTTAATTTTCTTCTGACGCTCGATTTCCGAATCATCCGCTTCCTTAATCGCTTTGCGATGAATGATGTTCGCCGCACCGGCCGCACCCATGACGGCGATCTCGGCCGTGGGCCATGCAAAGGCCATGTCGGCGCCAAGGTCCCTTGCACACATCGCCAGATAGGATCCACCGTAGTCTTTGCGTGTCACCAGCAACAGTTTGGGTACCGTGGCTTCAGAATAACACCACAGCAATTTCGCACCATGGCGGATGATTCCTCCCCACTCCTGCTGACTTCCGGGCAGATACCCAGGAACATCGGCGATCGTTAAAAGCGGGATATTAAAAGCGTCACAGAAACGGATAAAGCGGGTGGCTTTGTCCGATGCGTCGATATCGAGACATCCGGCCAGTACTTTGGGTTGATTGGCAATGATGCCGATCGTTCGGCCGTTCAGTCTTGCAAAACCGACCAGTATATTTCGGGCATAAAATTTGTGAGGTTCAAAAAATTCGCCGTTATCAACAATCGCACCGATGACCTCTTTCATATCATAGGATTTACTGGGGTTGTCGGGAATAATCGAATCCAGAGCTGCATCCATCCGGTTGCGATCATCTCCCGTGTTCATCACAGGCGGATCCTCCATATTATTGGACGGCATATAGGACAGAAGGCTTTTTATTTGCTGGATCGCATCCTCATCACTTTCACAGGCAAAATGGGCAACACCGCTTTTTTCGTTATGAGTTTTGGCGCCCCCCAGTTCTTCAAAGGTTATTTCCTCACCGGTAACGGCTTTAATGACATCCGGTCCGGTGATGAACATGTAGCTGCTGTTTTTAACCATGAACACATAGTCGGTCATGGCCGGGGAATACACGGCTCCGCCGGCGGTCGGCCCCATGATCGCCGATATTTGGGGAATAACCCCGGAACAGGCTGAATTGCGAAAGAAAATCTGACCATAGCCCGAAAGAGCATCCACCCCCTCTTGAATCCGGGCACCACCGGAATCGTTGATCCCGACAAACGGCACACCGGCCTTCAGTGATAGATCCATAACCTTGCAAATCTTTTTGGAGTGCATCTCTCCCAAACTACCCGCGCGCGAGGTGAAATCCTGAGAAAAAGCAAACACCGGCCGGCCGTCGACCAATCCATGGCCGGTGATGACTCCGTCGGAAGGTATCTCCACCTTGTCCATCCCGAAATTAACACAGCGATGGCTGACAAACATGTCGATTTCGCGGAAGGTTCCCTCATCAAACAATAAGTTCATGCGCTCGCGGGCAGTCAGTTTGCCTTTCTTAAGCTGGGAAGCCACGGCGTTTTCACCACCCATTTGAAGCACTTTCGACTCCCGAGATTTCAGCTCTCGGATTTTGTCTTCCACGACTCCCATCATTGCTTCCTTTCATAAATAATTGATTAGCCGATTGAAAGCTTCAATCGGCCAACCTGAATCGGTTTGATTCCAACCAAAAAATCAAAATTTGGATACTATACAGAGGTGACCTATTGTCAAGAAAAAAATGCTAACGTCTATTCTCCAACGCATTGAGAACCTCATGGGCCGATTGCGTCACCGGTGTTCCAGGACCGAATATTCCAACTGCACCCGCGTGCTTCAAAACCTCATAATCCCCCGGTGGAATAACTCCCCCGACAACGACAAGAATGTCATCACCCCCCTCTTTTGCAAGGGCTTCGGTCAACTGAGGAACCAGCGTTTTGTGCCCGGCAGTCAGGCTGGACGCACCGACCACATGTACGTCATTTTCCACCGCCATTCTAGCTGCCTCCTCCGGCGTTTGAAACATGGGGCTGATATCCACGTCAAACCCAAAATCTGCAAAGCCGGTGGCAATTACTTTTATGCCACGATCATGTCCATCCTGCCCCATTTTAGTCACCAAAATTCTAGGGCGACGCCCATGCTTCTCCTCGAACTGTCGGGTTCGCTTCCGCAGGTCATCTATAATTTCACTATCACCATATTCAGCGGCATAGATCCCGGATATGCAGTGGGTGGTCGCCACATAACGACCAAATGCTTTTTCCAGAGCATCAGATATCTCTCCAACTGTGGCCCGAGCCCTCACCGCAGGGATACAAGCTTCAAGCAAATTAGCGCCGGATTCTGCCGAGGCCGCCAAGGCTTTCAGCGCCTGCTTGGCAGCGTCGTCATTACGAGAAGTTTTTAATTCTTTGAGTCTGGTAATTTGTTCATCACGCACCTCGCTGGGAACCTCCAAGATCTCCAGATCAATATCTTCTTCAATCTGATACCTATTTACTCCCACAATGGTATCTTTACTCTGATCGATTCTGGCCTGTTTGCGCGCGGCCGACTCTTCGATGCGCATTTTCGGCATGCCGCTCGCTATGGCTTTGGCCATACCGCCCATCTCTTCGACCTCATGGATAACCTTGGTCGCCTCACGGATGATACCATCGGTCAGACTCTCGACATAATATGATCCTGCCATTGGATCTATTACATGACAGATCTGAGACTCCTCCTGTACTATTAACTGAGTATTCCTGGCAATTCTGGCTGAAAAATCCGTTGGTAGTCCAACAGCTTCATCAAACGAATTTGTGTGCAGAGACTGAGTCCCGCCCAACGCAGCTGACATACATTCCAGGGTAGTTCGAATAATATTGTTGTAAGGATCTTGAGCCGTCAAGCTCCAACCGGACGTCTGGCAATGAGTTCTCAGCATGGTCGAACGTGGATCTTTGGGATTGAATTGGCTGATGAGTTTGTGCCATAGAAACCGTGCGGCCCTTAACATGGCGATGTCCATGAAAAAATTCATGCCGATGCCAAAGAAAAAGGACAAACGCGGTGCAAAGGCGTCGATATCCAAGCCGGCATTTAGTGCCGCGCGCACATATTCAACCCCGTTAGCCAAGGTAAACGCTGTTTGAAGCACGGAATCAGCCCCAGCTTCCATCATGTGGTAGCCACTGATGCTGATCGTATTGTATCTGGGCATATGTTGGGAACAATAGCCAATGATGTCCGAAACAATCCGCATAGAGGGTTCCGGAGGATAGATATAGGTATTGCGGGTGAGGTATTCCTTTAAGATGTCATTTTGTATGGTTCCAGCCAATTTATCTTGACTGACACCCTGCTCTTCAGCAGCGACGATATAGCCAGCCAAAATCGGTAATACCGCTCCATTCATCGTCATAGAGACCGTCATCTGATCCAAGGGAATCTGGTCGAAAAGTATCTTCATGTCTTCCACCGAATCCACCGCAACTCCGGCTTTTCCGATATCTCCGACCACCCGCGGATGATCGGAGTCATATCCCCGATGGGTAGCTAGGTCGAATGCTACGGAAAGCCCTTTTTGACCTCCCTCAAGACACCGTCTGTAAAACGCATTGGATTCCTTGGCGGTTGAAAACCCCGCGTATTGGCGAATCGTCCAGGGACGACCGGCATACATGGTTGCTTTTGGCCCGCGCACATAGGGTGCAAACCCGGGCAGTGTATTCAGGTGCTCCATCCCTTCAAGGTCTGCCTCGGTATACAGAGGCTTGACAGAAATACCTTCAGGGGTTTTCCAGGTTAAAGCGTCCAGGGGTTTTCCTCTCAGCTCCTTCGTTGCGAGATCAATCCATTTTTGGAGTTCAGAATTTTTTTTCATAATTTGCTCCTTTTCTCTTCGGCTGCCTGAGGTAAGTACCGACCCGAAATAAGCCGGCACGAAACCTCGCCTTTCTTTTCGAGTTCCTGTCCCCACACCCGTCCTCATCGCGGATTACTCGTTTGTGGTCATCTCAAATCTGTCATCCGACCTTGCTCGTGTGTCTATTCGCGTTCACAAAGTTCAACGAGCACTCCGTTGGTTGCCTTGGGGTGCAGAAATGCTATTTTGGCGCCGCCGGCACCTATTCTGGGTTTTTCATCGATAAGACGAATACCTTTTTTTCTCAACTCATCCAATGCATCCTCAATGTTTTCTACCCGAAAGGCAACATGCTGGATACCTTCTCCCTTTTTCTCAATATATTTGGCAACCGGTCCATCCGGAGATGTAGATTCCAAAAGCTCAACTTCACTCTCACCGACCGGGAAAAATGCGGTTGTGACCTTCTGTTCGTGAACTGTTTCGGAACCTTCAAAGTCGAGCCCTAAGACATCGGTCCAGAAATTTTTACCTTGATCTATACTGTTTACAGCAATACCCAGATGGTCGATTTTCAAAACTTTCATGACGCCTCCTTTCACATATTTGAATTTAGAGCGATAATTTCAAGATACATACGCAGTGCACCGAAAAGGATGACCTCTGCAGGTCGCTCTTTCCGAATAGGTTTATCTCACCAGTCAAGGCGATGGGTTGGGTTTCGCGCCTTGAAATCATATCGTGTTAAATACTTGATTTTCGTAGGTTGGTCCGTCGGAGGCGGAGAATCCCAATCCCGCCGCCACGGGACAGATCGGGTTCAACCCAACCTACCAAAAACCGGACTTTTCGGTCAGGGACTAACCAGGGTATTCCCTTCAGCGTACGGTGTCTGCTAAGGGGCAGATTCAACCGATACCACGTCCGGAACTTCTTGTTTCAATATTCTCTCAATTCCGTTTTTCAATGTCATCTGCGACATGGGACATCCGCCGCAGGCGCCTTGTAACCGAACTGTTACGATACCGTTTTGCACATCGACAAGCTCTACATCGCCCCCGTCGGCTTGTAGCATCGGTCTGATTTTTTCCAAGGCTTCTTCTACTTTTTCCCTCATGATAGGTTCTCCTTTCCAAATATAGGCCGAGGCCTATTCGTTACGTTTACGATAAAACTCTTTCTTAAAGCAGTCAAACTCATCGCTTAAAATAGCCGCGCGCATATTGTTCATTAAGCTGGTAAAAAAATAAATATTGTGAATCGTCGTCAGACGGTAAGCCAACAGTTCTTTTGCCATATACAAGTGGCGCAGATACGCTCTGGAAAAATTCCGGCAGGTGTAACATGCGCATTCGGCTTGCACGGGTTGCGCGTCATGCGTATATTTTGAATTACTGATATTGATCGTGCCATTGGGGATAAACAGCTGTCCATTGCGTGCGTTGCGTGTGGGCAGCACACAGTCAAACATGTCCCCTCCCAGGGACACCAGCTCGATTAAATTCTCGGGTGTTCCGACCCCCATGATATATTTCGGTTTCTCATCCGGTAGTAGCGGCAGCGAGTAATCCGCGATGTCAAGCATGACATCGCTCGGTTCGCCAACGCTTAACCCACCGACGGCATGACCGTTGAAATTCAGCTTTAACAGCGATTCCGCGGATCTTTCCCTCAAATCCCGGTACATACCGCCCTGGACAATTCCGAAAAGCGCGTGCTGTCCATTGTCGCTGTGAGACCATACCGTTTTGCATCGTTCGGCCCATTGGGTGGTGGTGTCGAGCGCCCTCAACGTCTCATCCCGACCAGCCGGAAATTGAATACAGACATCCAAACACATCATAATATCCGAGCCCAGACAGGTTTGAATCTCAATTACCTTTTCAGGGCTCAACAGATGTTTTGATCCGTCGATATGAGACTGGAAGGTAACACCTGCTTCAGATATTTTGGCCAGTCTGGCGAGCGAGAACACCTGAAATCCACCACTGTCCGTCAGAATCGGTTTGTCCCAGTTCATAAAACGATGCAAACCAGCAAATCGGCGAATTACGCCGCATCCCGGTCTCAGATATAAATGGTACGTATTGCCGAGAATAATTTGAGTGCCGACTGCCGACAGTTCCTCAGGTGATAAGGACTTTACGGATCCCAGGGTTCCCACGGGCATGAACACCGGAGTTTCAACAACACCGCGTTCGGTTTGGATCCTTCCCGCTCGGGCTCGACTTTCTGAAGACGTTGCAACGACTTTAAAGTTAAACATGGATATGGTCTTTAGCGACTGATCGTTGATATTTAGAAGACGGCTGCACGCCTCTGAATTCTGGTACCGAATATAGGCTACCCTTAACAGCCAAACGGGATCCGGTGATTAATGAATAAACATCGCATCTCCATAGCTATAGAACCGATAGCGTCTTTTTATCGCTTCCTCATACGCTCTAAATATGGATTCACGTCCGGCAAAGGCCGCAACCAACATGAGCAAGGTTGATTTCGGCAAGTGGAAATTGGTTAACAGGCTGTCGACAACTTTAAACCGGTAACCGGGAAATATGAACAGGTCACAACTCCCACTGCCCGCCTTGATAAAGCCTTTTGTATCTGAGGAATATTCAAGCGTTCGCATACTCGTTGTACCGACGGCAATTACACGCTTGCCGGCAGCCCGGGCTGCATTGATGGCCCCGGATGTTTGCTCTGAAATCGTAAATCGCTCAGAATGCATTTTATGTCTTCGAATATCATCCACCCTGACCGGCAAAAAGGTTCCGTACCCAACATGGAGAGTGAGGGGCACAATCTTTATCCCTGCTGCACTCAATTGGCTTAAAAGGCCCTGGGTAAAATGCAATCCAGCGGTTGGCGCGGCAATCGCTCCCTTGCTGCCGGCATAGACCGTCTGATAGGACGTTATGTCATTGCAGGGAGGCGCTTGCTGAGCATCTCTTTTAATATAAGGTGGAAGAGGCACTTTTCCAATACGATACAGCAACGATATAAAGTCCGACGGGCAATAAAATCTGAGGGTGTGGGTTCCATTGCCGGATTTCAGCACCTCTGCGCTGAGTCCTTCTTCAAAGTAAAACCGTGCACCGGATTTAGGTCGTTTGGAGGTTTTTACGATACACTCACTAACAAAATGGCCGTTTATGTGGTTGGATCTCAACCCACCGACAAAATCGGATATGAGAACTTCCACCTTGCCGCCTGTATCTTTCTTGCCTTCCAAACGTCCCGGAATCACGGCCGTATCATTCACAACCAACACATCACCGGGTTTCATGAAATCGCCAATTTGATGGAACAGATGATGGGATAATACGCCCGTTTTCCTATCCACGCACATGAGATTCGACTGATCTCGCTTTATTGCCGGTTTTTGGGCTATTAGATACTCGGGGAGATCATAGTTGTAATCACTTAATGCGTACATATATCCTAATTTCTTCCGAAATAGACCAAAAACAACCCCAGTCCCATGAGCACAAGGCCAAACCGTCGTAACGATCCGTCAGGAGTTGTCACTATTTTGCGTATCCAAAATTTCATCTTATCCGGAAACGCAAAATAGGGCAGCCCTTCAATAATCATAACCATTCCAAAAACGCACAAAAAATACTTCATTCTTTTTAATCCGTGAAATTTTATTTTTTCGACGAGTCACCAATTAAAGTTATTTATATAATCTTTAATTGAAAGACTTGTCAAAATAAAAAGCATTCCGCCCATTGCTTTGCGGAATTCCGGATGGAGCGTTCTGTTCGCTCAAGAAAATTATCCTTGTCAAACGTCGTTTATTAATAGTAATAATTGCAGGTTAGTAGAATTGTTAAAATCCTTATATTTTTTATACGCATAAACACACGTTTTTCAAGGGTGAAGGAGCTTGCAATGGCAAAAGCCGAAACCCCGATCGTCAAAAGATCCCTATTTTCCTGGATATTCGCCGGGAATGTCCACCTCCAAGTAACACTTTTACTGATCATCGCGGTGATGGTATTGGCAAGGGTGGTTCCTCTGGAAATGCAAAAACGCATTGTCAATGAAGCGATTAAATTACGAAATATTAACTTGTTGCTGGTGTATTGCGGCATTTTCTTGGGATCCGTTGTTTTTTTCAGCGCCCTCAAATATGCCACCACAATCATACAGACCATCATCGCACAGCGTGCCACCGCAGGGATGCGAAAAGCGCTTTATCACCATATTCTGACCCTGCCGCTGAACTTTTTCCGAAAAACACAACCCGGAACTGTGGTCAACGCCTTGGTCACCGAATTAACCATTCCGGGAAATTTTGTCGGAATGTCAGTTGCGTCACCGGTAACCAACATATTAACCCTTTTAGCGTTTGGCGGCTATTTGTTTTGGCTGAATCCGCTCTTGGCCGCTGTTTCACTCAGTATTTATCCCATTGTTCTTTTCCTGGTTCCGATCTTACAAAAAGGTGTCAACCGCGCCAACAAACGAAGAGTGGATACGGCCCGAACATTATCAAGCCGTATTGCTGAATCCATTACCGGTATCCATGAAATCCACGGCAACGGCGCCTACCGCATTGAGAACCGGAAATACGACACCCTTGTAGATAGATTGCTAAAAATCAGAATCATCTGGAGTCTGTTCCGCTTCGGGGTTAAATCCGTCAACAATTTTTTTACCGGCCTGGGACCGTTCCTGGTGTTCATTCTCGGGGGGTATTTGACGATCAAAGGTCGACTGGAACTGGGTGCCCTGGTAGCGTTTCTCTCGGCCCAAGAAAAACTCTATGATCCATGGAAAGAGCTCATTGAATTCTATCAGGTCTATCAGGATGGTAAGGTCAATTATACCCGGACGATGCAATTTTTCGATGTTGCGCCGGAGCATGAAATTGAGCCCAAAGATCGCGAAGCCTTTGAATTGGGCGGCAGTCTGGAGGTAAGCGATTTATCATTCGTAACAGACAGCGGTATTCATTTGCTTGATGGAGTAAATCTTTCTCTAAAACCCGGAGAGCATCTGGCTCTGGTGGGCTTTTCGGGGAGTGGAAAGAGCACTCTGGCCCTGTGCATCGGCCAGCTCTATAAATATACCGGCGGTAGTGTGTTGATCGGCGACAAAGAAGTTTCCGGACTCACGAAAAAGGATATTATCAACAATTTGGGTATTGTCTCCCAGAACCCGTTTATATTTGACGGCAGCATCGAAGAAAATCTGCTCTACTCCTGTAAGGCCAAGGTGGATGGAAACGGACAGAAAAAAAACGATGGCATGCCGACCCTGGATGATATTATTGCCGTGCTGCATCAAACCGGTATTTTCGTGGATGTGTTACGTTTCGGCCTAAATGCGGTGTTGGAGCACGGTCAAAATGAAGAGCTCGTCGACATGATCGTCCGCGTTCGAAAAAATTTCCAGCGCGATTTCGGTGGAAAACTGGCCGATTATGTAGAATTTTTCGACGAAAACAAATACCTTTATTATTCCAGTGTTGCGGAAAATTTAACATTCGGTGCCCCTAATAAAAGCGAATTCTCCGAAGAAAACCTATCGAAGAACGCGTATTTTTTAAAGTTTCTCGACACGGCGGATCTGACCAGACCGCTTCTGAGTCTGGGTGCGAATTTAGGCCGACAGACAGTGGATATTTTGGGCAATTTACCGCCGGAAACAATATTTTTCGAGCAAAGTCCCATCGCCGCAGATGAGTTGGATGATTACAAAACGATCGCCGACCAACTCAAAAATAAAAAACTCCATGAGCTCGCCGAGGATGATCGCCATAGACTCCTGGAATTAGCACTGCGGTTTACTCCGAGCATCCATAAAATGGTTGCTCTCCCGGATTTTTTGGAAACACTGATTCTGGAAGGCCGTGCCCTTTTCCGTGAACAGATATCCGCTGAGGATCCGGATGCCTTCACGTTCTATCAAATGACCGAGTATATCTACTCAGAGTCCATTTTGAACAATATCTTTTTTGGGCATACAACAAGCGCCGGCCCGCAGGGCGAAGAACGCATCAATCAAAGCATCATTGCCCTGCTGATCGGAGAAGATCTTTTGGAAGCCATCATCGAAATCGGGTTGCACTACGAAGTCGGCAACAAAGGCGATCGACTTTCCGGCGGACAGCAACAAAAATTGGCGGTTGCCCGAATTTTTCTGAAAGCGCCCAGGATATTGATAATGGACGAAGCCACCTCGGCCCTTGACAATAAATCCCAGACCCGCATTCAGAATTTGATTGAAACGCGTTGGAAGAAAAAGAAAACGGTTATTTCAGTCGCTCATCGTCTGGATACCATTAAAAATTATGATAAGGTGGCAGTCATGAAAGCCGGCAGAATACTTGAATTAGGCGCATATGAGGAACTAATGGCCAGGAAAGGAGCGTTGTATGAGCTTGTCGGAAAATAGTAATAGCAGTTCGACTACAAAGAGCGAGTTTGAAGATAATCTGAACGTGTTGCGGCAAACCTATTTTTTCTCCGGACTACCACTTGAAACCCTCAAAATTTTCGCTTATCTTTGTACGAGAGAAAAATTTAAAGACGGTGAATACATTTTTCAGCAGAACGAGGATGACGGACAGGCGTTTTATGTCCTGCAGGGTAAAGCCAGACTGGAACGTAGAGACAACGGAGAGACTGCCGAACTTCGGGAATGTAAATCCGGAGATTTTATCGGCAGCTTGGCGTTGTTGGGAGACAGGCCTCGCCTTTTTTCTTTGAAAGCGTTAACCGATACAACGTGTTTGGTGCTGAATCGCGAGAAATTCACCAAAACCATGGAGCAATTTCCGGCTTTATTTCCCAAGCTCATTAAGGCTGTTGTTCAAAGAATCGACACATGGGAAGAACGATTTCTTATGCATCGCCCGGACCAATGCGGCGAATGCATGGTCAATTTAGGTGTTAGCCTCTTGTAAAATTTAACGGTTGGATGGCAACAACCTACGGCTATATTTTTCGAAAAGCAGACCCGGAACAGCTCGGATAAAGGGTTAATCCGAGGCGGGAAAGGTGGTCGTTTATGGCGAAAAAAGAGTATTCTTTTGAACTCAAAAGCAGCCTATCCGAATTGGATACGTTATGTCAAAATCTGGAAAAGTATGGTAAAAAGATCGGTCTTTCAAAGAAATTTGTATTTGAGATCAACCTAGCCCTGGACGAATTGTTTACGAACATCATTTCCTATGGATATGAGGACAACAGCGAGCACATCATTAAAATCACGCTCACGCCCAACATTGACGAGCTTTGCCTGTGTATCGAGGACGACGGCGTTGCCTTCGACCCTTCGGAATTTGAATCAGCGGATATTGCCTGCTCCGTGGAGAATTGCAGAATCGGTGGATTGGGGATTCATATCATAAAAAAATTGATGGACGAAATTTGTTATCAACGCTGCGGCAGCAAGAATGTATTGACGCTCAAAAAGAAGCTTGCAACAAAAAAGTCCTAGAGAATTTTAATTGCAGTTTTTGATCATAAATCAATCTAACCTGTATATTGCGAAGTTTAGATTGTGGTAACCAATATCAGTGGGGAGGACGGTAAATGGAAATCAATGAGGAAATACAAAACGGTATCAATATTTTTAAGCTCAACGGCCGTTTGGATTCAAATACGTCACAAGGATTCGAGAAACAAGTCTTTCAGGCGATTTCCGACGGATCAAAAAGCATGATTATTGATTTTAAGGACCTGGATTACATTTCCAGCGCCGGTCTACGAGTGATCCTTAAAGCCACCAAAGCCATCAAACGCGAAGACGGCAAAATCATGCTATGCTCCATGCAGGATTATGTCAAAGAAGTCTTTGAAATTGCCGGGTTTGATTCATTTTTACCGATTGTAGCCACTATGGATGACGCTCTCAATGCATTCTGAATACATAGGGTCGCGATATTCACAATTAATTTCCAAATTCAACTAAGGCCGATGAGACCGCGTTTGCCGAGCTCTCGAATAAAACGGGTTACGGAAACTTCGGCCTCTTTGGCTTGTAACTGATGTGTTAGCGCAAACGCCTTAATTATCTGGCGCACGGAACGCTCACCGTCCATCAAATCCCATACTGCGGTTCCCAACGTATCTAATTGCAGCTTCCTGGTTCGAATACGATCCTGGGGTGAACCCAAACGTCTGGCCAAGGCCGCAATCCACGGTCGCATGGCGAGTGGATACTCAATCTGCACATCTCCGGTTTTCAGCCGAACCTCCTTAATTTGAAGATTTTTTACCGGTTTGAACTCGAGTGATTCCTTCCGTGTTAACAAACTCCCTGCGGACTTCGTTTTAAAGACTTTCATAATCATTGCAAATCTGCTTTAACATTAGGGAATCCAGTGGGCGTTTACTTTCGACTCTTACACCGAGAATGCGATTTTTTTCTTCCAGATGCCACACGCGAAACCACAAATAGGCTGACTTAAATTTGAATCGACGCATCCATCTCTTCCAGATCGTCTCGGGAGAGACCCCGCCTATAACTGCATGGCAACCACCGGTTGTCAGCATGTACGCGTCGCCTTCGGCAAATTCAGGAATCTTCTCAACGAAATCTGCAAGAGTTTTATCGTTCAGCAAAATGGAAGCCGGAGCCCAGCGATTCAGCGTGATTTTTTGGTCTCCGGCATCAAACTCAAGGACAAACCTGCCGGCATCGAACCGGTATCGCAACAGCTTGAACCTCTCCGGCAGCGCTGATCGGATATCAAATACGGCCCAAAGAACCCGACCATTTGAATGGTGATCATGATAGGATGCCAAAACGGCATGATAAACTTTCATTAAATCGGCTGAGGTGTGTTTAAAGAATTGGATCAAGGTGGCATTTCGGCACACGGGACAGTATAAAATGACACCCGTGGCGCTTTCATCGCCCGTCTGCCACGTGAATCCGCTGGCCTTGTAACTCGCCAATGTTCTTTTCCAATCCGGTGGTAATTCCCATTCTTTGATTTTGCCGCGTAATTGTCTGGTATGCAGAGTGGTAAGTCGTTTCAGGTAGGTTTTATGTGAGAACGCCCCTTTGACGGAACCCCATTTCACTTCCATAGCGGGTCCCGTTTGCTCTTCGAGTATCAAATGGCGGGATCCAATCTGGCCGATCTCCCAAACGGCAGGAGTCAAAAAGCGAATTCCGTTCCAGGCAACTTCTTTCCAGTCGTTTGTCAAATCGTCAACTATAGTCAGACAAATAACGGTTCAGATTGGAAGGTTACCCTGAACGGGGAACATCTGAACCCGTGAGCGGTTACTAAATTGCGCGCATGGAGAATACGGTTTCGCTTTACGACCGACAAGCATCTACCGTGGTAGGTACCAATCCCAGCTGCTCTGCTCGGGGGCCACGATCTTCCACTCCCGCTGTCGCAATTTTTCGCGATGATCGAGCTCCTTTACACTGTAACATTTGCAGTCTTCTTCGATCAAATTGGTCATCGTAAGCTTGACGGCATTGCCTATTTTCTCTTCCGTATCCATTGAGTTGTGCTGCAGTGTAAGGCTAATACGATTATTGTCTATGTCCACGAAAGACCACTTCCAGCCCACAACAATATGAAAGGGGTCTCCCCGGTACTCACTCGGCTCTCCATACTTTTGTTTAATTCGCTTGAGCAGGCTTTCATAAAATGTTTTGCTGGAATCGGCATACTTCAGTTTTATCCGTGCAATATGGCCCGGTGCCGTGCAGGTGGCATACGCAATCAATCCACTTTTATAACCCTTCATCGGTTTTATTTCCACCTCTTCGATGTTTTCCATGTAACGAATCGGCAAGGCGGTTTCCATGATCACATAGTCTTTGAAATCAGTGATGTTACGGTTTAATATAAAAACACCGACTTGATGGGGAGCTTCGTCGGCCAGGCAGATGCCGGCTAACCAGAGAAATGCCAGGTTTAGGGTGAAAAACAGCCACTTTTTCATGTGTGCTCCTTATCTTCAAGATTCACTTTTGGCGATTGAATATTTAGAGATGAGTATCGTTTAAATAATGACAGAATACCATAAATAGTCAATTGTCAATAGTCATTCGTCAATTAAATTAATACGCCAAACGGCCGAGCGATTTGAGGATAAGGGTTATACCCATCGCAAACATACCGGTAAGCCCCATACCACATGAGAAACCGGCTAGGAGCACCGGTGCATACTGCCGCCACATGGCGCCGTAACGCTTCAGAAAGAAGAACCGCCCCAGCAGCGCGCCGATGACCTCCAAGATGAGGCCGTGAGGGGCGGTTTGGCCTAATCCACGAACCATACCGTAAACCAGCAAAATAGGTAATCCTAAAACGGCTAGAATGGCATAGGTGACCACACCCAAACCCATACCGGCCAGCACATATATCCAATTCAGCGCTTGATAGAATAGGGAATTGCCTTCCAAGGTGGATGTTTGCATTAAAAGCGTGTTCAATGCCTGCAAATGCCACAGTTCTTGGGCAAAAGGATAGGCACTGGACGGAATCGGTGCCAGTCGCCAAATAAACTGAGAGAAGAGGAGACTGGCAATCATGACCACCGGAAACACCACAATCTCAGATTTGATGATTCCACGAATGCTGGTGCCGGTTAGCTCAATTTGTCGAAAATTGACGGTAGCCTCCCCATAATTATGAATCGGAATGGGTGCGTACCAGATCTCGATGCCTTGGTAACCGAAATATTTAGCCCCGGCGATAAAGCTGGCTTCTCGCACCAATGGCAAACTTACAAACTGGCCGGCAATGCCTTCCATACGTGCCGTTATGTAGGAAACAATCGGAGTGTAAATGAAACCATACGCCAGAAAGAACACCCAGGGAAAATTTGGAACCAACCAGACACAGAGTAAGACATAGGACAGGGTGGAAAACACATAAATTCCGATGGATATCCAAAAATTAAAGTCGCCCCTTCCCGGCGGCGGGCGAAACAGATCTTTAAAGCTCCCACGATTGCTGGAAGCACTCTGGCTGAAAGATCGTAATACATGCCAGATCCCCACCAGGGCAATCGCCAGTCCTAGTCCGATACTGAAGCTTAAATAAAAATCAAAGTTGTTCGCAAAAATCGTGTCGACGGTTTCCATGCCCGGATGCCAGCGGCTGAGGATACCGTGACGATATAAAACCGGATTGGCAACCACCGTGATGATCAGTCCAACCAGGCCACCCATCACCGCCCAGAAAGGCAGCACCATTCCAATAAACACCAGACCCAGATCGAGCTGGATACCTGTCGCCACTGCCGGCAAGAGTTCTTCGGTATGGCCTGTCAGTTCAATCCATGGAATCGGTATGAGTCGAATCGGTTCCATGAGAATAAGCCCGGACACCGTGGGCAAGAGAACATAGATTCCGCCAAAGGCCAATCCGATCACACCACCGATGGAAAAAACCCGCCATTTCCAGCTCTTTTGCTTATCTTCGGTAGATTCGGCCAGAGCCATGGTGCCCAGAGCCGCCACCGGCGCCATCGGAAAAGGAAGTTTTTCCACATCCGAGGTGATTCGATAAAGCGCATACCCCAGACCAAACTGATCGATGCGTTGAATTATTTGAGTGCCAACAAGCAGCAGGATCGGTATCAGCCAGTCACGGTGAAAAAATGTCCGTTCCACCAGAGACGATGAGTCCTGCGAAGGTGCCACCCAGTTGGGAATAAATTCGGTTAATCCCAGCATTCGCGCGGCATCCGACTGAATCAAATATTGATTCCACAACAGACCTTGAAAAGGTGTCGCCAAGGCTGCACCGGCCATATAATACAGCAGGAATATTTCCTGTTGTTTCAGTTCACTGTAAGAACGCTTGGCCAGCTCGGCAAATAGAATAATCGTCACCCAGCGCGCTGCCGGTCCGATTCCGGTGCCGATGACCAGCTGAAGATACATGCTGCCGGGCATCATGAGAAAACCGATGAAGATCGCACCGACGACGGTCTTCCAGTCAAACCCTTCTTCAAAGTGATCCGGGGTTTTTAGAAGATCTCTGTATTCCTGCAGTTCTTTATCTTCGTACATAACGATGCCCGTTGTCAGCACTCGACTCCGACGCCACGCGTGGGAGTTAATCATGAAATAGAAAAAAGCGAATCACGAAACTATGAACACACGAAAGAACACGAAACGTCTTTTTTCGTGCTTTCGTAATGTCCGTTGTTTAGACTCAATCTAAAGGGTCACGTTTCTTAAGAGCATATGACCCCAACGCGGTGCGTCGCGTGAATTTCAGCTAGGCAATACCAAATAGCTTGAATATTGAAATAGTCCATAAATAGCCCAAGAACCGGCCATTATGAAATCACCGATAATCAACCCAATAAAAAAATTGCGCAGCTTTTTGAACAGTACCACACCGCCATACCGTATGCACAGGGCGTTGCAAAGCCATCCGATAAAAAAGCTGAACCAAAGGGTCCACATGGCAGAACTGTAGGCGGTCAGATAACCGATAGGATGAATCGGCCACCAGAAAAATCGGTGGTAACAGATTACTAATATCAACATGACGGCGGCACCGATAAGGGTAAAAATCATCACCCATTTACTGGAGTCGACCGGTGCTTCAATCAAACTGTATATATCTTCATAAACGGCCACCGTGGTGCGGGTAGCCCAATCCAGCTGAAGCTCCCGCACACCGAATTTGTAACACAGGACCAACATTGCCAACAAGGATACGACCACCCCGGCAAGTAATGTAATCAAAATCGTGATTAAAATACGGCGATTGTTGGACACTTTTTCGGTCACTTTGCGAGCATGCAGCAAAGACGGCATCAGAGATTCACGAAGGTCCACGAAAAGCACCTTCTGCACAACTGCGGCGACAAGAATTCCGACATTCGTAAAAAATTTTGGACCAAAAAACGCCAGAATGCCGTCCATAGGAGCGGCGGTCAGTGTAAAATACGCAATGCCCCCCTGACAAATCACGCGGGTCGCTACGAGGGTAAAAATAAAAAAGGCGCCGATTACCACGAAAGAAAATAAAAATGGAATTCCAAATGAATGGCACCATATGACAATCCCAAAACCGCCGACGACAAACCCCCAGAAGGCTAACCGCGTGGAAAACCATTCGGCGCGGACATCCTCTTCTTTTTTGAATCCAAACCCCTTCAAAAATATATCTACAAAATGAAACCGAGCCAGCCAAGCAAGAAAGACGAAAAACACCAGATACGCACCGATCATCTGAGTTTCTTCGGGGCGCGAAATAACAGGGCCGAAGGTCACACCCAGCGCGGCTGCCGGTATATTAATGCCGATAAAATTCAGCAACCCAATGAACAATGTACCCATGATGAAAAAAAACCAAAACGAAAATGAAATTTGCTTCGATGTGAGAAATGCAAAACCAATAAAGGCCGGGTAAATGTAGATTTTCAGCTTATAAAACCCGGAGAACAGTCCCTGCTTGGGAAAGTATGTCCCGGCTAAAATTAGAGTCGGTATCGAGGGGATCGTCGGATAATAAAAACTCAAGCCGTTGAGCAGGTGCAAAAAAACGGGGATGAAAAGGCCGGCCAATAGGAAACGATTTGAAAAAAAACGTCCCAATTGATTATTGTCGACGGCTTCCTGCATTAGCAGCGGAACCCGCAACAGGGGAAAATTCATCCGTTCGTTGTAAAGCGGTTGCCGGCTCAACAAATTAACAATGCAAACCATCACCACATAGCACAGAAAAACAAAGCTTGTCCAAACCAGCAGTGGACCTATCCAAACATCCCAGTGGATTTCCTGCAGGATTTGCAGCCATCCCATCTGACGACCACCCATAAGCCCATCATACAGCGTGGTGATAGCGTCTTGGCTTTGAGGATACCAAGATTTGGGTAGAAGTGGGTCAAGGACCTCCTCCCAGCGATTTTCAACGGTGGCAAAATGGTATGGCGCCGTAAGATTGATAAAAAAAGTCCGTGCCAATCCGGTCCAGGCAATCCCGGATAACAAAACCATCAGGCTCCAGGCGACAAGCAGTTCTTTGCCGGACATCCAATTTTTGCCCTTGAATATTGCGCGGATCAATGCCGTGATAATCATCATCCAGACCAACAAATAAAACGGAGCCAGAGGGAAATGACCGCCACCTAAAGGCGTTCCCTGTCGGTAAGCATTGTTAAACGGCGTGATCAAACAAATCAGCAATGCAAGGGCTGAACCAAGTAGTACGGCTCGCCAACGGATTCGTATACCGGTATTTTCTTCAGCAGGTTGCGGTGTCGACATATCACGTGCAGGGCTGTGCTGGCTTTCGCTCATCAATTCTTTCCCTTAACAAATTTCGATCAGCTAACCCACCAATTTCTTTTCGGCACCCTCCAGAACGTTTTCATAATAGGTTTTGTCCTGATCATCGAATGAGCGCCAGGCCAACAACTGCCTGCGGACCGCATGCAGAAAGGCCTTATTAATTCTTCGCCAAGCGTTGGCTTCGCCGGACTGACGCCTGAGTATGACGTGAATTTCAAGAAAACCCGGTTCATCACTGGAAGGTCTGAATTGCAGATCAACGTTTTGCATGATACCAAAATCAAAGGGGGCCAGCCATACACTGGATTTGATGTGCAGGCAGGTATCCTCCTCACATTCTTCGGCGGGACAGTCAATTTCAGCCCCGGTTATGCCTGGTGCTGTCGGGCAGATATAGCCGAATTCAAGATTGGCGGTTGAAAACATACCGTGGGAAACATCCTGATGCCCTTCAAAATAATCATAGAGAAATCCTCCCACGCTGCGGTGCTCCCGATAGGTCATCAGAAACGGCAACGTAAGTTCCATTTCATTTCCTACCGCCGGCGGCAAAGTCCAGGAGCGATTCACATCCGGAATAGCGATTTCTCCAGCCACTTTGGATGGATAAATTACCGAAACGAGCACCACGGCAATAACTAGGACCATAGCGGCCACACCGGCCAAAGAGGAATAATTTACGGTAATTCCGGACCACAGAGATGTTTCTGCAAACAGCCAGGCGGTTGTTTGAGCCAGCAAATAACCGAATACTGCACTCAAGACCGCCAAGGCCATTGCTTCGGCGATAAATAAAAACGACACATGGGACGGTGCCAGTCCCACGGATGTATAAATGCCGATTTCACGCTTGCGCTCATATACGCTGCCTATCATCGTGTTCAAAACAATAAAAACGGAAATGATAAGCGGAATAATGATGTTGGGAACTCCACTGTAACTCATCGTATCACTGGCATTATATAAGTATGTACCATCCGATTCACCGCTGAAAAGCGATAGACCGAAGCGATCCACCAAATCCTGTGCCGTCGTTTGAATTGACTTCTGTGAGAGGGTGCGGATCGACACCGCCTTTAAACGGCCGCCGGTCGCAAGAAGCGTTTGGTGCGGAATTATCAGCGTCAAGTCGCCGGGGACATGTTGATAGCGGCTTTGAAACTCACGCACATCATCACCGGATTCAAGGGCTTCCACTTCCACTTCTGTCATGGCAGTGGAGACTTCGCGCGGAAATGTTACCGGTGTCAACGGCTCGCCGTCCAAATCGTAGCGCTCCTGCAATTTACTTCCGGAAAATACACCCACCACCTGAAACGGCATCCCCCAGATGCTGACATCTTTACCTCCGGGCTGATGTGGATCAATACCTAAGCTTTGGGCCATGCGCTGGGGCAGCAGTACCGCCTGGCGTTCGCCTTCTTTCAACCAGCGACCACCCACCAGGATATCGTCCATACCGGACACCCGAGGTTCTTGAAAAGAAAGTCCCACCAACCCCTGGGCCTCAAAAGAGCGGTCATTGTATCGAACCGGGATTCGTGTGGTTCGGGTTTTGTCTTCGTCTTCCAGCCACACTCGAGGCACGGCTATTCCCTTATCAATAAAAGAATTCGCGATGACGCCCAAAGCTTCCGGCGGTAAATCCCGCCAATTGACGTTTTTCAGTAAAAAACCCTGATACGGCGAACCGGGATCGTACATTATGCGTGCATGACGCCGCATGGATTTAACCGAAGTGAAACTCATTATCGTAAAGGTAAGAATGACTAACGTTGTGCAGGTCAACGCGGTGCGCAACCGTCGACGCCGCAGGTTACTCACGCCCAACAAGAAGGCGGCCACGAATGCTTTCCAGCGCCCTAGCTCTTCGCCCTGTGCCAATTGTGCCCGACTTTGAAGCCGCGTCATTTCGTCTTCGAACCGGAAAAAAATAATCAATGTCACAATCAACGAAAGCCCCATAATAAAGAATGCCAGGATGACGACCATCGGGCTGTAAGCTAAACGAAACGCGGGATGCACATTATAAATGATCGCGATCAAAAGGATCAGAATAAGGCTAAAGGCAATGATCCGTTTGTAAATATTGACAAAGGAAAAAAGCAAACGCTCCAGACAGAAGGCGAAGGGCACAAATAGGGCGATATAAAACAACACCCCGTAAAGGACATCTTTTTGGGTCTTCTCCACGTCATCATACACACGACTTGCCAGTGCCCACGCCCACGCACTGGATTCCAAAAATTTGTCGTACCGGCGGTTTTCTAAAGCGTTCTCCGCCGTCTTTATTTCTGTCAATCCCTCCTGCTGAAGCTTCCGGATTCGTTCGTTAATAATTCCACGTTTTTCAAGATTGGTAATGCGCGGCTCCAACAACGTCCACATGTCTTTGGCGACTCTGTATTCCGTGCGATGCAGAAACGGCCACTTTTCAATCATATACCCGCTGCCATGGGGCTTGTCCTTGGAATTATTAAGCAGAACTAGCTTTTTCTGCAGGACGTTGTCTGAAAGCGTCAATTTGAGTGGAGTGCCGGGTTCCAAAAAAACGGTTGAGATGATCGAGGCGTTCTGATGAAAGGAAATCCAGGTATCCAATCGGCTCATGAACCAGCGCAAAGGATCGGCCTCCCGGCGACCGTCGATGATTTGGGGTTTGGTCATATATCGAAACGTGCGGGGCTCCAGAAGGTTGAAAAGGGTTGTTCCGCTGCAGGCAAACATCACCAGATCGGTTTCCATTATGCGGCGTACCATTTTAACGCGATAGGCCGACTTACCGGTCTGTTCTTTATCAATAGTCCACACCACGGCACCCGTCACCGGATCGTATTTGTAACCCTCAAAAATTATTTTATGAAAACTGTGCTTTTTGTCGGCCATCCCTCGCAGGTGAAAGCTTCCCATATGATCCACCATCACATGATAGCGTGCCGGTCCCTGATAGGCGAGCAACACAGTCCCCGGTGCCGGTTGATCGGCAAACAATTCACCATGCCGTAGAAATTTGGCCCGGCCAATAACCTCGCCGAATCCGTTGCGAGGGAAAACGTCTGAGTGCAATCTCGGTGCCTTGGCCAGATGCTGAATCAGCCCACACACAAAAGAACTTTGTTTGAGAGCATTGCCCAGATTAACTTTATCAGGGGTATCATGGGGCGTCCCCCACATGGCGCGCGCATCATGGGTGGTTACATAACTCAATCCATGGATACCGGCAAGGGCGGTTACTTCTCCACCAAGGGGCGGGCGGTCAAGAAAATAGCTTTGCCAGGATCGTCCCCGGCTGGGTACCAACGTATCTTTAAAAACACCCGTATGGCCAAGAGCTTTTTCGACGGCGGCAGCTCCTTCGCGCAATGTTTCATCAAGCGTGCTGTAGGCTGCCACTCTGTTGATCCTGGGGCGGAAGGGATAAAGCCATCCGTAATTAAAGGCACCAAAGCCGTCACCGTGGCTTGAAAGGTGGAGGGATACGGCCACCGTCAGGTCATAGGCCTTAATCTGAGAACGAAAGGTTCTGGCACTTTCAAGGTCAGCCAATTTAATTCTCGCGTCCTTCAACACCGCCTCTTGATCTTTTTTTGCCAGAGGCACCAAGCGTTGAAGAACTCTGCGTTCCTCCGGAGAGACATCCGTGTAGGTGGGTTTCCACAATAACTGGCGGAGTAATTGCCTGTCCTTGGCAAGCTGTTGTATCAGAGCCGTATCGATCTGATCCTTCTCCTGCATACGAAGTCGCATGAGCCTGCGAGAAACACTGTCGGATTCGGTTTTAATCCGTTCCAGAAGGGCATCGATTAGCAAGGAGTCCAACTCGTTTATCTCGGATTGGGTTTCATGGGCACCTTCAAAAGAGATATTGGCGAGGGCTTTAATCGTTTGACGAGTTTTTTTAACCAATGCTTTCAGGTCATTTTTCATTTTACGCATATCTTTGGACCGAGTAGCAAAGCTCCACACAAGCTCTCGCATACCGGCCAGACCCTGGGCATGTCCCGCCGTTGCCACCAAAACAACGGAGCGTTGAGGCGGGTGTTGCTTGAGAGTGCGGGCCACGTCCAAAAGCGTCGCAATATTACACGCTTCGTCGGCCCCGGGTGATAGCCCGGCTACCAGGGCTGTGCTATCGTAGAAGGCTTCAACCATAATCAGCTGTTCGCGAAGGTTTGGATCCGTGCCTGGAATAAAGCAGTAGATGTTTTCGGCTGTCACCAGCTGCCAGGTTGACTGCGAAACCAGGTTAACCTGGTCCGCAACACGTCCCTCGGCAGCGGTTTCAAAGGCGCCGAATAGATCCCGGATTTGAGAAATCGGCATCCAGAATCTTGGAAACTGAATCGGTGATAATTCAGATTTTTCTTCGAAGTATTGTCTCAATGCTTCTCTCCGATCAACGTAGATCAGCGCCTGAGCACCGAGATTGGCAACCTGTAACCAGTTTTTCCCCGATTCCAGTTCCATTAAAACGATGGCTCCAACAATCTCCTTACCGTTGAGTTGGTGGAGCTCGCCCTCGTTGACATAAATAAGCGGGGCGGTAATTCCCGGGGGAGCAATCGTTTGCGGTGTAATCGCGTTACCCAATAACGGGCTGATGGCAACCGTTTGGTTAAGCGCAGGGATTGTTAACGAGCTTTCCGTGTTTCGAACTACCGGAACTGAGAAGCGTTGGGATTCAACCGTCTCAAAGCCAAGTTGGACGAATCGCTCCTTGATATATTTAGCCGCAGCCTCACTGCCCGGTGTGCCGGTGCTTCGGTCACCGTATGACGCCATGGTGCGAATGACATCTCCAAACTCGTCGGAAAGCACGAATTCCTGGACTTCTGCCAGGGCCATGGCATTCGGAAACACAACAGCCGTGTAAGCGATGAGGACAGTGCACAAAATTTGAAAAATATTTCTGAGCATTTTTACCTTACCTCATCAATATGCAAAATGTCATCGAATGGTTGAATCGGATTAGATGGTTGAGATCGTTTCGATCATTTAATCCCGGGAACCAATTTGACCGATAGAAATAGAGAGCTCTTCGCGGTCTTCGATTTTATCGACCAATCCGTCCCGGATCCACACAACTTGATCCGAAACGTTGAGCATTTTGAAATCGTGGGTCGCTGAAATTACAGTGACCTTGCGCTCCTGGCTTAAACGCTTCAACAACGCAATGATCTCTTCCCCGGTGGTCAAATCCAGGTTGCCGGTAGGTTCATCCGCCAGAATTATGGCTGGATCGTTCGCCAGCGCCCTTGCGATGGCCACTCGCTGCTGCTGACCCCCGGAAAGCTCAAAGGGCTTGTGGCTGAAACGGTCGGCAAGCCCAACCAAATCAAGCAGCTGCATGCCCTTCTCCACGGCAGTGTCACTATTCACGCCGGCAAAAATCATCGGCAACGTCACATTTTCCAAAGCTGTCATCACCTGAATGATATTAAAGGTTTGAAAAATGTATCCGATCTTGCGGCACCTCAGCCACGCTAATTCATAGGCATCCAGCTGGGCGATATCTACCTCGTCAATAAACACCTTACCAGAGGTGGGTTTATCAAGGCCTCCAATCATGTTAAACAACGTGCTTTTGCCTGATCCGGACGGCCCCATTATGGAAATGTAGTTACCACGAGAAATTTCCAGGTTTATCCCCTGGAGGGCTTGCACATCGACTTTGCCGAGTTTAAATACTTTGGTTACATTCGTAACTCGAACAATTTTGCTGTCTGCTGCCATGGATTCACCCTTGCCGTTTCGTTTTGCAACGAGCACAGAGCATAAGCGTGAGTTCAATTGTAAACAGCGTCACAATAAACTACGTATGCGCCTTTTGAACCGTTGATTGTATAGCCACCGTGTCGGGTCGAACATCTAAGACGCTGGGTATGGTCGCGCAATGATTTATGTCACTCTGTATAATATTTAGAATTATTCTTTTCTTCAAGACCCTCTTCGGGGTGCTGTCCTATTCCAAAATCCGTAATCGCGTTTGATCGGTGGGCTATTTTTTTGATCAGCGCTACTGTTCCACCCGCATCGCCTCAACAGGCTGCATTCTTGCGGCCACCAGCGCCGGATAAAGAACACCGACTAAGCTCAGGATGCAACCGACTCCGATGCTGTAAAGCACGGAAACCAAAAAGCTATTCCATGAGAGATACGTTGTCGCCGCGGAACCAAATCTGATTAGGGCATTGAACAAGGCAAAAGCCGCACCAATCAATGCTCCCGCCCCTGCGCCGGCAAGCCCCTGCATGCCGGCTTCAAGGAAGAACAATCTGAGAATAAAGCGGTCCAATGCTCCGAGACATTTCATGGTTCCGATTTCTCTAAAACGCTCAGTCACTGCCATGAGCTGGGCATTGACAATTCCAACCACACAAACAAGCAGCGAAAGAATAACAATCCAGCGTTGCTTTGGACTGCTTGCCACACTCGTGTCTTCCGGTCCGATATCATATCCGGACTGCACAATCATCCGGCGCATATCGGGATCACCGGTGGCTAAAAAACCATTAACCACATCATTGCTCACACTGACGAAGCTTAAAAAAGAGACCGCTAAAACCAGGCTCATGGTGGTAATTAAAGAGCGAAAGAATCGAACCTTAATGCTTTTAAACGCAATTTCCACCGATTTGCCAAAAGGGAGTACCACAAGGCGTTCGACACCTTCAAATTGATGAACGGTATCTGAAGGGAACTGTCTGCTCATGATAACCTTTCTCCGATATTCTTATCGGGGATGACGATGGAAATGATGCGTAATATAATCTAAGGAGGACCAGAGGTTAGAAAAACTGTAACCTTTTCAAGAATTATTGGCAACGACCATTGTCTGGATCAAAATGGAAACGCCACAAAATCATTATGTTAGAGGAAATTATGGATTTTTAGCATATAATTTCCGGATTGTAAATGATAATGGTTCCTATTTTTTCCGAATAAGGTACACACCATCACGCAGCTTCAGCATAACTTTTTCCACCCGGCGGTCGCGTTTTACCCTGGCGTTGAAATCGGCAATGGCGCGGGCATTTTTATTCGTAATGTTGCGCTTGAAAATTTTATTGCGCCAAAGCACATTATCAACAAACACAAGACCACCGGGCTTCAGAATTCGCAGCGCTTCATCGAAGTAGAGATGATAAGATGGTTTATCAGCATCAATAAAGACGAAGTCCGATTTTGTATCCGGCAGCAATCTGAGGGATTCCAACGCAGGGCCCAATTTTAGTTGGATTTTTGCACCGTGCGGGCTTTTTTTGAAATACCGTTGGGCTATTTCGGCATATTCTTGGTTCATTTCGCAGGTAATTAAACGGCCGTCATCCGGCAAGGCTTCCGCTATCAACAGCGCAGAATATCCGGTGAACGTACCGACTTCAACGGCCGTTTTGGTACCGGACACTCTAATCAGCATTTGAAGTAATTTGCCTTCAATTCTGCCAATACTCCAGCGTGAACGTTCAGTAACGTGTTCGGTTTCCTGCATAAGTTGCTGAAGCAACGGTGATACATCGTCGGTATGCGCCTCGATATAGGCCTCGATAGCCTGATGAATTTCATGTTCCATTGCCGAATCCTATTCGCACACGTCGGTCGCAGCGCAGCGGAGATCCCGCCCAGCGGGATTGTTGCAAGACCAAAATATCAGTCTACCGGAAAATTAAAATTGTGAAAATATTTTTTCGGATCTATAACCGGAGTAAACCCCAATACCACTCAGTTGATCACACCTTCGTTTGGGTTATAGCACCCATTTTTTTGTTCTGGCACCGAAAACCTGGTCCTTTAGGCCAGGATTCGTTATAGAATCCAGTTTTAAGCCAGGGCCAAAAATGCCACAGACTCTTGAAAATGTATGGAACTGAAGGGTGCGTGTCAAGCCATAAAAATCTGTTAATTCAGATCGACAGCATCCATGGGCACCCCTTCATTCATTCTGTCTGCAAACGGAACAGGATCGTTTTCTCCATCCAAAACGATCTCATACACTTTAACCGATCTCACAAATCCTTTCACGCGGATATTACCTCGCGGTACGCAGTCTATTTCGTCTTTTACAAGCGCCCATGCAGAATGGCTGATAAGAATGCTGCCCGCCGGACAGGCCGATTCCAAACGTGAAGCAAGATTGACTTGCATGCCCATAGCCGTGTACTCGCGTCTCTCTCTGGAACCGAAGCTACCCACGGTTGCCATACCACTATTAATACCGCATCGTATTTGCAATGGATGCTCGATACCCTCCTCAAACCACTTTTTCTGAAGCAGCGCCATTTTACGTTGCATATCGATGGCCATATTAGCACAGCGCAACGCATGATCGCGGTCATTGGTTCTGTCAGGCGCACCGAAAAAGACAAACAGCGCATCGCCGGAGACGTGCGCCAGAGTTCCTCCATATTTCTGAATGATATCGTTCATATAACCAAAATATTCATTCAACAGTGCCGCCATATCTTCAGGTTCGAGGGCATCTGTAGTTCGGGTAAAGTCTTTAATGTCGGAAAAAAACATGGTTAGTTTTTTGCGGCGGTGATCTCCAATGGGTTCGATATCGCCTTCCATAATTTTGTCTGCCAACTGAGGTGGCACGTAACGTGATAAAATAGTATGCGCATTCAGAACCTTCTGTTTTTGTTTTTCAAGATCTTTAGTCCTCAGCTCGATGATCCGCTCCTGACGCAATCGAATGGAGTTGGTCTGTTCGATCCTGCGTTCAAGCTCCTCAATGATTTCGCGGGACAAGCGAAAGCGAAAAAAGTCCATCAATCGTGTATAGACCGGTTTGGCTTTCCACTTAATGTGGTATTCACAATAGGCACCTCCTCTAAATTGACATGTCGTCTCTTGAACCATGGCCGGATTTTTGGTTAGTTTGCCGAGTCCTTCATAAACACCTCGATTCATATCGCAGAAGTACTTTGTAAGAGCAGGATCATCATTCCAGTAGATCCTTACAACAGCATAGCCGTTCTTGTTATCGACGATTTCAATAGAGCGATTGCGGTTGAATTTGGCATTTTCTTTGGGAAGTCGCTGAATAATCGTTTGCACTCCGGCCAAACGCATTAAAAACACCTGCGAACCCACAGCAGTCTTGAATATGTTGCGTCCTGCTTTGTATATGGCGTCAGGATCGTCGAGAATGGCAATGGTATTGTGATATATCCGGCCTAGTAGATCATTTGGAATCCAATTGTTGGGCTCCAGCAGATACTCCTTGTCCACCGGCACTATTTTGCCGGTATCTTCATCCGCATACAAATACTTCTTATTTCCTACGATACCCTTGAACAACTTCGGGTAGGGCACCGCGGACAATACGGTTTTAATGAAGTGCTCGCAGGTGAGAATGTTGATACAACTCGAGTCCTTGCGCATCGGTTTGCTTGAGGTAAGAAGAGAATACTTCATAGGCATACCTCTTCAAAAAATACAGATTTTGAAATTGATTTATGAAATGCCAAGGGGGAGGGATGAAAAAATAAAGATTAGATAATGCTTTGTCTATATAGTGAAAAAAGATAGTCAATGTCAAATGACACGGTTTTCCAATAACCAGAGTTACGAGCTATCTTTTCAATCGGGACGATTCAAAACAAATTGAAATTAATGGAAATTATGATCTTAAGGCGGACGTGACACGTCGTAAATCTTAGATATTCTCATATTATCGAATCATTTATCCATTGGCTTAAAATACGAGCCGCGGTCGCGGCCCCATTTAAATTAAGCGTTTGCCGTGAATTGGGTCTAGTCATTTGAAACATCTGTTCAATATGCTTGCTCAATATTTCCGGATGAACATCATTTTCACTCAGGATCTTCATTGGTATAATTTTTTTTATCTTCTCTGCCCGCATAGGCTGTTCCTGCTGGCGAGAGTACGGATAAACAAGGGCGGGAACTTTTGTCACCAGCAGATTCATGCATGTGTTGTATCCGGCCAGGCTGATCGACAGATCGGCTGCATATAAATAATCAAGAAAACGTTTAGAATAACGCCTGACCCGCAGATCGGGTGTAGAATGGGCGCATAGTTTTCTAAATTCGTCTTTCATCATGAAAGGACCGGCAAACGCTTCGAGCCTGAAACCATGAGAGAGATCGAGCATTCGGCAGGCCTCGATCACACTAGATAACAGTTTAAAGCCCGCACGACCCCCTCCGGCGCTGGCGACAATCAGCTTTTCCTCGGGGGTAACGCCTAATTTTTCCCTAAGGTTTACTCCACGGGTTGGATCGGTTTGTTGGGTGATAAAGCCCGCATGAATCACCGGAATCTGAATGTCGCCTGCTCTGCTGAAGGTTTCATCCAGACGAAGCAAATTGGCATCAGAATGCACGATTAATCCATCGAAATAGCGATTCAGTTTTTGCAACACCCGCTCTTCATATGCAGCTTGATGCTTTTTTTCGACTAATATGTCCCGCAAGCTGCATATCGTTTTAATCTTTCCAAATTGACCGTCACGAATGGCTCGCAGCAACGGTTCCAGCTCAAAGCCAAACATGGAACGGCCAAAGGGATACAATTCGATTATAAATAGATCCGGCTTTTTCTGATCGAACAATCCAAAAAGGATCTCTTGGCGGTCTTTTTGGATCTGTTCAACACTGCGCTTGGAATCCCCGGAAATCAATTTGGTAAACATTTCGTCCATATATAGGACGGGAAGTCGGGTAAGACGCACATGGCCGGGAAGATCAATGTCTACCTGCTGGCCCCCGGCAATCAGGGTTACGTCGTGGTCGGATAGCGCCCGGGCAAACTCGAGACTGCGTACCAGATGACCCATTCCCCATGAGTATTGGCAATAAAAAATGATGTTCATGGCTAAACAACAATAAGCTTAAAGACAGATTTAAAATTAACGGGAGACAACTCCTAATTAAAGATCGGGCTGTACCAAATGTCCAAAATGAACCAGGTGAAGCTCCTTTCTCTGTAACAATGCGCGCAACAAAAGTTCGAGAAATTCAAAGGCTGCGGAATTCATTCGCTGGTGATGAATCATTATCCCGCAATGACCTGAAGCAATTGCCCGTTTGAGCTCACTAAAAAGGCCATTCCATCCTGCGATAGCGCCGTGCTCATCGCGTGTGTGCAAATCGACATTGACAAAAAAATCCGGCAATCCTTCAGGTGGCTCAGGCGCAGATCCCAAGCTGCGTGAAACGGCCGCGAAATTGAGTTCTTTCAGCAAATACAGCGTTTGGGAAGCACAGCGATTCCAGGGCGGGGTAAACACAGGCACAAATGCTTTCCCTAGGATTTCTTCAAGTCGACTTCGGCCGCGAAGTAAATCTTTTCTGATTTTGAAACGCTGGCGGTCGGGACCAAATTCCTGCCGTTTGCCCTCCTGTGCATGATTCACATGGCGCCAGCCGTGTTGATGCCAGCACCAGAGCGGTGCGGCGTTGGCGTGAACCCCTTTTAAGCAATCCCAGCGCTGTGACGTAAACCAAGCGGGAACAACCGCCAGACAGAGCGGAGATCTTCGCTGCTCAAAAATACTTAGCAGCCTGGCGAGGTTATGGCCGGGGACCGCTACATCGTCAGCTCGGAAAAAGACATAGCCCGCTTTTTTGGGCGACAAGTGGCTGCAGGCTTCCTGAAGGCAGCGATCTAACCGTGAAACCAGATCAGTAGGGACGCGACGCCAGATAGATGAAACATTAGTGGGCATAGTCAACATTGAGCTGATATTTGTACCCAGGTTGAGCGGTTCCGGGTTCAAGGTTCCCAGTTAAAATGTCGCAACTAACCTCTAACCATGGTATTACGCGTTAAGTGGGTTAAATTCCATATTTCACCCATTGGGTGACAGCGGTCAATCCAAAAAAATAGACAGAATCCCATAAATAATTAATGTGACGCGCATACGCTGGGGCGGGATCTTCGCTACGCTCCGACCGGCTTGTTCGAGACCGGCATTTTATGCGCTATGCTGAGCCCAGCGCTCAAGCCACTCAGCGGTGTGGACAGCACCCTCTAGATTGATGGCGACGCGCGGCCGTAGCGGTTCCGCCATCACATGTTCTATGACAGATGCCATTTGGCTCGGATCCATATCTTGGCTGTCCAAGATTCGTAACAAACCCTTGTGTTGGAGACGTTCGGCGCGAAGGCGTTGCTCTTGATTCTGGGGGAACGGCCAGACGAGAGCCGGCACGCCGGTGGCCAGAATGTTCATAGTGGTGTTATATCCACCCATACTGATGGATAAATCAGCGGCCGCCATAAACGACAAAAACCCGGGAACAAATTGTTCAATCTGTATATGGTCATTTGCCATGGTTTTCAAGCGCTTAAAATCATTTTGGTCTAAATACGGACCGGTAAATACGCACAGATAGCAGGATTGGTTCACATCCAATCGAGCAAAGGCGTTAATTACTGACTCCAGCAAAGGTGCACCCACATTCCCGCCGCCGGCGCTGGCCACCACCAGCCTGTCATCGTCAGCGATACCAAGCTGTCGTCGCAGCCGCGCACGAGAACCCGGCAAAGGCTTGGACGCGATGTAGCCGGTATAGACGATGGGGACCCGAATGTCGTCATAATGGTAAAACGTTTCGTCGAGTGTGACCACCTCAGGGTCCGAATGAATCAGCACACCGTCAAAATAGTTGTTTAGTTTTCTAAGTGCCCGTAATTCATGAAGTTCCTGATCCTCTTTTTCGACCAGAACATCGCGCACGGAGCTGAAAATACCGCGAACGTTCAATTTCTTTTCTCGGATCGCGTGCAGCACCGGATCAAGTTCATACCGAAAGGCTTTCCGGCCAAAGGGATAAAGCTCCAGGATAAAAAGATCCGGTCGCTCTTTTTTAAAAAATCCTAATAGGCGTTTCTGCCGCTCGTTTTTTATGCGGTTCAAACCGGAGGAGGATTCGGAGCTAAACAATCCCTTGAAATCCCGATCCATTTGCAGCTCATGCAGACGAAATTCACGTATGTGGCCCGGCAGCCGCACGTCAATATGCGGTCCCCCGGTTATCAGGATTACCTCATGGGCATGAAGCGCTTTGCAGATTTCAAGGCTGCGAAACAAATGCCCGAGCCCCAGTACGTGCTGACAATAGAATACGATTTTCACGGGATTCTAACCCAACCCAGACAAGCCATTTGAAGTGCAGCGCAAATCCCGGCTTTGCGGGGAAACAAAAAGGATAAATTAATCACGAAAGCACGAAAAAATGACAACACGAAGAAGAAATAAGATAAATTTCGTGTTTTCGTGGTGAAAAAAAAATCATTTCATAATCCGAGTAAATAAAAGACACTATTTACGTTCAATGTTCAATAGTTGTCAACATTTGCTTTGCCGGGTTCCAAGCGCAGCCATTCTTCGGGTGCTGCCGCACGCCTGCCCATTTTTTTCCCTCGACACACAAGGCGGGACCATCCATGCCTGCGGCCGGGAGAGTCGGTGGTCTCTGTTAAGTCTGCATCTTGCTTGACACATTAGGTGTTATTTGCTAGTTTTCACAACTTTTATCGATCGGGTATTCACCCCCCGGTCGGTTTGACTGAAATATGGAGATATAACAACTATGAAAAACTTTCATCTCTGTGCACTGGGCTGTCCCCGACGGGGAATTGATTCCCAAAAAATATACGATTACCTGGAGGCCAATGGTTGGTCGTTTACCGAAGATTATCGAGACGCCAATTTAATCGTGGTCAGTACCTGCGCATTTGTTCAGGATAGAGAAGATCAGTCCCTTCAGGCAATTAACTTTTATCGAGAAAATCTGGACGATCATGCAAAAATTGTCGTTGCCGGCTGTTTATCCAAAATTAATCCGGATTCCATAGCGGAATATGACGATATTGATTTTCTGTCGCCACGAGAACTGGATAACCTTGACAAGATCATTGATGCAGACGTCAAATTTGAAGATATCCCCGATCCCAATCGAATCTTCAGTCATCCGTTTGCACCGGATTTGACTGCGCCGTCTGCGCAGGAGGCCCAAAAGGGGAAAGAGCGTCTTAATATTCGACTTGACTCGGAATATGAAAAGGAAAGCGTATTCACCGTGCGCTTGGCCCGGGGTTGTCTCGGAAACTGCAGTTATTGCGCCATAAAGTTCGCCGCCGGCAGTCTGGAGAGCAAACCAATACCTGAAATCATGAAAGAATTTAAGAAGGGTCTCAATCAGAAGTATCAAACATTCACCCTTGTGGCCGGTGACACCGGATGTTACGGCATCGACATCGGCACCACAATCGTCGATCTGTTGTCCGAAATATTCAAGATTGAAGGGGCTTATAAGCTGGTTCTTAAAGAGTTTAACGCGCAATGGCTGATAAAATATCAGCTGCAGCTCGAGAACCTGCTAAAACACAATTATGACAGGATCGATTACATTATCGTCCCGGTCCAATCAGCGTCGGATAGAATTTTACAGTTAATGAGACGCCCCTATAAAATTGAAAAGGTAAAAGAATGTTTGAGGAGCATACATAAGAAAATTCCGGAGCTGAAAATCACCACGCACATCATGGCGGGATTTCCGGGAGAAACCGAAGAGGACTTTCAGAAGTCACTTGATTTCATAAAAGAATTCAAATTTCCGTTTGTTGATATTTACGGCTACGAGGACAGGCCCAGAACCCAGGCGAGTCAATTGGAGGGTAAACTCCCACAGAATGTGATCAATCAACGGGTTAAACAATTAAGAGCCGCTCAGGAAGAAATATTATCGGCGTCTCGACACATAACATAGAATTTAATCAATTTAACAACGCATAGTATTAGGCGTCGAATGAACTCGTGTGAAACTAGATTAAGCATTGAAGTTACATAAGTTGCAATTAATAGTTAGTGGGAGTGGCTTTCCAGCCACGAATACCCGGGTAATCGCGGTT
>Ga0209536_100000442_pt1 | contig 67126 bp, 61 predicted proteins | sample DeeMarSeWOR28_12_FD_187461 | JGI IMG/M metagenome (GOLD analysis project Ga0209536, IMG submission 187461) | Marine sediment microbial communities from White Oak River estuary, North Carolina - WOR-2-8_12 (SPAdes) (version 2) | ecosystem: Environmental > Aquatic > Marine > Intertidal zone >...
CCGCCACCAGCTGCACCATCATGGGCCTGGTCGGCAGCGGCGATCACATCATCCTGTCCGACGTGGTTTATGGCGGCACGCACCGCATAACGACCAAGGTATTGAATCGCTGGGGCCTCGAATGCAGCTTCGTCGATACCGCCGATGCGCAGAATGTCAAAAACGCCATCCGCCCCAATACCAGGCTGATTTTCACCGAAACCCCGGCCAACCCGACGCTCAAGCTGACCGACATCGCCGCGGTCTCCGAGGTTGCGCGCGCCGCCGGCATTCCGCACGTGGTCGACAACACCTTTCTGACGCCCTACTTCCAGCGCCCGCTCGAACTCGGCGCCGACATCACCCTGCATAGCACCACCAAGTTCATGGAAGGTCACAATATCAGCGTTGGCGGTTCGATCACCGCCGCGAACAAGGAGCACCTCGAGAAGATCATGTTTGTACGTAATTGCCTCGGCAGCAACATGACACCGATGGTCGCCTTCTACACGCTGCAGGGCGTGAAAACCATGAGCACGCGCCTGGAAGCGCAATCAGCGAACGCACTCAAGATCGCACAGTTCCTGGAAACTCACCCCAACGTCGATCGCGTCTGCTACCCGGGGCTGGATTCGTTTCCGCAGAAGAAGCTCGCCGACAGCCAGGCCAGCGGCCACGGCTCGATGCTGTGGTTCGAAGTACACGGCGGCGTCGCATCCGGCAAGAAGCTGATGGACACCCTGAAATTGTGGAGCCTCGCGGAAAATCTGGGTTCAGTCGAATCGCTGGTCACCCACTCGGTCACCATGACGCACGCCGACATGCCGCGCGAAGAACGCCTCGCCGCCGGCATCACCGACGGCCTGGTACGATTGTCCGCCGGCCTCGAATCGGCCAAAGATCTGATCGCCGATCTGAAGCAGGCGCTCGACGCAATCTAGCAGTTGCGGCTGTGAGCAACTGCCACCGCGAAACTTCTGCAACACTATGCCGGCGGCACAATGCCGCCGCTATAGAACGTAGTTATCGGTTTAACCCCGAATGGGTATCACCAGGCCAATCCGGTCTCGGTTATACTGGCACGCAACTCTAACCTCGCTCCACAGGTACCTGGAAATGACGATTGCTAACTCCGTACTCGACCTCATCGGCAACACGCCGATTCTGAAACTCAGCAAATTCGACACCGGTCCCTGCGATCTATTCGTCAAGATGGAATCGGAAAACCCCGGCGGGTCGATCAAGGATCGCATCGCGGTGTGCATGATCGAGGGGGCCGAGGCGGAAGGCAAGATACAGCCCGGCGGCACCATTATCGAGGCGACCGCGGGCAATACCGGGCTCGGGCTTGGCCTGGTCGCCGCGCAAAAAGGCTACAAGCTGATCCTGGTAATTCCGGATAAAATGAGCCCGGACAAGATCCGCCACATCCGCGCAATGGGCGTAGACGTGCGCCTGACCCGCTCCGACGTGCAGAAAGGCCACCCCGAGTATTACCAGGATTACGCCAAGCGCCTCGCCAGCGAGATTCCGAACTCGTATTTTATCGACCAGTTTTCCAACCAGAATAACCCGAAGACCCACCGTATCGACACCGGGCCGGAAATCCTGCGGCAAATGGACGGCGATCTCGACGCGGTCGTCGTCGGTGTCGGTTCCAGCGGCACCGTCACCGGGCTTGGGCAGTTCTTCCATGAAAACCTGCCGAAATGCGAAATGATCGTCGCCGATCCGGAAGGCTCGATTCTGGCGGATACCATCAACAAGGGTATTACACCGAAAGCCGGCTCGTGGCTGGTGGAAGGCATCGGCGAGGATTTCATGCCGCCGATCTGCGACGTCAGCCTGGTGAAGAAGGCCTATGCCATCAGCGATCGCGAAGCCTTCAAAACGCAGCGCGAGCTGTTGCGCCGCGAGGGCATCATCGCCGGATCCTCGACCGGCACCCTGCTGTCGGCGGCGTTACGCTATTGCCGTGAGCAAAGCGAGCACAAGCGTGTGCTGACCTTTGCCTGCGACACCGGCAACAAGTACCTGAACAAATCATTCAACGATTCCTGGCTGGCCGACCAGGGCTTGCTGGAACGCACCAGCCACGGCGATCTGCGCGACCTGATCGCAAGGCCGATGGACAGCGGCGACATGGTGACGGTGACCTCGGAAGACAACCTGATCACAACCTACAAGCGCATGCGCATGTTCGACGTCTCGCAGCTGCCGGTGGTCGACAACGGCCGGATTGTCGGCCTGATCGACGAATCTGACATACTGCTCGGACTCTACGAAGACAAGGACCACTTCCAGATGAAAGTCGACTCGGTGATGGTCACGAACCTGGAAACGGTGAAACCCAGTGAAACCATCGACAAGATTGTCGGCCTGTTCAAGCAGGACAAGGTTGCCATCATCGCCGATGAGGATCAGTTTTACGGCCTTATTACGCAGATCGACCTGATCAATCACCTTCGCCAGACCGCTACCTGAACGGGTAACACTCTGCGCCGGGGGGCGCTCGTTCGGCGCATTACTTCTCACCTTGCAAGAGGTGATATCGAACGCCGGCGGGCTTGCGGCGTCACTTTGACTTCGCGCGGAAAACATTATTAAATGCCGAGGCCAATCTTGGTTATTGTGTCCACTTTCAACCAGAGACCCTCGCGATGGAAATTCAACGCCTGCTTACCAGCCTCAGCACCCGGATTCTGACCCAGTTCGGCGTCGTCATCCTGGCCGTGGCCGCGTTGATCGCCTATAACTACGGTTCCATCTATCCGTTCTATGCCGAAAATCAGCTCACCAATACCGGCCTCATCATCAACAGCGCGATCGTTGCCCTGTTCCTGATTGGCATCGGCAGCATTTTTTACCACCTGCTGCGCTATCGCCGCGAGGAAGCGTCCATCGCCGCCTTCGTCAACAACGTCGAAACGGGCAACCCGGATTACCTCGAAGGCGTGCCGATCGGTTCGATTATTGCGCAACGCCACGCCACCATGCGCACCATTCAAAACGCCGGCGGAGAAATCAACCACAGCGCGCTGGCGTCGATGCTGAATGCCGACGAGACCACCCGTTTCGGCCTGATTCGTTTTATCAATAACATCCTGATCCTGACCGGCGTATTCGGTACCATCGTATCACTATCCATCGCCCTGCTCGGCGCCTCCGACCTGATCGATTCCGCCGACGCCAGCCTGGGTGGTATGGGCCTCGTCATTCATGGCATGTCGACGGCGCTGTCAACAACCATTACCGCGATCATCTCCTATGCCCTGTTCGGCTACTTCTACACCCGCCTCGGCGATGTGCAGACGCATTGCCTGAGCGGCATCGAACAACTGACATCGGTGTACCTGCTGCCAAAATACGCCAAAAGCGGTGACGATTTGGTGCACAAGCTTAGCCACCTGGTCAAATCGGTGATCATCGCCGCCGAACGGCTCAAGCAGACCCAGGATACCTACCACGATTCGGCGATCACGCTGCAGCAAACCATCGCCGCCAACCAGCAACAGGCCGACCGCTTCGTCGACGAGTTGCAGCAGGTCCGGCAAATCCTGCGCGAGGGCTTCCGCCTGCCGCCCGAGACGGGCAAGGGCTAACTGTGAACCAGGGATTCGTCCAGATTGGCAGCGGCCACGCCGGCATCGGCGGCGAAAACAGTTTCTGGCCATCGTTCACCGACGTGATGATGGTGATTACGCTGATATTTCTGATGGCCACCAGCATCCTCGTAGTGCGCAACTGGCAACTGGTCGCCGAATTGCAGGAGAGTGTCGCCGCCGAGCGCATCGCGGCACAGTTGATCGAATCCACCTCGCTGGAAAACGCCACGCTGGAAGAGCGGCTCGCCAATGCCGAGCAAAGTAATTCCATCCTGCGCCTGCGCCTGATGAAAAAAGACGAAGACCTGGCCACCGCGCAGGCCGCACTGCGTGACCAGGAAATCAGCGTGGCCGAACTGCAGCAGCAAAATCGTGAACTACAGACATCCCTGCAACAAACCCGCGCCGAGCTTGACGCTGCCAACCTCGAAATCAACGCGGCTACCGCGCAGTTCAACCAGATGGCGACGCAGATTGCGCGCCTCAACCAGCAACTGGCGCAACAGCAACAGGCTGGCGACGAGACCCGCGCCGAACTCGATAGCGCGCGCGAGCAGATCGCTGACCTTGCCGCATCCAGCAGCGCACAACAGTTGACCATCAGCCAGCTGTCGGAGGAGAAATCTCAATTGGCGGCGGATATCGCCGCCTACAACCAGCAGCTGCTCACGCTGAAAGGCGACTACGAAACGGTGAAATCCAAGTACGAAGAGCTGATCAAGCCGGCACGTACTGCCAGGGGCAAGCACATCGCCCAGGTGTATTACGTCAAGGGTGAAGATGGTAACGTAATTCGCTATCGCCAGCCCGGCGACGCCGGATTTAGCCGCCTGTCCCTGGCCGAGGTCGAGGAACGCCTGGAGAAGCTCAAGCGCCAGTATGGCAAAGACCTCTACGTCAAGATCATCATTCCTGAAGACAGCGGCCTGACCTATAACGAGGCCTGGGAATTCATGCGCAACCTGCTGGTCAAGTACGACTACTACTACCAGGACTAAACGATCTTGCGCCGCGTGCCGTATCCGCCGGTTGAAGCGGCTGGTTACTCGCCGCGCCGCCTTGTTTCTTACCACTTCAGGCGAATCGATTATCCCTGCGCTGGAAGCCTGTAGCGCGCGACCGTGATGACTTCACTCGCCGACTCGATCAACCGCGAAAAGAGCAGTTGGTCGAGATTTATCCCCTGGAACTGATCAGCAACCAATGAAGTGAAATAGTAATGGATGGCAGAGGAATTGAAACTAAATCCCTGCGTCGCGCCTTACTCTTAACCGTTATCCAAAAAAAAGCAGCCGATAACCGGCTGCTTTTTAGAGATCTCGAAATCAAGCTTGATCAGAAGGCATAATTGACGCCGATCGCCAGAACAGGCCGATCAAAGTAGTTTACGAGATCGATAGACGTTTCAGTCTCCGATTCGTTTAGCAAGGTAACCAGTTCCGCATGATCTATCCCGTTAAATCCATTGGCACTGGATTCGGCATCGAGATCGGTTTCGACTTCCACCGAAGTCACGCCTACCCCGACAGCTACCTTAAGCTTTCCGTCACGGACAGCGCCAGGCTTCCCGCTACCGTAGGGGATTGATTTCTCGGAGCTCGCTTCACGACTTTGGTTGCCGAGGGTAATGTCAGATTTGGCGGACTCTGCGTCGAGCTCGATTCCATTTTGGCCGCCTGTGGCTGATTTTTCCTTGAGATTATTTTCCAGTATTCCTGCTGTAAGGCGATAACCACCAGCGTAATCGGACCAGCCACCAAAGGTCGAATCGGTATCATAATCAAAAACCGCTCCTGCATCCCTGGTAACCCTTGAGCCGACCGCAACCTTGTCATTTCTTAACACCGTTTCGGGATAGGAATAATTGATACCACTCAGTTCGAGAACAAGATCGACCCCGGCATTATTAACACCCGATCGAATATCGCCTCCTAATTCGACTGCATTGGCACTCATTGCGCAAAACAAAGAGCCGATGACCATCCCAACTAATTTTTCCATTTGCTTATCCCCTGGTAATCATATTTTTTATTACTGTTACTAGATATTAGGACAAGTTGCTGTTGATACCTGATTTCCCGATAAACGGTCGAATATTGACCGGTTTTGAATTTCACGTTTACAAATTGTTACAATTGGATTTTACTGCTTATATATTATTTTTCAAATAGTTACGATAATATCTTAATGTTATATATATCCATATTGAAAGAATTGAAGGCAAAGATGGATTAAAATTTAATCCCTCCGCCACCTTTATGAAAAATGATCGAGTCGGCAGCTTCATGCTTGTGATTCCCCCGCTCTTTTTTACTATTTATATGATATTTTTCATAAAGATATAAGGACTTCTTCAGGTTTTAGATATCATTTTGCAATTAATTGGTGACATATTGATCCAGTGAACCAGGGGCATATTCGCGCGTGGAATTCGCCAAAGGCATGCTGACCCACCTGCACTATTCTCTCTGTCATTCCCCGCGCGGCGGCTTGCTGTTACAATTCCGCGACAGAGTCCCCGTGGCACAACTGGATAGCGCGACGCCCTCCTAAGGCGTAGGTTGCAGGTTCGATTCCTGCCGGGGACGCCATCAATTCGTGGTGAAGCATGCCCCTGAATTCCACCTCGGCGAAGCTTTCATGAAAGACTCGGCTTATCGGTTAAAGTGCGACCGGCTAAGCGAGCAACTGCGCAGCGACAGCGTAGACATTCGCATCGAAAAAGCGACTTCCAACCTGTTTCGCACGCGTTCGCAGCCCAGCGGCGCCAAACTCGATGTGCGCTCGCTGAACCAGGTGATCTCGGTCGATAGCGAGCGCCAGCTGGTGGAAGTCGAGGGCATGACCACCTACGCCGATCTTACCGAGGCCTGCCTGGCGCAAAACTGCATGCCGGTGGTGGTGCCGCAGTTGAAGTCGATTACCATCGGCGGTGCGATCTCCGGCATCGGCATCGAATCGACGTCGTTTCGCTACGGCTTGCCGCACGAAACGGTGAAGCGCATGGAGGTGTTGCTCTCGAATGGCGATATCGTCGACTGCAGCCCGGACAATGAACACGCCGACCTGTTTTTCGGCATGCCCAATTCTTACGGCACGCTGGGGTACATCACCAAACTCGAAGCGGGTACCCTGCCGGTAAAACCCTATGTCGAACTGCAACACGTGCGCTACAGCGATATCAACGCTTATTTCGAAGCGATCGACGCCGCGTGTCACAGCGAGGTCGATTTTGTCGACGGTTCCATTTTTGGCGCCGATGAAATGTACCTGACACTAGGCCGGCTGCGCGACAGCGCACCCTACACCAGCGATTACACCTGGCTGAAGATCTACTTCCGTTCAATCCGTGAACGCCGCCAGGATTTTCTCAGCATCCGTGACTACCTCTGGCGCTGGGACACCGACTGGTTCTGGTGTTCGAAAAACCTGTTCGTGCAAAACCTGCCGATGCGCCTGCTGCTCGGGCGCAAACGCCTCAATTCGATTTCCTACCAGAAGGTCATGCGCTGGAACAACCGCATCGGGCTTACCAGGTGGATCAATCGACTGATGAACAAGCAGCCGGAGAGCGTGATTCAGGATGTCGATATTCCAATCGGAAAAGCTGCCGAGTTTCTACGCTTCTTCCTCGATGAGATCGGCATACGGCCGGTATGGATGTGCCCGATCGGCGGGCATGACACGAGCCGTTATTTCCCGTTTTACCCGCTACACGGCAGCGGTCTGTTCGTCAATTTCGGCTTCTGGGATATCGTGCCGAACCCGAAACACCATCCCGAAGGTTATTTCAACCGCAAGATCGAAGCCAAGGTCAGCGAGCTTGGTGGTATTAAATCCCTTTATTCCGACTCCTATTACGACGAAGATCATTTCTGGGAACTCTACGACGGCGAACGTTATCGCGAGCTCAAGCGCAAGTACGATCCCGACGACCGCTTCAGGAACCTCTACCAGAAGTGCGTGTTACGCCAATAGTATGCGGGGGGCTCAGGTGTTGGCTGTTTCGCGCCCGGGCTTTACAGCAGCAATCTGCGGCTTGTCGCAATAAAGATGCGCGCGCGACCAGGGCAGCTGGTTATTGCGATCGCGCGAAAACACGACCTGGAACAACTGTAACTCACCGACGTTGAATGCCGAGATCGATCCGGCAAGATATAGCCGCCAGGTGCGCAAAAACTGCTCGTCCATCATCTGCAGGATCGTCTCGCTGTTCTCCTCGTAGCGCTGCAGCCAGTGGCGTAATGTCAGCGAGTAGTGCAAACGCAGGTTTTCGACATCGAGCACCGACAGGTGATTGGGCTCGAATATCTGCATCATTTCCATCAGGCTTGGCGGATAGGCTCCGGGGAATACACGCCGTTCGATCCAGGCATTCATAGGCCTCGGGCGATTGCGCCCGATACTATGGATCAACCCGCGCCCTTCCGGTTTCAGACAACCATCGATCACGGCGCCCAGCGTGGTGAAATCTTTCTTGCCGACGTGCTCGAGCATACCTACCGAGACAAAGGCATCGTACTCACCCCGTATATTGCGATAATCGTCGAGCACGTATTCGACGCGATCGGCGAGCCCCTCCTGTTCGGCGCGCGCGCGCGCGTAGGCCACCTGTTCGCGCGAAATATTGTAGGCGGTTACCTTCACGCCATAATGCCTGGCCATGAATAGCGATAGCCCACCCCAGCCACAGCCCGCCTCGACCACCTGTTGACCGGGCTTCAGTTCCAGCTTGCGGCAAACGTGGTGCAGCTTGGCAACCTGCGCCTGTTCCAGTGTCATCGCTGGCTCGGGGAAATATGCGCAGGTGTATTGCATTACTTCCCTGTCGAGCCAAAGCCTGTAGAAATCGTTACCGATGTCGTAATGGTGATAGATATTGGATCTGGCCTTGTCGAAGGAATTGGCGATACGCCGATTCTGCAGCCACAACACCAGGCTGCGCAGCCAGCTCTTTACGCCCCTGTCTTTGAGACTGCGGTAAACGGCATCCGTGAAGCCGATCAGATCACCGGCAATCGACACCTCCCCGCTGGTGTAAAGATCACCAAAATAAAGCTCGGGATTGACGATCGTCTTTAACATCGCGCTGCGATTGTGGTACTGCAGGCGGAACACGGGATTCTGTTGTGGCGCGGATACCTCCACTCCATCCCAGAGCTTCAGGGCCAGCGGCGGATTACCCACCACGGCCAGCATTTTGCGTGCTATCCAGCGATCGAGCTGGGTGACGCGCTGTCCGGAACTGGCCACGCTAGCCGAGGTATCAGACAAGTCCATGGCTGGCGGCATCGGATCGCAACCTTCATCCACTCGATCCGAAACAACAACCTTGTCGTATTTCATGTTCGCACTCATCAGCAATAACTAAGCTTCAGTAATAACTAAACTGAGATCCACAGACCGACAGAGTAATGAATTTTTGCCTGATTTACAAAGCCGAAGATCCTGATTCGCCGGTGCGGATGCGCACCACGTTTTCCAGGTTGGTGACAAAAATCTTGCCGTCGCCAATCTTGCCGGTGCGGGCAGCGTCGATAATCGTATCAATCACCTGTTCGACCAGGTCGTCATCTACGGCCACTTCGATCTTCACCTTGGGGATGTAGTCGACCACGTATTCGGCACCGCGGTACAGCTCGGTGTGGCCCTTTTGCCGGCCGAAACCCTTGACCTCGTAAACTGTCAAACCGGCAATTCCGATATCGGATAACGCGCTGCGAACGTCGTCCAGCCGGAAGGGCTTGATCACTGCACTCACTATTTTCACCTTGACCCCCGTGTTTCACGTTCGAATACCGCCATCGCCTCGACGTGCGCGGTTTGCGGGAACATATCCATAACTCCCAGATGCGACAGCCGGTATCCCTGGGCGCAGATGATAGCAGCATCGCGCACCAGGCTGGAAGGCTGGCAGGATACGTAGACGATGCGGCCGGCCTGGAAACGCTCGATGCCCTGGACCATTTCCAGCGCGCCCGAACGCGGCGGGTCGAGCAGTATGCGGTCATATTGCTGGCGCATCCAGACTGAATCCACATCCGGCTGCGACAGGTCAGCGCAGTAATACTCGGTGTTTTCGATTTGATTGGCAACTGCCGCCATGCGAGCTCGTTCCAGCATGGCCACGTCGACCTCGACCCCGGTGACCCGGGCGCAACGGCGCGCCAAGGGCAAGGTAAAATTGCCGAGGCCGCAGAACAGGTCGAGCGTGCTGTGCTCGGGCTGCAAATCCAGCAAGCGGATCGCCTGCGCCACCATCTGCCGATTGATATCACGGTTTACCTGCACGAAATCGAGGGCATTGAAACCGATGCGGATATCGCTGTCGGCGTCGGGCCGCAGGCAAAGCTCGCTTTCCCCGGGGTAAAGCGCCTCTACAGTATCGGGACCGCCGGGCTGCAACAGGATATCGAACTTCTGCTCGCGCGCAAATTCGCCAAGGCGCTCCCTGTCGCTTATCGACAGCGGTTGCAGGTGACGAAACACCAGCTGTACCCGGTCCTCGTCCGCGGCTACTTCGATCTGCGGTATGGATGCGCGCGCGTCGAGGCTGCCGATCAATGCGGACAGCAACTCGAGCCGCTGACCGACCGCCGGCAGCAAGACCTCGCAGCGTTTCATGTCGGCGATAAAGGGCGTGTTGCGTTCGCGAAATCCGACCAGCACCCGACCCTTTTTCGCCACCATCTTGACGCCAAGGCGCGCCTTGTTGCGATAACCCCAGGCCTGTGCGCGCAAGGGCGGAAGTATCTGGCCGGGTTCGATTCCGGCATGCGCCATCATTTCCAGCAGGGAGCCTTGCTTGAATTCGACCTGGTCGTCGTTGCCGATGTGCTGCAGGCTGCAACCGCCGCAGACCTGAAAAGCTTCGCAGCGTGGCTCGATACGCCGCGGCGACGCTTCCAGCACCTCTAGCGTGCTTGCCTGGTCGAACTTGCGGCTGGTCTTTTGCACCTGGATCAACACCCGCTCGCCCTCGAGCGCACCAAAAACAAACACCGCCTTGCCATTCACACGAGCAATGCCGCGCCCCTCGTGCGACATGGATTCGATGGTGACTTCGCGCGGTTCGGGGCGCTTGTTCCGCTGTCGCCTAGCCCGCATATTTCACCGGTTTACGTAGCGAGGGCGCCGCAAAGCGTACTGTGGTGTGCCGCACGGACCAGAGGTCCGCGCCGGCGTAGTTTGCCCTACGTTTAGCGGACCGTCGGGAGTACGGCGCGCCACAGTACGCTTTGCGGCGTCCGCAGTAGGAAATCGGTGAGATATGCGGGCTAAACATCGTGCCAGGCAGCTTCGAATTCGATCAGGTGCGGTAGCGCGGAGGCCTTCAGGTTATCGCGCACACGTTGGCATTCACTGCGGTACTCTACCTCGTCGAGGTTACCGCGGCTGCGTTCGAAATTGAGAAACACCAGGTAGGTATTGAGCACGTCGGTTTCACAATAATTGCGGATTTGCTCGATCTGGCCTTGCTGATAGGCATCCCAGACTTTCGCTCCGCTCATTCCCATCTTGCCCGGGAAACCACACAGCCCGGCTATCTCATCGAGTGGAGCACTGGCGCGAGGCTGGTAGGCGGCGAGCACGTCCATCAGGTCAGTGTGCCGTTCATGAAATCGGCTAAGGTAATTGTTGTAGCGAAAGCTGCTGTCGTTCTGGCCGGTTTCCCAGTAGTGCGCGGCATTGATCGGGTACAGCAGGCTGCGATAGTGAATCACCGGCAAATCGAAGCCGCTGCCATTCCAAGATACCAGGCGCGGGGTATAGCGTTCGATACCGCTAAAAAAACGCTGTAGCAGGTCCTGCTCGTCCGCATCGGGTTCGCCAAGGGACCAGACCTTGAAATTATCGCCACTGCGCAACACCGCCGAAATGGCGACGATACGGTGCAGGTGATGGCGCAGAAAGTCGGTGCCGGCCTGCTGTCGACGCAGCTGGAATACGGCGCGCGCGACGTCGTCATCGGACAGGCCGTGCAAATCGTAGATGCGCCGACAGCCGTCGATGTCGGGAATGGTTTCAATATCGAATACGAGTACGTTCATGGCAATGCCTGGTTCAGTGCGACTCAAAGACGCCGGTGGTCAGATAGCGATCACCGCGATCACAGATAATGGTGACAATGTGGGCATCGGTCAATTCCTCCGCCAGGCGCAGGCTCGCGCAGAGCGCCCCACCCGATGAAATGCCACAGAAAATCCCTTCGCGGGCGGCGAGTTGCACGGTGTATTTTTCCGCATCGGCGCGCGACACGTCGATGATGCGATCGACCGCCTCGGGCACGTAGATTTTCGGCACATAGTCCTCCGGCCAGCGCCGGATACCGGGAATAACCGAGCCATCCTGCGGCTGCACACCGATGATCTGCACGTTCGAGTTCACCTCGCGAAAATAACGCGAACAGCCCATGATGGTACCCGTCGTGCCCATCGAGCTGACAAAATGGGTTACCTGTCCCTCGCTTTGGCGCCAGATTTCCGGTGCGGTGGTTTCATAGTGCGCGCGCGGGTTGTCCGGATTGGCAAACTGGTCGAGCATTTTCGCGTCGCCGGCGGCATTCATTTCGAGCGCGATGTCGCGCGCCTTGATCATGCCCTCCTGCTCGCTCACCAGGATGATTTCGGCGCCAAACGCGCGCATCGTGCTGACGCGCTCATGGCTCATGGTGTCGGGCATGATCAGAATCATACGGTAGCCACGCATCGCCGCCACCATCGCCAGCGCAATGCCGGTATTTCCGCTGGTCGCCTCCACCAGGGTGTCACCGGGGCTGATTTCACCGCGTGCCTCGGCGTGACTGATCATGCTGTAGGCGGGGCGATCCTTGACCGAACCCGCGGGATTATTCCCCTCGAGCTTTACCGAGATGCGATTGCGCAAACCCGCGTTCAGTCGTTGCAATGCCACCAATGGTGTATTTCCGATATAATCCTGCAGTAACATTGTCCAGAGGTCTAACCAGCCGAGACGGCATCAAACGATTGATTCTACTGTAATGAAGAAACGCAGATAAGCGATTTCTGAAACCTGGAGAGCATTCTTTGCCTGTACGCGACCGATCTGTCTCTATATCGCAGCACAACGCTCCCCGAACAGAGCCTGGCTGGCTATTGCCGTGAAATCGCTCGGTATAAAGTACCAGCTACTGCTGATCACGTTGATTCCCGTGCTGCTGATCGACAGTTTCTTTACCTATACCTATATCTCCAACAGTATCGAACGGGAAAACGAAATGCTGCGCAGCAAGGGTGACATTATCGCCCGTCAGATCGCCAGCGCCTCCGAGTTCAACCTGTATACCGGCAATCTCGAACGCATACAGACTCTGCTCGACCAGTCCGTAGGCACCAATGACATCGTGATGGCCGCGGTATACGACCGCGAGGGCGATCTCGTCGCCGAAACGACCGCAGCCTCGTTCAAGCGCAGCGACAGCGGGGAATATGTGTACTTTCGCGAAGCGATAACGTCACAAAGTTTCGAAACTTCCGCGATGTTCGCGCCCAGCGTCAACGCCAACGGGCAATCCCGCCCGCTGGGCTGGTTGAACCTGTACGTGTCCGATACGCAGCTGCAAAACAGGGTCGTTCAGATCGTTACCGAATCCATCGTGTTTTTCGTTGCGGCGTTGATAATGGCCGTCATCCTGACTTTTTTCATCAGCCGGCGCATAACCCGGCCGATTTTTGCGATGGTCGATCATTTACGCAAAGTCGAAACAGGCCAGCTCGGCAAGACAATCGAAACCACCGAGTCAAATGAAATTGGCACGTTACAAAACGGCTTCAACCGCATGACCGAATCGCTGCTCGCCAACCAACGGCATCTGAATCGCCGTATTCAGCAGGCAACCCAGCAACTCAACGAAGCGATTACCGATCTCGAGACCAGGAACCGCGAACTGGGTTTTGCGCGCGACCTGGCACAGGATGCAAATCGCACCAAATCCGAATTTCTTGCCAACATGAGCCACGAAATTCGCACCCCGATCAATGGCATCAAGGGTTTCATCAGCCTGCTCAGCCAGTCCAGCCTTGACTCCGCGCAGCAGCGTTACGTCGATATCATCATGAAATCGACCAGCGACCTGAACGGCATAGTCGACGAAATTCTGGATTTCTCCAAGATGGAGTCAGGGAAGTTACAAATTGTCGACGAAGCCTTCGACCTGCACGAGGTGGTCGAACAGACGCGTGACCTGCTCTTTATCAACGTACTGACCAGGGGTATCGATCTCAACCTGATTATTTTCAGCGATACGCCTCGTCGGGTAGTTGGCGACAAGCTCAGGCTCAAACAAATCCTGCTCAACCTGATCGGCAATGCCATCAAGTTTACCGACCATGGGCGGGTTGTTATAAGGGTCAGCCTCGAAGACCAGGACGACGCTTCGGCCAGCGTGTTGATCAGCGTAGAGGACAGCGGTATCGGTATTTCCGAACAGGACCAGCAGCATCTGTTTCAGGCCTTTAGCCAGGTGGAGAGTCTGGATACCCGGCGTTTTAGTGGAACCGGTCTGGGGCTGGTCATCAGCCAGAACCTGGCAGGTTTGATGGGTGGGCATATCGACATGCAATCCACGCCCGGCCAGGGTTCGAAATTTTCGTTGCATCTGCCGTTCAAGCTGGACGACACGTTCGTCGCGGCTGATGACACTAACGGCGATGAAGGCAGCGCGCTGATTTTTGCCACCGAGCAGGAAAACCTGATGGAGGTGCGTACGCTACTCGACCGCGCCGGGGTGATCACCGAGTGCGAACTGGTCGACAACGAGGCTGGCGTCGAACCCGTGTTGCAGAGCATACAGCGCAATCGACCTTACCTCGACCTGCTGGTATTCGATCTGCGGCATTTCGACCTCGATCTGGACAAACTACTGCGCCACGATGCCCTGCGCGGACTGCGGGTGATTGTCATGCACTATGATCCGGGAGTCGGGCTGGCATTCGAATCGGGTCACGCCGAATTCGTGTCGATCATCAACACCAGCCATAAAATTGCCCGCATCATCAAGCCCCAGCAAGCACAACCAGACGGCACTGGCGTCAGCGATGCGACAAGCGATTCCCCGGGCAAGAGAGTATTGCTGGTGGACGATAACCAGATCAACCTGAAACTGGCCAGTGAACTGATTCGGCTATGGGGACACGAGGTCTGCGAGGCCGAACACGGCGAGCAGGCATTCGAAATCTTTCAGCGGGAAAAATTCGACCTGGTGATTCTGGATATACAGATGCCCGATATCGACGGCGTCAGCCTGTTGCAAATGATGCGCGACCACGCTCCCGCGGACAGGACGCCGATAGTGGCGCTCACCGCCAACGTACTCAATCGCGAAGCCGACCGCCTGCTGCGACTGGGCTTCGACTACTTCCTCGGCAAACCCATCGATGAAGCGAAGTTTCGTGCCCTGCTCGATGGCAAGCCACAACGTCGAGCCGGGGTCGATGGCGACGACAGCCGCGCGAATGAGCCAGAGTGCTCGTTTGACTACGAGCGTTCGCTGGCACTGTCTGCCGGCAATCTGTCACTACTGCATCAGATTCTGGGAATTTTGCAGCGTGATATACCTGAGCAGCGCCAGCAACTGACGGATGCCTATGCCGAACGGGATTATGATCGGCTGGGGGCGCTCGCGCACAAACTGCAAGGAGTGACCTGCTATGCCAGCCTGCCCCGCCTCAGGCGCATCGCCACCGCCCTGCAGCAGCAACTCGATGGCGAGCATGCTATTTCACTGGGTCGACTGATGAAGCAACTGGACGCGGAACTGGCTGTGATTGCTGAACAGGTCGCCCATCACCTGCAACTGGCTGCCGAAAAGGCCCTTTCAGCTCAGGATTCGAGCACCGCCATCGCCACAGCGTAGTGTTTTTCATCCGATAACGAAATCAGTGTGTTGCGTATCTGCAGGCGTTGTACCAGCTCGCTGGCAGACTCGAGAAAGCGCAACACCGGCTTGCCCTTTGTATCGTGCTCTATCTGCATATCGTGGAATCCGAGCTGGGCGCCGATACCGGTTCCACAGGCCTTGGCGACGGCTTCCTTGGCGGCGAAACGCAGGGCAAGATAACTGCTGCTCTTCCTGCGCTCGCGGTACTCGAGTAATTCGTCAGCGGTTAGTATGCGCGCCGCAAAGCGCTCGCCAAATTTTTCGCACAATTCATCGACGCGTGCGATTTCGACAATATCGACGCCGATGCCGATGATCATGAACCCTGGGCTCGCGCCGCCAGCATGATTTTCTTGATGTCGCGGATGGAACGTTCCAGCCCCAGGAAAACGGCATCGGCGACGATGGAATGACCGATGTTCAATTCCGTCACCAGGGGGTTTGCCGCGATCGGGCGAACGTTATGGCGATTGAGACCGTGTCCGGCATTGACTTGCAAGCCCTTTCCGTGGGCGTAGGCAATGGCCTCGTTCAACTTCGCCAGCAATGCCAGCTGCTCCTCGCCGTGGGCATCGGCATAGTGTCCGGTGTGAATCTCGATACAGGGGGCGCCGCAATCGATCACCGCATCGATCTGTTCGCGACTGGCATCGATGAAGGGTGACACGCGGGTGCCGACCTGCGCCAGCCGGGTACAGGCCGACTTCACCTGGTCGATCTGTCCGGCCACATCGAGGCCGCCCTCGGTGGTCAATTCCTCACGCTTTTCCGGCACCAGGCAAACGTCCTCGGCCCTGAACTCGCAGGCAAAGTCGAGCATTTCATCGGTGATCGCGATTTCCAGGTTGAGCTTGGTATTGACCACCTGTTTCAGCAACAGGGCGTCGCGCTCCTGGATGTGACGCCGGTCTTCGCGCAGATGAAAGGTAATCGAGTCGGCGCCCGAGTACTCTGCGATCTGGGCCGCGTAAACCGGATCGGGGAATCGGGTGCCGCGTGCCTGTCGCAGCGTGGCAACGTGGTCGATGTTGACCCCGAGCGTGATCGGATGAATCATTTGCGCCTCATGATTTCTGCATATACGTCGCGCGATTTTAACCTCTTTCCGTGCAAGTTAAAGTCAATCGTGCTGCGCAGCACCGCTCTTGCCAGGCGTAACACCGCATTCTGCCGGTAATCACCCTGACACCAGTCGAGCAGCACACGACCGTCAACCGAGTCGGCAGCGTCATCGGCACAGGCGATAAAGCCTGAATTAATGATGAACTGGTAACGCCGTTGTGGCTGAATCGGCTCACCATCGACGGTCTCCGCAAGCAGTCCAGGAAAATAGCCGAGGCTTTGCAGCAACTCGAGCTCAAAAATTCGCAGGCGCGACTCGTCGAGCTTGACCACCGCGTGCTGCAGCAACCCCAGGTAAGCCGCAAATACCTCGGGATTCGCCTCTGACGGAGGTAACAGAGCCGCAATCAACTCATTGACGTAGAGCAGCGCAAGATAGTTTTGCTCGGCTACCGGCAAAGCCTGGCCCTCGATACCAGTAAGGGTTTTCAGCTCCTGGCGACCGCTCCAGTTGACGATCAACAGCACGAATGGCTGGTATTGCGCCTGTGTCGAAGCGCGCCGGGCGCCCTTGGCCAACAGGCGCACGCAGCCGTGATCACGGGAAAACACGTCCAGGATCAGGCTAGAATCACGCCACTCTCTGCGGCGCAGGATAAACGCCGCCTGGTCAGTAACCCTGGCTTCCATCGGAATAACCAAACGAGGCCAGCGATTGCTCGTCATCGGCCCAGTCGACGCGCAACTTGACCCAAAGCTGCAGGTAAACCCTGACCCCGATCAGGCGCTCGATGTCACTGCGCGCAAGCGTGCCGATCTTCTTCAGCAGGCTGCCATTCTTGCCGATGACAATCGATTTCTGCGACTTGCGCTCAACCCAGATGGTGGCCGATATGCGGGTGATGTCCTCTTCCTCGATGTAGTGATCGATATTGACCGTTATCGAGTAAGGCAGCTCCTGTTTGAGCACGCGAAACAGCTTTTCACGAATGATTTCAGCACTGATGAATCGCATCGACTTGTCGGTGAGCTGATCGTCGGGAAACTGCGGCAAGCCTGGCGGCAGGCGCTGCAGGATCAGCTCCATCAAGCGCTCCAGGTTGTCACCGGTGAGCGCCGATACCGGGATCGACTCGAAGTCGGGTCCGAGCTGCGCAATCTTTTGCATTACCGGCAAGGCTGCCTCACGCCCTACCTGGTCGGTCTTGTTGAGCACTATCAGCAAGTTGCGATAACCGCTCACCCGCTGCAGTATCTTTTCGTCGTCACGATCGAAATCAGCAAGATCGATCAACACGCAGATCAGGTCCACATCATCTAGCATGCTGGTCGCCGCGCGATTCATGTAACGGTGAATGGCCTTCTTGCCGCTATCGTGCAAACCGGGCGTATCCACGAAAATGCACTGATAATCGTCACCGGTCTTGATGCCCAGTATCTGGTGACGGGTGGTTTGCGGGCGATGAGCGGTAATGCTCAACTTCTCCCCCACCAGCGCATTCATCAGCGTTGACTTGCCGGTGTTGGGCTTGCCAATCAGGGCCACATAGCCACAGCGAAATTCGTTTTTCATAGTTTCAGTTTTTGCAGGATTTTGTCTGCGGCCTGCTGTTCCGCTTTCTTGCGGCTCGCGCCCTTGCCTTCGCTCTGCAGGCCCAGATCGCTGAGCTCACATCGCACCGTAAAAACCTGGTCATGCGACTTGCCGCTGGTTTGCACTACCTCGTAAAGCGGCAGGGACTTCTGCCTGCCCTGGAGATACTCCTGCAACTTTGTCTTGGCATCCTTCAGGCTGCGTTCAACGTCAACCTTTTGTAACAGGTCGTGGAACAAATGCAGCACCGTCTTCTCGGCCTGGGCATAATCGCTGTCGAGATAGATGGCGGCAATCAGCGCTTCGAGCGCGTCCGAAAGTATCGAATCGCGCCGAAAGCCACCACTCTTGAGCTCCCCTCCACCCAGCAAAATGTGATCGCCCAGGTGGATATCACGCGCCACTTCGGCCAGCGTTCCCTGCTTGACCAGCGAGGCGCGAATCCGGCTGAGCCGGCCTTCGCTGGCGCTTTCGAAACGTCGATATATGTAGTTCGAAATGATCAGGTTTAAAATGCTGTCACCTAGAAATTCAAGCCGCTCGTTATTCGTGCTACGCGAATAACTGCGGTGGGTTAACGCCTGCTCGAGTAGTTCGCCGCGAGTGAATCGATAACCGGTAAATGCAGCGAGCTTGTCGCTAACCTGCATATCTCACCGATTTCCTACTGCAGTCACCGCGAATCTAACTGCAGCGCACCCTGCCCCCGTCGGCCCGCTAAACGCGGGGTAACCTGCGCCGACACGGACCTCTGTTGCGGACGGCGGGCCACAGCGTCTTTGCGACACCCTGGATACAGAAAACGGTGAATTGTGCGGCCCAATCACCGATCGATCACTACACTCTCTGAAAATGACGCGCCGATAAACAGGTTGCCGATAAAATTGTCGCGGGTTTCGTAGGTAACGGTCACAGTGGTCTTGCCATCCTTGCGTACCATGGTGACGTGCTCACGTTTGATGCTTCTGACTTCATCGATATATAAACGTTTTTGTAACGACTCCCAGATCGCACGCTTTGATTTCGGATCAACTTCAGTATCATGTTGAATTTTTTCCAATACGGATTGGACCTTGAAATTGCCGTAGTACATCGGGAACAACTTGAAAAAAGTGACCAGGAACACGGCAAATATGCCGATTATGGCGATTATGCTAATCGTAGTTGTGCCTTTCTGGCGTTTCGCCAGCCTAGTTGCCGTCTTCATTGCGATCACCTCTTTGCGAAATCTTGCTTCCTATCCTCGATAGATCCAGACCACTGCCACCATCGCGCCAATCCCAGTGCATCCAGATCCTGACAGCCTTGCCAACCAGGTTCTCCTCGGGTACGTAACCCCAGATACGACTGTCGTTACTGTGGTCGCGGTTGTCACCCATGACGAAATAATGCCCCTCGGGTACAAAAAACTCACCGTTGATACCGTAAGACGATGCCGGGTTGTTCATTACTGTATAGCTGTCTTCGCCAATCGATTCAACATACACCTGACAATCGGCACCCGCCCGGTCACAACCGCCTGCCCCGCGCATGCCCTTCAAATCGCCAAGCCCCTTGTACAGGTGGTCTTGTTTGGTCTCGACCATTACACCATCAATCGACAGGCGACGATTATAGTAACTCACATGATCCCCGGGCAATCCGATTACCCGTTTGATGTAATCCTGTGACTCGTCCTGCGGATAGCGGAAAACCACTACATCGCCGCGCTTGGGCTTGTCACCCGCGGTTATCTGGTAATGCGTAACCGGCAACCGCAGCCCGTAACTGAATTTATCCACCAGGATAAAGTCACCGACCAACAGCGTCGGCATCATCGATCCCGAAGGAATTCGGAACGGTTCGAAGATGAATGCGCGCAACACCAGCACCGCCAGCAAAACCGGAAAGAAGGCGCGCGAATACTCCACCAGCAACGGTTCCCTGTTTTGACCAGGCGCCGGGGCTTTGCGCCGAGGCGCAAACAGCAGGATATCGACCAACCACAACAGGCCGGTTACCGCCGTTGCGATAACGAGAAAAAACTCAAAATCAAAATGAATCATTCAAACTGTCCCGAATTGTATTTTAGGGCTGGGCGTCGATTGTTATCAATTATCGACTTTCAACACCGCGAGAAACGCATCCTGTGGAATTTCGACACTGCCGACCTGTTTCATGCGTTTCTTGCCCGCTTTCTGCTTTTCCAGCAATTTACGCTTGCGCGAAACATCACCGCCGTAACACTTGGCGGTCACATTTTTGCGCAGTGCCTTTACGTTGCTGCGAGCGATGATATTTGAACCGATCGCCGCCTGTATCGCGACATCGAACATTTGCCGCGGGATCAATTCCTTCATTTTCGCTACCAGCTCGCGGCCGCGATAATCGGCGTTGCTACGATGCACGATCAGCGACAGGGCATCGACTTTCTCACCATTGATCAACACGTCCAGCTTGACCAGGTTCGACTCCTCGAAACGCAGGAATTCGTAATCAAAAGATGCGTATCCCCGGCTCACCGATTTCAGTCGATCGAAAAAATCGAGTACCACTTCGCTGAGCGGCAATTCAAAAACGAGTGATACCTGGCTGCCCAGAAACTGCATATCTTTCTGCACGCCACGCTTCTCTATACAAAGTGATATCACCGCGCCGATATAGGCTTCGGGTAACAGGATATTCGCCTGGATAATGGGTTCGAGTATAGCGTTGATTTTGTTGATCGGCGGTAAATCGGCCGGGTTGTGGATCTCGATGCGCTCACCCGCGGTGGTTTCGATCTGGTAAACCACGGTCGGCGCGGTGGTAATCAGGTCCAGATCGTACTCGCGCTCCAGCCGTTCCTGAACGATCTCCATGTGCAACATGCCGAGAAAACCGCAACGAAAACCGAATCCGAGCGCCTGCGATGTCTCCGGTTCGAACTGCAGTGCGGCATCGTTCAGCTTGAGTTTCTTGAGGGCCTCGCGACAATCTTCGTAATCGTCGGAGCTGATCGGGAACAGTCCGGCGAATACTCGCGGCTGCACCTCTTTGAAATCGGCCAGCGGTTTGTCGGCAGGATTTTGTGCGAGCGTAATGGTGTCGCCAACGCGCGCCGATTCGATATCCCTTATGCCGGCGATGATGAAACCGACGCTACCCGCCTGCAGCTGCGGCATTACCTTGCGCTTTGGGGTGAAAATACCCACCTTTTCCACCAGGAACTCGGTGCCGCTGGACATCATCCGGATTTTTTGCTTCGGTTTTATCTGTCCCTCCATCACGCGCACCAGGGTGATGACGCCGACGTAGGAGTCGAACCAGGAATCGATGACCAGCGCCTGCGTGGGGTTTTCTTCAGAACCTTTGGGCGGAGGAATTTTTTCGATGATCTGTTCCAGCAAGTCTTCGACGCCAACTCCGGTTTTGGCGCTCACCAGGATCGCCTCCGAGGCGTCCAGACCGATGACCTGTTCGATTTCGCGTTTGACGCGCTCGGGTTCGGCGGCCGGTAAATCGATCTTGTTCAGTACCGGGATCACTTCGAGATCGAGTTCGATCGCGGTATAGCAATTGGCTACGCTTTGCGCCTCGACTCCCTGGGATGCGTCCACGATCAACAGGGCACCCTCGCAGGCAGCCAGCGAGCGCGATACCTCGTAGGAGAAATCGACGTGTCCCGGCGTATCGATGATGTTGAAAGTGTACTCATGGCCATCGCGGGCACGGTATTTGAGCGAGACACTTTGCGCCTTGATGGTGATGCCTCGCTCGCGTTCCAGGTCCATCGAATCGAGCACCTGGGACTCCATTTCGCGCTCGCTCAGACCGCCACAAAGTTGAATGAACCGATCCGCAAGCGTGGATTTGCCGTGATCGATGTGGGCGATTATCGAGAAATTGCGGATAAACTCCATGCGCATATCTGGTAACCGCCCTGTGTCGGCCTCTTGAATAAACATTGACGAATGAATGGCCAGTGCCGGAGCAGTATCAAGCTGATTTGGCGCCTGGGAATAAAGCCTGCGAAGTTTACGCTAAAGGCAGCGCCGCTATCAATGCCGATTCGTCGAAAAAATAATGACAGATCTCGGTATCACCGAGGCAAAGCACAGGCACCAGGGTATCGTAACGACGAATCAGCTCGACATCGCGATCAATATCGACCTCGCGCCAGCCGATCGACCGATGGTTTCGCGAGAATACCACCAGTGCCTTGCGCATGGCATCGCACAGGTGGCATTGCTCGCGATAGTAGAGGATTAACTGCAATCAGCGGGCGCGCAATCAGGAATCTTCCGGTCGGATCGCCAGAAATACCGGGCCGGCACGGCGCTGCACCAGCATGGCAACCGACTTGCCGGACTTGAGGGAGTCCGTAACGGCCTCGAACTCGCTCACCGATTCGACGGGCTGATTATCGATCATGGTGATGACATCACCCTTCATGATGCCGGCGTCTCTGGCAGGGCCGGTTTCATCGACCTCGACTACCTGCACACCGCCCTCGATCTTGAGCCGCTTGCGCGCATCCGCACTGAGCGCCTCGACCTTCATGCCGAGTGCCGATTCCTCGATGACGTCGTTTTCAGGCGTATAGGCTGCCTGCGTGATCTCGGTCGGCAGTTCGGCGATGTTGACGGCGATCTGGCGGCGTTCCCTGTTGCGTATCACTACGACCTGTGCATCCTTGCCTACCTTGGCGCGGCCCACCAGCGGCGGCAAACCACTGGAGCGCATCACCGGTTTACCGTTGAACTCGACGATGACGTCACCGACTTCGAGCCCCGCGGCAGCGGCCGGGCTGTCATCAAGCACCTTGGCGACCAGTGCCCCGTGCGGATTTTCCATGCCAAAGGACTCGGCCAGTTCGCGAGTAACTTCCTGAATCAATACGCCAAGCCAGCCACGCGAGACCGATCCGGTTTCCTTGATCTGATCGGCCACATCGACAGCCATTTCGATAGGAATCGCAAAAGACAGACCCATGAATCCGCCGGTGCGACTGTAAATCTGAGAATTGATGCCGATTACCTCACCATCCAGGTTGAACAATGGCCCACCTGAATTACCTGGATTGATCGCGACGTCAGTCTGTATGAACGGAACGTAGTTATCGGTGGGCAGACTGCGCCCCTTGGCGCTGACGATACCGGCAGTCACCGAGTGATCGAAGCCAAACGGAGAGCCGATAGCCAGCACCCATTCGCCGACCTTGAGCTTTTCCGAATCGCCGAAACCCAATACCGGTAAATCTTCACCGTCGACCTTCAGCACGGCGATATCCGAAGCCTCGTCTGAGCCGATGACCCTGGCGACGAATTCCTTGCGATTCGACATGCGCACGATCACCTCGTCAGCACCGGCAATAACGTGATGATTGGTCAGAATATACCCGTCCTCGGAAATAATGAAACCGGAACCCAGCGATTGCGCCTCGTGGCCACGCCGATCGAGTTCATCGCGATCGAAAAACTTCTCGAACAATTCGCCGAAAGGGGAGCCTTCGGGAAATTCCGGGATGCTGTGCTGCTGCGAACTTTTGGGCTTGGCCCTGGTTTTGGTGCTGATATTGACGACCGAATCCTTCGCCTTGTCGACAATCTGGGTGAAATCGGGTAAGGCGGCCTGCAACGTTAACGGGACGCTGAGCAGGGCAATCAACGCCAGTTGTTTGAAAGTTCTAGATAAGGTTCGCACAGTGAGCTCCTGGGAGTTTTCGATTAGCTTCTAGGACCATATTCCATGTCCCGGGTTCACGCCAATTTCCTTGATATAGGGTGCCTGGCCTGCCATTTCAATCCTTCTGGCCACACGCGCCGCAACTTTGCATCCGGCGAATAGCCCGAAACCAGCGGTTGCGACGACCAGCCATTCCGTGAGGGCAAATAACGTCGCTCCCAGGCCACCCAGCAAAAGGCCGAGAAGCGGCAACCCGTAGAGCAACAGACTGGCGCGGACCAGTGCCGATTCCGGCATCGCGAGCACCACCTGGTCACCCGCCCGGCAATCCTGATCGGTTTCGATGACCAGCGGTCGTGAACGCTGTCCCAACAGGCGTCCCAGGGCGCCAGTGCCGCAACCCTGGCTGAGTTCGCAGTGACCGCAGGCGGAAACACGCTGCAACTCGAGCTCGACCCGATTGCCGTCGCGGCGAATTACGCGCGCCGATTCAGTGAGCATGTGCTGATGTTCGCAATATAAATATCATGGCGCGATTTTGATCTCATTGGGCCGGGTCCGCAAGCAGTGCTGACTGTTGCGCGCAAGCGCTCAATGCGGTTGGTAGATTACCGATTCGGCAACCTGCTTGACCGTGATCGCCGGTACTTCACCGATCGCAGTGACCGAGTGATCGTCGTAGAGACGTATGAAGGCATTGACCGCGCCCATCGACGACATGCCCTCTTGCGTGAGACTGGATTTTTTCTCGATGAACACCGACAGCGAGGCCAGGCCATCGGTATAGACCATTTGCTGCACGAACTGGTCACTGCCGGGGATCTTGCGCCGCAACACCGATTCGCGCCAGAAACCGCCCGGCATTCCGCTCAATTGCCAGGCGTTATCGGCGGCAAATGTCTTCGAGTTATCACCACTGTGATAACGCACCAGGGTGAAGTTGTCATCGATCGGCGGCATGGTATCGATCACTGGCTTGTCATCATCGGTAAAGATTTGCAGGCTGGTGAACATGACTTCCTCGATATTCTCGCCATTTTCATCGAGCAGGCTCGATTTCATCATCAAACCATTGTTCTCATTGATCCAGAACTTCATGCCATAGCGATATTGATCGCGCGGGTCGATGTGCACGATCACGGTACCCATATCGGCAATACGGTCCCTGCCGACCAGCTTCATCTGGTAGAACTTCTCAAGACGCGCAATATCTTCCGGGATGAATATCGGCGAGAAACTGTTCTTGCGCGAGACGTCGACAATCACCTTGCGGCTCGACGGCCAGATACAGGTCAGGTTCTGGTTGTCGCGAATGACTTCACGGGCCTCGCCATTGAGCGAGATCAGGCGTTCCTTTTCGCCCTGCGAATCCTTGAAATGGGATATCTGCATGCCCTCGAGACGATTGTTGTGCATGTAGACGAAATTACCCTGGTAATTCAGGTTGCGCATCGCGTCCGACATCTTTTGCACCCAGTCCATCGCCGGATCGGCGATAACCGGTGCGCATACCAGCGTGGAGAACAGAATTCCGCCAGAGAGTCTCGCCAGCAACCTGCGCCGCGCGGAAACCCACCGAATCGTCAAATTACTACTGAGCATCGAAGCCGACAACCCTGGCCTGCGGGATCAGCCCCTGCACGGAATTTGAATACTCGGTGTGATTGACGAGGTAGGCGTTAAGCTTCTGTTGCACCATGGGCGATTCTTTTTCCAGTTTCCATCGCATTCCATCGGAATGCACCCGGGTCGACGCCGGCACCGCGGCGCCGACGATCTGCTGATCGGCCAGCTGCTGGATTTTCTGCTCATCGGCACTCACCAGGCCACCGTCGCTGACGCCATTTTCCGGTTGCAGAGGTTGCCACAGTGCGACCGTGACCAGCGCCACACTGGCTGCGACCGCGACGCCGGCGAAGGGCCTGAACCAGGACCGCGCCATCAACGGCGGAGCGCTCAAGGTAACGCTGTCAGAGGGATTTCGGGCAGGATCGGCAGGCTGTGCCTGCTGCTGAATCTCCGCCATTACCTGCTGATGAAAACCGGTATCAATCGCCGCCGGCAACTCGTTGCGCAGCACGTCACCGATCATCCGGTAACGCCGCACGCGGTACTGCAAGTTGACATCTGCAATCACTTCATCGAGCACGGCATCCACGTTGTCGTCACTATAGTCGTCCAGTAGCAGGGATAATTTTTCGTCTTGTTGTTTCATTTCCGGGTTCCGCTTAATTCAACTGTAGACACAAACTCATAAAAAAACTGTTAGTTAGTCACTCTAACAGGGGCCTAAGTTCCTTATCGATGACTTCCCGGGCACGAAAAATCCTTGATCGTACCGTACCGATCGGACAATCCATGACTTCGGCAATCTCTTCATAACTCAAACCGTCGATTTCACGCAGGGTGATCGCCGATTTCAAATCTTCCGGCAATTTGCCGATAGCCGTGAACACCGTTTTCTTGATTTCCTCCGTGAGCAACAGGTTTTCGGGATTATCGTACTCTTTCAAGCCCGATTCACCCTCGAAATGCTCCGCGTCTTCCACATCGACGCTATAGCCAGGCGACTTGCGCGCGCGCGATGCGAGATAATTCTTCGCCGTGTTCGCGGCGATGCGATACAGCCAGGTGTAGAACTGGCTATCGCCGCGGAAGCTGTTGATCGCCCGAAAAGCCTTGACGAAGGCATCCTGGGCAATATCCTGGCACTCTGCCTGATCGGACACAAAGCGCCCGACAAGGTTGATCACCTTGTGCTGATACTTTTGCACCAGAACGTCAAAGGCAGCCTTATCCCCGGCCTGGACGCGCTTAACAAGCTCTGCATCAAGCAGATTTGTCCCCATTTAGAACCCTGTCGAATTTTTTATGCCGGTAATAATTATTTCTTATCGCCGCAACGTTGAAATAAAGACGCATTATAATCTAAAAAGTTCTCCCGACAGACTGCTTTTGCTGCGCAGAAAGTTTTCACTATACTGTCCAATCCAATTCAGTCTGGTGCACCATGGGCCATCAATACAAGTACGACGTCATCATCGTCGGTAGCGGCGCTGCCGGTTTATCTTCGGCCCTGCACCTGCCAGCTTCCCTCAAGGTCGCCGTGCTGGCGAAAGCAACTGGCGAAAAACAGTCCAGCTACTGGGCACAGGGCGGCATTTCGGCGGTGCTCGAGCCCGATGACAGCATCGATCAGCATACCGCGGACACCATCGAGGCGGGCGCCGGCCTGTGCGATGAAGCCGTGGTGCGATTCTGCGCTGGCGCCGGCCGCGAGATTATCGAATGGCTGGCGCAACTCGGCATGCCGTTTTCGCGCGATCGCCAGGAAATCAGTAACAGCGGCTTTCACCTGACGCGAGAAGGCGGTCACAGTCGGCGGCGAGTGGTGCACGCCGCCGATGCCACCGGCAAGGCATTGCAACAAACGCTGCAGGCGCACGTGCTGGAGCGGGAAAATATCGAGATTTTCGAGCAGCATGTCGTCATCGACCTGATTCACCGCAATGCTAAATGCGTGGGCCTGTATGCGCTCAATCGCCAGAATCAGCGCGTCGACCTGTTCCGCGCGCGCAAGATCATCCTCGCCACCGGCGGCGCCGCCAAGGTATACCTGTATACCAGCAACCCCGACGGCTCCACCGGTGACGGCATCGCCATGGCATGGCGCGCGGGATGCCGCGTCGCCAACATGGAGTTCATCCAGTTTCACCCGACCTGCCTGTATCACCCGGAGGCCAAGTCGTTTCTGATTACCGAGGCGATACGCGGCGAAGGCGGCCGCCTGTTGCTGCCCGACGGACACCGCTTCATGCCGGAATTCGATCAGCGCGCCGAACTGGCGCCGCGCGATATCGTAGCGCGCGCAATCGATCACGAAATGAAGCGCCTGGGAATCGACTGCGTTTTTCTCGACATCAGCCACAAAAGCCGCGCCTTCATCAAATCTCACTTCCCCACGATTTATCAACGATGCCTGGAGTTCGATATCGACATCACGCGGCAACCGATACCGGTAGTGCCCGCGGCGCATTACACCTGCGGTGGCGTGATGGCCGATATCAATGGCTGTACCGACCTGGAAAATCTGTACGCGGTAGGCGAAGTCGCCTACTCGGGGCTGCACGGCGCCAACCGCATGGCGAGTAATTCCCTGCTCGAATGCCTTGTGTTTTCGAAGGCAGCCGCGCAGCACATCGCGGCCAACATCGACACCGGCAGAAACCTGCCGGTACTGGAGCGCTGGGATGAATCACAGGTTACCGATTCCGACGAAGATATCGTGGTCGCCCACAACTGGGACGAACTGCGCCGCTTCATGTGGGATTACGTCGGCATCGTGCGCACCAACAAGCGCCTCGAGCGCGCACTGCACCGCACCGAGTTGCTGAAACGGGAGATCAATGAGTACTACGGTAATTACAAGGTATCCGCCGACCTGCTGGAATTGCGTAACCTGGTCGTGGTGGCGGAACTGATCATCCGCTCGGCGCTCGCGCGCAAGGAAAGCCGGGGCCTGCACTTCACGCTCGACTATCCCGAGAGCAACGATGCATACCTCGCGCCCACTATCCTCGACCCCGGGCAGCAACAACAGCAAAGCTCCGCCAAGCTCTCTTCGATCTGACCTGCTGTCGGCGTTCCTCTCCGCCATCCCCGCACGGGCACGACAGTTCGATGCATCGACCTCGCACCAGGGGCGCGATACCAGTCACTTGATATCCCTGCCTGCGCCGCGACGACGCAGAAATAGCAGGGATGACATGAGTGTTGCAGCTGATAGAATCGAGCGATGATCGAGCAACAAACGATAACCATCCGCACCAGCGGACGAGCGACCATCGAGATTACCCGCGAAATCGAATCCGTGCTGCGCGCATCGGCTATCGAGCAGGGTCTCTGCCACGTGTTCGTGCACCACACCAGCGCCTCGCTGATCATCACCGAGAATGCCGACAGCAACGTACGCCGCGATCTGGAAAACTGGATCGCAACGCAGGTGCGCGACGGAGACCCGGCCTTTATGCACAACCAGGAAGGTCCCGACGATATGGCCGCACACATTCGTTCGGTACTAACCCAGACAGAACTCAGCATTCCGGTCCAGTCCGGCAAACTGGCGCTTGGCACCTGGCAGGGCCTGTTTCTATGGGAACACCGGTTTCAGGCGCATCGACGCAAACTCACGGTTACGCTGCTCGGCGCTCCGCGTTAATGCTAACTATTGAACTATTGATATTGCCATTACCGGCTAAAAGCGGAAAAATGGAGCGCTCAGCGCTGAGCGCGACCGAGGAAATCTCATGAAGGTAATCCTGTTAGGGCCACCCGGCGCCGGCAAAGGCACCATCGCCAAGGCGTTGATGCAGCTCGACGGATCGGTACAGATTTCGACCGGTGATATTCTGCGCGCCGCGATTGCCGAGGGTAGCGATCTCGGCAAGCAGGTCGAAGCGGCGATGGCGGCCGGCAACCTGGTAACCGACCAGCTCATCATGGATATCATGGAACAACGCCTGCAACAGGAAGATTGTCAGCAGGGTTACCTGCTCGACGGCTTTCCGCGCACCATACCGCAGGCCGAGGCGCTCAAGGCATTGCTGGCCAGGCTGGGGGAAAAACTCGACTGCGCGCTGGAGCTCGACATACCGCGCGAGGTCATCATCGATCGGCTCACCACGCGACGCACCTGCACCAATTGCGGTGAAATCTACAACGTCAAATCGAAACCGCCGAAAGTGGACGGCATCTGTGACGTATGCGGCAACGTCATCGTGCAGCGCGCCGATGAAACCGAGGAAGCGATCGAGAACCGTCTGCAGGTATATAACGATCAAACGGCTCCGCTGGTCGATTTTTACCGCGATGAAGGTTTGTTGGTCAGCGTGCAGACTTCCGATCTCGAACCGGTAGTCGCGGCTATCCGCGAGCGCCTGCAAGGTTAGCGAGCTAGCCTTAACGCGATTCGATTTCGATCCGCTCGATTCCGGCGACAAATACGCGCACCCCATCGGTGGTGGTAAAACCGTCGCTGTTGATATCACTCTGCATTACCCGGTAAGACTTGGACGTCCCTGACTGGGTGTTGATCACATGTACGGTCACCACGGCATTGCGCTTGTCGACCTCGAGATAAATCATCACGCTCGCGGCGATCACCATGACCACCATGAAGGCAAACGCCGCGTTGCGCATCAGCTTCTTGTTGCGCTCCACTGCCGGATTGACGACGCGCTTCAATTGCGGCTTGGCGCGCGCCGACAGCATCATCATGCAACCGACGATGACCGCGAGGGTTATGAGTATCTTACTGATCATCAGCTGAGTTTTTTTGCCTTCATACAATATGCACGCTAGTTACGGGAAAACGTGACCAGGTGGTCCACGTCGAGCCGGATGCCGATGCGCTCATTAATCCTGTGATCGTGATGACTGGGCGCGAGACACATGACCTCCACGCCACTGTCCAGGCGCAGAAAATACAGGAAATCAGCCCCGCGAAACGCTTTTTCGACGACGATTGCCGACTGCGCGGAACTATCGTCATGGACCACATCGTCGGGCCGTATCAGCACATCGACGAAGGATCCCGGCGGCGCTTCGATATTGCTATCGCCGCGGATCAGGCCAAGATCGGTCTTCACCGACGTCGAGCTCTCCACCCTGGCCGGAATGATAACACCCTGACCGATAAAATCCGCGACAAATCGGCTTTGTGGGCGATGATACAGGTCATAACCGCTGCCCTGCTGCAGTATCGCGCCGTCATTCATCACGCAAATCCGGTCGGCCATGGCAAAGGCCTCGTTCTGATCGTGCGTCACCAGCACTGCCGTCTTGTTTTCCTGCTTCAAGATATTGCGCACCTCGCGCGCCAGCTGCTCGCGCAGCTCCACGTCCATGTTGGAAAAGGGTTCGTCCAGCAACAGGATAGAAGGGCCAGGAGCCAGCGCGCGCGCCAGCGCAACGCGTTGCTGCTGTCCACCGGAAAGCTGGTGCGGGTAGGCCTGGGCGTAGGCGAGCATACCGACGATGGCGAGCATCTCCTGCACCCGCGCCTGTTGTTCACGACGCGACAGGCGGTGCAGGCCAAAGCCCACGTTGTCTTCGACGCGAAGGTGCGGAAACAATGCGAAGTCCTGAAATACCATACCGATATTTCGCTGTTCCGGAGGCAGGCTGAACTTGCGCCGGCTAACCTCGACCGAGTCGATCAGGATGCGCCCGCGCCAGGCGGGCTCGAATCCGGCTATGCTGCGCAGCACCGTGGTTTTGCCACAACCGCTCGGGCCCAGCATGCAGCCGATTTCACCGGGTTGCAGCGAAAAACTGACCTGGTTCAATACCTGCAGGTCATCGTAGCCGGCATCGAGATCCTCGACTTCGAGTTGGCCGCTCACGAACCCGCCCGCGCGCTCGAGATGCTGCGGCTCAGCAACAAAACCGGCACCAGGCCAACCGCGACGATCATCAGTGCCGCGGTCGACGAATCGGCAAGACGCTCGTCACCGGCAAGCTCGAAGGCTCTCACCGCCAGCGTATTGAAATTGAACGGACGCAGTATCAGGGTCGCTGGCAATTCCTTCATGACATCGACAAACACGATCAGAAACGCGGTAAGAACAGAGGCTTTCATCAATGGCAGGTGCACCCGCAACAAAATTTGCGCGGGAGTATAAGACAATGAGCGCGCCGCTTCATCCATCGACTGGCGGATCTTGCCGAGACCGGATTCGACCGATTGCACCGATACCGCGAGAAAACGCACCAGGTAAGCAAACATCAACGCAAACAGGCTACCGCTCAACAACAGACCGCTGCGCAGGTCGAAATGAGTGCGCATCAGCGTATCGACCTGATTATCGAACCAGGCCAGCGGAATGATTACGCCGACCGCGATCACCGTACCGGGAATGGCGTAGCCGGTTGCCACCACGCGAATCGCCGCGGAAACGGCTTTGCCATCGAACAGGCGTTTGCCATAGCCCAGGAACAGCGCCAGCAAAACGGCCAGCGCCGCAGCACTGGCCGACAACAGGACCGAGTTCAATGTCAACTCGACGAAACTTGAGTCCAGCATTTTTTCGTGGGTCGCCAACGCCCACTGCAGGAGCTGGCCGGCGGGCAGGATAAAGCCAAAAAACAGCGGCAGGAAACAGGCCAGAAAGGCAAGTCCGGCGCGGTAACCCCGCAGTCGGTACTGCGGTAACTTGTTGTAGCGATTCGACGTGTGATGGTATTGCGCGCGTCTGCGCGACCAGCGCTCGACGACCACGAGGGTAAACACGAACACCAGCAGGATCGCAGCCAGTTTCGCCGCCGCCGCCGAATCGCCCAGGCCAAACCAGGTGCGAAAGATTCCGGTGGTGAAAACGCCGAGTCCGAAAAACGACACCGTGCCATAGTCCGCCAGTGTCTCCATCAGCGCCAGCGACACACCGGCGACGATGGCTGGGCGCGCCAGCGGCAATGCCACCCGGTAAAAACTCGACCACACCGAACATCCCAGGGTGCGGCTCACCTCGAGCACACACACCGACTGTTCCAGGAAAGCGGCGCGCGACATCAGGTAGACGTAAGGGTATAGCACCAGCGAAAACATCGTTATCGCACCACCCAGGGAACGGACCTCTGGAAAATAGTAATCATGCCCTCCCCAACCAGTCAGCTCGCGCAGCCAGCTTTGCACCGGGCCGGCGAAATCGAACATGCCGGTATAGGTATAGGCGATGATGTACCCGGGAAAAGCAAGCGGCATCAACAGCGCCCAGGCGAACAGTTTCTTGCCGGGAAAAGTACACAGGCTGGTCAACCACGCACAGCCGACACCGATCACCAGGGTTCCCGCACCCACGCCCAGCATCAGCAGCGCCGAGTTGAACAGGTATTCGCCGAGCACCGTGGCGCGCAAATGCTGCCAGATCTCGGTCGAAGGGTATAGCAGAAAGCTGGCTATGGTGACGATCGGCAGGCTAAGTATCGCCGCAACCAGGAAAATTCCGGGCTTCCACAAATGCGCTCGACGGGGGAAACTTGCAGACAGGGAATTCACCTTATTGAGTGGAAAACTGCCGGCATGCGAACAGGACGTTACCCGGCAAAAAATGATATGGCTTGAGAGTTGGTTTCAGCGCTACACTTGGCCAGGTCAATGGCAAACCCCACAACGGAAACAGGATATTAATGAATTTCAAGATAAACACAAATAATAACAGTTCTCATTTGCGTTAAAAGCCATTTATGACTTCCCAGCCGACAAAGCAGCAACTGCTGACCGAAGACCGTTTCCTGTGGCAGCCAGTCGCCGACCACCTCGAAACGGGCCAGTATCCGGCATCCGTGGTTGATAATATCGAGCGCCTGGCGATCGCCAGCCACTACGCGCTCGAGCAGTTACAACAGGCGCCCGAACGGATCGAGCAGCTGGCAACGCTGGAACGTTTCGAGCTCGATGGTGCGATTATCGAACTGGCGCAGGAGCAACGGATTGACCTCGATCAGGTTAAACGCGCGCTACGCCAGTATCGCCACCGCAAGCTGGTAGAAATCATTTACCTCGATGTCGTCGCCGGACAGCCGGTCGAGGCCACCCTGTTGCAGCTAAGCGACCTCGCCGACCAGCTAATCGCTTGTGCGCTGGACATCAGCCAGCGGCAATTGACGGCAAAACACGGACAGCCCATAGACGCCAGCGGTTCGGCGATGGGGCTGAACATCATCGCGATGGGCAAGCTCGGTGGACGCGAACTCAATTTCTCCTCCGATATAGACCTGATCTGCTGCTATGAAAGCGATGGCGAACTGGCGGGCTACGGGCAGCTGAGTCACCAGGAGTTCTTCAGTCGCGTGGTGCGCCTGCTCAATCAACTGCTTGGCGAAGCGACTGCCGATGGCTTCGTCTACCGCGTCGATTTGCGCCTGCGTCCCTGGGGCGAGTCGGGCCCGGTGGTGCTTAGCCACAGTGCACTCGAGCACTACTACCAGTTGCACGGGCGTGAGTGGGAACAGTACGCGATGGTGAAGGCGCGTATTGTTTCCGGCAGCGACGCCAGTCGCAGCGCCCTCGCCAGCCTGCTTAGACCCTTCGTCTATCGGAAATATCTCGACTACCGCGTGTTCGACGGCCTCGCCACACTCAAGTCGAAGATCGACGCCCAGGCTAAGGCCCGGGGTATGCGCGTCAACCTCAAGCTGGGTCCGGGCGGTATTCGCGAAATCGAATTTTTTGTGCAGGCCTTCCAGATTCTGCGCGGCGGGCGCAATCACCGCCTGCAGTGCAGCAGCATCTTCGATGCCTTCGCCGCGTTACGAAAATACGACGTCGTCAATGCCGCTAACCTGCAGCGGCTGCACGCGGCTTATTGCTTTCTGCGTCTACTGGAAAATCGTATCCAGATGTTTGCCGACCAGCAAACTCATGATCTGCCCGACCAGCAGTCGATTCAGCAACGCATTGCGGCGACGCTGAATCACGGCGACTGGGATAGCATTCTGCAACAGCTGAAGTCGTATCGCGCCGAGGTTAGCAGCTACTTCAACGATCTGTTTCAGCAGCACCAGGCGCCCACGAACAGCGCCCTCCTCGACGATGGCTTTGCCGAGGGCGCCGACACCGAGCGCCACTGGGATTTCATCGACAATGCCGATATTGCGCAGGCGGACGAGATAACCGCCTCGCTCAACCGCTTCGTACAATCGAAAGCCTGGAATTTCATGTCGGCTCGCGCAAAGCATCGTTTCAGCCTGTTATTACCTGGCCTGATCACGACAATCCGCCAAAGCCAACAAACGGCCGTGCTATTCGATCGTCTGCTGCGCCTGTTTTCGTCCATCGCCGGCCGCAGTGTTTATTTCGAGCTGCTGTTCCAAAACCAGGCCTTGCTGGAAAGGCTGGTGTCGCTGTTCGATCGCAGCGAGTGGATCGCCAACGAAGTATCGCAGTATCCCATGCTGCTGGAAAACCTGATTCAGCCCGGCGATCGCGATCGCTTCGACAAGGCGTTATTGCTGCAACGCCTGCAGCAGCAACTGGCCAGTATCGAGGGTGATACCGAGCTGGAACTCGACAGCCTGCGCCTGTTCAAACGCGAGCAGACGCTGGTCATTGCCAGCGCCGAACTGGTGCAGGAAATCGATGCCGATCAGGTAGGCCACTACCTTTGCGACCTCGCCGAAGTCGTACTGGAAGCGGTTTACCAGCTCGCAAACCGGATGCTGCTACAGCAGTACGGCGCACCCGAGTGCGTCGTCGATGGCGAACGCCGCAGCGCCGAGCTGGCGATTATCGGTTATGGCAAGTTAGGCGGGCGCGAACTGCATTACCAGTCGGACCTCGATCTGATCTTTCTGCATGATTCGAGCGGCGCAGAGCAACAGACCAATGGCGCCAAAACGGTGGAGAACTCGGTATTCTTTGCCCGCCTCGCGCAGAAAATTATTTCCATGACCAGCGTGCTCACGGCATCCGGCAAGCTCTATGAAATCGATTCGCGGCTACGCCCCGAGGGATCGTCCGGTTTGCTGGTGTCATCGACCTCGGCATACCTGCGCTACCAGCTGGAAAAAGCCTGGACCTGGGAACACCAGGCGCTGGTCAGGGCGCGCCTGGTGGCCGGAGCCGCCAGCCTGCAGCCAGAGTTTGAGCGCATTCGCTGCCAGGTACTTTGCCTGCCGCGCGACGCCAAGCAGCTCGCTCGCGAAATCGTCGACATGCGCGAACGCATGTACCAGGCCAAACGACCGGTGGAAGGCGATCGTGTCGATTTGAAACATTCCCGCGGAGGAATGATCGACATCGAATTCATGGTGCAGTACTGGGTTCTGGCACAAGCAAATAGTATTGGCTCAGATTGTTTGTATTCTGATAACATAAGCCTTCTGAAGGCGCTATTTCGACTCAAGCTGATCACCGCTGCACAGTCGCAACTGGTTGAAATTTATCAAAGCTACCATCGTTTGCTGCACCAGTCCGTGCTGCAAAACCAGTCTGCTGAAGTTGACGCCGAATCGATTGCCGAGCACCTGGCTCACGTTAAAAACTGCTGGAACGAGTGTTTCAGTCTGCTGGAGAAATAACAATGTCGATGGATGATCGCGATGGCTTCATCTGGTTTGACGGGAAAATGGTCCCATGGCGCGAAGCCACCGTCCATGTCCTGACCCATACCCTGCACTATGGCATGGGTTGTTTCGAGGGCGTTCGCGCCTACCACACCGACAGGGGCGCAGCAATTTTTGCGCTCGATGCCCACACCACGCGACTGCTCGATTCCTGCAAGGTGCTCGGCATGCCGATCCCCTGGAACAAGCAACAGCTGATGGAAGCCCAGGTCGCCGCGGTGCGCGACAACAAGCTCGACAGCGCCTACATCCGACCGATGGCGTTTTACGGCTCCGAGGGTATGGGCCTGCGCGCCGACAACCTGAGCGTGCATTGCATCGTGGCCGCCTGGGAATGGGGCTCCTATCTCGGACAGGATGGACTGGAAAAAGGTATCCGCATCAAGACCTCTTCCCATACCCGCCATCATCCCAATATTGCGATGACCAAGGCCAAGGCTAACGGACAGTATATCAATTCGATGCTGGCGCTTGGCGAAGCGCTGAAAGACGGATACGACGAAGCGCTGCTGCTCGACCCCGAGGGCTACGTGGCCGAGGGCAGCGGTGAAAATATCTTTATCGTGCGCGATGGCGTAATCTACACTCCCGAGACGACCACGGCGCTGAATGGCATCACGCGTAAAACCTTATTCACGCTGGCCGCCGATCAGGGGCTCGAGATCATTGCCAAGCGGATTACCCGCGACGAAGTGTACATCGCCGACGAGGCGTTTTTTACCGGCACCGCCGCCGAAGTGACGCCGATCGCCGAGCTCGACAATCGCCCCATCGGCGCGGGTTCGCGTGGCCCGATCACCGAGCGCCTGCAGGCCGATTACTTCGACCTGGTGCACGGGCGTAACGAGAAGTACCTGAACCTGTTAACCTTTATCGACTAGAGCAATCATGGTAAATCCGAATACTGCAGCAGACCAGAAGGCTTATAGCACGCCAAATGCGAAGACCGCGATCGAGGTCAAGGCGGGTGATTTACCGATCCACTGCCCGATGCCCGGCTCCAGCCTGTGGAATTCGCATCCGCGAGTGTACATACCGGTGGCCGAAAACGGTGGCGAAGCCAGGTGCCCATACTGCGGCGCAATCTTCAAACTGATGTAACGCCCGCTGCAATGCGGGTTGCCCGCTCGCGAAGCACTACAGCGAACTTTTGACGGGCACAAAAAAAAAGGGGAAACACTGTGTTTCCCCTTTTTTATTGCTGCGCCTTGTTGGCAAAAACTAGGCCGTGGCGGCTTCATCCTCGCTAACCGCTTTCATGCTGAGACGAATGCGGCCCTGGCGATCGACTTCGAGCACCTTGACCTTGACCACATCGCCTTCGGTGAGCTTGTCGCTGACGTGTTCGACGCGCTCGTCCGAGATCTGCGAAATGTGCACCAGCCCGTCCTTGCCCGGCAGGATATTGACGAAAGCGCCAAAGTCCATGATCTTGGCGACCTTGCCCTCGTAGATAATGCCCACTTCGACTTCAGCAGTGACCTGCTCGACGCGACGCCTGGCTTCTTCACCGGCCGCCTTCTCGACAGAGGCAATCTTGATCACGCCGTCGTCGTCGACTTCGATCGTCGCCCCGGTCTCCTCGGTAATCGCGCGGATGGTTGCGCCACCCTTGCCGATGACGTCACGAATCTTTTCCGGGTTGATGCGGAAAGTAATCAGGCGTGGCGCGTATTCCGACATTTCGGCACGGCCTTCGGTGATTACCTTGGCCATTTCGCCGAGGATGTGCAAACGGCCGGCTTTCGCCTGATCGAGCGCCTGCTGCATGATCTCGGTGGTAATGCCGTCGATCTTGATGTCCATCTGCAGCGCGGTAATACCCTCGGTGGTTCCAGCCACCTTGAAGTCCATATCGCCGAGATGATCCTCGTCTCCGAGGATATCGGAGAGTACAGCAAAACCGTTGTCTTCCTTGATCAGGCCCATGGCGATACCCGCTACCGGCGCCTTCAGCGGCACACCGGCATCCATCAACGACAGGCTCGCGCCGCAGACGCTGGCCATCGATGATGAACCGTTGGACTCGGTAATCTCCGAAACCACGCGGATAACATAGGGGAAGTCATCGAGATTCGGCATAACCGCCAGCACGCCACGCTTGGCGAGACGACCATGACCGATCTCACGGCGTTTGGGCGTACCGACGCGGCCGGTTTCGCCAACGCTGGAAGGCGGGAAGTTGTAGTGCATCATGAAGTTTTCCTTGTAGGAGCCTTCAATCGCATCGATGATTTGTGCATCGCGACCGGTGCCAAGCGTGGTCACTACCAGCGCCTGGGTTTCGCCGCGGGTAAATAACGCCGAACCGTGGGTACGCGGCAACACGCCGGTACGGATGGTGATCGGACGCACGGTGTCGGTATCGCGACCATCGATACGCTTTTCACCCGCGATGATGCGGCCACGCACGATCGCTTTCTCAAGCTTGCTGATCGCGCCGCGCACATCGCCCTCGGACGGTGAATCTTCGGCATCGCTCACAAGTGCATCGACGATACTGTCGCGAATCTCGCCAAGGCGATTCTGACGATCCATCTTGTCGGCTATGGCATAGGCTTCGGTAATTGCAGCTGAACCCTCGGCGGCCACCTTGTCGGCAATACCGGCATCGGCTTCTTCTGCCTGCCATTCCCAGGCCTGTACACCGGCTTCGGCGGCAAATTCGCTGATCGCCTGAATCGCGTTCTGCATTTGCTCGTGGCCATAAACCACCGCGCCCAGCATGACCGCTTCGGAGAGGCAGTTGGCTTCCGATTCAACCATCAACACCGCCTTGCTGGTGCCGGCAACTACCAGATTGAGTTGCGACTCCGCAAGCTGACTGGCAGTCGGATTAAGCACGTACTCACCGTCCACGTAACCGACGCGACAGGCGCCGAGCGGACCGTTGAACGGAATGCCGGAAACGGCAATCGCGGCGGAAGTACCAAGCATCGCTGAAATATCCGGATCGATTTCAGGATCGCTCGACATAACATTGGCAACCACCTGGACTTCATTCATGAATCCTTTCGGAAACAGCGGACGAATCGGACGGTCGATAAGACGACAGGTCAGCGTTTCCTTCTCACTGGGCCGGCCTTCGCGCTTGAAAAATCCGCCCGGAATGCGTCCGGCGGCATAGGCTTTTTCCTGGTAGTCGACGGTCAGCGGAAAAAATCCGCGGCCCAGGTCGGCGTTTTTGGCGCCTACCACGGTGACCATGGTAACGGTATCGCCCATCGAGGCGATGACTGCACCGCCGGCCTGGCGAGCGATCTCGCCGGTTTCCAGCGTTACTTGATGCGCGCCGTACTGAAATGTCTTTTTAATTGGATTCACTATTCTCTCACCTGTTTGCCGACGCAATCGGATTAACGACGCAATCCGAGTTTTGCTATCAAATCTTTATAGCGTTGCTGATTCTTGGATTTCAGATAATCCAGTAAATTACGCCGCTGGTTGACCATCTTCAGCAGACCGCGCCGAGAGTGATGATCGTGGATGTGTTCTTTGAAGTGCTCGGTCAAATGCGTGATCTGGTGCGACAACAGCGCAACCTGTACCTCAGGTGACCCGGTGTCACCGGCGCTTTGCTGATGTTCACCGATAATTGCAGCCTTCTGTTCAGCTGACATTGCCATTCTATAAACCTCATGGGCCCGAAAAAGGCTGGTATTCTACCTATCTGGGCAGGTGGTAACAAGAACTTTCACCGGAATAATTCCGCTAATTGACTACGGCTCCCGGGGTTCCGCTTATCTTGCTGTATTCATTAACCTTTTTGCCTTCAACTGGCGGTTTTCCGCGACCTCGCCAAGGCCCAGAAAACAACCATCGAAAGTATGCAGACGGCACAGCCCCGGAGGCACAGACACATCCACTTCGACGGCACGACCATGGCAGATGTCGACACTGTGCGCAGCGTCCAGGTCGAGCCGCGGATACTTTTCGAGGGCGGCGCTCACCGGCAGCAGCAAAGCGTCCAGCGCCTCCCTGCCCGTTGTCGCTGTGTGCTGCAGTTGAGCCATGCTGACTGCTTCGCTTTCGTCAAAGGCGCCAACCCGGGAACGGTGCAAAGCGCTGATGTGCGCCCCACAACCAAGCAGCTTGCCGATATCTTCGGCCAGCGTGCGAATATAGGTGCCCTTGGAACAGGACACATCGATGTCCAGGGTTTCGCCATCGAAACCAAGCAGGTCGAGATGAAAAATAGTCACCGCCCGTGGCGCCCGCTCGACCTCCTTGCCCTCGCGCGCCAGCTGGTAGAGGCGCTTGCCCTGGTGTTTTAGTGCCGAGTACATCGGCGGCACCTGCTCGATCTCGCCGACGAATTGCGTGAGCGCCTGTTCGATCCCTGCACGGTCGACCGCAACGGACGTGGTCTGGAGAATCTCACCTTCGGCATCGCCGCTGCTGGTGGTCTGCCCCAGTCGACAGCTCGCGCGGTATGCCTTGTTGGCGCCGAGCAGGTAGCTGGAAAACTTTGTGGCTTCGCCGAGGCAGATGGGTAGCACCCCTGTGGCCAGCGGATCAAGGCTGCCGCAATGGCCCGCCTTGCGCGCGGCAAACAGCTTACGCACCTGTTGCAACGCCTGGTTGGAGCTCAGGCCCCGCGGCTTGTCGAGCAGCAGGATACCGTCGACATCCCGATAGTCGCGGGCTTGGCTAGCCCGCATATCTCACCAATTTCCTGCTGCGGACATCGCAAAGCGCACTGTGGTGCGCCGTACTCCCGACGGCCCGCTAAACGTAGCGAAAACTGCGCCAGCGCGGACCTCTGGTCCGTGCGGCTCACCACAGCGTCTTTGCGACGCCCTCGCGACGTAAACCGATGAGATTTGCGGGCTAACCATCAACTGCCGGCTTTGTCCCTGTCGCTGGCGAGCGCGGAATCGATCAAATCGGATAACTTACGCCCGCGAATATCGGTGTCATCGTAAATGAAACTAAGCCTCGGCGTAATACGCGATTTGAGCACCTTGCCGATCTCGCGCTGCAGAAAGCCGCTGGCGCCGTTTAACGCGGCCAGGCAATCGGCGGCATCCTCCGGGTCCAGCACGCTGAAATATACCTTCGCGTAGCTCAGGTCCTTGCTGACCTGCACATCCAGTATGCTCGGCATCGACAGGCGCGGATCCTTGAGCTCCGTTTGAATCAAGCTTGCCAGTTCACGCTGAATCTGTGACGCGAGGCGCTCGCTGCGAGCATATTCCTTCGGCATCGCGTTGCCTCAGTCGAGGGTACGCGCCACTTCGATGCGCTCGAATACTTCGATCTGATCACCGGGCCTGACATCGTTGTAGTTCTTTACCGCGATACCGCACTCGGTGCCCACGCGCACTTCCTCGACCGGATCCTTGAAACGCCGCAGCGACTCCAGTTCACCCTCGTAGATCACGACATTGTCGCGCAACACCCGGATCGGCTTGCCTTTGCGCACCACACCCTCGGTGACGATGCAGCCGGCAACATCGCCGAACTTGGGCGAGCTGAATACATCCTTGACTTCCGCCAGGCCGATAATTTTTTCCTGCGACTCGGGCGTCAGCATGCCCGACATGATCGCCTTGATATCGTCGATGATGTCGTAGATCACGCTGTAGTAACGAATTTCGATGCCGTGATCGCCGGCCACCCGCCGCGCGGCGGCGTCGGCACGCACGTTAAAGCCGATCACGATCGCGCTGGATGCGGCGGCCAGGTTGATGTCCGATTCATTGATACCACCGACCCCGGTCACCACCAGCTTGGCGCGCACTTCATCGGTAGACAGTTTTTCCAGCGATTCGCGAATCGCCTCCGTGCTGCCCTGCACGTCGGCCTTCAGCACGATGTTGATTTCAGCCACTTCACCTTCTTCCATCGCATCGAACATGCCCTGCAGCTTCGCCGTGTGCTGATCGGAGAGCTTGGTTTCACGTATGCGTGCATCGCGCGTGGCGGCGAATTCACGCGCCCGGCGTTCGTTCTCGACGACGAAAACTTCGTCGCCCGCATTCGGAACACCCGAGAGTCCGAGCACCACGGCAGGCATCGACGGCCCGGCTTCCTTGATCGCGTTGGCCGACTCATCGTACATCGCGCGTACCCGCCCGAACTGGGTGCCGGCGAGCAACATCTGGCCCTGCTTGAGCTTGCCGGACTGTACCAGTACGGTAGCGACCGGCCCGCGCCCCTTGTCGAGCGAGGCTTCGATGACGATGCCCCTGGCGTTGCCGCTGTCAACCGCCTGCAGTTCCAGAACTTCCGCCTGCAGCAGAATCGCATCGAGCAACGCGTCGATGCCTTCACCGGTAATCGCGGAGACATGAACGAACATGTTTTCGCCACCCCATTCCTCTGGAATTACCTCCAGCGCGGCGAGATCGTTCTTGGCCCGATCGGGATCGGCATTTTCCTTATCGATCTTGTTGACCGCCACTACGATCGGTACGCCGGCAGCGCGAGCGTGCTGCACTGCCTCCCTGGTTTGCGGCATCACGCCGTCGTCGGCGGCGACCACCAGTACGACGATATCGGTCGCCTGGGCACCGCGCGCACGCATTGCGGTAAACGCAGCGTGTCCGGGCGTATCGAGGAAGGTGATGACCCCTTTGTCGGTCTCGACATGGTAGGCACCGATGTGCTGCGTGATGCCGCCGGCCTCTCCGGAGGTTACCCGGGATTCGCGAATGTAATCGAGCAGCGAGGTCTTGCCATGATCGACATGACCCATGATGGTAACCACCGGAGGCCGACTAACCTTGTCCTCGCCCTCCTGCTCGGTGCTGGCGATCAATTCTTTCTCGAAATCGTCGTCGCTGGCGGCGGCGACCACATTATGACCGAGTTCTTCGACCACCAGGGTCGCAGTATCGCGATCGAGAACCTCGTTAATGGTCGCCATGGTGCCCATTTGCATCAGTGCCTTGATCACGTCGCCCGCCTTGATCGCCATGCGCTGGGCCAGGTCGGCTACGGTGATCGCATCAGGGATTTCGACATTGCGCACCACCGGCGCAGTGGGTTTCTCGAAGCCGTGCAGATTGCGGATATCGTGAACCTGCCGCTGTCCCTTCTTGAATTTCTGCTTGCGATTCGGCTGATGCGCAGATTCCTTGACGTGCAGTTCCTTGCGTCCGTAGCGGGTGTGGCGGTCATCGTGCTTGCCGTGTTTGCCGGTTTTCTCCGGGGTTGGCGTGACCGCGCTGGCTACAGCCGCCTGTTCGAGCGCTGCAAGTGCAGCGGCTTCGGCGGCCTCGGCAGCCGCGGCCGCGGCTCGTTCCTGTTCGATGACTTTCTGTGCTGCTTCGACTTCCTGCAGGCTTCTCTCGTAAGCTTTCTTTTCCGCCGCGGCACGCACCGCCTGTTCCTGCGCCTGGCGCTCCGCTGCCGCTGCGGCTTCAACCGCGGCCTGGGTTGCGCGCTCCGCTTCCTCGGCCTGCTGCTCTACCAGCCGGTTTTGTTGTTCGACTTCGGCTTCGGCTTCCTGCTGCAGCTTGGCTTCCTCGGCGGCTACATCGGCGCGTCGAACATAGGTGCGTTTCTTGCGCACTTCGACGTTGATGGTCTTGGTGGTGGCGTTGCGACCCGAGGTACCGGCCACGCGCAACTCGCTCTTGCTCTTGCGCCGCAGCGTAATTTTCTTGGGCCCTTCGCTCTGCTCCTTGCCGTGACTGCTGCGCAAAGATTCCAGCAATTTGAGCTTGTCCTCATCCGAAATCGGGTCGTTCGCGTCCTTAACCTCGACGCCCGCATTGTTCAGCTGGTCGAGCAGTTTGTCGATGCTGACGCCGATGACTTCAGAAAGTTGCTTTGCTGTTACATGTGCCATGATTACCTATCCACTTACTAATTGCTCTGGTTCACCATTTCGGGTCGCCGCTCAGGCCTGCTCGGCCTCGGCCTCGGCAAACCAGGGTTCACGCGCCTTCATGATCAATTTGCCGGCGAACTCGGCATCGATACCCTCGATCTCTTCGAGCTCATCGGTCGACTGTTCGGCCAGATCTTCCATGGTGCAAATACCGCGCCGAGACAGCTGATGAGCGAGTTCGCTGGTCATGTATTCCATGTTGAGTAAATCGTCCTGCGGCTCGCCCGCCTCGGCGGTTTCCTCGCGCGCGATTGCCATGGTGAGCAGCGCATCGCGGGCGCGCCCACGCAGTTCCTGCACGATCTCTTCATCGAATTCACTGATTTCGATGAGTTCCGACTCGGGGATGTAGGCGACCTCGTCTATGGTGGTCAAACCTTCCTGCACCAGGATGATGGCCACCTCCTCATCGACGTCGAGCTGGGTCATGAAGTTCTCCACCAGCTGGCGCGCCTCGCTTTCGGATTTCTCCTCGGCGGCCGCCTCGTCCATGACGTTCAGCGTCCAGCCGGTCAACTGGCTGGCCAGTTTGATGTTCTGGCCGCCACGGCCGATTGCCTGCGACAGCTTGTCCTCGGGAACCGCGATGTCCATCGAATGCGATTCCTCGTCGATGACGATCGAGCTCACCTCGGCCGGCGACATGGCGTTGACCGCGAATTGCGCCGGGTTTTCGTCCCATAGGATGATGTCGACGCGCTCGCCGGCGAGTTCGTTGGACACCGACTGCACGCGCGAACCGCGCATGCCGACACAGGCTCCGACCGGGTCCATGCGCGGATCGTTGCTCTTCACCGCGATCTTGGCGCGCATCCCGGGATCGCGCGCGGCGGAAATGATATCGATAAGGCCCTGACCAACTTCGGGTACTTCCAGCTTGAACAACTCGACCAGGAATTCGGGTGCGGTACGGCTGATGAACAATTGCGGGCCGCGCGGTTCCGAGGCGATCTCGTAAAGGTAACCGCGCACGCGGTCACCGGGGCGCATGGATTCGCGCGGAATCATCTTTTCCCGGGGAATAAAGCCCTCGGCATTGTCGCCCAGATCGACGTAGACATTGCCGCGCTCCACGCGCTTGACCTGTCCCATGACCAGGCTGCCTTCGCGATCCGCGTAGGCATCGATGACCTTGCGCCGCTCGGCTTCACGCACCTTTTGCACGATGACCTGCTTGGCGGTTTGCGCGGCGATTCGGCCAAACTCGACGGAATCGATTTCTTCCTCGATAAAATCACCGAGCTGAATGTCGGGATTGTCGATCTGCGCGGCTTCCAGCGTAATCTGGCGCAACGGCTCCTCGAGGCCACCGTTTTCCGCCGGCTCGACGACTTCCCAGCGCCGGTAGGTCACATAGTCGCCGGTTTTACGATCGATATCGACGCGCACCTCGATGTCCTGCTGGTGCTTTTTACGCGTTGCCGAGGCAAGCGCCGCTTCGATCGCTTCAAAAATGATTTCGCGATCGACACCTTTCTCGTTGGAGACGGTGTCCGCTACTAACAGAATCTCTTTGTTTTCCATCGTTGTTACTCGCAATGTGTACTACCGCAGGCCTGTCTCGGCAAACGGCAAATCCAGTTAAATATCGCCGACCAGGTTCGCCCTGGCGATGTCGGCATAAGGCAGATCGAATTGCTCTCCATCCACCTCGATGGTAATCAGTTTCTCATCGGTCACGGCCTGCAGCCGCCCCTTGAAGTTCTTCCGCCCCTGCACGCCTACCGCCAGTTTGATTTTCGCCGTCTCGCCGATAAATCGTTCAAAATCAGCGAGCTTGAACAGCGGTCGATCGATGCCCGGAGACGATATTTCCAGGTCATAGGCCTGTTGTATCGGTTCCTCCACATCGAGGATACCGCTCAACTGGTGGCTGATCGCCGCGCAATCGTCGAGGCTCACACCCTGTTCGCGATCGATGTAAACGCGCAACGTGCCGTGGCCACCGCCTGCATTGAATTCGACGCCGACGAGTTCGTATCCCATCGACTCGACAACCGGCTCGAACAATTGCGTCAAATCGCGCACCAACACCATCCTCACAAAACCAATAAAAAAGGCCCGTAAGGGCCTTTTAACTGACTACTGACTGCAAGGACCATGTCCATTGAATAGCCAGTTAAATATGCTTACTACTGCCGGCAACTCAAGTTGCCCACGAGAACCTTACACAACTGCCGGGGCATCGATCCCCGGCCTTTCGGCCCACCCGCGTGCTGCGGTGGCGCATAGTACTACAGTCGGCTCGGTGATGACAAGGGGTTATAGAGTTGTTCGACGGCAGACACGCGACATGTCGGGAGGATATCAGGCTGTCGCTGGCTCGCCAGTGAATTCGGCAGTACGCTGCGCCTGGCCCCAATGACGAGAAACAGGCTTACCTAACCCGGCTTGTTAATCGAGATTCTTATGCCCGATATTTCCCCTGTTCCATACAGGTGCACCCAGCCGTATTTGGTAACTCCGAAAACCAGCCCCTCTCCGCGCCTGCATAAATAGGGATACTCGGTAAAAATAGAGAGACCCAGAAACTCGCCCCATCCACAAAACTGAACGACGGAACCCGCTCCGACGGAGCCGGAACCCGACTCCGAAAGCGCTGCATACGGGCTCCCCGAAGTAAGTGAAATAGTAAACCAGTCAACCACTTCATCGCTCACATTCACCTTGTTGATGACATACCGGTCACCGGGTCCATTAGCATTGATCAAATCGATCAACGCATTTTCTACGGGCGGAACATTGTGGTGGAAGGTGGGTTTTCGTTGCACCTGGCAACCATTCGCAAAGGCCGTGATAACCAGCAAAGCTATCAGCGTAAAATTGGGTACCAGTTTCGACGTTACCATTCAGTTAGTTCCTGCTGTAAATTGAGTCAGACCTGACGGGGATTCTATCCTAAATAGTTTTTTTCCGGGAGGCTGTTGCCATAAACCGGAACCATCGCGTCATACAGGTCACAAGCCTGTGCCTGCACATGACGATTAAGTTCATATCGACTCGGAGTCCGTTGCGCGCGCCTCGGCGAGTAGGCGTATAAAATTATGCAAGGCCGTTTTTCGGCCTAGAGGAAATTCCGAACAATCTGCGGAGAATGCCCGGGGCTATTCCCATTAGCTGGAAGGCCGCAGCGATCAGAGCGGGAGCCATTGCAGAATACCCGGTATTGTTGGTGTCTATCGCCGGGATTCTAGCACCCCCCTGCTCCATATTTCGCTATCGATACCACTTTTTTGGCGTATCATGAATTCCACATGCTGTGGCCGGTGGCCATGGCAACGCGCCCGAACAAGCATTATGAACTAGTTTGAGAGCGTCATAATTTTTCCCGGGGGCATGTGCGGAGCTGACGAATGTCGTTAGCTCCGGTGGGAAAGTAGCCCAATGTACCCTGGCAAGCGGTTTGACAAATGTAATCAACCAGGAGCAATTGTGATGAGAGTATTAAGCTTAATACTGGTGAGCCTCATGATCTCGGGCTGTGGTGCCAAATTGGACCAGGAGCCGAGATTTCCATACGGTAACATACAGATCGCAAACCTGACCGGCGCGACGATTCGCAATGTCCAGATTCAGGTTGGCGTCGGCGGATACCAGCTCGAGTGCGCAAGCGTGTCGAATAACGAGCTGTGCCAGAAACGCTTCGGCCCTATCCCTTACCCCGAGCAGCCGATACAGCTGCAATGGGTCGACAGCGACGGCAGCCAGCAATCGAAACAGCTGTCGCCGCAAATCTCGTCAAATTTTCCGCCCGGAATCGTGCTGCAGATATTGATCAACATCAATGCTGACGGATCGGTAGATGCCGATTTAAAAGCCGATTCCTGACAGGATTGTAAAGGGTTCTGTGTCGGCAGGTCTGATGGTTGATTGCACCATCCGCTATTGTGCAAAGTTCGGCGATTTTCAGGACGGGGCCGCAACACGGACACAATCCGGCATATACCCGAGCAGTTAGCGTGAAAGTTTAGTGATTTCCGCAAAATCTCGAGATTGAGTTAGCGGTCACTCGAATTGTCGACTTAACGCTTGCTTTTAGCGCAGGATATGGCCGGGCAAGGCCATCAGCCGATTTTGAAGAGATTAAAGCGCATAAAAAAAGGATCTATACGGCGTATAGATCCTTCGCAATCTATTTGGTAGCGGGGGCAGGATTTGGCTCGCACATCCAGGTGCTCGGCCCTGCGGACCGTCCGCTGCGCGGACGCCGCCAATTCGCATCCTGCGAATTGGTGAACCTGTTACACGGTTCCAATGCCGCCCAATTTTCAATATAAAAAAAACAGGCGCTTCACCGCGAGGGTAAGAGGCGCCTGTTTTTTTGTATTGAAAATTGGTAGCGGGGGCAGGATTTGAACCTACGACCTTCGGGTTATGAGCCCGACGAGCTACCAAGCTGCTCCACCCCGCATCAGAGGCGCAGAATGATAGCCACCTTTGTGCCGATTTACAAGGGATAAACGAACTGTTTTCTAACTGAATGCGAGGATGCAGTAAGCCATCAGCGTCGAGGGGAACAGACCGAGCAAAATCAGGCTCAGGCTGTTGGCGCTGAGCAGCAGTTTGACGTCCAGTGCCTCCTTGATGGTGGTGGTCTGTTGCTCCAGCGGCTTGTCGAAGTACATCACCTTGACGATGCGCAGGTAGTAGAAAAGTCCGATCACCGAGAACAGCACCGCGGCGATTGCAAGCCAGATCATGTCGACCTGGATGACCGCCTGCAGCACGGTCAGCTTGGCGTAGAAGCCGACCGTCGGCGGCACGCCCGCCATCGAGAACATGGCGATGGCCAGCAGCGCGGCATACCAGGGGTTACTGTCGTTCAAGCCCGAAAGGTCGCCGATGTTCTCGGCTTCGAAACCTTTACGGTTCAACACCAGCAACACGCCGAATGCCACCGACGAGGTGATCGCATAGGTAAGCGTATAAAACATTGCCGAGGCGTAACCGTTGGCGGTCGCCGCCAGGAGTCCAAGCAGGATGAATCCCACGTGGGAAATGGTCGAATAGGCGAGCATGCGCTTGAAGTTGGTCTGCGCAATAGCGATGACGTTGCCGAGCGCCAGCGAGGCTACGGCCAGCGCCGTCAGCATTTGCGACCAGTCGACCTGCAGATTGCCAAGCCCGTCCACCAGCAGACGGATAGCCATGGCGAAACCGGCGATCTTGGGCGCGGTGCCGATGAACAACGTTACCGATGTCGGCGCGCCCTGGTAAATATCGGGTAACCACATGTGGAAGGGTACGGCGCCGAGCTTGAAACACAGGCCGACGACGATGAAAGTCAGCGCGAAACTGAGTGCGAGCGGATGGATCCACGCCTGCGTATTGACCGCCACCGCGAGTTCGTTGATATCCAGCGTGCCGGTGATACCGTAGAAAATGGATATCCCGTAAAGCAGCAATCCAGAGGCCATGGCGCCGAGCACGAAGTACTTCATCGCCGCTTCCGAGGCGCGCAGCGAGTTGCGATTGAAGGCGATCATCGCGTACAGCGACAGCGAAAGCAGTTCCAGCCCGAGGTACACCAGCAGGAAGGAATGCGCGGAAATCATCACCATCATGCCGAGCGTTGCGAACAGACCAAGCACATAGTACTCGCCCTTGTATATCGAGTGATCGGCGAGGTAGTCGCGCGAATAGACGAACACCAGGATGGTGATCGCACACACGGCGATCTTCAGCACCACCGCCATCTGATCGAGCACGAAGGAGCCGCCGAAGCTGCTCACCGAGTCGACCGGCGCCACCAGCAACACCGCACCGATCGCGAGCAGCAGCGTCAGCACCGACAACCCCAGCGTGAACCCGCGTTTTGCCTGCGGCAGGAACAAATCGACCACCAGCACCAGGCAGGTCATCCCCAGCATGACCATTTCGGGCAAAGCGGGAATCAGGTCGGGCGGTACGAATGCGCTGGTCATATCTTTGAAACCGCAATGTGGTTAAGCAGGTTGTCGATGGTCGCGTGCATGACCTCGACCAGCGGATCCGGCCACAGCCCGAGCGTCAACACCGCGAGCGCCAGCAGGGCGAGAAACAGGAATTCACGCTTGTTGATGTCGGTTAGCGCACGCACGTTGTCGTTGGCGATTTCACCGAACACGACGCGTTTCACCATCCACAGGGTATAGGCCGCGCCCAGGATCAGCGTCGTGGCGGCGAGAAACGCTATCCAGAAGCTGGCCTTGAAGCTCGCCAGGATGACCATGAACTCGCCGACAAAGCCGGAAGTGCCGGGCAGGCCGGCGTTCGCCATCGCGAAGAACACCATGAACGCCGCGAACACCGGCATGGTATTGACGACCCCGCCATAATCGGCGATCTGGCGGCTGTGCATGCGGTCGTACATGACGCCGACGCAGAGGAACATCGCGCCGGAAATGAAACCGTGCGACACCATCTGCACCATGCCGCCCTCGAGCGCAAGCGCCGCGCCCTGCTCGCCGTGGCCCGAGTTCATGATGCGGAAAACGATGAAGAACCCGAGCGTGACGAAGCCCATGTGTGCGATCGACGAATAGGCGATGAGTTTTTTCATGTCGCGCTGCACCAGCGCGACGAAACCGATATAGACCACCGCGGTCAGCGACATGGTAATGATCAGCCAGTCGAGCTCGGCGCTGGCGTCCGGCGTGATCGGCAGGCTGAAGCGCAGGAAGCCGTAGCCGCCGATCTTCAACATGATCGCCGCCAGGATCACCGAGCCGCCGGTCGGCGCCTCGACGTGCGCGTCGGGCAACCAGGTGTGCACCGGCCACATCGGTACCTTGACCGCGAAGGCGACCAGGAAGGCGAGGAAGATCAGCACCTGCTCGGTTAAGCCAAGGCGCAGGTGATGGAAGTCGAAGATCGCGAAACTGCCGGATTGGGTATACATGTAAATCAGCGCCACCAGCATCAGCACCGAGCCGATGAATGTATACAGGAAGAATTTCAGCGTCGCGTATATGCGGTTGGCGCCGCCCCAGATACCGATGACCAGGAACATCGGGATCAGCATCGCCTCGAACATGATGTAGAACAGGATCGAATCCAGCGCCGAGAAGGTGCCGATCATGAAGCCTTCCATGATCAGGAACGCCGCCATATACTGCGAAACCCGGTACTGGATCACCTGCCAGGCGGAAATCACCACGATCACGGTGGTAAACGAGGTCAGCAAGATCAGCGGCAGGGATATGCCATCGATGCCGAGGTAGTATTCGATGTTGAACGCGGGGACCCACTCGTGGCGCTCGACAAACTGCATCAGATGCGTGTCGGTGTTGAACTGGGAGTACAGCGGCAGGGTCAGCAGGAAGGTCGCGATCGACACCACCAGGGCTATCTTGCGCGCACCCGAGGGCTCCCGGTCACCGGCAAACAACACCAGGACGCCGCCGAGGATAGGCGTCCAGATTACGAGGCTCAACAATGGCCATTCAGCGTACATAATTTTAAGCTTTACCTTTTCTCATTATTTTGCCCCAGCCCCGGATACATCAACCCAGCACGACCCATCCCAGCAACAGGATAAGGCCCGAAATCATCGCGAACGCATAGTGGTTCAGGTAACCCGTTTGCAGGTGCCGAGCAACCCCCGAAAACCAGCCCACCAGGCGCGCGCTGCCGTTGACGATAAGCCCATCGATCATCAGCGAGTCTCCGAGCCGCCACAATATCTGTCCGACCGCACGCGCGCTACCGGCGAACACGATTTCATTGAAGCGATCGAAGTAATACTTGTTGTCGAGCAAACGGTAAATCCATTCCATGCGGCTGCGCAACATAGCCGCCAGCTGCGGCCGTTTCAGGTAGATGTACCAGGCGCTGATCACGCCACCCGCGGCCAGCCAGGTCGGCCCCGGTGCCAACCCGTGCAATACGAAACTCATCGGGCCATGGAATGCTTCCGCCAGTGCCGCCATCGCGCCGTGTTGCTCGAACACCACGATCGCCGTCGCGAAATAATCGCTGAACAGCACCGTGTCGATCGTCAGCCAGCCGATGATCGCCGACGGTATCGCCAGCAGGATCAGCGGCACGGTGACCACCGGCTCGGTCTCGTGCAGGTGCGCGCGCGTGTGCTCATCCATGCGCTCTTCGCCGTGGAACACCAGGAAGAACATACGGAAGGAATAAAACGCGGTGATGAATACGCCGATCACGACGGCGAAGTGGGCATAACCCGAACCCCAGACCTCGGAATTGGCCGTGGCGATCAGGATCGCATCCTTGGAAAAGTAGCCCGAACTGCCGGGGAAACCGATCAGCGCCAGCGAACCGACCAGCGACACCCAGTAGGTGATCGGCATGTATTTCTTCAGGCCACCCATCTTGCGGATGTCCTGCTCGTGGTGCATCGCGATGATCACCGAACCCGCGGCGAGGAACAGCAGCGCCTTGAAGAAGGCATGCGTCATCAGGTGGAAAATCGCCGCCGAATACGCGGATGCGCCAAGTGCCACGGTCATGTATCCGAGCTGCGACAGCGTCGAGTAGGCGACCACGCGCTTGATGTCATTCTGCACTATGCCGACCAGGCCCATGAACAGCGCGGTGGTGGCGCCGATGACGATGACGAAGGACAGCGCCGTGTCGGAAAATTCGAAAAGCGGCGACATGCGCGCGACCATGAAGATACCCGCGGTGACCATGGTGGCGGCGTGGATCAACGCGGAAATCGGCGTAGGGCCTTCCATCGAATCGGGCAGCCACACGTGCAGCGGCACCTGCGCGGATTTGCCCATGGCGCCGATGAACAGCAGGATACAGGCCAGCGTGATTACCGACCAGTCCATGCCCGGGATCACCTGCATGGTCGAAGTCACCAGGTTATCGGCGCGAGCGAACACTTCGTAGTAGTCGAGCGAGCCGGTATACATCAGGATAACCGCGATGCCGAGCAGGAAGCCGAAGTCGCCCACGCGGTTGACCAGGAAAGCCTTCATGTTGGCGTAGATCGCGGTTTCCTTCTTGAACCAGAAACCGATCAGCAGGTAGGACACCAGGCCCACGGCTTCCCAGCCAAAGAACAGCTGCAGGAAGTTGTTCGACATCACCAGCATCAGCATCGAAAAGGTAAACAGCGAGATGTAGCTAAAAAAGCGCTGGTAACCGGGATCTTCGTGCATATAGCCGATCGTGTAGATGTGCACCATCAGCGAAACGCCGGTGACCACCGCCATCATCAACGCGGTCAGGCCATCGACGAGAAAACCAATCTCGAAGCGGATGCCGTCGCTGATCATCCAGGTATACACCGACTGGTTGTACACCGCGGCGCCGTCTATGGCGACGTTCTTCAATACCAGCAGCGACAGCACGAACGACACGGCGACGCCGATAATGGTGACGCAGTGTGCGCCCGAGCGACCGATCTGCCTGCCGAAGAATCCGGCGATGATCGCGCCCAGTAATGACGCCAGCGGAATGGCCAGGTATATGAAATCCATGCTCACCACTTCATCTCGTTGATGTCCTCGACATTGATCGACCCCTTGTTACGGAACAGCACCACCAGGATGGCGAGCCCGATTGCCGCTTCGGCCGCGGCCACAGTGAGGATGAAGAACACGAACACCTGGCCGGCGAGGTCGTTGAGGTAATGCGAAAAGGCTATGAAATTCAGGTTGACGGCGAGCAGCATCAACTCGATCGACATCAGCAGGATGATGATGTTCTTGCGATTGATGACGATGCCGGCGATGGAAATACTGAACAGCACCGCGGCGAGAATCAGGTAATGGGAGAGCGTCAGCGTCATCGTCCCCCCTCCTCGTTCATGCCCTTGACGATGCGCAGGCGATCGCCGCTGCGCACCTTGATCTGCGCCGAGGGGCTCTGGTACTTGGTCTTGCTGCGCTTGCGCATGGTCAACGAAATAGCGGCGATGATCGCCACCAGCAGGATCACCGCGGCGATCTCGAAGGCCAGCACGTAATCGGTGTAGAGCACCGCGCCGAGCGCCTTGGTATTGCTGTAGTCGGCGGGCTTCGGCAGCGGTTCGGAACCCAGCTCCATGACGAACACGTCGCTGGTGACCAGGCTCAACATCATCAGCAACATGATTAGCGCGACTGCGAGCCCCAGCGGCAGGTAGCGCACGAAGCCTTCGCGCATGCGCGCGATATTGATATCGAGCATCATCACCACGAAAATGAACAGCACCATGACCGCGCCGACGTAGACCAGCACCAGGCTGATAGCGAGAAACTCGGCTTCCAGCGACAGCCAGATCACCGCGCTGGTGAAAAAGGTCAGCACCAGGAACAGCGCCGCGTGCACCGGGTTACGCACGGTGATAACCGCACAGGCGCTGAGCACCGTGGCCACCGCAAAAACGTAAAAGATGATGGTTTCGATCATTATGTATTTATGTCTTCAGTGTTACCGGTAAGGGGCGTCCGCCGCCCGGTCAGCCGCCAGTTGCGCCTCGTAGCGATCGCCGATCTCGAGCAGCTTGTCCTTGGTCATGATGTTTTCGCCGCGATTCTCGAAGTGATACTCGAAAACATTGGTCTCCACTATCGAATCGACCGGGCACGCTTCTTCGCAGAAACCGCAGTATATGCACTTGAACAGGTCGATGTCGTAGCGCGTGGTGCGCCGCGTTCCATCTTCGCGCTGCTCGGATTCGATGGTGATGGCGAGCGCCGGGCACACCGCCTCGCACAGCTTGCAGGCTATACAGCGTTCTTCGCCATTGGCATAGCGGCGCAGCGCATGCAGACCGCGAAAACGCGGGCTGATCGGGGTCTTCTCTTCCGGGTACTGCACGGTAATCTTGCGGCGGAAGAAATAGCGCCCGGTGACGTTCAAACCCTGCAGCAACTCGAGAAAGAGAAAGCTTTTCAGGTAGTAATTTATCTTGGCAAACATAAGCTTATCCGAACCAGGGAGCGACTTTGAAATAAACCGCGACGCCGAGCACCGCCAGCCAGAAAATGGTCACCGGCAACAGCACCTTCCAGCCGAGGCGCATGATCTGGTCGTAGCGATAGCGCGGAAACGTCGCCCGGAACCACAGGAACAGCAGCATGAATACCGCGGTCTTGCCGAACAGCCAGCCGATGCTGTCGCCGGCGAGTTCGGGAACCGGGCTCAACCAGCCGCCGAAAAACAGCAGCGAGCACAGCATCGCGATGAGGATCATGTTGGCGTATTCGGCGAGGAAGAACACCGCGAAGGTCATGCCCGAATACTCGACGTGGAACCCGGCGACGATCTCGGATTCACCCTCGGCAACGTCGAACGGCGCGCGGTTGGTTTCGGCCACGCCCGAAATCAGGTAGACGAAAAACAGCGGCAACAACGGAATGAAAAACCAGTGGCCGATGCCGCCGGACTGCTTGCTGACTATTTCACCGAGGTTCAGGCTGCCGCCGACCATCAGCACGCCGACCAGCGCGAAGCCCATGGCGATCTCGTAGGCGACGATTTGCGCGGCCGAGCGCATAGCGCCGAGCAGCGCATACTTGGAATTCGACGCCCAACCCGCGATGATAACGCCATAAACACCGACCGAGGTCATCGCCAGGATATACAACAATCCGGCATTGATGTCGGCGAACACCAGCTCGCTGTTGAAGGGAATTACCGCCCAGGCCGCCATCGCCGGTGCAAAAGTGATCACCGGTGCGATGATGAACAGGTAGCGATTCGAGTTGGTCGGTATGATGATTTCCTTGAACATCAACTTGAACATGTCGGCGAACGGCTGCAGCAGGCCCTTCGGTCCGACGCGGTTCGGCCCCTTGCGAATCTGCATGTAGCCGATGACCTTGCGCTCGGCATAGGTGTAATAGGCCACCACGATGAACAGCGGCAACAGGATGATGAGCGCCTTGACGCCGCTGTAAATGGTGTACTGCACGTATTCGTGCAGCCATTCCCAGATGGATACGAGGAAGTCCATCACGACACCTTCTCGAGGCTGACCTTGCCGAAGGCATCGGCCAGGTACCTAACCGCGTCGATGCCAGCAGGCACGTACACACAACCGTCCGGTACGCCTTCGTCGAGACGCAACGGCAGCACCGCGGTGCCCTTGCCCTGTTTGATCTGCACCTGTTCGCTACCCAGCAGTTTGTTGCTGCTGGCCATCTGCCGATTCATGCTGACGCAGGACTGCAGGCGCATCAACGGTGTCGCCTGCAACGGGCTCGCGAGGCGCGCCATGTCATCGCTGGCGTAGATCGGCGTAAAGCCGACTCTCTCGACCTTGCCCGCCGCCTGCGGCAACTTGCTGAACTTGCTGCTGATACCGCACAGGTTGCTCAATGCCACGTCGCTGCACAGCGCCTTGAGTTCGTTGCGTACCGCGAGCGAATCGGTGTAGTCGAACTCACCGGGACGCAGCACCTGTCCCAGCGCGGCCAGTATCTTCCAGCCCTGGCGGCTATCGCCACGACTTTCCACGCAGCCCTTGAAACTCTGCCACAATCCTTCGACATTGACGAAACTGCCGGAGGATTCGAGCACCGACGCAAGCGGCAGCACCAGCGTGGCCTGCTGCTGGATAAACTCGTTGTCGAAACTGCTGATCGCAATTATCGATTCGTTGTTGTCGGCAAGCTGTCCGCTCTCGTGGGCATCGAGCAGGGGATTGAGCGCAAAGGTCAGCAGCAGTTTATGTGACGCGGAGAGGATATCGGCGGCGTGCTCACCGGCGCTAGCCAGCGCAACCCCGGCGGGGCCTCGATGCGGCAGCACACCCGCGAGGCATGCGCCCGCGCTGTTCGCCGAATCGGAAAGATAGCCGAGCGTCGCGTCGGCGCACTGGGTGATGGCTTCGCACAGTTCCTGCAGCAACGACAGCTGAGGATTGGCGAGCGCCTCTACACCGACGATGATCGCGCTATTGCTGCCCGCGGCGAGCGCACTGGCAATGGCGCGATGCGCTTCACCGATTTCACAATCCTGTAACAGTTTCGCCAGCCGCGACGACAGCGGCTTGCCGCTGGTCTCGGCGAGCGCGAGCGCGACCGCCCCCAGGTCGTGGATGATCTGTGCGGCGGAGCCAGCCAGTTCCTGTCGCAGCGCGAAGTTATATTGTCCGCGGCTATGGCCGATGGCGGACACCGCGGCATTGTTGTTCTGCACCGCCTTACGCAGTCGATGCGACAACAGCGGCTGCTGGTAGCGCAGGTTACCGGCGACGATCAACGCCGCGTCGAGGCTTTCCAGCGAGGCCAGCGAGCGCCCCAGCCAGGGCATCACCGGCGCGTCGTCCTGCGCGGAGAAATCGACCTGGCGCAGGCGATGATCGATATTCGACGAACCCAGCGCGCGCGTCAGTTTTTGCGCGAGGAACTGTTCTTCCAGGGTCGCCTGCGGACTGACCAGCGTCGCCATGCTGCTGCCGGCCTGCTCCAGCATTTCGGCGGCGGCGTTCAGCGCGGTTTCCCAGTCGACGGGCTTCAGCTCGCCGTTTTCGCGCAGCATGGGCTGCGTCAGGCGCCGCTCCGAAGCGACCGCGGTATAGCTGAAGCGATCACGATCCGAGATCCACGATTCGTTGATCGATTCGTTCTCGCGCGGCACCACGCGAATCACCCGGTTGCCACGGGTGTGCACCCAGGTATTCGAACCCACGCAGTCGTGCGCGGAAACCGAGGCGTGCTGCGTCAGTTCCCAGGGACGCGCGGTGTAACGCGATGGCTTGGCGGTCAGCGCGCCCACCGGGCATACGTCGATGACATTGCCGGACAGCTCGGAGACGATGGATTTCTCGATATAGGTGCCGATTTCCATGTGCTCGCCGCGGCCGGTGGCGCCGAGCTCCGGCATGCCCGCGATTTCATCGCCGAAGCGTATGCAGCGGGTGCAGTGAATGCAGCGGGTGAAATCGGTGGCGATCAGCGGGCCGATGTTCTTGTCCATGACCACGCGTTTCTGCTCGGTATACCGGGAGATACCCTCGCCGAAGCCCATCGCCACGTCCTGCAGTTCGCACTCCCCCCCCTGGTCGCAGATCGGGCAGTCCAGTGGGTGGTTGATCAACAGGAATTCCATCGTCGACTTTTGCGCCGCGAGCGCCTTCTGCGAGCGCGTTTGCACCACCATGCCGTCCATGCACTGGGTGGCGCAGGCCGGCATCGGCTTGGGCGAGCGCTCGATTTCCACCAGGCACATGCGGCAGTTTGCCGCCACCGACAAGCGTTTGTGGTAACAGAAACGCGGAATCACGATATCGTTTTCGTCGGCAACGTCGATCAACAGGCGCCCGGGCTGGGTTTCGATTTCCTGACCGTTGATGGTGACTTTGATGTTATCGCTCATTAACTATCCCGTGCCGATCAGGCTGCGTTATCGACAATCGAGCGCTTGTGCTCGATATAGTATTCGAATTCGTGACGGAAGTGCTTGATGAAGCTCCACACCGGCATTGCCGCGGCATCGCCCAGCGCGCAAATCGTACGCCCCTCGATCTTGTGCGACACCTCCTCCAGCTGCTCGATGTCTTCGGGCCGGCCCTTACCTTCGACGATGCGCGTCAGCATGCGGTACAGCCAGCCGGTACCCTCGCGGCAGGGCGTGCACTGGCCGCAGGATTCGGAATAATAGAAGCGCGAGATACGCCGCAGTGCGAGCACCATATCGGTGCTTTCATCCATCACGATGACCGCGCCGGAACCCAGCATCGAGCCCGCCTTGGCGATCGAGTCGTAGTCCATGGTGCATTCCATCATCACCTCGCCCGGCAGCACCGGCACCGAGGACCCTCCAGGAATGACCGCCTTGAGCTTGTGTCCGTTACGCACCCCGCCAGCCATCTGCAACAAATCCTTGAACGGCGTGCCCATGGAAATCTCGAAGTTGCCCGGCTTGTTCAGGTGGCCTGACATGGAAAAGCACTTGACGCCACCATTGTTGGGAATGCCGAGATCGGCGAACCACTGCGCACCGTTGCGAATGATCGCCGGCGCCGACGCCAGCGACTCGGTGTTGTTGATCGTGGTCGGCCTGCCGTAAAGCCCGAAGTTGGCGGGGAACGGGGGCTTGTAGCGCGGCTGGCCCTTCTTGCCTTCCAGCGATTCGAGCAGTGCGGTTTCCTCGCCGCAGATATAGGCGCCGGCGCCGAGCGCCGGATACAGGTCGAAATCGACACCGCTGCCGAGGATGTTCTTGCCCAGGTATCCTGCCTCGTAGGCTTCGCGTACCGCCGCCTCGAAGCGCTGCGCCGGCTCGTCCATGAATTCGCCGCGCATGTAGTTGTAACCGACGGTCGCGCCGATGGCGTAACCGCAGATCGCCATACCTTCGACCAGCGCGTGCGGGTTGAAGCGCAGGATGTCGCGATCCTTGCAGGTGCCGGGCTCGGACTCATCCGAGTTGCACACGATGTATTTCTGGCCGGGCGCATTACGCGGCATGAAACTCCATTTCAGGCCGGTCGGAAAGCCCGCCCCGCCGCGTCCGCGCAGGCCCGACGCCTTGACTTCCTCGATCACCTGTTCGGGCGTCATACCGTCCACCAGGATCTTCTTCAACGCCTGGTAACCACCTGTTTTCAAATAGGTTTCCATCGACCACGGCTGATCGTATTGCAGGGTTGCGTAACAGACTTCGTTAGCCATTTCTACTCCAGCGCGTCGAGGATTGCATCGACCTTCTCGGGGGTCAGGTTTTCATGGTAGACGTGATCGACCTGCATCATCGGCCCGCCGGCACAGGCGGCGAGGCACTCTTCCTCGCACTTCAGGTAGATGCGGCCGTCTTCGGTACTTTCGCCGATCTTGATGCCGAGCTTGCTCTCGACATGCTGCACGATGGATTCCGATCCCATCAGCATGCAGGAAATATTGGTGCAGATGGCCACGTTGTGGCGCGCCACCGGGCGGGTTTCGTACATCGAGTAGAATGACGCAACTTCATAGACGTGTATCGGCGACAGGCCGAGATACTCGGCCACCGCGTCCATCAGCTCGGTGGTCAGGAATCCCCGGTTCTGATGCTGCGCGGCGGCAAGCGCCTGTAACACCGCTGAACGCTTGTGCTCGGGCGGAAAGCGCGCAACCCAGTGGTCGATCTCACCACGCGTGTGCTCGTTCAGTAATTCGATTTTTGAGTTACCGTCGCTGCTCATTAGCGGTCAATCTCCCCGAATACGATGTCCTGGGTGCCGATGATCGCGACCACGTCGGCGAGCATGTGCCCCTGCGCCATTTCGTTCATGCTCGACAGGTGCGCGAAGCCGGGGGCGCGTATCTTCAGGCGGTAGGGTTTGTTGGCGCCATCGGAAACCAGGAACACGCCGAACTCTCCCTTGGGATGCTCGATCGCGGTATACACTTCGCCAGCGGGCAGCGTGTAGCCCTCGGTAAACAGCTTGAAATGGTGGATCAGGCCTTCCATGTCGGCCTTGATTTCTTCGCGGCGCGGCGGCGCAACCTTGTGGTTTTCGGTGATGACGATGCCGGGATTGGCGCGCAACCAGTCGATGCATTGACGAATGATGCGCGTCGACTGGCGCATCTCCTCGACGCGCACCAGGTAGCGATCGTAGCAATCGCCGTTGGTGCCTACCGGGATATCGAAATCCATACGGTCATAGACTTCATAGGGTTGTTTCTTGCGCAGGTCCCACTCGACGCCCGAGCCGCGCAGCATAGGCCCGGTAAAGCCGAGCTGGTAGGCGCGTTCGGGCGACACCACGCCGATACCAACGGTGCGCTGCTTCCAGATACGGTTATCGGTCAGCAGGGTCTCGTATTCATCGATGTAACCCGGAAAGCGGCGGATGAAATCCTCGGCAAAATCGAGCAGGCTGCCCTGCCGGTTCTGGTTGAGGCGCGCGGCATCCTTCTTGCTGCGCCAGCGGCTCTCCAGGTATTGCGGCATCGCGTCCGGCAGGTCGCGCGCGACCCCGCCCGGGCGATAATAGGTCGCGTGCATGCGCGCACCCGATACCGCCTCGTACATGTCCATCAGGTCTTCGCGTTCGCGGAAGGCATACAGGAACATGGTCATCGCGCCGACGTCGAGCGCGTGCGTACCGATCCACATCAGGTGGTTGAGGATGCGCGTGATTTCGTCGAACATCACGCGGATATACTGTGCGCGCTCGGGAATTTCGATGCCGAGCAGTTTCTCGATGGCGAGCACGTAGCCGTGTTCGTTGCACATCATCGACACATAGTCGAGGCGATCCATGTAGCCGATGGTCTGGTTATAGGGCTTGGTCTCGGCCAGCTTCTCGGTACCTCGATGCAACAACCCGATGTGCGGATCGGCGCGCTCGATCACCTCGCCGTCCATCTCCAGCACCAGGCGCAATACGCCGTGCGCCGCCGGATGCTGCGGCCCGAAATTCAACGTGTAATTCTTGATTTCAGGCATCAGTCACCGGCCTCGTCGATCAGGTAGCGGTGATCCTGGCGCGTAACTCGCGGCACCAGCACCCGCGGCTCGATTGTCACCGGCTCGTATACCACGCGCTCGCGTTCGGGGTCATAACGCATCTCGACATGCCCCACCAGTGGAAAATCCTTGCGGAAGGGATGACCGACAAAGCCGTAATCGGTGAGTATGCGGCGCAGATCCGGGTGGCCGCTGAACAGGATGCCAAACAGGTCGAAGGCCTCGCGCTCATACCAGTCCGCCGACGCCCACACCCCGGTGATCGTCGGCATCACCGGAAAATCGTCATCGGGCGCAAACACGCACAGGCGCAGGCGCTGGTTCAGGCTATAGGAAATCAACTGGTAGACGGCAGCAAAGCGTCGGCCGGGAACGACCAGCGAATCCAGTTCGTCGCCAAACTGCAGGCGCCCGACGCTGGCCGCTTCGTCGACCCCGCGGCTGAAACCCGCTCGGCTCGCGTCTTCGGTCTGCCATTCCGCGCGCCCATACTGCGAGTAATCGACCCCGCACAGATCCACTAATTGCTGGAACTGGAAGCTGTCGTGATCGCGCAGCGCGGTCGCCACGTCGACCAGGTTGGATACCGCAAGCTCGACGGCCACTTCGTCGAAGGCCAGGGTTACCGATTCCAGTTTTTCGCCGAACTCGGCCTTCAAGGCATCAACCAGTTGCTGTTTGCTCATCGACATCTCAGCGCGCAATGGTGTTGGTGCGCTTGATCTTGTTTTGCAGTTGCAGAATTCCGTATAGCAGGGCTTCCGCGGTCGGCGGGCAGCCGGGCACGTAGACATCGACCGGCACCACGCGATCACAGCCGCGCACTACCGCGTAGGAATAATGATAATAACCGCCGCCATTGGCGCAGGATCCCATCGAGATGACCCAGCGCGGCTCGGCCATCTGGTCATACACCTTGCGCAGCGCCGGCGCCATCTTGTTGACCAGCGTGCCGGCGACGATCATCACGTCCGACTGGCGCGGGCTGGGGCGAAAAATAATCCCGAAGCGGTCGAGGTCGTAGCGCGCAGCGCCCGCCTGCATCATTTCCACCGCACAACAGGCAAGACCGAATGTCATTGGCCACATCGAACCGGTGCGCGCCCAGTTGATCAGCTTGTCGGCCGTGGTGGTGACGATCCCCTGCTCGAATACGCCTTCTATTCCCATTCCAGCGCCCCTTTCTTCCACTCGAAGATAAAGCCGATGACCAGTACGCCAAGGAAAATCGCCATGGCCGCGAGCCCAAAGGTACCGATCTGATCGAGCACGATCGCCCACGGAAACAGGAAGGCGATTTCGAGATCGAAGATGATGAACAGGATTGCCACGAGGTAGTAGCGCACGTCGAATTTCATGCGGCTGTCTTCGAAGGCTTCGAAACCACACTCATAGGGGGAGTTTTTTTCCGCGTCCGGGCGAGACGGCCCCAGCAGCTTGCCAAGAATGATGAAAACGGATCCCATTAGCAGCGTAATGCACATGAAAATAAGGATCGGTAGATAGTTACCTAGCATGGCTTACCTGACATGGATCTTTGCCCCCGAAGATCTTCGATTTTATTGCGAGGCGCCAGTCTATTGTGGCACCTATATAGTGTCAAGAAATCTACTGACGACGGCCCAGTTGCGCCATCTTAATCAAAAATCCCGGACTGGTTCTGGCCCAGATCCGGGATATCAAAACCCACCGCTCCTGCTGTTTCAGGACCGCTTCAACATATGGTGCCGATGGCCGGACTCGAACCGGCACAGCTTTCGCCACTACCCCCTCAAGATAGCGTGTCTACCAATTCCACCACATCGGCATGATCCCGGCCTACTCGGCCGGGGGTAAATCTGATTCCTGTGTAGCGGCGCTATCAGCGCCGCCGGGCGGCAGATCGCCGGCTGCCTCGGGGGCCACCTCGAACTGCTGTTCGATGACACTTCCGGTAACGCTTTGCGGCGCCGAACGGTTGCTCGACAAATAGGCCAGCGCCAGACAGGTAATAAAAAACAGAATGGCGATGGCCGCAGTTGCCTTGGTCATGAAGTTGCCTGAACCACGCGCGCCAAACACGGTTGCCGAGGCGCCACTGCCAAACGCGGCGCCGGCATCGGCGCCCTTACCGTGCTGCATCAGGATCAATACGATCAAAGAGATCGACAATAAAACCTGAACCACTAATAAGATACTGTTAATGCTTTCCATATGATTACCTTAGTTTTGCCCGGCCCTGTAAAGCCAACTTGTTGCGCCCGCCTAAACCGCCTGGGCAATGGCGAGAAAATCGTGCGCCTTGAGTGCGGCGCCACCGATCAAACCGCCGTCGATATCGGCCTGTGACAGTAACTCGGCCGCATTCGCGGGATTCATGCTGCCACCGTATAAAATCTGTACCCGCTGCGCCACCCCGCTGTCCAGCTGCGCGAGCCGACTGCGAATGAAGGCGTGCACCGCCTGCGCCTGCTCAGGAGTCGCCACCTGCCCGGTGCCAATGGCCCAGACCGGCTCGTAGGCGATAACCGCGCGAGCAAAGCCGTCGATACCGCTCACATCGAGGGCCGCATCGACCTGGCGCGCGACTACCTCCTCGGTAACGCCGCTTTCGCGTTCCCGCAGCGTTTCGCCAACACACAGGATCGGCTTGATCCCGGCTTGCAGCGCCATAGCAAAACGCGCTGCGACCAGTTGATCCGACTCGGCGTACAGGGTGCGCCGCTCGGAATGGCCGACGATCGCATAACGACAACCGCATTCCAGCAACATATGCGCCGATATTTCACCGGTAAACGCACCCGCTTCCCGGTCACCGACATTCTGCGCACCGAGCGCGATATTGCTATCCGCGAGCATACCGCCGACTTTCATCAGGTATACGGCCGGTGGGCAAATCGCAAGTTCGGCCTTGCCGGCGTCACCCGCCTTGATGCCTTCAACCAGGTCGATGGCAGATTGCAGGTTGCCATTCATCTTCCAGTTGCCAGCGATAAGGCTAGAACGCATTTCAGTTACCGGTCATTTTAAAAGGCGCCAAAGAGTACTCACCTCGGCCCAATAAATCAATCGGCAATCGGCAATTAACGGCATTTTTTAGCGATGAGTCTATGCCTTGGCGACATCCATGACGGTTTGCGCCAGACGCGCCGCAAGCGCCGCCACCTGTTCTTCATCCTGACCTTCGACCATCACCCGAATCAACGGCTCGGTGCCGGAGGGGCGCAGCAGCACACGACCGGATTCCGCCAGCTCGTGCTCGGCTGCGGCGACTGCGTCCAGCACCTCGCCGCAATGGTGTAAATCGACGTACCCCGCAATCGGCACGTTGATCATGGTCTGCGGATAAACCGCCATGTCTAGACAGGCTTCGGCCAGGGTCTGACCCTGGCTCATCAGGGCATCCAGTACCTGCAGCGCGGCGATGATGCCGTCGCCGGTTGTCGTCTTGTCGAGGCAGATGATATGACCCGATGATTCGCCGCCAAGGTGCCAGGCGTTATGCACCAGTTTTTCCATGACGTGACGATCGCCGACCGCGGCTCGTTCAAACGGAATATCGAGCGCCTGCAGCGCATGCTCGAAGCCCAGGTTGCTCATCACGGTTCCTACCACGCCACCGCGGAGCCAACCACCGGACTGCCTGGCGCGGGCGATTATGTACAGCAACTGGTCACCGTTTTTCACCTCGCCCTTGGCATCCATCATCATCACCCGGTCACCGTCACCGTCGAAGGCTATGCCCAGGTCGGCGCCATTTTCGAGCACGTGGCTGCGCATGCTTTGTGGATGCAGGGCGCCCACCTGATCGTTGATATTCAGGCCATTGGGTCTGGTACCGACCTCGATCACCTCGGCGCCGAGTTCGCGAAATACCGCGGGTGCGATGTGGTAAGTCGCGCCATTGGCACAGTCAATAACCAGTTTCAAGCCGCGCAGGCTGGTATTGAAACCGATCGAGCTCTTGCAAAATTCGATGTAGCGACCCTTGGCGTCTTCCATGCGCGTGGCCTTGCCGATATGCTCCGGCTCCACCATTAGCAGCGGCTCCCCGATTAGCGACTCGATCTCGAGCTCGGTCTCATCCGGCAGCTTGAATCCGTCGGCATTGAAAAACTTCACGCCATCGTCGTGATAAGGGTTGTGCGATGCGCTGATGACGATACCGGCACTGGCCCGCTGCGACTGGGTGATATAGGCGATCGCCGGAGTCGGCATCGGCCCCAGCAGCAACACGTCGACTCCCGCTGCGGCAAGACCCGCTTCCAGCGCGGATTCGAACATGTACCCGGATATGCGCGTATCCTTGCCGATCACCACCTGCCCACCGTTCTGCCTGCTCAGCACGCGGCCGGCAGCCCAGCCCAGCTTCATGATGAAGTCAACCGTCATCGGCGCCTTGCCGACGCGTCCGCGGATACCATCGGTGCCAAAATATTTTCGTTTCATTGCGCTAACTCACTAACGGCCCTGACCATCGCTAAAGCATCGGCGGTCGGCGCGACATCGTGCACACGGATGATGTCAGCGCCCAGCATCGCCGCCATGACCGCGACAGACAGACTACCGTAGAGGCGTTGATCCGCTGGCTTGCCGAGCACCGCGCCGATCATGCCTTTGCGCGACATGCCCACCAGCACGCGCACCCCGAGCTTGCGAAATTCGCCTAAAAACTTTAACAATAGCAGATTATGTTCCAGGGTTTTGCCGAAGCCAAATCCGGGATCGACGATCAGATTATGCTTCCCGATACCGGCGGCACGAGCCGCATCGATACGTTCCTGCAGAAACTCCATCACCTCGTCGACCACGTTCTCATAGCTCGGCTCGAGTTGCATGGTTGCCGGCGTACCCTGCATATGCATCAGGCAAACCGGCACCTGCAGTTGTGCCGCCACCTGCAGCGAATCATCGAGGCGTAGCGCCCAGATACTGTTGATCATGTTCGCTCCGGCGGCGACCGCGGCGCGCATTACCGCAGACTTATTGGTATCGATCGATATCGGGATATCCGATACCTTGCGAATCGCGGTAATCAGTGGAATGGTGCGCGCCAGTTCTTCCTGTTCATCTACCGCCTGCGAACCCGGCCGCGTCGATTCGCCGCCAATATCGAGAATATCGGCACCGCTCGCGATCATGCGTTTTGCTTCGGCGAAGGCCTTGTCGATGGAATCGAAGCTGCCGCCGTCAGAAAACGAATCGGGGGTCGTATTGATGACCCCCATCAGTTGCAACTGGCTGGAGATGCACAGTGCAGGCATTGCCATACCGGCAGCTCCGCAAGAAGCTGGGTCAGTGCAGTTTTGCCGGGTCCAGATCCGGATCGGGATCCTCCCCGGAGCTCACCTTGCCGGACGGCTGGTCGGTTTTCGGCCCGGGCTCGTCGTCGGACCAGTCTTGGGGCGGGCCCGGTTCCCTGCCTTCCATGATAGCGTCGATCTGCCCCGCGTCGATGGTTTCATACTTCATCAATGCATCCGCCATCAGGTGCAGCTTGTCCTCGTTTGTCTTCAGAATATCGAGCGAGCGCTGGTAGTTGCGATCGATGATGCTGCGGATTTCCGAGTCGATCGCCTGTGCCGTCTCGTCGGAGACGGTTTTTTGCTTTCCGTAGGACTTGCCGAGGAATACCTCGCCTTCATCCTCGCTGTAGGACAACGGCCCCATGCGGTCCGACAGGCCCCACTTGGTCACCATGCTGCGCGCAATACTGGTGGCGCGTTCGATGTCGTTGGACGCACCGGTGGTTACCGCCTCGTCGCCAAAAATCAGCTGCTCGGCAATACGCCCGCCAAACAGGCTCGACAACTGGCTTTCCAGGTGCTGCTTGCTGTAACTGTAGCGATCGTCTTCGGGCAGGAACATGGTCACACCAAGCGCACGTCCGCGCGGAATGATGCTGACCTTGTAGACCGGGTCGTGATCGGGCACCAGGCGCCCGACGATAGCGTGCCCCGCTTCGTGGTAGGCGGTCAGCTTCTTTTCATCTTCTTTCATGATCATCGAACGCCTTTCGGCACCCATCATGATCTTGTCCTTGGCGCGTTCGA